>Ga0307514_10001650_pt1 | contig 26008 bp, 21 predicted proteins | sample 16_EM_MG_FD_203088 | JGI IMG/M metagenome (GOLD analysis project Ga0307514, IMG submission 203088) | Populus trichocarpa ectomycorrhiza microbial communities from riparian zone in the Pacific Northwest, United States - 16_EM | ecosystem: Host-associated > Plants > Roots > Unclassified | place... | reverse complement strand
CCTAGGGGGCGATAACAAGGGGGGAAAAGGTAGTGGATGCGACCCTGGTGGGAAGCAGTGCAAAGGATAACTCGTGCACTGAAGAGGAAAATAACAACAAGTACCACTCAGCAAGCTAACCGACGCCCAAGCTACTGGAGTAACGACCCAACCCATTTGTGCAAGTGCCAGCTAGGATGGCAGGTCACCCCTCGTATACATATAGTCACTGGTGGCAAGGGTGTTACCCGGGAGGAGGGAGCGGTAGTAGAAGGTTGCCTGTTGCCGAACCCTCCTGTAGTCCACCTGATCTGCTATGGCAGGTGTACATTGGCTAGCCTCATCCTCGCCAGAGGGGTTATGAATGGTTAGAAGACTCTCCCTGGTGGATCGGATGATGTTTGAACAATCATGAAGCATGAGGCTAGGCACTGGCATCCGACGCAAGCTGTGGGGATTTTGACTTACATGCGGATCTACGACCTTCAGATGTTCCAGATTTTGTTGAGTTTCTTGTGGGGCACTCGCCCACGATTCGGTTAATAATTGTTCAAGTTCATGAGGGTTTAGCATAGGGTTTTCAAACAAAGTGTAGTATCGGACATGTGCAGTCGCACGGCTTGCCAGGGATTTATACTTGCCAGGGATTTATACTTGCCAGGTATCTAGGGAGTTTCGCCCAGGCTGGGGAGGTGGTATAGAGGGAAAAACAAAAGGGGGGGCGGGGTAAGTGTTGGGTCAGGGGAGCACTGCAAAAGTCGTCTTGACAGGCTGGAATTCGGGGCGAGAAATTAAAACCGGATTACAAATCCACCTCACTCTTAGCACCAACCGTTATATAATCTAAAAAGTAAGCTGTTTGTAAGGAACTATGTACTAGATACTTATATGATATAGTTGGCAAAGACATCGTAGTTCAGGGTAAGTGCCGTACAGTACATGCCGGAGGATCGAACTTGTAGTTTGCGTAGAATACTCCATAACGCGCTGGCGAATTCTGTGGACAAGTCTTGGGCATTGGCTCTGTACATGTTCACCAGTGTGCAAGATGTTGATCCTACACACTCTTCTTAGAATTCTATTTCATAACTAGATAATATATCCCTTGGGGTTGTGCAACCGAGCAGACCCCCCTTCCTCCCCTCCTCCCCCTGTCTATCTTAAGATCTCGACTTTCCATGTTCAAGCCACTTGAAATTGGTATGGTAGAGGTGGGGCTGAGGGCGCCCACCTGCATGTCAAACGAGCCCATCTAGAGAGAAACTCAGGGTAAATTGGTGGAATTCATCTGCACATTTCATGAAGGAGAAGGTTCACTCCTAATCATATTCACCCTGAGTAATAAACCACTGGTAAAGTTAGAGGCCAGAGTACAAACAGCCCTCCACTCTCAATCTTGTATCGTTTTCCTCCATCGCTTCTCCAACTACGTGCAGGACGAAAGTTGAACCCGACGGTCCTATTTAATGGTAAGTTATTAAATCATTTGAAGTTAAGCGGTTACTGATTATGTTTATAGGATAGCGATATCACGGCATTACGGCGGGCAGTATTCAAAATGGTATTCCTATATTTTTTAATTAAAGTACTATGGCAGTGGACGATCGATCCGGCGCGGGGGGGGGCCGGTGTGTTTTTGCGTTAGTTTTGTTCGTATCAGTTAATTTTACGCCACAAGATAGGGTCATATACCTATGATACCTAGGTCTTCTTTTGGAGATTAAAAGTTCAGAAGTTAAGGGTGTCGCGACGATGTACGGATACTGAAGATTTGTGGATGAGGCTGGCCGGCTTGGGTGATCCTACACATACTTTGCTGTCGCATTTCGAAGGAGGGAGAATGTTGAGAATCATAGATCGAAATCCTGAAATACTCTACGTTAGTCTTTAGCGGTTTGAAGTGCCGGAAGATATAACTTTGTATGAGCAACTACATAAGTAGTTTGTGGTATCGATTAGTCGTATGAAATGAAATTTACGTTCGGTGGAATAACTGGTATCATATCAGAAAGTCCTTTGTGAAGGGATTGAAGCATCGATGATTTTACTATTCTTTCGGAATCCCCCTTGTCTTTCCTCCGACTCTCATCCGACGCGACATGTTCTATTTAACACTCCCTACACCAGGGGTACACAACCCATTCCAATAACTCCTCTATCTGTCTAAATCATCATTCTCCTCATCTTCGCCCTCATCATTCCTATTCTCCCTATTTACACCACTCTCATCATTATTATCGTATTCGACAGGCGGGCTGAGTGGGCCCCCAACTCAACTGATGAATCCCTCAGGTCCCCGAGTGTCCGGCGTCGCTCGGGGATATCCAATCGCTCGTATGAGTGCTCAAGCTCCTTGCGGAGTTCCGCCTCATACCTTGCACTATCCTCCACTATCGGGGCGTCGGTGGGCTCTATCTCCACTATTTTGACCTGTGCCGCAATCCGACGTGCCAAATCCGCCTTCACATTGCTGATCAGGAGTTCCTGCACTGTGCTCGGATGAGCATCCCAAGTCTTCTGCAGCCTCTCATATGTATCTGCCTCTCTGTTAGTTCCATTCCGAAATCAGGAGTAACAGGGAGGACTAACAGAGTGGCAGATACATATGAGAGGCTGCAGAAGACTTGGGATGCTCATCCGAGCACAGTGCAGGAACTCTTGATCAGCAATGTGAAGGCGGATTTGGCACGTCGGATTGCGGCACAGGTCTTGACAAGATAGTGGAGATAGAGCCCACCAACGCCCTGATAGTGGAGGATAGTGCTAGGTACGAGGCGGAACTCCGCAAGGAGCTCGAGCACTCGTACGAGCGATTGGATATCCCCGAGCGGAGGTGACGCCGGACCCTCGGGGACCTGAGGATTCATCAGTTGAGTTAGCGGACCCACTCAGCCCGCCTGTGGAATACGATGATAATGATGAGAGTGGTGTGAATAGGGAGATTAGGAATGAGGAGGGCGAAGATGAGGAGAATGATGTACTTCTGCTCTCACAGCAAAATAAGCTGAATCCCGATCACTGAAGCATTCATAATACAAATAAACCATTCACATCATACTTTATGTCACGGTTTTCATTTTACACCCATTTCTTTTTACAGATAAACTCCCTATAATCAATTTAACTTGACGCCCCCCTTTATTACATAGGCCGTTAGTTGCAGAAGACTTTATCTTTGCGCCTCATTTGTCTCTTTTGTTTATATATCTCAATCTATCTAATAGGCACGGCTGCAGACGTGGTTAAATAGTTGTGGATTGAAGAACACTGGTCAATCTGGTATTATGTTTGAAGCGTATAACGGTGTGTGCCGTTACTGATGATGGTTGTTAGGCCGAAACGGTTTTGTTTAGATTTGAATGGACTGAAAAGAAGGAAAGGAAGTTGAAAAAGTGAAGTTGTTATGGATCGAAGCGATCGAGGAGGGGGTTGTGACTACTGTTTAGTTGCGGACATATCCCTCCGACGAGAAGAATAAGCTTTCTATTAGCACCACCATAGCCCGTAACCCCATAAGCCGATTGATTTATCTATGTAAAAAAAGCCCATAAGCAAGAAACGCCAAAGTAGAGAATCATCCCATTACACCAGCATCGAGGTTGCCACGGCTGCATGGTCTCGAATCATGTTGTCCTTGGCTCCCAACACCGTATCCAACCTCGCTTTCATTATCGCGTTCTCAATAGTTGCTTGAACAGAAGTAATAATCTCGCCCTTCACCTGAACGTCGTAATAGAGGGCCTTGAGCATCATCTAATAGATTTGTTAATGGGATGAGAAGCATAGAGTATTAGTCGGAAAACGTACCCCGCCTATACTAATAGTGACGGTGCCAACACAAAAACCAATAACCCACTTGAGCCAACTGTCGACTTTGTCGAATCTGCTATCGAATCTCTTTTCGAGGTCGTCGAACCTCTTGTCGGATCTCTTTTCGAAGTCGTCGAATCTCTTGTTGGATCTCTTTTCGAAGTCGTCGAACCTCTTGTCGATATCATCGAACCGCTCGTTTATTGATTCTCCCAATGCCTTGCGTTCCACATTCAGACAGCCCAAGTCCTAGTAGTCAGTTAGCACGTGCTCTAGTGAATACACATCATAAATCCTTACCCGCTCTAATTTCAGAATTTTTCCTGGATTGCCGTTTTCTGCAGGAAACTCGAATGCTCCATCAGTTTCCCCCCCATCTTCTGCGGAAATCCATTGGCTTATATGCCATACAAATTCACCATTTATGCCCTTATTAGGAAACCGCGAATATTCACCATTGTTGCCTCCATTCGGTATCCCTGCTCATACATCACGGGCGAGAGTAATTCTCACATTAGGAACCTAGGTATGAAGACCTCCTCACGATATTGGACTACATCCTCACGCTCATGGCCATCGATATATCCTTTCTTATTCCTTGAATATATCCACCCACATTGCGCAAACCAGCGTTGAGCCGTTCGAGTAGAAACTGAAGTGATTTTCGTGGTGGTACCCCCGGCAGCACCCTCGGCAGCATCGGCAGTCATATCCAGCATATGAGCTACATTACGAGTGTGTAAAACCCCGTTCATAGCTAAAGCAAGTCCTGTTGTATTCGCTTTGGGGCCTTGCTTATTGAGGTACTCTCGAACAACTAGGATCATACCCTCATCGCCATAGAGTGACTTCCAGCTTTGGTTCCTTCCTAGCTTTACGCCTGGTGGTGCAATGCGAGATTCCTCCCAATCCCTTCTCCAATGGCGCAGGCTTTCAGCCCATCTTGCACTTTTGTCGATACCCTTATTCCTTCTAACCTAGTCCACTTGGTTAGTACACTCGTAGGTCCCACTAAAACCCAAAGCTTACTGTAGAGATGTTGAAGTTACGATATTGATTGCCAGTGAGACACAGGGCAGGGACTGGCCCGCGGGGAAGAGAGAGGCCACCCGGTCCGCCGGGAACTGCAGTCCATCGCCATATTCTATATAGGATGAATGCGATTAATGATTCTTTAAATAAAAAAAAAAGACACACTGGTCTGGCGAACGACGGAAAAACATGACAGCCAGTGACAAAGACTGTGCGGAATATTGTGTTATTCCGTCGCCGTACATGCAAGATATGGTAACGGATCTAGGTGTTTAGGCCGTGTCTTAGAAGGCCAAATTCTGGCTCTTGACTTTGCAGTCTTCTACTTCTTCGCCTGGTAGCCAGAGTACTGCAGGAAGAGCAGAAAGTCGTACGAGCTTGTTCAGCCTGTTCGCCAGGGAGTATTAAGATTATACGATGGGCCACGATGAGTGACTAAAAAAAATTTGGTATATAGTGGGAATGCAGGGAGACTACCGGGTCATAACCTCTAGGTGGTGAACCGTGAGTTCGTGATGATCCAGGATCAGAAGGATCCTGGCAAACTATCTAGGCTAATGCCAAGTAAATCCTGACTAATTCGACACTCCTGACCAACAACGGAGATGAAGGAAATCAGATACCTAACACACTTAAGGGTTAGCGTGGATAATATCCGAGAATATCCACATTGTCCCTTTTCGTCGATGGGGAATCACACAAATATATTTATAAGTCATACATTAAACGGATTTTAAATAATCAAAACCAAAGTAAAAAATGTATAATATATATATTGAAAACTCACGATTAATTGTTTAAATAAAAATAGAAAATTCTCGACTGCTTTTTAAAAACAATAAAAACAACAAAATTCAGATATTATTCGCTTATTTAATATTTGTTTTAAATATACATACATATATATTAGATTTGTGTGTATAAAAAAATAAAAAGGGAACTTGTCAACGAAAGTGCCCCATCAAATACATAGACGTATGTATTTGATGCGAGGGATTCCCCCCCTACAAGCCTTTCAAGTTGGACTAGCACCAGCTTCTTCTGTGCAGTGATATTTCAGAATGGGTTATAAATCCTAAAGCGTTGAGACAAAATATTCCAGGTTTTAGCAAGTGGCCTTGCTACTGGCAGCTCTCTGGCAAGTGTGGTTCACACAAGCCTGAGGTTTTACCTAGAGATAACTCTTACCTACAAGTAAAACAGTCTAGCAGAATGGGATATAAAAAACTAACAATAATTTTTCAATAATGATCCTTCCGCAGGTTCACCTATGGAAACCTTGTTACGACTTTTACTTCATTTAGAATCTCACTTTTACACCCCCAACTTAAAATACTCACTAGACCGAAGTCTCCAAGCATGTATACTCTGGCAAAGTTACTACTGAGGAGTAAGGGAATTACTATATAAGTAACTGATTGTCGAATGCTTTTCTCTACAATATAGCCAGCTTTGCAGTCACTTCCAGCTAGCCTCTACTTAATCAACTCAATTACATTCCGTATACGCAGCACTACATACCTCCATTCTTTCTTGCCGTAGGTAGGCATCTTTATTTCCAGTACGTAGAAACAATGAATATATTTTCAAGCTTCTTTGCCTTGCTAGGCTTGCTATGCTTGATCTTCTGTGGGGCTACCAATGGAGCACCGGTTCCCATGGATATTACAGAACTTGTCAATATAGCCCTGGTACCGACTAATGTGAGGCCTTATTCATTCCACTACCTGCTGTAATGATACTAACTCTACCCACACAGGCCATTGCAAAGTGTGAGCTCATTGAGTTTTCTACTATTGCCAAAGCCCAACCAAGTTACCTTAATCGCCGGGCCAATACTGCTGGTGGCCTCTTCGAACCCCCCGTAACCGATACCTCTATCAGTAAGAAGGTTGAGGAGTCTCGCCGCAATGCTGCTGCCTTCCTCCGTGGTCTGGCTGAAAAGTTTCGCAGCTCGTATAAATGGGTTAAAACTTCAAATGGGTGGAAATGGGTTCAAATGCAGGGCGCAAAAATTGGGGAACTCATGAAAAAAGCGTGGAAGTGGTTTAGCAGTGTGATACTTCGCAGAGAGCCAGCAGAAGCTAGAATTATTCAAGAGAAAGGGAGCCATGGTGAGGTTAGGCCATTAAGGGGCAAAGGAAAGGGGAGAGCCCTTATGCCAGCAGCAGGAGATATTCGCATGGAAGGAAACATCACACCGCTACCTACACAAGGGGACGCCACATTCGAAATGGAAGACACACCCGGATATGGTAACAGTCCAGGGTACAGAGGAAATGATTGGGAGAAGTACACTACGTATACTCGTCCCACTTTTGGAGACGCTGTACCCGTTCTCCCCGGGCCCGAACCTGGCCCCCACACTGATATTGACCCTCCCAGTGCCCACCGTGGGCTTGCAGAGACCGAATTCATACCTCAAGGAGCCCCAGCTACAGTGAACGACGCTATTTACCAGGCCTCAGTCGCAGAACTGAAAGCACCAGATACCAGCGAAGCCCCAGCAGTATACAATAGGTTAATCCTGATTAGCCCCAGTCTCGGGGACGCTGTACCCGCTGTCTTTGGGTTTGGGCCTTACACCGACCCAGCCCAGCCAGTGCCAGCCACCGAACAAGCACCAGTTATCGATGAAGGAGCTTCACAGGCAGGCCTGCAGCTGGAAGAACCTGTGCATAGCTATAAGCTTATCCGTCCCGCTTTTGGGGATGCTGTACCAGCAGTGTTCGCAACAGAATAGCATGACATAAATTATGCATTAAGTATCCGTATAGTTTAGTTAGCAAAGTAGCGACTTTTTCTTTTGGCCCTGGAGCTGCTATGAGGGTCTGGTGCCGAGACTAATTTGGACCTTTTTTTCCACTGCCTAATCCGGTAATTGGGTTAGGGCTGCTATTTGTCTTGGCAGCGCAACACGTGATATACTTGCAAAAAAAAGTTTCAAAATATGTACGTGGCCCAAAGGAGAGCTGTATCGGTAATGTTACTTAACTAAGCTCTAATCTGCCACGAAGCCAACGTTATATATGTTCTTGGGCAATTTATTTAATTACTCAATTTGGTAAATAAATCTAACGTGGGATACACTACCAATCTGATGTAAGATATAGGCTGGATGTAAGGTATAGATATAAAATACGAATCTATGACTGAAAGTGCTCTGTATGCGTGGTATAAAAGCCGAGTTGAGGCCCAGCATTTACAGTTAATTCATCTTCCTGTTGAGCAGCAGGATAAGTACAGCAGAAGTTGAACAAGAGGTACATAGATTCTAGGTTCTGCGAATGAGGGCCAGCCTCATAACATCAATGATACCTCTTTACATCCACTACTGATGATATGTGGAATCAGGAAGAAGATGCAGCGTTTATAGCTACATTTAATCCAACAATTCTGGCTCAGATCAAGGTTTGCTCTAAGCTAAGATAACAGGTAGGTGCTTGTTCTCGGTCCCAGTCTCTTATCTACCTACGCACTTTAGACCGAGAACAGTAGGTGCTGCATTACAGTGTCGTGGGCAGGTAGTGTGGCACAGTGCTACAACAAACGTCATGCTGTTCATATTTTTGCAGTGAGTGATATGGTTTTTTTTTTGAGTCTATACACCTTTCCCCCGAAGGGAGCCTTAGGCTATGAAGCGAATGTGCTACCAAATTCTTTTTTGAGTCTATACACCTTTCCCCCGAAGGGAGTGTGCTACCAATCAGTACTACTCAGCGATTTTATGTATATCACAGGCACAGATCACTTTCCTCAACTTGATTATCAATTGATATAACAGCTGTCCTAGATATCGATATTAACATATATAGTCGAGATAGACTCTTACATCTGGTCAGAATTCATGGCAAAAGCCAAATCTAATTTATGTCATACAAGTAACTGAAGAATCTGTTCTACATTTATCTTGTGATATGATTACTTCAACCTCTGCCTTAGCAGGTTTTTCCTTTCTCTTTTGTCTTAGTCCTGGCTGTAAAATCTGAAGAATTCAGTTGAGCTTCTTTTCAAGTCCAAAGAGCTACTTTTGAGGAGCAGCTTCAATGCAATCAACTTGATAGCACCCGGACCTTTCGCCAAGTAGCTAACTTGCTGAAATGCAGCCATAATGCTATTTATCAGCTTCTTCATCTCAGATTGGGCATTCTTGGCACCCTAACCTCATATAAAATTAATTACTACTGATTGTGGCTCAAATTGCTGTATATACGGGGATTCTTACCTGATAGAATTTCTAGCCAGCCAACCAGAGCTTGCCTGCAACTGTAACCATAGTCATTGCGCTTGCAACTGCACCTAGTACTTCGGCCATGGTTTTATATGTAAATATCATTGTGTTGTGTTGTATTGTGTTATGTTATGTTGTGTTGTGTGTCATGTTGTGTGTCGTTAGGTTGTGTGTGTTGTTTATCAAGTACCAAGCTATATATCGGTATCCACCGACGACGGTAAACCTATTGTTCAGGGTAATGGTAAACAATCGAACAATACTATTCATGCAAGAGTGACCGACTACCCTGCAAGAAACCGAACGGCTACAGAACCAATTGCTCCGGGGGTTACGACGACTCTCACGTGTGAACGATAGGTATCACGGGAGCTGCACGGAACCCAAAGGGGCCAATTTGAATAAACGGGAGAATACCGGGGTGACGACGAATGGGGCAAGTTCTGATTATTTGCGAAGGATAAAAGAGCTGGAAATCCGCTGGCGAAGAGCACTACCGGTAGGTAGATCAACAGAATACTGTACAAAGTCTCTACGATAGCTCAAAGCTGCCGCTCAACCCGCCTCCTCCTCGAACGGGTTCCCCAATCACCGCCATAGTCTAGATAGGCTGAATGCGATTAATGACTTTTTGAAAAAAAAACCAATCAGGCCCACCGACCTGCGAGACTACGTCATCAAGCAGCGAGCTCGAGAACTACGAAAATTTCCTCAGAAACAACAAACAAGCCGTACCCAGAGTGGTGGATACGGAACGAGGGCCAAGAATTGGGCAAGATATCTACGGCGGCAGGGAAAAACAACAAGGACCAGAAATCCAAGCGCCAACCACCCCCAATACCAACGGCAGAATCAGACCTCAACTGGTCAATATACATCAGGAGATTGACTTTCAGCTACAAGTCAGACAAGAGATCCTACCACTGCTCGGTGCCAAGTGGAAAGGCGACCAAGACCCCGAGGAGGAATCAACATCCAGGCCAGCCACTCCCCCAAAACCACAACACACTATGTCGGAACGAAAGATTCCCCTCACATTACACGCCAGACTCGCAGGGCCTATGAACTACCCCGCATGGCTCACAAATATCAAGCTTGCTTTCAGATTAGCAAGCATAGGCTCCGAAAGAGTATGGGATCTGGTAGAAGGGACGCTCGAAAAACCAACCACACCAAGAGAAGTGGTGCGAGAATGGGAAAATGGGAACGATTTTGCTCTCCTCACCATGTTCAACAATTGTGAGGACAATGTGAGAAGCAAGACTGAAATTTGTGAGCTGGCAAGGGAGGCATGGAAAGTGTTAAAGGATGCCTACGAGGGTAAGACCACGGCAGAATCCTGGGCACTCTATGAGGGGCTAAGGAAAATACAATCCGACGATCGAAAAGAGAGCATCGTAGAACACATCAACAACTTCGAGCTCAACTGGAACCGATTCGCTGGAATAATGACACGAGTCGATGAGAATAACAGAACCATCACTGGCTTGGGTGATATCACCAAAGCCAACTTTCTCCTATTTTCCTTACCGACGCCTTTCTATAGCAATACCATCGAGAATGTCAGGGCTAAGGACTACATCTACGAGACCGTGGTTCAAAAGCTTACCGAGTTCGTTCCAATGCGATCAAAACAGGGTCAATGGAAGACAGAGGCTGGGCAGGGTACCCAGGGAGATCCGGTAGTGCTCAAAGTTGGCGGCAAACCTAAGAAGGATAACGGCAAGGGGTGGAAAGGGCTGAACCATACCGAGGATGAGTGCTTCACCAAAGAATGGGAGAAGGCAAAGACAAAGGCTAAGAAGGCCGACAGCTCCAACGATGAAGAAACCGACTCCGAGAGAGTCACCATTAAGGCCATACGGCTCGTCAGGACCAAGACCAACAGGACTGGATATTATGAGTACGATACCGCTGCCTCTCACCACACGACAAATGAACTAGGGCGGTTGGAAGATGTGAAAACGGGGTTAAGTCTGAAAGTGGAGGGGCACGATGGCACCGAATCCACCTGTTCAACGATGGGGACACTAGTTTTCAGCCACAACAATAGAACTATCCGGCACGAGCAATGCCTATATGACCCCACATATTCGAATATCATCAGTGGGCTACGAATGCCAGACAAGCACATCCTGAAAATGGACGGCGGAAAAGCCGAGTTGAAAATTGGACGAAAAATTCTGTATAAAATGGAAAAAGATGAGCAGGGAATGTGGATCAAGCCAGAACCGCAAAAGGGCAACGAACAGATTAACATAGCCAAAGTGAACATAGAATCCGTAAAGGAGATGCATGAAAGGTATGGACACACTTTCTATAATACCCTACGCACTCTCCCTGAATTCCCGAAAAACATCCCAAAGGAGAAAATCCGATGCCGAGCCTGCGAGCTTGGAAAGGCCACCAAACCTCCGTCACCAAAACAATCAACGCCAATACGAATCCTTGAGAGGATACACATTGACCTAGTGGGACCAATCGACACTTACCCCAGGGAAACAATACAAATATCTGCTAGTAGTCATGGATGAACTACAGTCGATATCTAGTGGTGAAAAAAGGCTGGGGCCAGTTACAATTCTGACGAGACCTACGCCCAAATGATGAGATCGGAGATTCTCAACATCCTCCTAGTCATAACCCTCCATCGAGGGTGGGCAGGGATGTAGTCGCCGCATACCTACAAGCCCTGCTAAAGCACGACGTATACATCACCAATCAATGAGAAAGGTGACACCGAATACTAGAAGCTTAATAAAGCCTAGTATGATCTCATGCAGGCAGGGCATGAGTGGTTCAAGACGCTCGAAAGAATCATGGGAACCTTCGGAATGTACCAACGCATCGGCGATGAAGGAGCCTACACCGGGAAAAATCTCATCATTGGAACTCACGTGGATGATCTCCTTGGAATCACCCCTACAGAAGGACCTGGACACCGCCGAAAGGGCAGCGGGAAAGCACGTTGAGCTCGATAAAAGAGGAAAACCCTCCAAGATATTGGGAATGGAGCTAAAATGAAAGATTGTGCTAACACAAACTACGTTGATAGGCTCCATGGCGAAATAATTCCCGATCGGTACCTCTGGCGGAAAGCGATCGCTGCCGTTAAATCCCGAGCGCTATACGAAGAGCGGGGAACCCGCCGAAGGGCCAAGGCCTCAAAAATACCAATCCATAGTATGGGAGCTGCTATTCATATCACGAATGACAAGACCCCAAATATCAATCCATGTCAATCTCCTTGGGAGACGAACGAGCAATGCCAATCCCATGAACTGGCTGGATGTGTTGATGTATTTGTACTCAAGGAAAAACGAAGGGATCACTTTGCGAAAAAGGGCCGGCCTGGAGGTCCGAATATACACGGACGCATCATACGGAAGCGCCGAAGCAAGATCACAATCCGGGGTCCTGAAGACACTCGGGAACCAACCCATAGGCTGATACAGTCACCGGCAGGATGTAGTTTCAATTTCGATCACCAAAGCCGAGTATATTGCGGACTGCGAGGAAGCGAAGGATGCGGCATGCCTGAACAAAATAGGAATAATGACGACTCCAACACTATACACGGACAGCGAGGAAGCGAAGGATGCGGCATGCCTGAACAAAATAGGAATAATGACGACCCCAACACTATACACGGACAGCGAGGAAGCGAAGGATGCGGCATGCCTGAACAAAATAGGAATTATGACGACCCCAATACTATACACGGACAGCGAGGGAGCATATGGGCTGAGCCAGATGCCCAAATTCGCACAACACAGCCGGCATCTCAAACACCGGTTTCATTACATCCGCCAGCAGAACCAAGCGGGCAAGCTGAAGATTGTTACGATCGCAGGGAAGGACAACCCAGCCGATACCCTGACAAAGTTGCTACCGATGAGTATAATGAATGGATGGAAGGCATCATGGATGAGTACCTCCGAAGATTCCCCGAAATAGTTGGTCCTCAGCCAACCACCATAGACCTGCTGATCCCCGATATGACGGAGGACCAACTATGGGAAGCTGGGATGCCTACCTGGACGGTCGAATAAGGGAGGGCGTTGGAACTACTCTCACGTGCGAGCGGTATCACGGGAGCTGCACGGGAACCCAAAGGGGCCAATTTGGACAAACGGGAGAATACTGGGGTGACGGATGGGGCAAGTTCTGGTTACTTGCGAAGGATACAAGAGCTGGAAATTCGCTGGCGAAATTAGAGGTATAGCACTAGATCCATAGCATACAATCATAACCTCGTAATCCTACACCTTGTAGTCCTTTATGATTTGCTCCAAGTCCTGTCGGTACATTTCGAAGGGGGCTCGCAACAAAAGCCAGTCAGTCAGTCTGGCAGGTGACTTTTCTATTAGGATTCGACGCCCACGTGACAACATGTTGATACCCCCACTGCATACAGTATACTCTCACCTACCCAACAGGTCAAAGAGCTTCGAAATGGCAAGAAGGTGAAGTCCTACTCTAAAAAGAAAATCAAAGGTCCTTGAACTCTCAGTCGAACCCATATTGAGGCTGAGAAGGCTTGTATTGTTGCTGCTGAGGCTGTGGAAGTTAAGGTTGTCAATCAGGGGACATAATAGTTAGCTAAGGAAGCGCGGTGTGGGAGTCTAGGAAGGCGTTTCGGGGGGGTGGGGACTCATAAAATGATGTTCAGAATATTCAGGCGAGGAGCAAAGTCAGCTTACATGAGTGATGGAGGTGGACACAGGCTATTCACCTGTCTATGTAATGTACATACGGAGTACGTACTTTCCTATTAGTTGAGCTCAGATAGATAACTACAGCAGCATTTCCTGTTACTAAGAGATCCCAGAGCTGCCTATAATCTGTTGCACTCCTCTTGGAATATGCTTGGATGACCATGAGGTTGTCAAATAGGATGTTTGTTATTATGGTAATGGTGCTTGTCTTATTTAATGGACTAATGGAAGATAACCCCCGGGGTGTGAACATGGTCATCGAGGAATGATTTCTGTGGAGCAGGAAATGTCTATGGATAGTTCTTATGCTAAAGGGCGTTTGCCAGTATGACGACTTGATAATTTTAAGGCATACCGAACCCTTGCCCTGGAGCGCTTAAGTGAATTCCACTTTGGGGATCTTTTTCTCTCCGACAGGACTCGCTACCTAGTTTGGTTGAATGTTCGATGCCCCAGTAAGATGCCATTGTCAAGATTAGGGAGCTGTGGGTGTTTTTTGCATGTGGTAACCTGACAAGTAGACATTTCAGTGGTGAATGACGATGGGGGCTTTTGGAAGTGATGCTGAAATTTTCGCTACACTTTGAGGTTTCATCCAACACCACGTCAACTGCTATTGCCTCTTTTCCACTTACAACCCTGAGGGGGATATAGATGTTTTGGTTGATTACTATGGACATGTCTTTGGTATAGACAACGAGTCCAGGACCAGGGGCATTACTACCAGTTGCAAGTGGGCGCCATTCCGGAAAAACAACCGCAGGATCCAAGGAATGATCTGTTGCTTTGAAGATGAAGGCTGGTTGTTTACGTACCTTTGCAAACTCAAGTACTGTGGTGGGGTTTACCTATGTGTTGGTATGTACGATTGGGTCGTACAATCGTTTTTTGAGTCTTGCTAGCAAAACAGAATAGGACCTCCACTATCCACAATGCGTTCATATAATCTTCCTGTGTTGGTGGTTGGCACAACACCCAGGCTGTGAATACAAAAATTATGACAATCATGTTGTCCCAAAGTGGGACTAGCTTAGGAACCCAAAAAGGCAGGGGCTAACTTTGAAACATCCTAAACAGGAAGCTACTGACTCCTCTTGGCGCAGTCGTACGATAACTGACACTATGAGTTGGGGTTGAACATAAGAGGGCTTTGTTAGGTAGTAATAGACCTTTTTTTTTTTGAGCCTACAGCTGGGTGGAAAAAATTGTCCAGTACAGCGATGATAGCCCCGTGGCTTTTCAATACCAGATATGTTCTGGTTGTATCTATCAGGCACGGGTTCAAAAAAAAACGTTCAAAAGTAGGTTTGATAGCAGGTACTTAGATGCCATGCAATTCCAGAGCTGGGAGTAATGGAGCTCAGTGATGTGCAATGTGTCCATGTTCATGTCCTTGCTCTCGTCTCTAGTCGCTATATGCCGTTGCCCAAGCCCAAGCCTGCCATAGCCTATCTAGCTCCAGCGTACATGCCCAACTAGTTCTAGCGTACATGCCCAATGTAGCCGGGCTCCAACAGGGAGGACCTGGCCCATCCTTCCAACACTAGCAGGGCCTGTGTTCAATCCCCAGTAGAGCTACGCTGAAAAGGTTCAAGAAATATGTGGGTTCTTGGCTTCGTGGGTATTTGGCTTTAACTACTGGGAAAATGATGCAGGCCTTTTTACACTTTTGTACTCTCCCTCACCCAACAGCTCACCGAAACAATGTTTAGTGGTAATTTCTCGCTTCCGTTAGATTCGTTGATGCACTCCACTCAGCCTGCTACCCACTCAACCCGCATGTACTTTGCTTCCTTTGCCTTTTCCGCCAGGCCCAGGCCCACCAGATGTGGTTGGTGAGGGTACCGAAGCGGCTCTGCCAGGTGTGCCAGCTCCACCAGATGTACCAGTTCCACCAGATGTACCAGTTCCACCAGATGTACCAGTTCCACCAGACGTATTAGGGCACCTGCCACCGAACCCCGCAAGCCCAAGAAATGAAAGAAATCTGAACTAATATCTCCGGCAATACTCTCAGGTCAAAGCATTTAATCACCTAGATCATTTACTTCAGAGTGGCGCACTCAATAAGGGTTCACTACGAAGATGTAAATGGCATATGAAGCGTTGTCTTTGGCCTTGGGAACATGAAAGAGAATCTCGTACCTACTTATCTACTTTCAAGCTCCAATTACCTCGTTTGAAGATGTCTTTGAAAAAATGTGAGTATCCATACATACTTGATTGACACAAGTTACCCTGATTTAAGTCTCGTGACCGTTGACTTGGTCTCTTACCCTGATTCCCACACTCGTCTCTATAGCAATAAAGAGGCGGTTTGGCATGTAAAGTTATTGTCGCTTATGTTTTTTTTGTAACGAATATACTGTATTTGTGTTACCAGAACAAAAGGCCAATTCTGCAAGACAAGGGCTTATTAGTTGCAAATTGCGTTGAAGAGTTAGCAACCATATTTCTAGTTAACCGTAACTAAAACCCACGAGTAGGATTAACCATCCTATAGGATCTCCCATGGGCACTATATATTCCTATAATTTGATAGGCATGTCCCCAACGCCCTCCAGCTTCCAATTCTGACCTTCTATATGTAGGAATACTCCCCTGGTGGTACAAAAGGCACGGGATGCAAGAACCACTAATGGAGGCAATCTGGTAGAAAGGCTGAAGTACTAGGTGCGGTTGCAAGCGCGGTGACTGTGGTTGCAGTTGCTAGCAAGGTCTGGTCGACTGGCTGGAAATACTATCAGGTAAGAATCCCCTTACAGCAATTTGAGTCACAATCAGTAGTAAATAATTGTATATGAGGTTAGGATGCTAAGAATGCCCAATCTGAGATGAATGACCTGGTAAATAGCATTATGGCTCTTCAAATTGCATTTCAGCAAGTTAGCTACTTGGCAAAGGTTCTGGTGCTATCAAGTTGATTGCATTGAAGCTGCTCCTCAAAAGTAGCTCTTTGGGGCTTGGGAAGAAGTTCAACTGAATTCTTCAGTTACTTGTATGACATAAATTAGATTTGGCTTTTGCCATGAATTCTGACCAGATATAAGAGTCTATCTCGACTAGATTACATACGAGTCACGGCATACTGCAGCTCAAGTCATCTCTTCACAGCGGCGGCAATCGAGAACCGGCACACACGTTAACTCATTCCCTGTATGTTCCTGATCAACGGATCACATGCAACATGAAGAAATTGCTCTGGCTTCCTGTTGACTACCGACGATCCTGCTCTGCAGTAAATGGCACTGCCAACCTTGGATCTGCCTGCGGTAGAATATCTATTGATTTTACTGCTCTCCCGGCTGCATATCTCCAGCCATCTGTTAAAGTTGCTGTCATAGCAAGTAAGGGCTTCCTTGGATATAAGCTCCCTCGTTGGCTGTTTCAAGCTTTGATGAACTAATTCACTGGTTGGTGTATTTTAGGTGCAAGTTAAAATCAATGGAACTGCAGTTTGGATATGGTAGGCTGGTGTAGTATCTCGAGAGTAGAGTGTCTTTCTGCAAGTACATTTCGTCGGTACGCTACATATAGCCAGTTCTCTCTTCCCTAGTTTGCCTTTCCCCAACAGGAAAAACTGGGCATTGGATATTGGTGTGTTTTTGTATGATGATTTGTATACGAGCAACGCAGGAGTTATGTGAGTAAGGAGGGGAAAGGGGACGATGAAAGAAGTATCAATGTCACAAAAAACTTCCTAATAAAAATATAAAATATCAGAACGAGTTACCTTGGTTTCAAAGGAAGGTGGCCTAGGCTTCTACCTTGAGAGTGTATCATCAATACTGGTGCTTTCACTTTGAAACCGGAGCATTAAGGACTGGATACCCGACGACCCTGCTCTCTAGTAGAGCCCTCAATTGATAAAAGTAAGGTCAACTTCAGTGCCAAATAATGATTTGCCCCCCCAAAAAGAGGGTACCTGCTTAGTCTGGTTCTGCTTAGGTTGAGGGTAACAGATGGATTAGGACTAAGCGATATTTAGGTAGGTATTGCTTATGTAACTCATCAAAACCTTTTCCAAACCATCAGTTCCTACAAACTCGTCATCGTCAACTTAATTTCATTCTAGCATCCATATAAACACAAATAACCTTACAATCCCCCGGGACTAAGCCGGCCCAAAGATACCAGGGGATATACACGTCCAAACCACGAAGATGGAGAAGGACACCCTTTTCCGCTCGGCGGAGATGTCGCTCGTACAGTTGTACGTGCCGACAGAAATCGGGAGGGAGACTGTTAGTGCATTGGGAGAGATCGGCCAGATCCAGTTCCGCGATGTACGATGGATTTCAGCTCAGTAGCTGGCAACCTGGATATAGCTGTGCTGACTTGTGCCTTGTGTAGCTTAATGCCGAAACCTCCGCATTCCAAAGGACCTTCACGGGAGAGATTAGGCGACTGGACAATGTCGAGCGTCAGCTGCGTATGTCTGGTTTATCTCGGCTTTTCTTGTTTTCACCGGACTGATGAGATGTAGGGTTCTTCGGCGCACAGATGGAGAAGAACGGCATCACTCTCCGACCCCTCCTGGACTCGGCATATGTTACTGCAGCTCCGAATGCGAACGAGGTCAGCGAATTAGCCCAGCGTACTGACGTGCTTGAGGACCGCATCAACCAGCTTAACGACAGTTACGAAATCCTGCAGAAACGTTGGGTTGAGCTTATTGAGTTCCGCTGGGTGTTGCGGGAAGCCGGGGGCTTTTTCGATAGCGCTTATGGGCATACGAGTGAGATCCGAAGCTCGACAGACGAACCATCTGCCCCCTTGCTCGAGGATGTGGAACAGTCCGGCCCTGCCAATGGTGCCCAGGACCGGTCCCTGAGCGGAATGAACATTGGCTTCGTAGCCGGAGTTATCGCGAGGGAGAAGATTGCTGCCTTTGAGAGGATTTTGTGGAGAACACTTCGCGGAAATCTTTACATGAAGCAGAGTGAGATCCTAGAGTCCATCTGTGACCCAACTACCAACGAACAAGTGGACAAGAATGTCTTTGTTATCTTTGCCCATGGAAAGGAGATTCTTGCAAAGATTAGGAAAATATCTGAGTCCCTGGGAGCCAACCTGTATGCTGTGGATGAGGATACGAATGAGCGGAGAGATCAGATTCATGAGGTCAACAGTCGCATCAATGACCTCAATGCTGTCCTTCAGAATACAAAGGGTACCCTGCATGGAGAACTAAGGCAAATTGCCCAGAACTTGGCCTGCTGGATGGTAATCATAAAGAAGGAAAAGGCTGTTTACTCTGCACTCAACCTTTTTATTTACGATTCAGCCAGAAAGTGCTTGATTGCAGAGGGGTGGTGCCCCAAACGCACCGTCCCTCAGATCCAGCTTACCCTCCGTGACGTTACCGACCGCGCCGGTCTACAGGTCCCCTCCATTATTAATGAGTTAAAGACTAGTAAAACCCCGCCGACATATAACAAGACCAACAAATTCACTCTCGGGTTTCAGACCATCATCGATGCCTATGGTACTGCAAAATATCGCGAAGTCAACCCTGGTCTACCCACCATTGTCACTTTCCCCTTTTTGTTTGCTGTCATGTTTGGTGATGTCGGTCACGGCTTCATAATGGCTCTTGCGGGTGCCTTGATGATCTGGTTTGAGAAGCCACTCGGGAAGAAAAAGGTCTTTGAACTGTTTGACATGGCCTTCTTTGGGCGATACATCATCTTGATGATGGGGCTCTTCTCCATTTATACTGGTATGATTTATAACGATATTTTCTCAAAATCCATGACACTTTTCAAGTCTCAGTGGGTGTGGCCAGAGCACTTTGATCCAAATACACCAGTTGAGGCATCCAGAAGAGATAATTACACATATCCTTTCGGCCTCGATTGGGGTTGGCATGGAGCAGAGAACAGCCTCATCTTCACGAACTCTTACAAGATGAAGCTTAGCATTATCCTCGGATGGGCCCACATGACTTACTCACTCTGCCTCTCCCTCATTAACCACCGATACTTCAAATCCAAGATCGACATTTGGGGGAACTTCGTCCCTGGAATGGTCTTCCTCCAGTCTATCTTCGGCTACCTTGTTCTCACCATCATCTATAAATGGACTCAAGACTGGAATGCTCGTGGTGACTCTCCGCCATCAATCCTGAACATGCTCATCTTTATGTTCCTCCAACCTGGTACTGTCAATGAACCACTCTTCAAGAACCAAGCTCCTATCCAGGTCTGCCTCCTACTTATTGCACTCTGCTGCGTCCCGGTCATGCTCTTCCTTAAGCCTTTCTGGCTCCGCCTTGAGCATAACAAGCACCGTGCTGTTGGATATCACAGCATCTCCGAAGTGCACACCGTCTCTGCTCTCGACACCGAAGACGAAGATCACTCCCGCCTCACCGGTCTAGCTCACCATGATTCCCGACACTCCCTTGACTCTGTAACCGACTCAGGCACTCTCATCGCAGAAGACCTGAAAGAGGAAGAGGAATTCGAGTTTGGAGAAGTCCTAATCCATCAAGTCATCCACACGATCGAGTTTTGCCTTAATTGTATCTCACATACAGCGTCATATTTGAGGCTATGGGCCTTGTCGCTTGCCCATGCACAGTTGAGTACGGTCTTATGGAGTATGACCCTGGGAAATTCGTTTTATTTCACTGGGTTTTTGGGTGTGATTATGGTATTCTTTTTATTTGCGATGTGGTTTAATTTGACAGTCGCAGTATTGGTGGTTATGGAGGGCACAAGTGCTATGTTACATAGTTTGAGGTTGCACTGGGTTGAGGCGATGAGTAAGGTATGTTCATGCGAGTTTTCTTCCAATATTGTAAGTGGGACTGAAGCTAATGGTTGGTTTAATACGCATAGCATTTTATTGGAGAGGGTATTCCCTTTGAGCCATTCAGCTTCCAGTTGTTGCTCGAAGAGGATGCGGAGGTTATCCAGTAGTCTCTCGTCCTAACCCCATGTTATGGTCACTTAGGGCAGTGGACAGTCGATGTACTGACGCCATTCACCGTTCGATTCCTTCTACAAGCTATTTTTGTCTGAATATTAAACATCCTGTAGACCGTATTATGTAGTATATCAATACACTTAAAGCACTAAAGTGAAGAATTCTCGGTGAAAATTCAAAGACGGGCTGCCAAGAATTCTGTATGACAGCACCATGTATCTACCTATGACGAAATAAGCTATCTTGATTTGTACGTACTGGATATCAGCAGAATTTATAGTGTTGATGCATTTTGATAACTCCATCGAATTTGTGTAAAATGACAATTAGTACAGTGCTATCTAAAATACCTAGCAAAATTACAGACAGAAACTCCGATATTCTCTTGGAACTATTGATGTAAACTACCTCCTATGTTCCGTTCTCTACCAGCTAACCGCCCCCGTCTTCCTATAAAACCCACCTCTAATCATATCCGGATCCACAATTTTCCCCTGGCAAATCGTGTACTTCACAATCCCCTATACCAAGTCAGCATAACTTTCCGAACCCACCAGACCCAAAGACCTTACCTCAACATGCTTGGGTGCCACCCTCGCCAACCATACCCCCATCCCATCCTCCTTTCTATAAACTAACACATTTGCTGAATACTTATGCCCTCCTACATGGTTAACGAAATACAACCCTACCCCACCAGGGCGAGTATCGCTCAGGTCCCGGTGCAACCCGAGAGGGCGGAGTTGTCGCTCGAATTCACGAGCAAGGATGGGCGCGGAGATGCCGCAGCGGGCATCGCGGCGTTTGTGTGAGCAGAGCAGGACGATGTAGGAGTGGGGGCAGGGGTAGGAGGAGAGTTTATCGTTTAGGGATGGGGGAATGGGGGCGATCTGGATGGGGGAGTGAGTGAGAGATACGACAGCGGTACGGAGAGCGAGAGACTCCGATGCAGTTACGTTGGTGTCTTTGGTGTCTTCGGTTGCGGGGTTTGGGGGCTCGTAGGCGATTTCGAATTTGGAGTCTGGTGGGGATGGAGGGGGTCTAAGTGTGGCTGCCCATTCTGAGGCAGCAAGTGGTGTCCGTGTGGTAGGGCCAGAGTAGACGAAGCGGCGAAGTAGTTCGGGAGTATCCTCCGGCGTTACATTTTCTACCATAGTAAAGGATGGTAAGATAAGCACCGTTGTCGGCATAGGCTTATTCTGTTCTTCTGCGACATAGTATCCTGGAGGAGGAGGCATATTTGAGGCAGAGATCATGAGTTTCTGTAGGAGAAAATTAGATTTGGTTTTCCGGCAAGACTTTATATAGCAAGCAAAAAGGTACATACTTGACAACCACTCCCCTTCGCCTCCTTCCCCATCGCCATCATCACACTCCCTTTTTCATCCACCACATCCCTTAACCAATCTGTTTTCCCAGTCGCGACGACCGCATGCACCCCATACTCATTCACCTTTCCCCAAAGCTCATCATCCTCATTGATTCCTATCTTTGCAAATGCCCTAGGATACTCTATTGGGCAAGAAGCACAATCATGAAGGCAATCTTCCCCGTCAACCACTGAGTCGGCGACGGGGAAAAGGTTATATTTGGTGGGTTTTCTGGGGGTGGGACATTCGCGTGGAGTTCCTGGGAGAGAGGAAATGAAAGTTTTAGTTCGGTCGAGCAAATTGCGGAGGGACATGGTAGGTGATGTAGTTATCAGATGGTGGATGAAAAACTTATCAGATGGTGGAAATAGCGTGAGTCAGTCACTATTTATTTGTAATTTGTAAGCTCCTATCCCAACAATATCACCAGGCTATCATACCTTTTCTTTTTCAAAATTGAAATCTGAAAAAATATATAGTACTCCGTAGCCTCGCATTAATTAATGGACTTCAGGTTGACAGACTCAAGAGACAGATTCAAGGTGATCAGATCCACACGTCTGATTCGTACAGTATCATACAACTACATATAAGTAATCGAACCCCACCAGATTTGCCACCAATAGTATGTCTCAAACACCGAATTGAGGAGCTGAAAAGTTTCCTGTATATACGGCTTGTGATGTAGGCATCCCTGTTGATTGAGGTGATGCTAGCCGGTGGATCGGGCTGACATATGTAGGTCTCTACGACTGACATATGTATGATACCGTATAGATATTTGTTTATTCCGGGCTTAGGTAATGTATGTGTTTTTTTCAATATCTGGTGCTTAATTGGCCTTCGGATATATATATATACCCATTGCGTAGATCTCAAGATTCCTGGAGAGATGTATCTATACCCAATACATATATCTCACTCAATTTCTGGGTCAATGTTATATACCTCTGTATATGTTTTTACACTTGGGGATGATCTTAGAGGGCATACTTACCTCCCTCATATATGAGCCAGCGAAGTGATTATATACCCAATAATAAAAATATTATATCCCACCAATCTCCCAAACTTCTCCAAAAGTATCATCTCTCCAATCATAACTCATGTTTCTAACATTCTCACAGTCCTCCACAACTCATCCCCCTTCTTTCACCACTCCCACAACCGCACTGCCGCCTCCACCCCCAGCCAACTCCTCAACCCAGACCTCCACTTTGCAGACCAACTCTCCACCTACTGCATCATCATCCACCAATCTCCAAACCAGCTGTAAGTGGTATCGCTGCAGCTCGAATGGCACAGCTAGGCTCAAAAGGTGTAGTTGTGGGTGGTCGAGTTCGGGATTTAGTACAGTTTTGACTGAATTTCCTGATATGCCGGCATATCCGAGGCCCCCCTCATGTTACCCTGACATACTAGGCAGCCCGCCAAAATCTTGAACTACCTACCGCCACTTATATCATTACAATAAAAACCGTAAAATCTCTATTTCAAAACTTCTTTCGTATTAAGGATACTACATACAGCTATCTACATACAACCCCACCCCCCAAAAAAGATCTTCTCCATCTCCACCTCTACCGTCGGCTCCAGCGCCCTCTCCACCTCTACCACACAGGCAACCGAGGGCACGAGACTAGATATATGGCCACGTGGGTCTGTTTGTTTCATCCTCATCCTCTCGAGGGGAGTCAATGAGTACATCTCCTGACCCATGTTAACCACCAAAAAGAAGTTGGCTGCAGTGACAGGCGGGGGTGTTGCTGCAGTCAGCGAAATCAAGTAATGGATGTCCTTATTTGTATGTATGTATGTATATGGGGTTTTACCTTAGTAAACATCACAAAAAAACTCAAATACTAAAATCACATTATCATTCTACCCTGATCCTGTCCACCCCCTTCTCTGCCATCTACCAAATCCACCCCATTCCCCTCACCCACTTCCTCTGCCTCCTCAAACCCCACCCCTTCATCCCCTCCAAGCATTACCCCCCCAGCCTCACTCTGCCTATCATTAAGTCCTTCGCCTAACCCCTTCGACTTGAATGCCAGTGGATTCTTCTTCTTCGCCCCCCCCTCTGTCTTGAATTGATACCCACGAACTCTTGGCCCTTGGCCTGTTTTCTCTGGTAGCTCCTCTGCGTAGGTATCTCTGAAAGCTTTCTTGTCTTGCTCGTATGTACCTGCTACAAGTGAGGCCCGTACAGCGACGAAGAATTTCTGGAGAATGTGGTAGTTATGACTGTGCGGTATAGCGGGTTAGCAAAGCCCAACCCTTCATGTTTATAGGAAAAACCTACATCTGCAGCAACACCCAAGCCGTCATCTCCTTCGCCTGCAACAAGTGCTGAATATATGCCCTATGGTGTCTCCTGCACGCATAACAATCGCACGTCTTACCACCCTGTCCCTCCTCTCCTCCGCCAAACCCAAAACTCAGAGGCCTCAAGTCCGCTGCATGCTCAAAACTCCACATATCTAATCCCAGTACCCTCCTCTCCCTCCTATCCGATTCAGCCTTCTGTAAGCCTACATCCACCTCAGGAAAGTAAAAATCCAACGCAATCCCCGCATCCGTAGCCTCCTGCACAAAATTCACACTGAGTACGTCAACGCCCGCCTCGATCTGGTCCAGGACCCCTAATGGCGTCTTTGGGTTATCTAGACTCAACCTTGGTAGCTCTGCTAGCCCCATTTCCTCAAGTAACGGATATGCTGCCTCCAAAAGCTGCCGATAATCATAAATTGCCAAACCACTGATCTCCTCTTTCCTTTCCCCCAAGAACTCTAGATATAGTCTCTGCTCTTCCACCTCCAATGGTAAGAGTGGGGCGAATATCGGTGTCCTCCCCTTCTCTCCCACCTCTGTAGCAATGCCCTCTTCCTCCGCCCATTTCCTGTTCTGCCCAAGCAGCTCCCGGAGCCATAATTCTGTCCGCATAACCATCTTTGGCCCTCGGTTCCTTCCAGGTTTCTGATCAGGTATATCAGGCATGCTGAGGGCTACATCTGGCCTTAACTTCTTAATTGCCTTGCTGTAGTCTTGCCAGGTGAGAAACCTGTATCCGACACTGGTAAGTATGCTGATAGAGTCATCTGTATTTGCGGCGGGGCAATTGATGGGGGGAGCACGCCGGGGAGCGAGTATGCTGAATTGAGTTGAGGGGAGGGCGGTGAATTGGCGGAGGGTGGTGGGAGTGGTATGTATTGGTTGCCTTCCAGGGTTCTTTTCCACAACTGCTATGGTTAGGCTCCGAAATTGATAGTGTGCAGGGGGGCACTTGACGCACAGTCTTCTAATGCAATGTAAACGCCCTTTATATGGGTATTATTTCGTAGATTATCATGCGATAGATGGGGAACGACGCCCCTGGAACCTTGGGATATGAAAGTGGGGGTATCAAGCACATGGGCTTTGCTGACAATGAGGCGGCCTAGGCGTACGCCAGTGCCGGCGATACTAGGTGGGGGGAGTATATTGAAAGAAAACATGTCTCCGTCATCAGCGGTGGAATCCATCCCGCGTATCTTGCAGCAAGGCGGTTTGAGCGGAAATAGACTGGGGAAGATCTTAGAGGTGACAACCCCGGCCTGGTGGGGACCCCTGAGCAGCTTTAGGAGATGATATCCAATAAAAGAGTTTCATGCGGGGCTTGTCAGTTTGTGACTATACTAAGTAGCCTCTTGCCTCCATCAAAGGTTTATGGGGCCACTACAATAGTATGGATCTACTCTCGAGTACGGACCACGAATAAATTACGAAAAATCGACCCAGAATAAATCGACTCAGAATAAATCGGCCCAGTCCTGGCTCAATTTTCTATTTGTATCCTATACAGTATCCACAACAATGCTAAACTTCCATCACCAAAAGAATAGGTTGAGGGCTAGAAAGAAGGGATATCGACGATATAAAGATATAGTTACGAG
>Ga0307514_10001649_pt1 | contig 26018 bp, 27 predicted proteins | sample 16_EM_MG_FD_203088 | JGI IMG/M metagenome (GOLD analysis project Ga0307514, IMG submission 203088) | Populus trichocarpa ectomycorrhiza microbial communities from riparian zone in the Pacific Northwest, United States - 16_EM | ecosystem: Host-associated > Plants > Roots > Unclassified | place... | reverse complement strand
GGTAATCGCTTCTGGTTTGCACCAATGCCATAAATCCCTCAGTTACGTCATGCTTAGGTGGAGACCGTTTCCACCGGGGTGTGCCGCACTGGGTATCCTGCCATTACGGTCAGGCAGTGAAGAGCCCACTTACTTGCAATTGACTATCAACTGCCGTGCTTGCTCACAAGCATGTCCCGCATAGTATCCAAGAATGAAAGAAGCCTCTCATGTCCTAGCCTTTCCTGCTACTGGCCATCTTTTGAGCTCTTCTCGTGATTGATATGAACCCCCGCTAAAAGGCATATCACTGGGCCCAATACTTGCGAGTCTCGGCGTGGTATGCGCTGTCCGACTCAACAAGTCCCATTATCACTGTTAGAGGAGAACCCCTAACACCGCCTATCCCCTTGTCCTTCTCTCCTCGTCTTCCCAGACTCAATCTCTTATCCCTCAAGACTAAGAGCTTACCACTCTGCCTCGTCGGTCCAAGGTCGCTCTTCGGACCACTCTTCGTAACACAATGCACCGGTAGTGATGTACCTGTGCACCTCATATCCGACCCCTTTGATAATAGCCGGGTACAAAAGTGTGCGGGAGATATGGGTTAAACCCCGCTCGTTGTAGTATGTAATGAGATTGCCGAAAGTTGCCACGACCTTCTGGTGTGCGTACTGAGAATGTGTTGGTCTCCACGAACACATACAGGGCATATTCACGGAGTGATAGTAAAGAACTAATATTGAAGGTAGATAGAATTCTTAATAATATTTTAAAGTGTTCTTCGCTGGTAATGTCTGACTGTGGATTGCTGCTAGAGCTTGGTTCTTCTCATTGTCGGGGAAGATGTGAGCTTTTTATAATCAGTTCCTCAGGTCAAGCTTGCCTTTGGATTTCCGTCATGACACCATTATTGCTTGATAGCTTATCGCAGGATACAACTGGTGTGCTCCATTGATAGTGCCACAAATTCCCTTTGGTTATCGTGTTCATGCATGAGCAGTTTTCAAGACCTTACGTCCCCTTGCGGGCTGTCCTCATGATCATGATATCAAACACAAATAATGACAGCTCATAACCTCGTGTTTGACATCTTGCTTCTCATTTGTTCAGTAGCTAGAACATCTGACGACCTTAGTCTTATCAGTGCTTATCGCAATATAATATTAATAGCTCTTCACTATTAATTGCCTCACCATTAATTTGGCTATGTGGCATTTCGTCAGAGATTTATTCAGCGACCAACCGATACTCCGCTTGCGTGGATAACGACATGTCAACCTCGTATTTTAAACCGAGTATGACGTTGCAATGCATACGGTCTTAAACCAATATGGCGGTTTGCTTCTGGCCTCTTATCTGCAGCCAATGTCATTAATCCCTCAGACACTGCATGCTTAGGTCTCGACCTTCCGATCACCGGGGGTTGCCGCAGGTGCTCTCACCACTTAGCGCATGAGATTGCAGATCCCTCTTACTCACATATTGCAATAACGTCTGCTGATCAAGTAGTTCTGTGTAATTGCAACTTTACTATGAGTTGTCCCGCCAGATAAGATATAGTAGGTGTCACCAATAATTATGCGCACTGCTGAAGGTTTTTCACTTCCCAGTTATGGCGACATAATTGCGTCATCATTTTTGAATCTGCTAGTGCGACCGTAGTCTTCACTAATTGATCGACACGCGGCTCAAGTGTAATCCCGCTAAGGATCACTTGACTGATAAACATGTTCACATAATCTCAGGTAGCTGTTTTGCATATGACCATCATAAAAAGATTTGTCATATGTACCTGCTTCGTTCAAACATGTATCATTACCGCTGCTAAAGGAGAACCACTAACATTCAGTGATGCCTTCCAGCGATGCTCCCAGCAACCCTTGACATTCTCCAAGTCGTATGGCGAATGCCTCGACCACTTCATCACTAGCTAAGAGATGATCAAATGCGGTAGCCCCGAGTAGTTGTATATCCAGGGGAGGGTCAACATTTGTAATTCCTTCACCGCGTTCCGGCAGAGGACTTGCGTGATCATCTTCTGGAATTTTTGCCCGTTGCGGTCCATTTGGCGTTCGCAGGGCTGTCGATCAACCTTTAGTCCAGTCGATTTCCGGGTTCTTTGCCTTGAACCATGGCAAGCCCAGGACTAGGTCGTATGCCTTCATTGGGACAACTAAAACCTCTGATTTGTCAACTGGTTCAAGGTGTTCAAAATACTGAACCAATAGACTTGCCTTTCGGCTCTCCTTTGCAGACATCATCACCTGGCCATTGAGACCCTGGGTGGAGGTGAATGCTGGTTCGTGGGGCAATTCGAGATTCCTCAGTAGGCTTGGTGATATAAAGATGGTCGTTGCACCGCAGTTGATTAGTGCTTTGACTCGCTGCATTTTGCCGTGTATGTTTCGTACAAGGACTTCATGGACAATATGCTCCGAATCCGGTCTCTCTGTGCCGTATAGGTATTGGCTTGACATCAGAGCCCAACCTTCCTGAATGACTCTTCATTTCAAGGCGATTCGGTGTGGTTGTATCTCGTCCAAGGTTGTAAATAGGGCTCGGTTTCCCAAGTTCCACAATTCTAACTCAGTATCGTCCAGCCTCTCCTGTCGAGTCAGATACCGAGAAAGGTAGACTAGTTTTTTTGCTGCTGCGTGTCGAATGACTTTTGGCGTTTAATTTGTTTGCCGTCATAGCGGCCACTATTGCTGGAGTTCTGTTCAGGTGGGTTTGTCTGGCCATATTTGGTACAAAGGTAGGTTTTGTGTTCTCCACTGCCGCAGCGGGTGCATTGCCGATTTGCCTTTCGGCTTTTGTAGGCTTCCTTTGAAAGCCACGGCGCTGGTGATAAGTTGGCCCGGCTGCCTCCGTTGGGCTTGTTGGACTTGCCCGATTTTGAATTACTGGTGCCGGAGTGATTGGAATTGCCGGAAGTGTTTTCCGCAGGTTCAGAGATGGATGGTCGGAAATTACGTTTCTTATCGCCGCCTTTCTGAAACTCCCCTGTTTGCCTTTGTTGCTGCTGTTGTTCTCCGGGCTGCTTGTCGTCCGGTTTGAACTCCGAGGCTGCCGCACAGTCAAAGAGTTGGTTGAGTGTGTCGAACTTGTCTTTGCCACTGGAGATCCAAGGTCTGACTTTCGTCTTAAGTGCGTGCCACAGGCCCACCCATGCCATGTCGTATAGGACCACTTCGTGCGTTATAAGGCTCCAGCCGGCTGTTCCCCAATTTGCTTTCAGGCGGTTGGCATAAATTCGGACTGATTCGTTTGGTAATTGCTGGTACTCCTGCATGGCTTTTGTTGCTGAATTGAGACGTCTGTCTTATCTCCGGACATCTTAGGCAGCTCGTTCGCGAAGAGTTCGAAATTCTGTAAACACGGGTCCTTGGCCCCTTGTAGGTCGCTAGCCCACTCGGATGGGTCCGTATTTTCCGTCTGTCGCTGGATCGTATCTGGTTGGTTATTCCAGGTGTCGAGAAAAGAGACTGCATACTTGACTTGATCAGAATCGCCTCTTGGGAATAGGTGCTTATGGGATGCAAAGTTTGATTGTAATGTTTCAAGAAACTTATCGAGCTCTTTCACCCTGCCGCAGTACTGTAAGGGGTCAACCATCTGAAAGATCTTGGACTGATTTCCGGGATTCTCCGGTCTGTCGATGATTCGGCTGCGGTCAAGTTCAGTGAGCGTTTGGGTTCTCTCCTCCTTCCAGTCGGCTTGTTGTTTGAATAGGAGTTTAAGTAGCATTTGGTTCTGTTCAAGCATCTCCTTTTGGTTATCTTTGGTGATCTTTGACAAGATGTCGTCTCTGCCTCGATTATCCTCGCCCTCTGATAAGGTTGGATCATGTTCGTCTTCGTCTTCATCATCATCGTCAGGATCGTGGGCTTCCTCGTGAACTTGAGTCTCGGCGGAATCGTCATCATTGATGTCGTCTTCTGGTAGTACCAAGACGCGGCCCTTAGGAATCAGCGTGATTCGGCTGAGCGATACTCGAAGGGATTCAATGCTCGCACGCATGTTAGGCATGTGCAATTGGCTTCTCTGTATTCTCTTTGGAGGCATGGAGGGTAATTGGCTGTAATTGTTGATTTCGTGTGCTGTCGCGACGCGTCAATCAAAGGGGTAAATTCGCGTGATCTCATGACCGAAATGTATCTGATTTCTGACAGACCGAATATAGTGTAAGGGCGCGTATGCTGGCGCTCGGCATTATAAGGATATAGTATGGTGTACGGTTGCACACAGGCGCGTGTGGGATTAAGTGTAGAAGTAAGTGGTAAGATATTCGGTACAGAGCTAAGTCTCCGTCGCGATGTCAGTATGAGGTTGGCGGTGACCCGGCACTGGACACCCCACGTGACCGTCCGGCAACCCTAACCACGCATGCTTGACAACACTGTTACAGCCAGAAACAACCAGTATATCTTTCTGGCCCAAAGCGTCTGGTGGATAGCATCCCTCCTGGGATTACAACAAGGGTTGACAATGCACATTGACAACCTTTGATTACGAACGCCAAATACCAATCAGGTACCTTGCAGCAAAAGCGATCATATTGCAAACGTTAGAGAAGTGTCAGCTACGCCAAGAAACCTTATGGAGGAATTACAAATGGACCAGGCACTGGATCATGCCAAACGATTCATTCTGGAATCTGAACGAGCTCGAAATCAGTGGCAACGAAACTGAGTGAACCCGTTGCCTCAAACGAAGAAGCAGCTAAAGAATGCTCGGAAGGTCAAGAGGCTGCAACAAGCTAGAAAGTCATTGGAAGCTATATGCAACTAACGACTTCAGGAAATATGAGCCAAGGTTATTGTTAGGGGTTGCCTTTTTGCAGTGATAATGATACTTGATTATGCATACAGAATGCATACATATCTACAATATAGATAACACCTATGCATGTATTAATCTAGCGGTCAGTAATATGCTCTTTAGCGGGAGTTAATATTTGTCGTGCAAACTGTGGTTGCTTCGTTTACACCTGGATACTTTGTGGGACACGCATGGTTAACATGCACAGCAGTTGATAGTCAAACGCGAGTAGGAGAACTCTTTTCCTCTGCCTGTGACGGGCTAGGATCCGGAGAGGCATGTTCCGGTCTGGAGAATAGTCTCAACCTTAGCATGATGTAACTGAGGGATTGATGACGTAGGCGCCAGCCTAGAGCGAACACTACCCGTTGGCTTGAGTAGTCTGGATCGCAATGTAACCTCATATCGGATACAAGCTTATGCATCAGCAAAATGAATTTTATTCACTGGAAGCCTTGAGGAGTGTCTGAGAGGATGTGGAGTGTAAATTTAGATGCGTCAATTTCAGGAGACTATCAGACCCTGGGAGGGGATTCCTGCCGGCCTTCAGAGTAACTGAGAGAGCCGACGACAAGCCTGGGAGCACCTGGGAGCGCCGGCAACTGACCTGGCAGCGCTGGTAACAACTCTGGAAGCACCTCGAATCACAGTAGAGCAGTCTAGGAAAAACATCTTCTTTGGGAATGCTTCTGGTGCGCCTGGAAATCATAGCTACTACTTGTTGTTCAACAATTTTTAAAACTCATGTATTCAGTTTGTAATCTCATCTATGTAACTATGTATCTATATATAGCTACCAATCTACACACGGTATATCTCAACTGGCTGCAGGCGGTGCTTGTGAGCAATTCGAGGTGAGCCTGAAAACGACGATCAAGTGAACGCAGAGATACACTCCGAGGCAAGGATTGAGCGAGTTTGAAGATGCGCTTGGAGGCCGTGATCGAGCAGTTCTGGAGATGCACTTGGAGGCAGTGATCAAACAAGTGTGTTGATGTACTTGGAGGCCATGATTGTGCGAACTTGGATGCTGTAATCTAGTGAGTTTGGAGATGCACTTGGAGGCCATGATTAAGCATGTTGGGAGATACACTTGGAGGCCATGATTGAGTGAGTTTGGGGAGGCACCTGGAGGCCGTGATCGAGCGAGTTTGGAGATCCATGTTACGGGGGTTCTTAAGCCCAATAATCAATACAACATTTATTGAATTAAGTACAACCGCCTATCTATTCTCTCTTTCTTTCCTTGTCTTATTGTAAGACTCTACCTCTTGTACCATGATTCAAGAGCATCCCAAATCAAACCTTCTCCACAGGCCGTCTGCTTTGTAGAAATATATTGAATCTCCACGTTGTGCAGCCACTCATTGGCCCACTCCTCGAATGGTGATGCACCGGAGTTCAAACACCTCAACACCAGGTAATCAATATTCTCGAGTTCGCAAAAACGAAAAACCACTTGGTAGGTGTGGGTTAAATGTGCTTCGGCCAACTGAGAAAGTAACTCTCCAAATAACATGACGACTTGTTGCAGAGCGTATTCGTATTGTGTCAGATGTCGACCAGACATAAGTTGCCTGATCACGAAGATGTATATAAGAGGTAATTGTGAATGGTTTTTGATACATAGAATTCTTAATAATATTTTAAGATCATCTTCTGTGTTCTGATTATTGTCTGTGGATTGCTGTCTCCGATCCTCTTCTCATTGCCGGAGCAATGCCATCTCTTTATAGTCATCTTCCAGGGCTTTGTACACCCATACTTCGATACTATGACTACAACGATAACAGATACGCAATTACAACAATGACATATTAAAGCTTTTAGCGCTCCTGATAAGAATCAGGTCATCCATTGCGTTATTTCCACGTTATGCATTGTGTCAGATGAAACTTGAACTTAGACATCTCGCAATCCGTTTGTTGCAGTAGTTGGAACATTTGCCGATCTTGGTCGGTAGTGCTTTATCGCAAATTAATGCCTCACCCCAAGGATACTTGGCTTGCATCATAGTTTTAGTCTGCGACCAACAGATACTATGCCAACGAAGAACTTGACGCGTCAACTCGTATTGCATACGTGTCTGACGTTGCAATGCATTCTAACTCAAACCAATGAGCAGGGTTGCTTCAGGCCTCTTGTCTTCAGCCGATGTCATAATTCCCTCAGTCATGCCACGCTCAGGCCGAGACCATTTTCTTTTGCCGGAGAGTACCCTGGTGGTTCTTATCGCCTGAGACAATAAGCCAAAGATCCCAAGTAATAGCGTTTTGGCTATCGACTGCTGCGTTATATAGACGTGTCCCCCTAGTTTCAGGTTTTAATGAATGTAGTTGAAAACTAGATGCACGACTGTGTTAGGGGTTCTCTTCTAGCAGCGGTAATGATACATGTTTGCATGAAGCTAGTACTTGTGGAATACCAATGGTGGATATCCAGATGCAAAACACCTACTAGCAAATACGTGCCCATGGTTGTCAGTCAAGCGGTCCATACCGGGATTACACTTGAGCCACGTGTCGATTCATTAGTGACGGCTACGGTCGCACTAGCAGATACAAATATGATGACGCAATTATGTTGCCATAACTGGGAAGTGAAAAACCTTCAGCAGTGTGCATAATTATGGGCCACACCTATTAAACCTTGTCAAGCGGGACAACACATAGTTAAGATGCGATTACGCAGAATGACGTGTGCAGCAGATGTTATTGCATAATGCTAGTATGGGGGATCTGCAGGGTCATGCGCAAAGCGGTGAGAGCACCTGCGGCACTCCCCGGTCTACGGAAGGTCGAGACCTAAGCATGCAGTGTCTGAGAGATTTATGACATTGGCTGAAGATAGGAGGCCAGATGCAAACTGGCTTATTGAGTTAAGACAGTACGCATTGGAACGTCATACTCTTATTGATTACGAGGTTGACCTGTCATAATCTATGCTAGCAGAGTATCGGTTGGTCGCCAATTAAATCTCTGACGCAATGCCGAATAGCCAAATCAAAGGTGAGGCCATTGATAGTGAAGAGCTAGTAAATTATATGGTGATAAGCACTGATAAGACGAAGGTCGTCAGATGTTCTAGCTACTGAACAAATGGGAAGCAAGATGTTGAACACGAGGTCATGAGCTGTCATGATTTGCGTTTGATATCATGATCATGAGGATGGCCCGATAGGGGACATACCATCTGAAAACCACTTATGCATGAACACGATAACCAAGGGGAATTTGTGGCGATACGCTCTCAAGCAAGAATGGTGTCATGACGGAAATCCGAAGTCAAACTTGAACTGAGGAACCAATGAAAAAAAGCTCACATTGTCCCCGACGATGAAAAGAACCAAGCTCTAGCAGCATTCCACAGTCAGACATTACCAGCGAAGAACACCGTAAAATATTATTAAGAATTCTATCTACCTACAAACAAAATTGCTTCTCTATTATCACTTCGTGAATACACCTTATATGAGTTCATCGAAACTCACACATTCTCAGCAAACACACCAGGGAGTCATCGCAACTTTTGGCGATCTCATCGAATACTACAACAAGCGGGGTTCAACCCACATTTCCCGAGCTCTTTGGTACTCAGCGATCATCGAAGGGGTTGGATACGAGGTGCAAAGTTACATCACTACCAGTGCATTACCTTACGAAGAGTGGTCCGAAGAGCAACTTTGGACCGACCAGGCAGAGTGGTGAGCTCTTATTCTTGAAGGAATAAGAGATTGAGTCTCGAAAGACAAGGAATTTGGACAAGGAAGATAGGCAGCTGTATATAGTCTAATAAATGTCCTATTGATTTCTGGGACTTAAACTACCCCTGTAACAGACTGAAGCAATGCTCCCTCGCTATGGCGCCATAGTTGCATCATCCTAAGCGAATTTGTAAGTGTTCTTGGTCACTTATTCAATCGACACGCAACTCCTATGTATCCCACTTAAGGACATAGAACTGGTCTTCTCTGTACGTCATGAATAGGTGTTGCACATGCCGTGTGACTAGACCGAGAGTAACTCCGTGATATGTATTTATATAACTAATACAGATACCATTATCGCTGATAAGGGAGAACCCCTAACAATGCAATTGGAGGCCATAATTGAGCGACTTTGGAGATGCACTTGGAGGCCGCGATTGAGTGAGTTTGGAGATGCACTTGGAGGCCGTGATCAAGCGAGTTTGAAGATGTACTTGCAGGCCGTAATCGAGGGAATTTGGACGAGTACTGGGAGGCAGTCGATGGACAGTGCTCTGGGTGCTGAGATTATTTTCTTCGGTTAGTTAACTCGCGACCGTGCGAATGTGACAACCTGACTTAACCTTTGAGCTCTCATGGAGAGGCACGCCGGAAGTTGAAGCTACATTCCGGGGTCCACTCGGAATCATGAGAATGAAGGTGTTTCGGGTCTGAAAGTTTAAAAGAAGGGAAGACAAGAGAAGGCTATTGAACAACAGTTATAGAATAGTTGTTGTTTAGAAAAAGAAAGTATAATGAGAAGCGGGCTGGGTAATATGGATTATGAAAAGGGATGCATATTTGTGATATGCAGGGATTAGTTTGTGAAGGATTACTTTTTGCGACGGAGCGTCATTGAGATCACCAATCTTAGTGAAGAGGGTAATGTTAGGGGTTCTCCCTTGGCAGTGACTAGTGATACCTGGCAAGAGACGTGGATGCATTGCACAAGCAACCAATGGCAGGTTACATCACGTGGTGTGCCCTTTAGCGGGGGTTCATGCTCGTTACGAGAAGATTGCAGACAGCCAAGGCTGGCAAGAGTACTTGCAACTACCAAGTCTTACTGGGATGTTCACGTACATCACCAGTGATGGTAGTTTCTATCTTCTTTCGCTCTTGGATACTAAGCGGGACATGCATTGTTACATGCATGGCAGTTCAAAGTCAAATATGCGAGTAAGTGGACTCTCCGCTCCTAACCGTAACAGGGATGGATTATGCGTGGCACCTCCCGGCCCGGGGCTTACGCATTGACATATCTGAGCGAATTATGACGTTGGCATTTGGCCTGGAGCAAACACTGTGCATTAGCTTGGGTAGCATTGGTGGAAAATTTGTCTAAGTTCTACATTGGCATAGTATCGGTTGGTTCACCAATTCAATCTATGGCACAATAAGTTAGTAGCTTGTGGGTGGGCTATTAACTTGCAATAAGACATGACCCATATGGGGAAATGGTTGAATGTGTTAGGGGTTCTCCTCTAACAGTGATAATGATACATGATAGATCGAGAAGGTGGTGTCACGAAGTACTTTGGTCACGTGGCACACCAAACGCCTACCTTCAAATACGATATCATGTTTGTCAGCCCAGTTGTCTTTAGCGGGACTACACTGGGGTCACAAGTCTATCAAGCAGAAATGATACGTTAACTCTGGCGGATTCAAATAAGATGATGCAACTATACTGCCTGCTCGGGAAGTGAAAAACCTTCCCAAGATGCATATAGTTCTTGGCCACGATTACAATACCTTGTCTAGCAGGACAACACATAGTTAAATTGCGAATATGCAGAATTATGTGTGTGGCAGACGGTATGCAATATGCAAGTATGAGGGATCTGCAGCTCATGCGCTAAGCGGTGTGATAACCTGTGACACTTCCCAGTCTACGGAAGGTCGAAACCTAAGCATGCAGTGTCTGAGGCATTAATGGCATTGGCTGAAGATAAGAGGCCAGAAGCAAACCGGATCATTGGATTGATACCATATGCATTGCAACGTCATACTCATCCAAGTTATGGGGTTGACGTGTCATAATCTACATTGGCAGAGTATCAGTTGGCCGCTGAATAAATCTCTGAAGCAATGCCAAATAACCTAATTAAAGGCGAGGCAATTAATAGTGAAGAGCTATTAATATATATTGCTATAAAGCATTAAGAATGATAATCTTAGTTAAATTGCGATTACGCAGACTTACAAGATAACTGTTAGTGTTCCAATTACCAAACAATCGGCGAGCGATATGTCAAAGTTGAAGTTATGATCTGATACGTCATTGACATAATTTAATATAATGGATGGCTTGATTTAATCAGGAGCGTAATGCTTTGAAACCACATTGTATGAACACGATAACCTAAGGGAAGTGTGGCAGTTAAATTAAAGGGCACACTCAGCAGAATGTAAGTCGCAACGAGAATAGTGCAATTATGGAATAAGCGGTATCATAGCAGGGAAGTATGGGCGATAAGAATACAGACCCTCAAATCTGACTATAAAAAGATCACATTGTCCTCGACAATGAGAAGAACAAGCTCTAGCAGCAAATAGTCAGAAACCTACCAGCGAAAGAAGACCTTTATTTATTATTGCGTTTTTATGATACCTATTATTATATATACCTACAATTTATTAGCATTGTGTAGCGGCAGCCCTGCACCCGGAATGACCTTGACCTTTGAGAACGAGTCTGACGTTATAGTTTACGCCCTGGAAAGATTATAACCTTCGCCAAGGAAAATCAATATCTATTTGTAGCCAACTGCGCTTGGTGGATATCCGGTGTTATAGGATTAGATCAGGGGCTAGTTATCTATATCGATAACTTGCATGCACGACGTTTGAAACAGTACACCTCGTCGGAAAAGGAAGACATTGCAGAGTGGTCCTCAGTAGGCGGAATCTCAACCACTCCTAGGGATATTGCTAGATCAGTGTCGCCAACAAGCTGTCAAGACAAGGCCTTAGAGGAAGCAAGTTTAGATTAGGCCGAATCCCCAATCCGGAAGACTAAGGCAAAAGGAAAGAAGTTAGATCCTCAATCTGGAACGATATCGAAAGGAGCCCGAAGACAACTTCAGAAGAACAAACATAAACTTAGGGAAAAGAAAAATTGAGTACACACCACGGAATAGGATCTACGGCTGTACTAGTACCTATATTTGGTACCTAAGGACCCCCGTAACAGAATGTTCCAACCACCTGTTCATACGAGTAGCGAGATGTCTAAGTTGAGGTTGTGGTCTGATTAATGAGCCGATATGATATCATGCATGAACATGATAACCATAGGGATTCGTGGCCGCCTCTACCAGGCGCATTCTATGAATGTAACACACAAAGATACGTGGCTATCATTGAGGGATGTAATCATAGTCTGAAGAGGGTTTCGAGAAACTATAACGAGATAATATTGTTCTGGCAAAGAAAGAGGGTATCGGTTAAGAACGAGAAGAATGATCCCTACCAGTGGAAAAATATCCTTATTTATTATTGCGTTTTTATGATACCTATTACCTTTTACCTAAAAATCTATTAGCTTTCTGTAGTGGCAGCCCCGCACCCTGACTGAAGTAATACTTCAATATTCATGACGATAACATTTAGGAGCGATAATGAGGTTATCATATACTCCCTCGAAAGGATTATATCCTACGCCAGAAATTATCAGTATATCTTTGTAGCACAGATCGCTTGGTGGCTAGTGTCTGTCCTCAGTCTCAAACAAGGATTGATCACTCATATCTATACCCTTCGGAACCAAGAAGTCAACACGAGACGAGAAGAGCGAAGCGTACGCCGAGGTCATGAAGAGGATGCAGAATCTGATTATCTGCCGACTCAGGTTCATCAAAGCCGAATCCCTTTGACTACAAGCGAGCAAGAATTATCTCCTACCCCTTGAGATCATACAGAGGATTAGCAAGCCGGTCAAATCCTGGATCGTGCTAAACGATTTATCGAGGGATCAGAGTGAGCTCGAAATACTTGACAGCGTAGCTGAGTAAACCCTTTCCCCCAGACAAAGAACCAATTGAAGAAGGCTCAGAAGGACAAGCGACTACAGGAAGCAAAGAAATAAATATACGCCATACGCAACCAAAGGCTTCAGGAAATACGCGCTCAGGTAATTTAGAACCTTAGTGCGGAATAGGATCTACAGCCGTGTACCTAGATACTGCCTGCTAAGGAATAGTTACTTAGGGTAAAGCACCCCAGTAACAGAAGAGAAGACAAACAATCTTCGGTAGATGCTGTACTCAGGGTAAGCTTGACTCGGTGTATGCGATACTCGGTGCCAACTCATGATCATGACATGGCGAGATAGAGAGGGATGACTTAACTTTGTGTTCTGGGATGATAGTAGAGTTGTGGATGAGAAAGAGAGAGATGGGGGATGAAGATGAGAACAATGTAGAGAATACGAGCAGATATGAGAAATCATGGGTACGACATGTCTGATTGGATTTCAATGACCTCATATCGATGTAATTACATGCCAGATCAGAACTCTTACTTGCCATATCGGGGATGGTCAATTTACTCGCACACGAAATTCACTAAAGTCCCTGTTTCTCATGATGATTTGCCCTGTACCCTCTCATCTCTCTCTTTCTTGTCCTCAATTCTACCATCACCTAAGAACACGAAGTTAAGTCATTGCTCTCTATCTCTCCATACCATGATCAACAGTTACCCCCAAGTAGAGCATACAACCAGTACAGCATACACCGAGTACTGCATCATCCCAAGATCGACTGTTTCCTGCTCCCAGCCAGTCTCTCGGCAGACCATGTTGTACTCAATTCTCTACATTCGCACAATTACAAGTTAACCAATGAATAGAGTCTCCGCTCCTGTCACACCTCCCTCCTGAACTACCATCTCCAGATTGACCGCCTCCTAGTACTCCTCTAATCTCGCTCAATCACGGCTTCCAAGTGCATCTCCAAAGTCGCTCGATCACAGCCTCCAAGTGCATCTCCTCATTCGCTCGATCGCCGCCTCCAAGTGTATCTCCAATGTCACTCGATTACGGCCTTCAATTGCATCTCGAGACTTGCTCGATCGCGGCCTCCAAGTGCGTCTCAAAACTCACTTGATCACGGCCTCCAACTGCATCTCCAACCTCACTCGATCGCGGCCTCCAAATGCATCTCCAATGTCGCTCGATCATGGCCTCCAATTGCATTTCCAAAATCGCTCGATCGTGGCCTCCAAGTGCATCTCCAAACTCACTCGATCATGGCCTCCAAGTGCATCTCCAAACTCTCTCGATTACAGCCTCCAAGTGCATCTCCAAACTTGCTCGATCACAGCCTCGGAGTGCATCTCCACCAACACAATGTATTTTAGTTGCTGGGAGCCTTCAGGAGTGTCTGAGAGGATGTGGAGTGTAAACTTAGAGGCGTCAATTTCAGGAGAGAACCAGACCCTAGAAGGGCATTCCGGCCGGCCTTCGGAGAAACTGGGATCTCTGCTGACTGGTACAGGAGCGCCATGGGAGTGGTTGTGAAAAGTTTGGGAGCACCTGGGACTGTCGCCCAACAAATGCAGGAATCCCAAACTAACTCTGAGAGATGCTGGGTTCTTATGGATATCCATTCGAGGGACTGTAGGCGTTATGTGAGATTCTCCGTATGTACACGAGCAATAAGAATACCGTCCACGTATGATGCATTGATGATTGTTCATTATCAACCTCTAAATCATACTATAGTACCCGGCATCTCATCAACATTCTATTGTTTGCATCACTACATTAAGGAAGAACCAAAGAAAATGACGAGTGATTCAAAAATGAAAGTAGGTAAAACCAAAGCAATAACCAAACTAAGCGATCGGATTGATATCAATCGAACATAGTCTCAATGTCATCCACCAAATCTCCCATCTCATCAGGGCCAACAAACGCAGGAACACACAATTCATCAACAGTGCAAAGATGCTGGGTGCGCTCCTGTTAGGGGTTCTCCCTAGCAGCGATAATGATACTTGATTTATTACAAGATGCATACATATCTACTATATGCATAACACCTATGCATGTGATAGTCAAGTTGATCAGTGATACGCTCTTTAGCGGGAGCTCGTATCAATCGCGCAAAGCGGGGGTGCTTTGTTCACGTCCCAGAAACTATGCGGGACATGTGTGGTAATCATGCACGACAGTTGATAGTCAGATGCGAGTAAGAGGACTCTTCTCCCCTACCTGTAACGGGATAGGACTAGGAGAGGCACGTCCCGGTCTGGAGAAAAGTCTCGACCTTAGCATGACGTAACTGAGGGATTATATGACGTAGGCTCAGAGCCTAGAGCGAGCGCCACTTATTAGCTTAGGTGGGCTGGATCGCAATGTAACCTCGTATCGGATACGAGCTTACGCGTCATTAATCTACATTGGCATAGTATCGGTTGGTCGCCGATTAAATCTATGACGCAAGGAAATTGCTCACTTGCATGAGGGATTTTCGAGGCGATAAGCATTATCAACTTGGTTGGTAGATGTTCCAACTATCGACTCAAAAGATTGCGAGGGTGCGTGAATGTGCATGGGTGAGCAGATATCGGGCAACGGATGGCCTGATTGTTATCAGGAGCGTAAGCTTTCAAACCACGTAGCCATGGCGCAATTACCGGAGGGTGTTGCGATGAGTTATTTTACGGGCGCTAAGAGGGCGTGGCCGGAATAATCATTATCTTGGCGTAAGAGGTCTACGGCTATAAAGAGCCAGCGTTGGACGTAGGAATTGGGGCATCAGCGAACACATTAGCTTTCAGAGAACACCGAAGACGATCTTAAAATATTATTAAGAATTCTATCTATCTATCTTTACCATTACCTCCTTAATCAATACACGAGATTGGGTGCTATATGCCTGGACATCGGTACACACCAGCCGAGTACGCACTACAACAGAAAGTCGAGTGTTTCGGCAGGTTGCTTTCCGAGTTGGAAGAGCACCGTTTAACCCACATCTACGCTGTGGTTTTGCATTTCTGTCAACTCGAGAATATCGACTACCTGGTGCTGAGATACATCAACACCGGCGCTTTACCCTTCGAGGAGTTTTCCGAGGAGTGGTTGTTCGACGGGGAAGTCTAATCTTCGTCTATATCGGTGACGGGAATTGGCATCGGTTTAACTTAACCGACTTGGAAGACGCGGCAGTAAGTTTACAACTGTCAGAAGAGATAGCTCTTGCGAGACGGGCAAGAGGTTGAGTCTTAGGATAGGACGAGGAGAGAAAGAGATTTGATAGGCGGCTGTACTTAGATCAAATAAATATTGTATAGTTATTGGGATCTAAAAACCCCCGTAACAGCTCCTTATATTTGTGAATGATTCGGGCCTGGCTGATAGGGGTTCTCTTCAAGCAGTGATAATGATACATGTTTGAACGAAGCTAGTACTTGTGGAATACCAATGGTGGATATCCAGATGCAATACACCTACTAGCGAATACGTGAACATGGTTGTCAGTCAAGTGGTCCTTAGCGGGATTACACTTGAGCCACGTGTCAATTCATTAGTGACGGCTACGGTCGTACTACCAGATTCAAATATGATGACGCAATTATGTTGCCATAACTGGGAAGTGAAAAAACCTTCAGCAGTGCACATAATTATGGGACACACCTATTAAACCTTGTCAAGCGGGACAACACATAGTTAAGATGCAATTACGCAAAATTATGTGTGCAGCAGACGTTATTGCATAATGCTAGTACAAGGGATCTGCAGGCTCCTGCGCAAAGCGGTGAGAGCACCTGCGCGACTCCCTGGTCTATGGAATGTCAAGACCTAAACATGGAGTGTCTGAGAGATTTAGGACATTTGCTGAAGATAAGAGGGCAGAAGCAAACCGGCTTATTGAGTTCAGACCATATGCATTGCAACATCATACTTGTATTGAATACGAGGTTGACATGTCAGAATCTACGCAAGCGCAGTATCGTCTGGTCACTGATTAAATCTCTGATGCAATGCCGAATAGCCTAATCAAAGGCGAGGCAATTAATAGTGAAGAGCTATTAAATTATATTGCGATAAGCACTGATAAGACTAAGGTTGTCAGAAGTTCTAGCTACTGAACAAATGGGAAGCAAGATGTCGAACACGAGGTTATGAGCTGTCATTATTTGCGTTTGATATCATCATCATGAGGATGGCCCAATAGGGGACGTAACGTCTGAAAACCACTCATGCATGAACATGAGAACCCAGGGGAATTCGTGGCGATAAGCTATCAAGCAAGACTGGTGTCATCACGGAAATTTGAAGTCAAACTTGAACCGAGAAACCAATTATAAACAGCTCACATTGTCCCCGACGATGAAAAGACCCAAGCTCTAGCAGCAATCCACAGTCCGATATTACCAGCAAAGAACACCTCAAAATATTCCCAGCAATTCTATCTACCTACAAACAAAATTACTGCTCTATTATCACTTCGTGAATACGCTTTATATGAGTTTGTCGATACTGACACATTCTAAGCACACACACCAGAGGGTTGTTGTAACTTTCTGTGATCTCATCATCTACTATAACGAGCGGGGTTCAACCCACATCTGCCGAGTACTTTCATACTCGGGGATTATCGAAGGGGTTGGATACGAGGTGCACAGGTAGATCACTACCGGGGCATTGCCTTATGAAGAGCGGTCCAAAGAGCGACCTTGGACTGACGAGGAAGAGTGGTGAGCTCATATTCTTGAAGGATTAAGAGATTGAGTCTGGGAAGATGAGGAATTTGGACAAGGAAGATAGGCAGCTGTATTTAGTCTAATAAATGTTGTATTGATTTCTGGGACTTAAAATACCCCCGGAACAGTATAATATTTTAAGACTCCACTTAATGAACGATTGTCAGGATTGCCAATAGAGGTACTGTTGTATTATCAATGGAGAAACATTTTGCAACCATCACTGTACCCGAATCAACTGTTACTGTATTAGGTGCACCATACGAAGAAGTGTTTGAGACACCGAACAAGAACAGTGCAGGTTCTGCCATAACGACGCCTATTGCTATAGTTCAGTAAGGACTGGCCAGTTCAAAAGAAAACAATTCATATCGAGTCACTCGTATTTGTCAAGCACATTGCCCAACAGCAGAGTGCGAGTGTCTCATTGGCCAGGAACATCATAATGGCAGCAGATACGAAATAGATGTCCTAACTATACCAATTAATGACCAGTCGATTACTGTTAGAAATGGCTACCCCGAGTCGCAGAATTACATATTTGAGCGGAACCTCAGCTCAGAAGTCATCCAGGGTCGAGAAGAGGAGCTCAGACAACTCTCCAGCAGCTCGAGAAATTCCAGTATGGTGCCAGCAGTACCAGACGAGGCTGGAAGCAGCGGCAGAGCAGATCCGCTTAATACGGGAGAACGGGGAACCCGAGGAAGCCGAGCAGGGACCAGGTGAGTTCGAAATCTGAGAACAAGACCCGGTTCAGTCCAAGTTGCAGGAGTTAACTCAACAAATGATACATGTAGTACAAGCCTGCAATGAAGAGAAGGAACTGATTGAGGACGAGTTCGTCGCCGTTCGACAAGACCTAGAGCTGGTAGAAGTCCAGATATGTACGGAGAAAGCCAGAATCGAAGGAGATGTCTCCGGAGTTGGAGTAGAAGTCTCCGGAGTTGGAGGACAGATGGTCATTCAACAAGCAATGATTAACGAGATTCGGCAAGGAATTACGATATTACAAAAACAGGATAATATCATAATGAAGGAAGCGGGGGAAATTTCGTCAGGAATACATAAACCGATTCATGATTCCTTGAAAAAACAAATCGACAATGGATCTACCTTGATGAACCATTGAAGGTCTATCATGAAGCTACAGGAAGATTTTAAAACATTAGAAAGATCCAATGCGTCTATTACAAACAAGGTTCAGGAAATAGACCAATATGTCCAGACGCTGCCAACAGCAGAAGATCTGCAAAATCATGGCCAAGCGATGGATGAGGCATTGGGAAAAATTCAGGAAGTTAGTACTGGGTTAACAGTACATATGGAACAATATAAGATTTTTGAAAGTACGACACATGGACCTGGGTCAATACAGGCAGGACCTAGTTATCCGCATCCAGATAGACAACCACAGGTTGAAAATTATGATGACTATCAATCTTCCTTGAGTACGCAAGAGGATGCAAGACAATGTTATGGGCTGAGAGGAGGCCATGGAAGCGAGTCAGAAGAAGACGACCCAAATGTGGCAGAGGATAGTACACCACAGCCAGGTCCGTCAGGTCCGGTAGTGCGACCTCGGGCAGGGCCACCTCCGCTTGGGCCACTAGCACCTCCTTCAGGAAGAAGTAGACACAGGGCTGAAGTTAAGCCTATTGAACTGAAAGACCCATATCCGTTTGAAGGGAAACCCGGAGAAGATTTCGATGCCTAGTGGAAAATAGTTCAAATATTTATCCAAGATCAGCCAGAAAAATTTGATGATTCCGGCAGGACTATAAACTGGATAGGAGGGTTGTTAAAAAAATATGCTGCAGCATGGCAAGTACAGTGGGAAAGGCAAGCATTGGCCGGAAAGTTCCCTAGGTCATGGAGAACATATCAAAACGATTTGATGTTGAGGTTCGAGGTCAAGGAGGCCCAAGATGAAGCATATGCGGACTTGGAAAAAGATTGATATGAGGGAGATATTTGCCATATGGTCACGAAAATCCAGATGTACAACGATACGGCCCAACTGACAGGAGCAGGCCTTAAGAAACTTATACTCGATCGGTTACGCGAGAAAGTGTTAGGTCAAATGCACGTGGTCGACTCAACCAGAAAAACTGATCAAGAAATGATTGATATAATTACTAAGGCCGGACGAACTGCTGAAAGATGGGAAGAGGCTAAAAAGAACCTTAGCTCTAGAACGCCGAAAACCCGGGAGAAACCTGAGTGGAAACCTAATGACAAGTTTCGGGTTAAGAAGAACCATACTTCCAGGAAAGAGTTCAAAGGAAGAAAATTTGTCGACAGGCAAATTGGAGGATCAGTAAAAACATTTGCAACACAAACCGATGGAATTTCGCAAGATGAGCTTAATAGACGGAAAAAAGCCAGAGAATGCATGAGATGCGCTTGGCCGGCTGATAGAAAAGGGAATCACAAAAGTGTGGATTGTTATCGACCAGTGAAGTTGGATGCAGGAATGGCAAATTTCCCGGAAGCAAAGGAATACCAGAAGTTGCGAGTAGGAGCATATGAGTTGGAGGAAGATCAGAAGGATCTTTATACAGAGGGATCTGATAGCGAGGAGCTTAGGGATACCGCATCAGAAGAATCAGGATCAGAGTCAGGATCATCGGAAGAATCCACGGAATCATCAGAAAGGATGGCAAATTGGTGGTCAGATTAGTTTAGGAGACTGGCAGCATACAAAGAATATATATTTTCTTCTCTGAGGATGACCGGAAGGTCGAAACTGCTGGCCAGTAAGGAGATACCATATTACAAATCATTAACTCCATAAAAACATTACCTCAAAACATTAACTCCACCACAGTTAACCCGTTGCAGTTACGCTATTGTCGAAAGGATGGCGATGTCAAAACGCAAAGTAATCGAGGAGCTTGCTCCACCTACTCCCAAACAATCCAATACGTCAAAAGATTATCTTTACCATATGCCCACAAGAAAAGGGGCTAAAGTTTACAAAGTCTTGCCAACAAAAATTGGCAAAAGACCAATCTATAAATTCTTTATAGATTTTGATGTAAAATACTTTCCATTACGCTGCATGTTAGACTTAGGAAGCACTTCCTTCGTCATTTCACCAGAAGCAGCTAAAGCTTTCCAAGTTCCAGTGGTAGAACAAGTTATACCAACTAGAGCTTCGGACGTCGGAGGCACGAAGATAATTACTGAGGGGCCTTTTACGATACCTCTTGGATTATCTTTCGGAAATCATAGGACCTTAGACGATAAAGATGATGCTTTTGAAGTTATGAAGATTTCGTCCGAATACGATGCCTTAATTCCAGCTTTGTACCTTAATAGATATAAGGCACAAGGAATTACTGAAGGACGTTTACATTTTCCATTATGTTCAGACAGTTGTTTTGGACTTGAAAAAATCCACCCGGAATATTCTATTACATACGATAAACAGGTAGCTGTTACAGGGGTGTATACCCTAAGTAACTCAACTAAGTATCCGCTGATACTAAGTAAAGTACTAGGTCCACAGCCGTAGATCCTATTCTTCTTCGTTGGATTCCAAGGGAAGAAGGGTTCTCAGATACTTCTTAGTCTTTGGATATCCGGCTGTTTCTTTATCTTTTTTAAGTGGCCTAATGCAGTCCTTAACCTTATGGCTGTCTTTCCTTTCACTTGGCCAAGCACAACGCAGACACTCGCCTGCTGCTTTCCTTCTCTTTATTTCATCCTGATCTATTCCCCAGTTCTGGAATAGTCCTTTCCTTTATTACTTCCTTTTAATGCCTTCTTCGTAGACCTCAGTGGGTTAATGCGACTGGTCTTAGTTCTTCCAGTAAGCTTAGTTTTAGCAATATCCCGTAGCCGTTTGGAGTCCCGTAAGAATTCCTCGCACTCCTTCAGGATCATATTTTCTGAAGTACATATCCAATAACGTCATTATCGTTCTCGAAGCTAATGGTCATTCGGGAAATAGTGCTATTGCTTCTCAAAGGTGCGGGGCTGCCGCTTACACAAAGCTAATAGATTCTTCGGTATATAATAATAGGTATTGGTATCATAAAAACGCAATACTAAATCAGGATATTTCTCCGCTGGTAGGTCTCATCCTTGTTCTGTCTCAAGTCCGATACTCCCTCTAATTCCTGGAATAACATGATCTTTTCATAGTCTCTCGAAACCCTCTTCAGACTATGATTTTAATCCCTCAATGATAGCCACGTATCTGTGCATCTTACATGCGCCTCGTAGAGGCGGCCACGCTTCCCTATGGTTATGTGTTCATGCATGATATCATATGAGCCGATAAATCAGACCATCACTTCAACTTAGACATCTCGCATTATCTTGAGTTTATTTGGTAGTTGCTCAAAGGCTCAATGGTTACCACTCCATGCCGTGACAACGTAGACCATAACACGTATCATACGTTGCAATCCAGACTCATGCAAATCAATGCAAGGTGTTCGCTTCTTGGTTTTTGCCAAATGTCATAAATCCCTCAGTTACGTCATGCTTAGGTGGAGACAGTTCTCTACACCAGGGTGTGCCACACCTTTGCCCAACCCATTATGGAGAAGGAGGATTAGAGCCTGCTGACTTGCTTTGACTGTCAACTGCCGTGCATGTCCCATTATGCATGTCCCGCATAGATTCTAGGAATGAAAGAAGCTTAAGCGGTTCTTGGCCTCTCCAACTGATGCTGCTTAAGTACTTCTCATGACTAATATGAACCCCCGCTAAAGGGCATATTACTGGCTACTTGAATAGTCTAGGTACGGTATATACCATCATAGACTCCCGTTCAAGTACCATAATCACTGCTTCAGGAGAACCCCTAACAGTAGCTTTACGACCGGATGCTATACATATAGAAGCGGTTCTTTTCCATAATCCAGATATACTCCGGAAATTACCCTCGCAATACCATAAGTGGTTATTGCTCTTTGACCCAAAAGAAGGCGAAAAATTACCTGATAATACAGGATGCGATCATCGCATAGAATTAAAAACGGCCGAAGAAAACCTGACAATGGCTTCTATTTATCAATTGACTTTAGAAGAAGAACGACTTCTTAAAGAATATTTGGATAAAATGATACGGGAAGGAAAAGTTATACCTTCTTCCAGTCCGATAGGAAGCCCTATATTATTCGTACCAAAACCAAACGGCAATGGATTTAGACTCTACGTCGATTATAGACACCTTAATCAAAATACAATTAAGGATAAAACACCGTTACCTATAATGCAAGAGTTACAGGACAGACTTAAGGGAGCAGATATGATTACAAAGATCAACCTCAAGTCGGGATTTTATTTAATCCGAATGTTATTGGGACACAAGAAATATAGAGCTTTTCGAACGAAATTCGGATTGTTCGAATATACAGTCAGGTGTTTTGGATTAAAAAATGCACTGGCAACATTCCAAAGGGAGATTAATAGAATCTTGAGACCGGTCTGAGGAATCGAATTAGTCATCAATACCGCAATACATATCTATCAAGATGAGGGAATGGTAGTAGTGGCATATATTGACAATATAATAATTGCAATCAAAGAATTGGTGGAAAAGCATAGGTGGCAAGTCCGAAAGGTGTTTGATCTCTTACTCGAAAACCAGATGTTTGTCGAAATCGATAAGTGTATCCTCGAGCAAACGGAGGCATTGGCTTTGGGCTGTATAGTCAGCGGCACTTCAATTAGAATGGATCCAGCAAAAGCTCAAGATACAGTCGATTGGCTCAGACCTAAAAATCAGCAAGAAGTGCAACAAATATTGGGATTATGGAACTTTTACAGAAGATTCATAATGAATTAAGCTCAAGTTGTGGCACCGATTACCGATCTCCTAAAACGAAATGGCAAGGATTTTATATTCAGAGACACTCAGGAAGCAGCTTTCATTAAAATAATGGTGCTTTTTACCTCTGGAAATACGCCAATACTCAGCCATTTTGATCAGGAAAGGTCAGCACTGATAGAAACCAATGCATCCAACTTTGCAATAGGAACTGTTTTATCACAAAAATTTGAAGATGGGAAAATACACCCATGTGTGTTCCTTTCTGGGAAACTATCACCCGCTGAATTCAATTACGACGTCTTTGACAAGGAAATGTTATCAATTGTATACGCGTTACAGAAATGGAGACATTATGTCCTAGGAACAGCGCATAAAACTACTATATTTTCCGATCATCAAAATCTCGAATATTTTTCTAAGAAAGTAAAATTAAATAGACGACAAGCCAGATGGGCAGAAATATTATTGGAATTCAACTTCGTTATTATATATCGAAAAGGGTCTCTTAATTAAAAAGTGGATATACTATCCAGGTGTCTGGCGTACACCTTTAGAAAGGGAGGTACAACAGCGATAACAGAAAAACCAATGCAAGGACCAGATCAATGGTTAGAAATCGGAGCAATGGAGATATATGATGATACTTTGGAATACATTGATATAGGTGCATTGGAAATTACCCTGCTGAGTGCGGACCAGAAAGAAGCTATAATTCAGGACACAAAGTTGGATGACTAATATATGGAGTTATGCAAGGCAGTATCGAAAGGCGAAAAAGTCGACATCAATTACACCATTCAAGAGGAATTTCTTGTTTGGAAGAGAAGGATATATGTACTGAAAGCTATGCGAAAGATGGTCATAGAGTCAGAGCATGATTCAACGATAGCAGGACATTTCGGCAGAGACAGGACAATGGAACTAATATGCCAGAATTTCTTTTGGCCCAAGATGGAGGACGACGTACGAGAATATTGCAATTAGTGTGATGATTGCCAAAGAACGAAAGCACCCAGCCATGCAAAGCATGGGCTACTACATCCGTTAGAGTTACCATGTAAGCCTTGGACGCATATATCAACCGACTTTATTACGTACCTGCCGGAGTCGTCAGGATATACGAAGATATTGGTGGTAGTCGACAGGTTCACAAAAATGGCATATTTTATACCAATGTCAAAAAAGAACTCACCAACGGTATCGAAAGCCTATCTCAAAATTGTTTGGAAGTATCACGGTTTCCCTGAGTATGTGGTATCGGACCGAGACGGTACTTTTAGAGCTCAATATTTCATGAATCTTTATCAGTACCTTGGTATTAAGAGGTCAATGAGTATGGCTTTTCACCCTCAAACCGACGGTCAGACTGAACGCACCAACCAAGTCATTGAGGAATATCTAAGGAGCTATTGCAACTATGAACAGAACGACTGGGCAGAAATGTTGGCAATGGCTGAATTCCCCTATAACAATTCCAAACATTCGGCGACAAAGATAACGCCTTGTTATGCGAATTATGGGTACAAACCCCAAACGAATTAGCCGACGGATATTCAGTTCCGAAACCCAACCTCGGAAATGTATGGTCATTATATGACAGGAGTTCTGTTACGGGGGTGCTAAACCCTAAGTAACTATGCTCGTAACCCACAAGTACTGGGCGCATGGCTGTAGATCCTATTCCTTACTAAGGTTCTGAATAACCTGAGTCCTTATTTCCTGAAGCCTTTGGTTTTGTGTTGCCTCCTCTGACTTCTTTGAATCCTGAAGTTGTTTAATTTTCTGAGCCTTCTTAAGCTGCTTCTTTGATTGAGGCAAGGGATTCACTCGGCCACATTGCCAAGTATTTCAAGCTCATTCCAAATTTTCTAGAAACTGTTTGGCTCGATGTAGAATCTGATCTGCTCGTCTACCGTACGAGGGACCCCTAGCAATAGCTGAATCTGCCTATTGGTGTATTCTCAAATCTTCCTGGATGTCTCGAGGCGATGCCGATACTCCTGATCTGCAATGATTGTTGTTGATTTGGTTGTTCGTATCTTTAACCTGAGGTGCAGTCTCTCGTAATGCAATATCCAATATTCTCTTGAGGTTATTGATATGAATGATCAATCCCTGCTCAAGACCAATAATTGATGCTAGCCACCACACACTCTGTGCTATGAAGATGTACTGATATTGTCTGGCGTAGGATATTATCTTTTCGAGGGCGTAAACAATGAGGTCATTGTCGTTGTCAAAGGTAATTGACATTCGAGGTATATTGCTGACAAGATGCGGGGCTGCCGCTACACAAAGCTAATAGATTCTGGGTATAGATATAAGATGTATAGGTATCATAAAAACGCAATAATAAATAAGGATATTTCTCCGCTGGTAGGTCTCGTCCTTGTTCAGTCTCAAGTCCGATGACCCCCTTCCTTTCCGAAACAATGTGATCTCTTTATAGTCTCTTGAAACCCTCTTCAGACTATGATAAAATCGCTCACACTAGCCACGTAACTTTGCGCCTTCCACTCATAGAATGCTTCTTGACAGAGGTGGCCACGCATCCCCATGGTTATCGTGTTCATGCATGATAGTGCATTGTTAGGGGTTCTCCTCTAACAGTGATAATGGGACTTGTTGAGTCGGACAGCGCATACCACGCCGAGACTCGCAAGTATTCGGCCCAGTGATATGCCTTTTAGCGGGGGTTCATATCAATCACAAGAAGAGCTCAAAAGATGGCCAGTAGCAGGAAAGGCTAGAACATGAGAGGCTTCTTTCATTCTTGGATACTATGCGGGACATGCTTGTGAGCAAGCACGGCAGTTGATAGTCAATTGCAAGTAAGAGGGCTCTTCACTGCCTGACCGTAATGGCAGGATACCCAGTGCGGCACACCCCGGTGGAAACGGTCTCCACCTAAGCATGACGTAACTGAGGGATTTATGGCATTGGTGCAAACCAGAAGCGATTACC
>Ga0307514_10001648_pt1 | contig 26025 bp, 26 predicted proteins | sample 16_EM_MG_FD_203088 | JGI IMG/M metagenome (GOLD analysis project Ga0307514, IMG submission 203088) | Populus trichocarpa ectomycorrhiza microbial communities from riparian zone in the Pacific Northwest, United States - 16_EM | ecosystem: Host-associated > Plants > Roots > Unclassified | place... | reverse complement strand
TGCTTCACCGGTGATCGAGCCTGCCGAGACCTTGTCGCGGCCGGCTCGATCACCGAGTCCCTGAATAACTCAATAGAACGACGGGCCAGCCACCCGCCGCACCTTAGGTGTCATATAGCGGACACCTCGCCGAAAGGAATCACCGTGCTCATTGCACAGCGCCCAACTCTTGCCGAAGAGAACATCTCAGAATTCCGCTCACGCTTCGTGATCGAGCCTCTCGAGCCTGGCTTCGGCTACACGCTCGGCAACTCGCTCCGCCGCACGCTGCTCTCCTCGATCCCCGGAGCAGCTGTCACCAGCATCCGCATCGACGGAGTGCTGCACGAGTTCAGCACCGTCCCCGGTGTCAAGGAAGACGTCACCGAGGTCATCCTGAACATCAAGGGCCTCGTCGTCTCGAGCGAGCACGACGAGCCGATCACCGCCTACCTGCGCAAGCAGGGCGCCGGCCAGGTCACCGCGGCTGACATCTCCGCACCTGCCGGTGTCGAGATCCACAACCCGGAGCTCGTGATCGCGACGCTCAACGACAAGGCCAAGTTCGAGCTCGAGCTGACCATCGAGCGTGGCCGCGGCTACGTCTCGGCTACCCAGAACCGCAGCGAGTTCAGCGAGGCCGGCCAGATCCCGGTCGACTCGATCTACTCGCCCGTGCTCAAGGTGACCTACCGCGTCGAGGCGACTCGTGCCGGTGAGCGCACCGACTTCGACCGCCTTGTCGTGGATGTCGAGACGAAGCCGGCGATCACGCCGCGCGACGCCATCGCCTCCGCTGGTCGCACGCTGACCGAGCTCTTCGGCCTCGCGCGCGAGCTCAACACCGCCGCAGAGGGCATCGAGATCGGCCCAGCGCCGGTCGACGCTGTTCTCTCAAGCGAGCTGAGCATGCCGATCGAAGACCTCGACCTCTCTGTGCGCAGCTACAACTGCCTCAAGCGCGAGGGCATCAACACGGTCAGCGAGCTCGTCGCCCTCTCGGAGACGCAGCTCATGAACATCCGCAACTTCGGACAGAAGTCGGTCGACGAGGTGCGCGACAAGCTCATCGAGATGGGCCTGTCACTGAAGGACTCGGTTCCCGGCTTCGACGGCGCCCACTTCTACGGCGGCTACGACGACGAGCCAACGGCCTAAGCACCAGTCGACGACTGACTGCCGACCACACATCTAAGGAAAAGTAATGCCTACACCCACCAAGGGACCGCGCCTCGGCGGCGGACCGGCGCATGAGCGCCTCATGCTCGCGAACCTCGCAGCTGCCCTGATCACTCACAAGAGCATCAAGACGACCGAGACGAAGGCCAAGCGCCTGCGTCCCGTCGTCGAGCGCCTTGTGACCTTCGCAAAGCGCGGCGACCTGCACTCGCGCCGCCGCGTCCTCGCGAAGATCAGCGACAAGACTGTCGTGCACGAGCTGTTCACCGTCGTCGCACCACTCGTTGCTGAGCGTGAGGGTGGCTATACCCGCATCACGAAGCTCGGCTTCCGCAAGGGCGACAACGCATCGATGGTGCAGATCGAGCTCGTTCTCGAGCCCGTGAACGCCAAGCCGAAGGCCGCGGTCTCGAAGAAGGCGCCCGCCAAGGCTGCTGCTCCTGTCGAGGAGGCTCCGGTCGAGGAGACCGAGGTCACCCCTGAGGTCGTCGAGACCGAGGAGGCCGCCGTCGAGGCGGAGACCGTCGCTGCTGAGGCCGAGGACGCCGAGGCTGTTGAGGCCGCTGCTGACGAGGCTCCCGATGGGGACCAGTCCAAGTAGTCCGCTTTTCACGAACGGCCCTGCTCTTCGGAGCGGGGCCGTTCTGCGTTGTGCCAGTCCCGTAGGTCAGGCGGGGCGAGGCGTCAGACCGTAGTCGTTCGAGTTGAGCAGCGGCGGCAGCTCGGCGAGACGCTGCATCGCATCGCGGATCGCGCCAGCGTAGATTCCTCCGCCGATCGGCCCGCCGGCATGGATGAGGTCGGTCGCGAGCACGTCGATGCGCGGCTGGATCGCGTCGTACCAGTTCGCGAGCTCGACATTGCGGTACCGCTGCGCGTACCTGGCGAGCACCTCGTTGACGCCGGGGATCCATCCTCGGGGAGCCTGCGCGTTCACCAGCACGATCGACACATCGGGGCCGACGACCGCCATGATCTCGTCGAGGGTCGACTCCGCGACCGGCCCATTGGTGCCGAGGCCGAGCAGCACGATCGGCCGCATCTGACCCGCGTCCTTGAGCGACTGCAGAATCGCCGGCGCGGCGGTCATGCGGCGTGACACGGCAGCATCCATGTGGATGCCGGGGAACTGGGCGATGACCTCGTCAGCGGCGGCGAGCATCACGGAGTCGCCGATGGCGATGATCTGATCGCCTCCCGGCAGTGGCGCCGGCGCGTCGGAGGCCTGCTCGAGAACCATCGGCGGCTGGGACTGGATCGACTCGAGACCAGCCTGGATGCGGTCTTCGACACGACCGGATGCCGGCGCGGTCACCACAGCAACCCCCGCCGCGGCAACGAGCGCCGCAATTGCCAGCCCGCTCACCGCAGCCGTGGCGACTCGCACGCGGCCGCCCCGCCAAGAGCGCGCCCAAGCGGCGGCGACGGCACGGAAACCCAGACGCCGCACCGGCTGCTCGAGCCAGCGGTACGACACGGCCGCCGCGGTCACGGTCGCCGCGAGGGCGATGCCGGCGATCGCGAGCCCTGGCAGGGCTGGCCAGGCGGCGGTCACGAGCACGAGAAGCGGCCAGTGCCAGAGGTAGAGGCCGTAGGAGCGCTCGCCAACCCAGCGCAGCGGACGGACGTCCAGTGCTCGACCGAGACGCGAGCCCGGCGCGGTCGCCCCGGCAATCGCGAGCGCCGTGAGCACGGCGACGAGAACCAGCCCGCCGCGGAACACCCACTCGGAGTCCTCCGGCAGCAACCAGGAGAGGGCGAGAACTCCCGCCAGCGCGAGGGTGCCGAGCTCCGGCAGCACCCGGACGGCGCGGGTGCCCACGATCGCAACCGCGGCTCCGATGGCGAGGCCGAAGGCGTGGGTGTCGGTGCCGTAGTACAGGCGGGTCGGGTCGGCTCCGGCGAAGGAGAGCAGCAGCATCGCGGCGATCGAGGCGCCCGCGATGACGAGGACGACCGCCAGCATCCATCGCCGTCGCTTGAGGAACACGAGGAGCGCGAGGGTGACGAACGGCCAGACGAGGTAGAACTGCTCCTCGACGGCCAGCGACCACAGGTTGCGGAGCAGTTCTGGGGTCGCCTGGTCGAAGTAGCTGGCGTTCGCAGCGATGCCGAGCCAGTTGTAGCTGAAGGTCGCAGCGCCGAGAACCTGCCGGCCGATGCCCACGAGCACATCGCCGCCGATCGCCAGCGCACCCGCTGTTGCCACGAGCACGACGAGGGCGAGGGCGGGAAGGAGGCGACGGGCACGGCGGTTCCAGAACGAGCGCAGCCCGATGCGGCCCGTCGCCGCGTGCTCGCGCAGCAGGAGGCTCGTGATCAGGAAGCCGCTGATGACGAAGAAGATATCGACGCCGATGTAGCCACCGGGCAGAGCCCCGGGAACGAAGTGGAACAGGATGACCGTGGCCACCGCGATGGCGCGCAGGCCATCGAGCCCACCGAAGCGGGGCGGGGGTGCCGGCGCGGCGGGAGGTGCCGACGCCTTCTTCTTCGTGGCCATCGTCATCCAGCCTAGACTCGCTGCGTGGAAGGCCAGCCAGACGACGTTGAGCTCACCCGCCTGCGCCTCGACATCGCCTACGACGGCGGCGGCTTCGCGGGCTGGGGCGCCCAGCCGGGGCTGCGAACCGTTCAGGGGGAGCTGGAGGCCGCCCTCGCGACCGTGTTCCAGCGCCACGGAGCGCCGCCGCGTCTCACGGTCGCCGGCCGCACCGACGCGGGAGTCCACGCCACCGGGCAGGTTGCCCACGTCGACCTCAGTGCGCCCCAGCTCGCCTCGCTCGACGAGCGTCGGGGTCAGTCGGGTCCCGGGTCGCTCGCCCGCCGCCTCAACGGAATAGCCGGGCTCAGCAGCGACGTCGTCGTGCTCGCGTCCGCCCTCGCGCCCGCGGGGTTCGACGCCCGGTTCTCGGCCGTGTGGCGACGATACGAGTATCGCGTCGGCGACGCATCCATTCCCCGCAACCCGCTGCTGCGTGGCCACGTGCTCTCGTATCCCTCCGTGCTCGACGTCGATGCGATGGATGCGGCCGCCAGCGCCCTGATCGGCCTCCACGACTGGGCGACCTACTGCAAGCCGCGCGAGGGATCCACGACGATCCGCACGCTGCAGGAGTTCTCGTGGCGACGGCTGCCAGACGGGATCCTGCTCGCGGAGGTGCGCGCCGACGCCTTCTGCCACAGCATGGTTCGCTCGCTCGTCGGCGCCTGCATCGCCGTCGGGGAGGGCAAGCTCTCGCCGACGGACGTCGTGCTGCTGCGGGATGCCGAGACGCGAACGAGCGCCTTCAAGGTGGCCCCGGCCAAGGGGCTTGCCCTCGTGGAGGTCGGCTACCCGCCCGACGACGAGCTCGCGACACGCGCCACGCAGACCCGGGCGCGCCGGGAGACTTTGCGGTAGTGGGCGAAACGGACTAACCTAGACCCTTGGTGCCTGCGCCCTGTGCGCGACACCCGATCATGAGCCCTCCACGGGTTGGGTTCCGCAACGTATCTCGTTCGGAACGCACCACCGGAGCGGGATTCACGAACACCTCACTCGATCAAGAAAGCAGTACAGCTATGACTCGTACATTTTCGCCAAAGCCGGACGACGTCCAGCGCGACTGGCTCATCATCGACGCAGAAGACGTCGTTCTCGGCCGCCTCGCGAGCCACGTCGCAGCACTCCTGCGCGGCAAGCACAAGGCAACCTTCGCCCCCCACATGGACATGGGCGACTTCGTCATCATCATCAACGCGGAGAAGATCGCCCTCACCGGCGCCAAGCTCGCGCAGAAGAAGGCCTACACGCACTCCGGCTACCCGGGTGGCTTGACGGCGACCACGTACTCCGAGCTGCTGGCAAAGCACCCGACCCGCGTGGTCGAGAAGGCCGTTCGCGGCATGCTCCCCAAGAACTCGATCGGTCGCGCCCAGCTCGCCAAGCTCAAGGTCTACACCGGCTCAGAGCACCCTCACGCTGCGCAGCAGCCGAAGACGTACACCCTCTCCCAGGTCGCCCAGTAGCGCCGGCTCAAGAAACCTAAAGGACTACACACAATGGCGAACATCGCAGACAGCATCGACGGCCTCCCAGAGGGCCTCTCCGAATACTCCACCGAGACCCCGGCCGACGCGGCCCCCAAGGCACCGCGCGCCGTTCTCAACGTCCCCGGCGCAGCCGTCGGCCGCCGCAAGCAGGCCATCGCCCGCGTGCGCATCAAGCCGGGCGCCGGAACGATCACCGTCAACGGCCGTGAGTTCGAGGAGTACTTCCCGAACAAGCTGCACCAGCAGCTCATCAACGACCCGTTCAAGGTGCTCGACCTCCTCGGCAGCTACGACGTGATCGCCAAGATCACCGGCGGCGGCCCCTCGGGCCAGGCAGGCGCCATGCGTCTCGCCATCGCGCGCTCGCTCAACGAGATCGACCGCGAGAACAACCGTCCGGCCCTCAAGAAGGCTGGCTTCCTGACTCGTGACCCCCGTGTCATCGAGCGCAAGAAGGCCGGTCTCAAGAAGGCCCGCAAGGCGTCGCAGTTCTCGAAGCGCTAGTCACCACCGACTCCGGCCACCATGGCACGGCTTTTCGGTACTGACGGTGTCAGGGGTCTCGCCAACCGCGAGATCACTGTCGAGCTGGCCCTCGCCCTCGCACAGGGGGCGGCGGTCGTGCTCGGCAAGGGACGATTCGCCGACGGCAGGCGCGCCTCCGGGCGTCGTCCTGTCGCGGTGATCGCGCGCGACCCGCGCGTCTCCGGTGAGTTCATCGCCGCGGCAGTGGCGGCCGGGCTCTCGAGCTCTGGTGTCGATGTCTACGACGCCGGCGTCATCCCGACCCCCGCGGCGGCGTTCCTCATCGCGGACTTCAACGCCGACTTCGGCGTGATGATCTCGGCGTCGCACAACCCGGCCCCCGACAACGGCATCAAGTTCTTCGCCGTCGGCGGCACGAAGCTGCCTGACGTCGTCGAGGACCGCATCGAGGAGGCGTTGACACAGCAGAAGCTCGCGCCGACCGGTCTCGAGGTCGGCCGGATCCGTCGCTTCGCGGATGCGGAAGACCGCTACGTCGTTCACCTGCTGTCGACCCTCGAGACCCGGCTCGACGGCATCCACGTCGTTCTCGACTGCGCCAATGGCGCTGCGTCTGGGCTGTCTCCCGAGGTCTTCACGGATGCGGGCGCAACCGTCACCGTCATCGGCGCCGATCCCGACGGCTACAACATCAACGACGGCGTTGGATCGACCCATCTCGACGTGCTCTCTGCTGCCGTGCTCGAGCACGGAGCCCACGTCGGCATCGCGCACGACGGCGACGCCGACCGCTGCCTCGCGGTCGACGCGTCTGGAAAGATCGTCGACGGCGACCAGATCATGGCGATCCTCGCGGTGTCGATGAAGCAGCGCGGCATCCTCAAAGACGACACGCTCGTCGCCACGGTGATGAGCAACCTTGGCCTGCGCGTCGCGATGGAGGAACACGGCATCCGGATGCTGCAGACCGCCGTCGGAGACCGCTACGTTCTCGAGGCGCTCACCGAGCATGGCCTCTCCCTCGGAGGAGAGCAGAGCGGACACGTCATCATGACGTCGCACGCAACCACCGGCGACGGAATCCTCACCGGCCTCCAGCTCGTGTCGGAGATGGCGCGCAGCGGCAAGTCGCTCGCCGAGCTCGCCTCGGTCATGACCGTCTTCCCGCAGGTGATGATCAACGTGCGCGGTGTCGACCACCACGGTCTCAAGGCGAATGCAACCGTCGCGGCCGCCGTCGCGGCGGCGGAGGCAGAGCTCGGCGACACCGGTCGGGTGCTGCTGCGCCCCTCGGGAACCGAGCCGATGGTGCGCGTCATGGTCGAGGCCGCCGAGCAGGAGACCGCCCAGCGGATCGCCGAGCGCCTTGCCGCGATAGTGTCCGAGCAACTGGCACTCTGACCGCATGACGCTGTTCGAGCAGGTCGGTGGCCAGGCCGCCGTCAAGACGGCGGTGACGGTGTTCTACAACCGTGTCACCGACGACGCCTCCCTCGCGAAGTGGTTCGACGGCGTGGATCTGTCGAAGCTCCGCGCCCACCAGAGAGCGTTCCTCTCCGCGGCGCTCGACGGACCGCCGGTGTTCGCCGGGCGCGACCTCGGCGAGGCGCACGCGGGCATGGAGATCACCAACGAGGCCTTCGATAGCATCGTGCGGCACCTTGCGGTCACCCTGGACGACCTCGCAGTTCCGCGTGAGGTCATCGCGCAGGTCGAGGAGCGCCTCGAGGCCCTCCGGGCCGAGATCGTGCAGGCCTGAGGGCCGCTAGATCGTGTGCAGCTCGCTGCGACCGCGGATGCCGAGCTTCGCATAGGTCGACTGCAGGTGGTTGTCGACGGTGCGCGGCGACAGGAAGAGCCGTTCGGCGATCTCGGCGCTGCTGAGTCCCTGGGAGGCCAGCGCCGCAACCTCGCGCTCGCGTGCGGTGAGGGGCTCCGGCGCCTCGGTGAACTGGAGCAGTGGGGTCGCCGCGCCTTCGCACTCCTTGGCGAGTGCATCCGACTTGTTCTGGTGCGCAGCGGCCTCGCGCGCCTGGTCGGCGCGGAGAGCGGCGCGGGCCGCCGAGGCGAAGCACTCCGCGGCGAAGAGGTTGCTGCCGAGCCCCTCCCAGAGCGCGCCGGCGGCAGCGAGCTCTGCAGGTGATCCACCCGCCTCCGCTCGCGCGTGCGCGGCGCGTGCTGACACCAGCGGGCAGCTGGTCGACGACTCGAGCCGGCCGAGCAGCGGCGCGGCTGCGGCAGCCGCGCCCAGTCGAGCGGCGGCGTGCAGCAGGGTCGACGCGAGAACGACGTGGCCTCGAGCGGTGACGACGGCCGCGTGCTCGAGCAGCCGTGTGGTGGCGCCTGCCCGATCGCCGGTGAGGGCCTCGATCCAGAGCGCTGACAGGGTCGCGTTGGAGTTGCGAGCGACGAACTCCGGCGACAGGTCGGCCTGCAGAGCCGTTGCCTCGTCGATCTTTCCCTGCCAGGCGAGGGTGAGGGCGAGCATGGCCTTGGCCTGGTCGCGGTAGGCGATCGGTCCGCGCGCCTGCGCCCCGCTGACGACATCGGCGAACCAGCGGGCGGCAGACCCGAGCCGGCCCTTGGCCAGGAAGCAGCGGCCGAGGGTGAGCTCGTCGTATCGGATGGACGACTCGTCGTCGTGCGCGATCGCGTCGTGCATGGAGGCGATGGTCGCCCGCTGCGCCTCCGCGGTCTCCCCGGACTGCAGCAGCACGGTTGCGAGCACCATCTGCGCGCGGCGCAGGGCGAAGGCGGGTCGGCGAGCAGTCTCCGCGTGCTCGACGGCCCGGCGGGCGGCGGCGATGGCCTCCTCCGACTTGCCGAGTGCAGAGAGCGGCAGGGCGGTCGACATGGACAGGATCGCCTCGCGCTCCTCCTCCGAGTCGGTCTGCGGCGACGCCGATACGAGCTCGCCAGCGGCGAGCTCCGCCTCCTCGAGGTTGAGCAGCAGCACGGCGCGGGCGAGTGCAAGGGAGCGGGCGAGAATCGGATGCCGCTGCGTCACCTCGTCGAGCACCGCGAGCCCCCGGCTGTTGCCGAGGGTCTCTCCCGCGTAGGTGCTCGCCCGCGCTGCGGCGATGAGGCCAGACAGCTGCACGGTTGTGGGATCCGCGATGTCCTCTGCGGCGGCGCGCTCCAGCAGGTCAAGGGCCTCGCTGTTTCGGCCGAGGGTCCACATGGCCTCGCCCTGGAGGAACAGCATCTCGGCAGCGGGGGCGCCCGCGGCCACCGCGGCTGCGGCCAGGCGGATGACGGCGCTGTGGTCCTGTGCGATGACGGCCAGGTGGGCGGCGCGGCTCAGCAGCTCCGGATCGGAGGGCTTGCCGCCGTCGAGGCGCCAGGTCGCGACGCGCAATTCGTCATCCGGGGTCATCGGCCGCGCGCTCACCCGTGCGGCCTGCTCGAGCAGGATCGAGATGATCCGCAGCCGCGACAGACCCGATCGAACCGCAGCGACGTACTGCGGGTGTGCGAGGGAGATGAGCAGTCGCCCGCCCGTCTCCTCCAGTACCGCGATACCGGCGCTCTCAAGCGCCTCGACATGGGTCGCGGCGTCCTCGCCGGGCAGGTCGCCGAGCTCGACTGGCTCGCACACGGCGAGGCAGTCGACGATCGCCTGCTCTGCGCGCTCCAGGTGCCGAAGTCGCGAGCGGATGAGGTCGTGTAGCGCGGGGGTGCCCAGCGGCTCGCCGATGAGCTGCCACACGCCCTCGGCGCGGGTCAGCTGCTGCGCTGTAAGAGCGCCGAAGACGAGTTCGCGTAGGAAGAGCGGGTTGCCGCCAGAGGAGCGATGCAGCTCGACCGCCGTGCGGTGGGCCACCGGGCCGTCGAGCACGTCGCCGAGCACCGACTCGTACTCGGAGACGGTCAGCGGCGGCACGTCGATGCGGAGGGCGCTGTTGGCCGTCCACATCTCCAGGATCGCGTCGGGCAGCGGCTCCCCGCTGCGCACGGTGGCGACGAGGTGGATGACCCCGGCCGCGAGCAGCTGTGTCATGAGCGCCAGAGACAGCGAGTCGAGGAGCGAGAGGTCGTCGACGACGATGACGATGCGGCGGCCGGCGGCGAGCTCCAGCACGGAGTTGCGGGCCTGTTCGAAGAGGGCGACGGAGTCGTGGGAGGTGGCGGTGGCATCCAGTTCCGTGTCCCCGAGCACCGTGCGCAGTGCGCCGAGGGGAATCGCCGAGATGGCGCTGTTGGCGGTGACCGGGATGACGAGCCAGTCCTCGGTGCCGAGCACGGCGGTCGCCTCTGCCGCGAGTCGCGTCTTGCCGACCCCGGCCGGACCGCACAGGATGACGGCGGCGGCCGAAGGGGAGCGCAGAGTTGCGACGATGCGCTCCAGCAGGTCGGTGCGGCCGACCAGCGGCCAGGCGAGGGGCAGCGCTGAATCGCCGTGCACTATGGCCCTCCTGTCGCCGCACCTGAGCATATCTCTCCGGCGGCTCCGGGCGATGACGCGGCGCTACCCACTCGGGCCGGCTACCTAGTGAGTAATGCCCCACGGCAAATGAGTAGTGGCTGCCCATACCCCCGTCGAGGCCCTCCGCGACTCTTGTGATGTGCACCGAAGCGTGCGCCCGCCTCGATCAGTCGAGACGCCACTCACTCCACGAAAGACCGACCAATGACCATCACCATCGCCCCCGCCCGGCTCCGAGCCGGCATGCTCAAGGCGGCCGCCGTCGCCGCCATCTCCCTCGCCGTACTGCTGCCGGCCCTCGGCGCGGCCGGTGCCGCCCGTGCCGACGACATCGTCACGCCTGTCGAGGTTGTCCAGCCGCTCGAAGCGCTCGTGCCGACCGGTGTCGTCGAACCGATCGAACTGGCCGAGCCGATCGAGCTGGTCGAGCCGACCGACCTGGCGGAGCCCGTCGAGCCGACTGACCTGATCGAGCCAGCCCCGGCCGTCGAGCCGGCCGAGGTCACGGACAACGCCTCCCCGATCGCGCCTCTCGACGCTGCGGAGTCGCTCGGCGCTCCGAACGCCCTCGATCCGATCTCCATCACCGCGGTGAACGACTTCCGCACAACAAAGCTCGCAACCACCTATGACTTCGTTCTCGAGAGCCTGTTCTACAACGACAGCGACCCGAGCGCGGTGCTCCACGAGATCAACGATCCCTCCGGCAGGATCTCGGTGGTCGGCACATGGCTCTCCTACGACATGACGGGCACCTGCGTCTGCCCGATGCAGTTCCAGTACCGCACGATCTCCGGCAGCACCATCTCCAACTGGGCCACCGTGTACATCGAGGTCATCCCCAACGCCGACACCCTTCCGATTGCCTACGCCGACAGCTACACGACGCCTGCGGGCGTCGACCTCAACCTCATTGCGCCCGGTGTGCTGTCCAACGACGTGGGCGGATCGGGCCTCGGCGTGTGGGGCATCAGCGACCAGACCGGCGAGGTGTTCCTGTTCGGCAACGGCAACCTGCTCTACTCCCCACCAGCCGGCTTCGTGGGCACGAAGTCCCTCTACTACCAGGTGAAGGACGACATCGGCTTCAGCAGCTGGGCGAAGATCACCATCCTGGTGACCCCGGGCGCTGCTCCGGTCGCACCCGTCGCGTCCAACGACACCTACACGACACCGATGAACACGAAGCTCGACGTGGTCGCGCCCGGTGTGCTCGTCAACGACTCCCTCGGTCAGGTCAACAGCCTCTCCGGCTTCTACCCTGGCATCGCCGCACTCGACCCCACCGGGGCGTTCTCGTACGAGCCGCCCGTCGGCTTCAGCGGCACGGTCGTCGTCAACTACACGATCATCCACAACGGCCTCGTCAGCAACGTCGCGTCTATCACCGTGACGGTGACCGACCCCGGCGGGGGCGCGATGCTTCCGGCTGATCCGACCGATCCCAAGGACCCGGGCACCCCGGTGACCCCGCAGACCCCGGGCGGAACCGTTCCGGCCGAGACGCCGACCGTTGGCGGGCTCGCCCACGCTGGCGCCACGACCGCCTGGCTGGTCACCCCGGCCGCGGCAACCCTTCTGCTCGGCTGCCTCGTGCTCGGCGTCGCCGCGCACCGTCGCCGCGCCTCCAACTGATTCACCGAACGCACCACACCAACCACCACCAAAAGAAAAGGAACAACGAAATGAACATCCTCAAGGGATTCAAGGACATGGCCGACATGCTGGTTGCAGCACCCGACCTCATCGAGTCAGCGAACGCGATGGGAGCGGAGGCGAAGCTCATGCAGCAGAACCAGGCGAGCGCCGCCCCCGTCGTCATCCAGCCGGCCGCAGCGAGCCTCGTGCCGATCGCCGGGGTCGACCTCGACCTCTACGTGCGCATCTCGAAGGGCATCGCGGCGTACAACTACGACGCAGCGATGCTGCCGACGGTCGCAACCTCGTTCGGCATCTCGCGGGCCGACTGGACGATCGCGTCCGCCGGCTGGGCCACCCGCATCCAGACCGACGGCTCCGTCGGCGCCCGCTTCAACCAGCTCTACCTGGCGGCCTGAGATGGGACTCATCGGCAGCTACCTCCGCCTTGGCAAGCTCACCAACGAGATGCATGCCTCCATGGACGTCAAGTCCGACATGGCAACGATGAAGTCGAAGATGGATGCCATGAAGCAGTCCATGGCAGCAGCGAACGCCGCGCAGGCGGCCGCCGCAACCCCGGTCTCCGGTGCCAACCGGGTGCAGGCCACCGCGACCGTCGTCGCCGCGCGACCGGCCAACACGTGGGTGCAGGGCTCCCGCCTCGTGGAGATCGACCTCACGGTCGGCCTCCCGGGCGGGGTGCTGGTGCCGGCGACACAGTCCGCGCTCGTCTCGCCGCAGAACGAGTTCGCGCTGCGCCCCGGGGTTCAGCTCGCGGTGACGATCGACCCGCGCGACCCGAGCTCGGTGGCGATCACCTGGTAGCAAGCGCAATAGAAGAGGGAGGGCACACCGTGCCCTCCCTCTTCTGCGTGCTCGACTAGATCTTGCGCAGCAGCACGCTCGACACCGAGTGGTCGGCGTCCTTGCGCAGCACGAGCGAGGCTCGCGCCCTGGTCGGGAGGATGTTCTCGACGAGGTTCGGCTCGTTGATGCTCGTCCAGATCGAGCGGGCCTTTGCCCGCGCCTCGTCCTCACTGAGCGAGGCGTAGCGGTGAAAGTACGACTCCGGGTTGCTGAAGGCGCCGCGCTGGAGGCTGAGGAATCTCTCCTCGTACCAGGTCGCGATGTCGCTCGTTCTCGCATCCACGTAGATCGTGAAGTCGAAGAGGTCGCTCACCGCGAGGCGATGGCCGGCGGAGGCTGGCTGCAGCACGTTGAGCCCCTCGACGATGAGAACGTCGGGCCGGTGCACGGACACGGTCTCGCCGGGGATGATGTCGTAGTAGAGGTGCGAGTAGGCCTTCGCCATGACCTCCGGCGCCCCGCTCTTGACCTGGCTCACGAACCGCAGCAGCGCCCGACGGTCGTAGGACTCGGGGAACCCCTTGCGCTCCATGAGCCCGCGGCGAGCGAGCTCGGCGTTGGGAAGCAGGAAGCCGTCGGTGGTGACGAGCTCGACGTGCGGGGTTCCGTCCCAATGGCCGAGAAGGCGCTGCAGCAGGCGGGCGATCGTCGACTTGCCGACGGCGACCGATCCGGCGACGCCGATGACGAAAGGCGTTGTGCCTGTCGTGGCGCCGAGGTACTCGGTCGTCGATCGGTGCAGCTCCTTTGCCGCGTTCACGTAGAGGCTGAGCAGCCCCGACAGCGGGAGGTACACATCGCTGACCTCTCGGAGGTCCATGCGATCGCCGAGGCCAGAGAGCTGGCTGATCTCGGTCTCGCTCAATGGCGCCTCGGTGGTCGCAGCGAGCGCGGCCCAGTCGGCGCGGTCGAGCTCGAGGAATGGCGTCGAGTTGCCGTTCTGGGAGGACGAATCAGGCATCCTCACAACCCTACTGCTGGTCTGGATGCGGGCACGGCGACGGGGGAACGCGCGATACGCGTAAAATCGACTCTCATGTGCGGAATCGTGGGATATGTCGGAGACAGCAGGAGCCTTGAGGTTCTCATCGGGGGCCTTCGCCGTCAGGAGTACCGCGGTTACGACTCCGCAGGTATCGCGATCATCGACGCCGACGGACACCTCGACTCGCGCAAGAAGGCCGGCAAGCTCCAGGCCCTCGTCGACGAGCTGGAGGCGAACCCCATCAAGGACGGCGCCACCGGTATCGGCCACACCCGCTGGGCGACGCACGGCGGGCCGACGGACCGCAACGCGCACCCGCAGCTTGGCGATAACGGCAGGCTCGCCCTCATCCACAACGGAATCATCGAGAACTTCTTCCAGCTGAAGGAGGAGCTGCTCGCCGAGGGCGCCGTCTTCACGAGCGACACCGACTCCGAGGTCGCTGCACTTCTCGTCGGCAAGGCCTACCAGCAGACCAAGGATGTCACCGAGGCCCTCCGCCTCGTCGTCGACCGCCTGCACGGCGCCTTCACCCTTCTCGTCGTGCACGAGGACCAGCCGGGCGTGGTCGTCGGTGCCCGCCGCAATTCCCCGCTCGTCATCGGCCTCGGCGACGGCGAGAACTTCCTCGGCTCCGACGTGGCCGCCTTCGTCGAGCACACCCGCCGCGCCGTCGAGATCGGGCAGGACCAGATCGCGACCATCCGCCCCGACTCCGTCACCGTCACCGACTTCGACGGCAACCCGGTCGAGACCAAGGAGTACGAGGTCAACTGGGACGCCTCCGCCGCTGAGAAGGGCGGCTGGTCGAGCTTCATGGCCAAGGAGATCAGCGAGGAGCCGGAGGCCGTCGCGAAGACGCTGCTCGGCCGCGTGGTCGCCGACACCGTTCGCCTCCCAGAGCTCGACCCCATCGGCGACGAGGTGCTCAAGGGCATCGACCGTATCGTCGTCATCGCCTGCGGCACCGCGGCCTACGCCGGCATGCTCGGCAAGTACGCCATCGAGAAGTGGTCGCGTGTTCCTGTTGACGTCGAGCTCTCGCACGAGTTCCGCTACCGCGAGCCCATCCTCAACGACCGCACCCTCGTCGTGTCGATCAGCCAGTCGGGCGAGACGATGGACACCCTCATGGCCGTCAAGTACGCCAAGGAGGCGGGAGCCAACGTGCTCTCCATCTGCAACACGCAGGGGTCGTCGATTCCCCGTGAGTCCGACGCAGTGCTGTACACCCACGCGGGCCCCGAGGTGGCCGTCGCCTCGACCAAGGCGTTCCTCGCGCAGGTGACCGCGCTGTACCTGCTCGGCCTGCACATCGGCCAGGTTCGTGGAGCAGTCAACCCCGACGAGGTGGCCGCGTCTGCAGCGGAGCTGCTCGACATCCCGGACAAGATCTCCGAAGTCCTGCTCGCCGCCTCGTCGATCAAGCAGCTCGCCCACTGGATGACAGACACCAAGTCGGTGCTCTTCCTTGGCCGCAACGTCGGCTTCCCCGTCGCGCTGGAAGGTGCGTTGAAGCTCAAGGAGCTCGCCTACATCCACGCGGAGGGCTTCGCCGCCGGCGAGCTCAAGCACGGCCCCATCGCGCTCATCGAGCCCGGCCAGATCGTGTTCGTCATCGTGCCGAGCCCGCGCGACCCCTCATCGCTGCACCCCAAGGTGGTCTCCAACATCCAGGAGATCCGCGCGCGCGGTGCCCGCGTTATCGCGATCGCGGAGAAGGGCGATGCCGCCGTGCTCCCCTTCGCCGACGAGGTCATCCCGATCCCGCTCGCCGGCAGCCTGTTCGAGCCGCTGCTCGCGGTCGTGCCGCTGCACATCTTCGCGATGGAGCTCTCTGCCGCGAAGGGTCTCGACGTCGACCAGCCGCGCAACCTGGCCAAGTCCGTCACGGTGGAATAGCCAGATGATCGTCGGGATCGGGGTCGACGTGGTCGACCTCGCGCGGTTCGAGCGGGCGCTCGACCGCACCCCGGCGCTCGTCACCCGGCTCTTCACCGACCGGGAGCAGACCCAGGCCGGCCGCGTGCTCTCCCTCCGGTCGCTCGCGGGCCGGTTCGCCGCGAAGGAGGCGCTCATCAAGGCGCTCGGGGAGTCCACCGGTATCCGCTGGCACGACATGCAGGTCATCGCCAACGAGCTCGGCAACCCCGGTTTCGAGCTCAGCGGTCCCGCGGCCGACGTGGCGGCCCGCCGGGGCATCAGCGCTGTGCACCTCAGCATGAGCCATGATGCAGGAATCGCGATCGCCTACGTCGTGGCGGAGTCCGGCGCGTGAGCGCGATGCGGGAGGCGCTCGTCGATGTCGGGGCGATCGCCGCGAACGTCGAGAGCATCCGAGCGAGGGTCGACGGGCATCCGGCGATGGTCATCGTCAAGGCGAACGGCTACGGTCACGGCGCGGTTCCCGCGGCGCGGGCAGCGCTGGATGCCGGCGCAGCCTGGCTGGGAGTCGTCGACCTCGACGAGGCCCTCACCCTGCGATCCGCGGGCATCGCAGCTCCCGTGCTCGCGTGGATCCACGACCCCGCTGCCGACTTCGCCCTCGCGGTGGAGAACGGCATCGACCTCGGTGTGAACTACGCGGAGCAGTTCGAGCGCATCGCGGCAACCCCTGGCGTGCCCGTCGTGCAGTTCAAGGTCGACACCGGCCTCGGCCGCAACGGACTCGTCGCAGCCGAGTGGGCGCCCGTGTTCGCCCGCGCAGCTGAGCTCGAGCGACTCGGCCGCATCCGGGTGCGCGGTGTCTTCAGCCATCTCGCCAACGCCGGCGCGGAGAACGACGCCCGCCAGCTCGCCCTGTTCGAGGCAGCGCTCGCGGTGGCGCGTGCTGCCGGACTCTCCCCAGAGCTCGTGCACCTCACCGCGACAGGGGGAGCCCTCGAGCTGCCCGGTGCGCGATTCGACCTCGTACGCATCGGCATCGGCGCCTACGGTCTCACGCCGTTCGAGCAGGGGGAGCAGTTGCCCGTTTCGCTGCGCCCCGCGATGCAGCTGAGCGGCAGTGTCGTGTCGGTCAAGCGTGTTGCGGCTGGCAGCGGTGTCTCCTACGGCCACACGTACGTGACGACGGCAGAGACGACGCTCGCGCTCGTTCCGCTCGGGTATGCCGACGGCATCCCTCGTCACGCGTCCAACGCGGGGCCCGTCTCCATCAACGGCACCACCTACCGCGTCTGCGGCCGCATCGCCATGGACCAGTTCGTCGTCGACGTTGGCGACGCGGTCGTGACCCCGGGCGACCGAGCGGTGCTCTTTGGCGACCCGGACACGGGGGTGCCGTCGGCCGACGACTGGGCCGCCGCCGCTGGCACCATCAACTACGAGATCGTCACGCGCATCGGCTCGAGGGTGACGCGCCGGTACGTGTCGTGAGCGTCGACCTTCGCATCGAGACGCCGGACGAGATGGGTGCGCTCGGTGCGCTCGTCGCCAGCCGCCTCGAGGCCGGCGACCTCGTCGCCCTCAACGGGGAGCTCGGAGCAGGCAAGACGACCTTCACCCGCGGCCTTGGCGAGGCTCTGGGGGTGCGCGGGGCGGTGACGAGCCCGACCTTCGTGCTTGCGCGCACCCACCCGCGAGATGCTGGCGGAGCGCCGCTCGTGCACGTCGACGCCTACCGCCTGTCGAGCGCCCTCGAGCTCGATGACCTCGACATCGACTTCGAACGCTCGATCGTCGTCGTCGAATGGGCAGCCGGCATGCTGGACGGCATCACCGACTCGTGGCTCGAGCTGCAGATCGAGCGCCCGGTCGGGGGCACGGCGACCGAGGATGGCGTCGAGCCGCGCCTCGTGCGCATCACCGGCACCGGCACCCGCTGGAGCGACCTAGGCTGGCTGCGTGCTTCTCGCGATTGACACCTCGGCCGGTATCGGCGTGGCCGTTGTCGACCGCGACGCCGGGGTGCTCGCCGAGCGGGCATCGGCCGACACCCGCAGTCACGCGGAGCTGGTCGGTGACTTCATCGCCGAGTGCCTTGCCGAGGCCGGTGTCTCGGTGCGCGACCTCTCCGGGGTCGTCGCTGGCATGGGACCGGGGCCCTTCACCGGTCTGCGGGTCGGCATCGCCGCGGCACGGGCCTTCGCGATCGGCGCAGCCAAGCCCGTCATCCCGGTCGTCAGCCACGACGCCGTCGCCTTCGGCGAGGTCGGCCCCGTGCTCGTCGTCACCGACGCCCGTCGCCGCGAGGTCTACGTGAGCGCATACTCTGCAGCCGACGAGGCCGGACTGCCAGTGCGGGTCGAGGGTCCGGGCCTGTTCAAGCCGGATGCCGTCGTCACCCCGGAGGGCTACCGGCGCCTCGACGCCGCGACAGTCTCCGCCTCCTCCCTCGGACTCCTCGCCGAGGCCATGTACGCGAACGGCCGCCCCTTCGCCGCCAACGAGCCGCTCTACCTGCGCTCACCTGACGTGACGCCGTCCGACGGCCCGAAGCGGGTCTCATGAGCTGGCAGCTGCGCGTGGCGACCCTCGACGACCTCGATGCGATCATGCGGCTCGAGACGGCCACCTTTGAGAACGACGCCTGGTCGGAGGCATCGATGCGCGCTGAGATCGCCAACCCGAGCGCGCGGTACTTCGTGGCGGAGCCCGTTGATCCGCCGCGCGAGGTTGTGGCCTACGGTGGCGTTCTGGCGCCGCGCCGGTCGGGCCAGGCCGACATCCAGACCATCGCGGTTGCGCCGGCGGCACGCCGCTCCGGCCTCGGTCGAACCATGATGAACGCGCTCATCACGGAGGCACGGGGGCGGGGTGCCGGCGAGATCTTCCTCGAGGTGCGCGCCGACAATCCCGGCGCGCAGAACCTATACGAATCGCTCGGCTTCGAGGCGCTCGCCGTGCGGGCCGGCTACTACCAGCCAGACAACGTCGACGCGATCGTGATGAGATTGACCGTGCCAACTCCGACGGTGGGCCCAGCGTGAGCGCCACCTCGCCCCTCGTGCTCGGCATCGAGACGAGCTGCGACGAGACCGGCGTCGGCATCGTGCGCGGCTCGACTCTTCTCGCGAACGTGATCTCGACATCCATGGATGAGCACGCCCGCTACGGGGGTGTCGTGCCGGAGGTCGCCGCGAGGGCGCACGTCGAGGCCATCGGGCCGGCGCTCGAGCAGGCGCTCGCGGAGGCCGGTGTCGAGCTCGCCGACCTCGACGCGATCGCCGTGACGAGTGGCCCCGGCCTCGCCGGCGCGCTCATGGTCGGCGTCGCCGCCGCCAAGGCCCTCGCCGTGGCGCTCGACAAGCCGCTGTACGCCGTCAACCACCTCGTCGGGCACGTCGGTGCCGACGTGCTGAGGCACGACGACAGCGAGATCGAGCTTCCGACGATCGCCCTGCTGGTGAGCGGGGGGCACACCTCCCTTCTGCTCGTGCGCGACCTGGTCTCCGATGTCGAGCTGCTTGGCGAGACCATCGACGACGCGGCGGGAGAGGCCTTCGACAAGGTCGCGCGACTGCTCGGCCTTCCCTACCCGGGCGGACCCCAGATCGACCGGGCTGCGATCGGCGGCGACCCGAAGGCCATCCGCTTCACCCGCGGCCTCAGCCTGCCGAAGGACATGGAGAAGCACCGCTACGACTTCTCCTTCTCCGGCCTCAAGACGGCGGTTGCCCGATGGGTCGAGCAGAAGCGCGACTCCGGCGAGGAACTGCCTATCGCCGATGTCGCGGCGAGCTTCCGCGAGTCTGTCGCCGACGTGCTGCTCACCAAGGCGCTCGCGGCCTGCGCTGACTACGGGGTGCCGCGCCTGCTGCTCGGGGGAGGGGTCGTCGCCAACGCCCGCGTTCGCGAGCTCGCGGCAGAGCGCTGTGCGGCCGCGGGCGTTGAGCTGCGCGTTCCCCCGCTCTCGCTGTGCACCGACAACGGGGCAATGATCGCTGCGCTCGGTGCGCAGCTGATCATGGCGGGACACGAGCCCTCGACCCTGGGATTCGGTGCCGACTCGACGCTGCCCGTCACCACCATCCAGGCCTGAGAACTCGGTCGACACCGCGCGCCCGGATTGACGGGGGCTCTGAGACGGTGTCACGATGGCAGCGCTGGCATTCGACAGCTTCCCCCACGAAGGAGTAGACGCCCATGGCCGACACCACCCCTCCCGCCTCGCCAGAGGTGCCGGAGCCCGCTGCCACCCCGGCCGCCGAGGTTCCCGCAGCCCCCGCCGCAGCCACCGCGCCTCCGGCCGCCAACCCCTACGCGCAGCAACCGTACGCGCCCGTTGGCCCGAAGACGAACGTGCTCGCGATCATCTCGCTCGTGGCGTCGATCCTCAGTTTCAGCATCGTCGGAGTGATCACCGGTCACATCGCGCTGAATCAGATCAAGAAGCGCGCGGAGGGCGGGCGTGGGCTTGCCATCGCGGGCCTCATCGTCGGCTACCTCGGCTGCCTCGGCTGGATCATCCTGTGGGTGTTCGTCATCGGACTCTCCATCTGGGGCGCTTCGGCCGGCAGCTACTACGACTACAGCTACTAAGAGACACTCACTGATGGGCTCACGCGATAGCGTGGGCCCATCGTGTTTTAAGCGACAGAACGTCAGGAGATGCAATGGCTGATTCAAGCCACGAGGTTCCCCCCATCCCGGTGCCGCCGATCGAGCCAACGCCTCGAGCCGCCCGCGCGAAGAAGCCTGCACCGGAGCCAGCGGCCTCTGGTGTCATGCCGCCGCTCGTCGACCTCGCGGGAGGCCCTGCACCGCAGCCCGCTGCTCAGCCGAACCCGTACGTGCAGCCCGCTGAGGCGGTGCAGCCGAACCCGGTCGCGGCCCCCCTTGCCCAGCCCAATCCGTACTACCAGCCGAACCCCTACGCCCAGCCGGCCGGCTACACGCAGCCGAACCCCTACGCCCAGGGCCAGGCGCCGGTCTACCCGGGAGGGCCGCCGGCCTACTCGGCACAACCGCAGTACTACGGGGCGATGGCACCGTCGAGCACGCTGTCGATCGTGTCCATGATTCTCGGAATCGTCGGTTTTGTCGCCAACTTCGTCGGGCTCGGGCTTCTTCCCGCGATCGCGGCAGTCATCACCGGTCACCTCGCGCAGAAGCGCCAGCCGCACGCGAAGGGCTTCTGGCTCACCGGGCTCATCACCGGCTACGTGTCGATCCTCGGCGGGCTCCTGGTCGGGGCATTCTGGATCTGGCTATTCGCCACGACCGCGGCGACGTCGCCCGACTACTACTACTAGGCCCGAACCACTAGACGCGCTCAGCGAGCAGCGCGATGCGCTTCTCGCCAACGCGGGTCACGATGAGAGTCGCACTTGCTGAGCCCTTCGGGGCGAGGCGGGTGCGCAGCACCGCCGGATCCACGTCGACGCCCCGCTTCTTGATCTCGAGCACGCCGATGCCACGCGCAGCGAGAGCCCTCTTGATCGTGCGCTCGTCGAAGGGCAGCTGCTCGAGCACGCGGAAGCAGCTCGCGAAGGGAGTCGACACCGCCTCGTCGCTCGTCAGGTAGGCGATGCGGGGGTCGAGCATGCGCGCTTCGAGCGAGCGCGCGAGGTCGCCGATCAGACGGGCGCGGATGACGGCGCCGTCGGGTTCGAGGACGAAGGCTCCGAGGGCCCCTGCCTCGGCATCCTCGCTGTCGTCTGCCGAGGTGAGCTCTGCCGGCCCGCCCGCGCCGAGAACGAGCGCAGAGCGGCCGACACCGGGCCGCGCGAGCGAGCCGAACCAGACACCGAGCTCGACGACGTCGCCGCCGACCGATATCCACTGCGCCTCGCAGTCCGCCGGGATGAGGTCGCGGTCGATGCCAGGACCGAGCTTGACCCCGACGGGGATGCGGCCGGCGATGCCGAAGGCGAAGTCGAGCGAGGGAGACCAGTCGGCCGGGTCGTTGAGCCGGCGCGAGTTGGAGCGACGCGCGGGGTCGACGTAGGCGGCCTCGAAGCCGTCGAGGTCGACCGCTGTCGCATCGCCGTTGACCACGCTCGCGTTCTGCCACGGCGCGAGGTTGTATGCCGCGAGAGCTGCGGTGACCTCGTCCCGTTCGACAGCGGTGACCTCGAGGTCGATGGCGGCCATCGCGAGGGCATCGGCACCGATGCCGGAACCGAGGTCGACGACGCGGGTGAGGCCGGCATCCCGGTATCGTCCGGCGTGCAGCGCGGCGACCTGGAGGCGCGTGGCCTGCTCGAGCCCCGCTGTCGTGAACAGCATGCGCTCGGCGAAGGGGCCGAACTTCGCGACGGCCTTGGATCGGAGGCGCGCCTGGTGCAGCACCGCCGCGACGAGCACGGGGGAGTGGCCTGCCTTGCGGAGGTCGGCCACGGATCGCACAACATCGGTGCCGCTGGTCCACGCGGGAAGCGAGTCGAGCAGCCGGAGGCCGTCGGGGGTGAGCAGTTCGCGCAGCTCTGAGGACTCCATGGAGCCAACCGTAGCAATTGGCACTCACGTTGAATGAGTGCCAGCCCTTGGCTTATAGTTGCTCTTGGCACTCTCCCGGTGAGTCTGCCAATCGAAGTTTCAAAATCCAGAAAGAAGAGGTCAACCGTGTCGGTCTCCATCAAGCCGCTCGAGGATCGCATTGTCATCCAGCAGGTCGAAGCAGAAACGACGACCGCGTCCGGTCTTGTCATCCCTGACACCGCCAAGGAGAAGCCGCAGGAGGGCGACGTCGTCGCCGTCGGCCCCGGTCGCATCGATGACAACGGCAACCGCGTGCCCCTCGACATCGCCGTCGGCGACAAGGTCATCTACTCCAAGTACGGCGGAACCGAGGTGAAGTACGGCGGCGTCGACTACCTCGTGCTCTCGGCTCGCGACGTGCTCGCCGTGGTTGTGCGCTAGAACCATCACTTTTCGCCAGAAGGCCCCGCGGCTCTGCCACGGGGCCTTCTGCTGTTGTCGGGGAGCCTAGGCTGGGGCAGGTGCCGCCATCCATGCCCTCCGCCCAGCGCACCCTCGGAATCGGCGTCGTCTTCGCCGTCGCCGCCTACGGGCTCTGGGGCTTCCTCCCGCTGTTCTTCCGGGCGCTCGAGCCCGCCGGCGCCCTCGAGATCGTTGCCTGGCGGATCGTGCTCTCCCTCGTCTTCTGCGCCGTGCTGCTGACCGTCGTGCGCGGCTGGGGAGCCCTCGCGGCGATCCGGCGTGACCGACGAACGGTGCTGATCATGGGGGCGGCCGGGGCACTCATCCTCGTCAACTGGCTCGTCTACGTCTTCGCCACCCTCGGCGGCCACGTGGTCGAGGCGTCGCTCGGCTACTTCGCCAACCCGATCGTCACGGTGCTCCTCGGCGTCATCGTGCTGCGGGAGCGGCTGCGGCCACTGCAGTGGGCGGCGATCGCCATCAGCTTCATCGCGGTAGTCGTTCTCGCGGTCAACTACGGCCAGGTGCCGTGGATCGCGCTTGCGCTCGCCTTCTCCTTCGGCATCTACGGCTTCATCAAGAAGCAGGTGGGTGGCCGGGTGGATGCCATCAGCGGCCTGACCATCGAGACGGCGTGGCTCGCCCCCGCCGCCGCAATCACCCTCGGCATCATCGCGGCCAACGGTGACCTGGTGCTCGGCACCCAGGGCACGGTGCACACCGTTCTGCTGCTGAGTGCCGGTGCCGTCACAGCGATCCCGCTGTTGCTATTCGCGGCGGCCGCCCGGCGCATCCCGCTTGTCTACCTCGGCCTCACGCAGTACCTCGCACCCGTGCTGCAGTTCGTGATCGGGGTGTTCGTGTTCCGCGAGGAGATGCCCGTCGCCCGCTGGCTCGGCTTCGCACTCGTGTGGGTAGCCCTCATCGTGCTGACCATCGACATGCTGCGCACGAACCGCGCCCTCCGCCGCGCCTCGCTCGAACCCCTGTGAGCTGCCGCTAGGGTCTGAGCAGACCTCCTGTTCGGCGAAAGGACGCTTCGTGTTGCGGTTCAGCCACATCCTCGTCCCCGCGACGGCGGTGTCCATCGTGCTCGCGCTGTCTGGATGCGGCGTCGTCGTGCCAGAGGTCGCGGCGCCGTCGCCGTCTCCCACCTACGCGCCGACAGGTGACGGCATCCTTCGCATCGGGTCCATCCTCCCCGCCACGGCGATCGCCCAGGTGGCCGGCATCGAGGTCGCGATTCGCGAGATCAACGAGCAGGGCGGCATCGACGGCGCCCCCGTCGAGGTGTACCACCGCAGCTCCGTCGACCCCGCCGCGGCATTCTCCGCTCTCGTCGAGAAGGGCGTCGATGTCGTCATCGGAGCGGACTCCGCCGAGGTCGCGGAGCAGCTCGTCGAACCGGCCGTCGCGGCGGGCATCCCGGTCATCTCGCCGTCGGCCACCGGCCTCGACGGCGTTGAGGACTCCGGGTACCTGTTCGGCACGGCCGTGGCCGGCATTGCCGAGGGCGATGAGCTCGCGGCAGCGCTCCTCGAGGCGGGGGCGACCTCGATCGCGTATCTCGCCACCGACGACGCCGTCGGGGCCGACGGGCTCGCTGCCCTCACCACGGCGCTCGAGGCGAAGGACGCCGACGTCGCCTACGACGCGGCCTTCAGCTCGGCAGCAACCGACTTCGCGAACGTCGCCACCAAGGCCGCCAAGGCAGCACCGGATGCCGTCGTCGTCTCCGCGGCGACCGCCGAGCAGGCGGCCGGGCTCCTCACCGCCCTCGCGAGCGCGGGAATCGACGGCGACAGCATCTGGCTCGCTGGTCGAAGCACCGCCGACTACTCGGCCTCGGTCGCGCCCGGCGTGCTCGAGGGAGCCCACGGCATCCTCATCGGCGCCCAGCCCGACGAGGCCTTCGCGCTCCGCATCCGCCAGGCGGATCCTGCCGTCACCGCCCATGCGTTCGCGGCAGAAGCCTACGACGCCACGATCATGGCGGCGCTCGCCGCGATCATCGGCGGGGATGACGGCGGTGCATCCATCTCCCGCAACCTCCGCTCCATCTCCACCGGCGGCATTCCGTGCGCGAGCTTCGGCGAGTGCCTCTCGGTGCTCGAGACCGAGGACGACATCGACTACACCGGGCGCTCCGGTCCGGTCGACCTCTCCGAGACGGGGAGCCCCGCGCGCGGTGCCGTGGCGATCGTCAGCTACACCGCGACCAACGGCATCACCGACTAGCGGTCACACGGCCCTGATCCTCCGTCGAAACGCCCGATTCTTGCGCAAACGCACGCTTCGAGCGCCCCGGATATAACGATTTCGCCGTGTTACAGGGCTGTAACACCCTCGTATTGTTTCTGAGCGCCAAGCCCCGTAACTTGGCAGAACAGGTGTGCACCAGCACGACTGTGTCTTAAACACATTCACTAGCAAGGAGCAACATGAGCGTATTCGCGAAGGCCCCGGCCTCCCGCTCACGGGCCCTCAAGTCGGTTCTCGGCGGCATTGCCGTCGTGAGCGTCAGCGCACTCGTCCTGAGTGGCTGCGCATCGACCCCTGAGGCAGACGACAACGGCGGCGACACCGCCGCACGTGACCTCACCCTAAAGATCGGAACGGCTCTGCCCATCTCCGGCAACCTCGCATTCCTCGGCCCGCCCGAGATCGCGGGTGTTGGTCTCGCTGCAAAGCAGATCAACGATGCCGACCTCGGCATCCAGATCGAGGTCACCTATGGCGACTCCGGCGACACCGACAACAAGGCATACGCAACCGAGGTTCCCCGCCTGCTTAGCGAGGGCGTCTCCGCCATCATCGGCGCGGCTTCCTCCGGTACGTCCAAGCAGTTCATCGACGACGTCACGGGCGCTGGAGTCATCCAGTTCTCCCCGGCGAACACCTCGGCTGACTTCACGACGTGGGACGACAACGGCCTCTACTGGCGCACCGCCCCGTCCGACGTCCTCCAGGGCGAGGTTCTCGGTAACCTCATCGCTGCAGACGGCAACGAGACGCTCGGCATCATCTACCTCAACGACTCGTACGGCACCGGCCTGACCGAGTTCACCACGGAGGCCTTCGAAGGCGCCGGCGGCGAGGTTGTTGCAGCAGAGTCGTACAACACGGGAGACACCTCGTTCGACGCTCAGATCAGCGCTGTCAAGGCAGCCAACCCCGACGCGATCGCCCTGATCGCGTTCGAGGAGACCAAGACGATCGTTCCTGGTCTCGCTGGCTTCCCGACCGACAAGCTGTACTTCGTCGACGGCAACCTGGCTGACTACTCGGCTGACTTCCCGGCCGGCACCCTCACGGGCGCCCAGGGAACGCTTCCGGGTCTCGACACCGCAACGCTCGGCTCCTTCACCGACGACCTCCAGGCATACGTTGCCGAAGAGGGCGAGCCGGAGCTGAAGGACTACAGCTACGCGGCTGAGTCCTACGACGCCGTTGTCCTCCTCGCGCTCGCTGCTCTCGCAGCGAACTCCGTGGATGGCAAGGACATCGCAGCGAAGCTCCAGGAGGTCTCCGGTGGTTCTGGCGACGGCGAGAAGGCGACCAACTTCGCTGACGCTGCCGCGATCATCCTCGACGGCGGAGTTGT
>Ga0307514_10001647_pt1 | contig 26040 bp, 31 predicted proteins | sample 16_EM_MG_FD_203088 | JGI IMG/M metagenome (GOLD analysis project Ga0307514, IMG submission 203088) | Populus trichocarpa ectomycorrhiza microbial communities from riparian zone in the Pacific Northwest, United States - 16_EM | ecosystem: Host-associated > Plants > Roots > Unclassified | place... | reverse complement strand
TTCGGTTCGGTTCGGTTCGGTTCGGTTCGGTTCGGTTCGGTTCGGTTCGGTTCGGTTCGGTTCGGTTCGGTTCGGTTCGGTTCGGTTCGGTTCGGTTCGGTTCGGTTCGGTTCGGTTCGTTACCAGGCCAAAAACCCGAACCGCTGTGTCTTGGCGGGTTTGTTACACGGACCAGACCGAAACCCTGTGTGTTTTGCCCGGGTAGGAACCAGACCGCAGGTCCATTTTGTTGTTCCTACATTTTTGGCTCCAATTAAGTATTTGAGTTCTGATGGTATCATGACATGATGTATATGTAGATTGTACAGTTTAAGCCGATCTTTCACCACCCGCTTTCAGAATTGAGATCCAACTGATATTCGTTGAGTGGCTGTGAAATAAGCGTAGATTTTAACCGAAAATTGGGGGTTTTCGACAGCAACTCACCGAATATTTGTCGGATCGCAAATCTGAAAGCAGGAGGTGAAAGAGCGGCTAAAACTGCACAATCTGCGTATACATCATGTCATAATAAGATCAGAACTCAAATACTTAATTGGAGCAAAACATCTGGGCTTGCAAAGGCCGGGTTTTGCGGTGAAAACCGGCCCAAATGCCAACGGTCCGGGTTTTTCATGTGGGAAAACCCTTGCCACGGTTCGGTTCCGGTTCCAACCCTAACCCGGAACCATTCTAGCAGTTTGGAACCGTTGCTAACACTAACCCCGTGGAATATTATTCAAAGAAACATTCACCGGCTGAGTGCAATTATGATATATATGATAAGGAGCTTATGGCTAGTATTAAAGCACTTGACGAATGGTGACCCGAGTGTGAAGGTGCCACATATCCCTTACAGCTGATAACGGATTATAACAATTTTGAATATTTTATGACAAAGAAGCTTTTGAACCGGCGACAGGCTCGATGGTCCGAGTTTTTGACAAGGTTTGAATATGAGTCTGTTTATCGACCAGGAAAATCGAACGGAAAAGCAGATGCTTTGACAAGGAGGCCAGGAGACCTTCCGGAGGGTGAGGATGAAAGATTGAAAAATATGGAACAGGTGGTATTGAAACCACAAAATTTACCAGAACAGTTGCAGATATCAGCACGTAGTTCATTGGTACAAGAGCGTTCTTCGATATCCGACCTTTTTAAAGTTGCATACGAAAGTGATCTGCTTCCCGGGAAGATAATAGATGCAATAAGAAGAAAGGGCAGCCTTAGTGAAATCACGATAGTGGAATCCACGGAGCAAGATGGCAAGATTCAGTATCGAGGGAAGCAGTATGTTCCGGGGAGCGACCAGTTCCGACTAAGGCTGATATAGGAACATCATGAAACCGCGTTGGCAGGACACCCAGGTCGGGCAAAGACGTTTGACCTTCTGAATAGGCAGTATTATTGGAAGAAGATGCGGAATCAGTTGGACCAGTATGTATGGAATTGCCATAGTTGCCAATGGTCTAGGACCAGGTGGCATGCAACTTTTGGAGTCGTTCGACTGCTACCTGTGCCAGGGAAGCCATGGGAGGACATTTCGATGGATTTCATGGTTGGCTTACCAAAGTGTGAAGGGGTTGATGCCGTTTGGGTGGTGGTGGATAGGCTTTCGAAAATGGGACATTTTATCCCGTGCCATACAACAACAGATGCTGTTGGGTTAGCGAGGTTGTTTCTTCGAGAGGTTGTATACCTTCCTGGCCTACCAAGAACTATTGTTTCGGATCGGGGACCTCAGTGTGCCTCTACGTTTTGGGGACAAATATGTAGCCGGCTGGGGATTGACCGACGAATGTCCACGACATTTCACCCTCACACTGGTGGTCAGACCGAACAAATGAATGCTGGGATGGAACAGTACCTCTGGGTGTTTGTAAATCATCAACAGGATGATTGGGTGCAGTGGTTACCCCTTGCTGAGTTTGCCACAAATAACGGAATGTCCGAGTCAACGAAGTGTACTCCGTTCTGCGCAGTTCAGGGTGTGGACCCACGAATGTCTTTTGCAGGAGAACCAACACAAAAGTGGGATCAATGACGTTGGGATGCAGATCAGGTTCAACCTACGATGCAGCAGGTTCATGAACATTTGCGGATTGAGATGAGACGGATTCAAGCCGTACAGGAAGAAGGGGCAAATCGAGGACGTATACCTGCTCCGAATATTCAAGTTGAATCGAAGGTCTGGCTAGATGCTCGCAATATTTGAAAGACCCGACAGATGCGGAAGTTGGACTCGAAATGCCTGGGACCTTTCTGGGTGTGTCGACAAGTATCCCCTTATGCGTATGAATTGGAGTTACCTGCGTCAATAAGGATTCATCGAGTTCAACCCATTTCACTTCTGGATAAGGTAGTAGAGGATCCCCTGGTGGGACAGCGGGTTGAACCCCCCCCCTCCCCCATCAGTAGAGGTTGATGGAGAAGAGGAATATCAAGTATCTAATGTTGAGGATAGCCGAATATATCGGAATCAATTACAGTATTTAATCCAGTGGACGGGTTATGATTCTCTTCCTTGGGAGCCGGCAAAGTTTGTTGATGGGTTACAAGCGGTGGAGGAATTTCATCAATGGTATTCTATGAAGCCTGCACCATTGGGAAATGATCTCGGAGGACCTCAAACCTAAGGGGGGGATACTGTCATGGCGCTAGAATATATGGCAGTACTTGGGAATAATGGAAGGAAGTTACGAAGGGTGTGGAAGGAAATGTGTTACAGAAAGGCGGAGACATTGGGAGACGCGCAGGAAGCGGCGAGATGGTGGCGGTATAATTTTGTAAGATAAGGAAGTGGACTGAGGTGTTGCGACATCGGGTGATGTGGCACGGTTGAATTGATAAGGAGTTCAGTTGATGGTGTGTAAGATCATGGGATGGGATTCGGATCGTACATCGGAGCATGGGGATTGGTTCGAGGGTGGCAGACGCATTGTATATAAAGAGAGTGTTGTTGGCGTTGGACGATTTCCTTTTCTTCTCTCTTTACTCGTTCTCTTGTATAGCAAAGCAAGTTACGACTTTGAAACAGCTTCGACTCTTTTCTTGTCTTGATTTTCTCGAAACGCACCTCAAGCTCCTTGCCCTGTTCTCTGATATTACATTACTGTTACCAGTATCACCTACGTCTGACCCCGTCCATTACACTTACATTAATACAAGTATCATTCCCTTGCGCACTATTCTTCTCTCCCTCCTCTCTTTCACCCTCTTCAGAACCTTCCAAGGTCTATGTATAATAATTAGCAGTTGCGCACATCTAGCCTTGATACAGCTAGCGGAAATTACCTTTGTCGGTCTAATTATGTGCTCCGCAATCTCCTTCTATGTCGCTCTCTTGATTTTGACGAAAAATATTTTTCAATGGTGTCCAAGTTTCAACTTGAAAGCCTTTGAAAGGCAACAGTTGTACGAAATCTGGCCATTCACGGGGTCCATTATCATTTGCCTGTGTGTATATAATCCCATATACTCTTCCTCCAATTTGTCCTACTCCAAGGTGCACTTGAACATTGATGTCATAATGTATGGCTCTTTTGGGCCCCCGTTTTTGTCAATGAAATCAATCAGCTCCGCCCAGTGCCTCGCATCTGTATACGAGGCTTGGAGTTGTTTGGGGGCTAGAACCATATTCTTGCCATTCGACACCCAGCGAATCACAACCATGAACATTGAATTTAGCAAGTCTGGGAGGTTACTTCTCGCCATGTTGCTCGGGCGCTCGCCTAAATCCGTCGCCGGTCGCGTGTTGCCTCGCCTTCCTTTTTTCCTCGCCTCCTGAATTTCCCTTGCACATATCTTCAAAAACATCTCCAGCCATTGCCGGCAAATCCATTCAGCATTATTGAAATTATCCAACAGCAGCCAGGTCTTGAATGTCTCCAAACAATCTGCAACCCCAGCCTCCCTGTGCAGGGGTCCATCGCAAACCTGTTTCAATCGGTTCTGCCCCCGGATGCTGGCTCGATGCTTTTTCTCGTGAAACCCAGCCATCCATGCTTTCTTCCACTTGTTGAACACACTATAGTTGGCCTGCCCCATCCTTTTGACAAATTTCTTCAAGGAGAATTCGGTTTGCTTCAGGTTGACTGGTGGTTTGCCTTCTGCACCGCCCAAGTCCGACAAATTGTTGCTCTCATCATCTGCATCATAATCGTCGTAGGACATCTCCGGCAATGGGGGCAATTCTGCAATCCTTATGTCATCTATTTTACGCAGTTCTGCTGGTGGCTGGAATTGTTTCATTGAGAGGCTAATCGGGAATCTCCTAGGTGCGCCGGAAGTACGTTCAGGTGGAGGATTACAGCTGGATAATGTTGGCTGATTGACTGGATGGGTTTCCAGCGGTCCTGGAGGCACTCTCAGTGCACCTGGAGATGACGGCCCTTGTCCTGGAATCTGCGGAGAGGGGAACATTTGAAACCCACCATAACCATCTTGGTGCAGGTCATATCCTTGCCACGGTGGCCCATACCCTGGATATCCTTAGCATGCGCTGGTCATTGGTTGCGAACTGGGTGTCATGTTGAATGGGGAGTGCTGATAAAACTGTGGAGCGCCTGGAAATGGTTGCTGTGAAGGCGGGTAACCATACCCATGTGGCGGTTGATATTGATTAGTTTGTTTCCCAAATCGACTGTCCTTGCCAGTGGCAGTTTGTGAACTGTTTTCCGATGACTCCGAATTGTCTACACAGCGTTATTGCGTGCCAAATAGGCCACCTGGACGAGCAATGTTCGCTGTCTTCGGTAATGATCAGTTCGTCAGCATGTTCTGTGAACAAAGATGGTGGTTAACTACTATAGATGCGAGAAGTGATATAGAATAAATCGAAGTATGGTTGAGTATATTGCAGGTAGCAGTGACCTTCGGCGGAATGAAGGGCTTCTTATATCCCATTCTGTCGTCACCATCTGTGGTGTTTCACTCCACCTTTGATCTATGAAACCAACCCGGCTGAGAAAAAGAAACCTTAATCTCACACATCCCGCCTTTCTTTGTTATATGCTCGAATCCATATACTAGGATATTGGATAGGTGCTCACCTTCGTACGCTTCCATGACTTTGCAGATCATAGAAGGGATATGATATGATATTTCCAGGAACCCAACAAGAACTATATCCAGTATGAAGGTTAGCACAACTAGGAATATTACACATAAGTTGTGTGAGAACCACCTTCCAACCTCACTCAATAGAAGGCCTGTGAGTCGAGCAGCAACACTGCTTGCTTCCTATTGAGCTCCTTGCCTAAACATCATTGTTCTCCTCAGGATCCACGCTCCAGTCAAGGATCATCACTGAAGCAACCATCATATCATTTCTGGATGATCATTGCGTGTGCATACAGCTAGCTAGAAAGCTCACCTATTCATTGTAGTAAGATGATCTACCTTTATTATCAGCTGCTCGGAGGCTCAAGCGTAGGTTTAAACTCACAATTCCACAATCACATAAGTATAATATATGCCCCATCGTGGCAATTGCAGTGATGACAAAAGAAACCGTCTCTTCTCTACTAACGACTTTCAGCAGACGATGTGTATGATTATTGTACCAGGATATGATATTATATATCCTGGTCTATAAAGAAAGCTGATTGTAAGGTGACTTTATTTTACCCCGCATTTGGTGGGGTGCAATGCGGCTGTAATACGCTAACTTGAGTTAGCTTGCTTTCAAAATAATATCTCTGAGGCTGTAAATCACCCCCTGAAGCATTATCGAGATTCATCCAAATACATGTTCACTGACCATTCCTCCAATATGGTCAACACCCGCCGGAACCATATCAAGTGTTTTATCTGCAAACAGAAATTATTTGACGAGAACCGACTCAAGGCTCACTATCAACAATGTTACCCAATATCCATGAATGAAGGGCTAAAACCTGACGGGATTTTACCTCCTGCAGACTGGGATCGACCTAAGCCATCATGGTTTGACTTCAGTCGGTGCACCTGAATGGCCATTGATGAACTAGTCAACTAATGATCTAACAACCGACAATGTACCTGGTGCACCACCACCTGAAGATGCTCCAGATGATGAAACTATAGACCCCCAGAAGCCCGATCTGACATGTACCCCTGATCCAACAAAGACGAAGGCTCATAGGCAGGTAGTTTGAGTGGATAATGCGGGGGGGAAAGCATATGGCAAAGCAACTGGATTGTACAACAAGCATTGCAAGTACTCAGAACAATGGAGTCCATGGCATTCTTTTCAGTCAGCACACAACTTTCAACAGGCTCAATCAGTTAGGCAGCAGACGAAAACGTGGATGGATCAACATCTGAGGCGTGGACCAGACAACTTCAAAATCGAATCATTCCAATCAGCAGATGCCCTGTGAAAGCTCCTCTCTCAACTCGATTTTGGGCTTGGCGATGATAGTTGAATTGAGGATGATTCACATATCTTTGAAACATTATACTACAGGGATATTTTCAAATGTATGCAGTTCCTTTTGGCACATCTCCCATTTCAGGCGCACGTCGATTTTGAACAGGTTCGCCTTGCAGACTCCAAAAATCGCTGAACATACAGGGAGATGAACACGGGTGATTGGTGGTGGGATATGCAAGATCAGCTTCCTGCTGGAGCGACACTTGTGCCAGTCATTTGTGCATCCGACAAGACTAACTTGACCAATTTTTCGGGTGATCACCATGCCTGGCTGCTGTATCTCACGATTGTTAATATTCGAAAAGATATCCGCTGCACACCAAAAAAGTGTGCCTTGATTCTCGTTGGGCTGATCCCCTGTTCCCCGAAAGGTGACAAAAATACTGACGAGGCATGGCATTGTGTGGTTGGAACCATGCTGTCCCCACTCCGGAATCTTGACATAACTGGTCCCAGCTTGAAATTGAATTTTGCTGATGGATTCCAGAGACAATATTATCCTCTTTTGGCGGCCTGGGTGTGGGATTATCCAGAACATGTCATGATTGCTCAAGTCTCATATGGCTCATACCCGATGTGTGAAATTCCTAAAGGTGCGCTGATGGGACATTCCACTATTCGACCACTCGATCACCCAAGAGATCAGGATGTTTACTCAGAGCTGCTGGACGAACCTATTATCGATGTTCTCCACTCTCTTGGTGTTCATCCAATCCGCAACCTGTTCTGGCAATACCCTCTCTGCAATGTATATCGGCTTTGGCAGCCTGATGAATTGCATCAGCTGCTCCTGGGTTTAGTTAAAGACTTATTGCACTGGGTGCTCAAATACCTGAAAGCTAGAAATGTGAAGGATCAATTTGACAATGGATTCACATCAGGACCACAATATCCGGGCCTCCAGCGCTTCCCTGAACCATTCGATTCAATTAAAAGCAGCTCCTGGCAGGGCAAAAAGATCTGGGGCATCATCAGAACACTGGCAGTGAATTGCGCTTCAATTCTTGACAGCTCCAAGGATGACGGGAAAACTCTGGCGGAAACAGCCTCTAATGAAATGGTGATGGGAGCAGTGTGGGCATTATGTGAATTCTTTCTACTTGTCAGGCAACAAAATCACTCTGATCTATCCCTCACAGCACTAGATGTTGCGCGGACGCAATTTTACAAAAAGAAGGGTGCCATTCGAGAACAGAAAATGTTGAAGTCTGCGAAGGCCCAAGTGGATGACCTGTTGGCAAGAGAATCCCTTCAGTTATGCGAACAAAAGATTCATAAAATCCGTGCTGCAATGAAGGTTCAGGTGTATAGGGCTGAAAAGGTTACAACAACAGAACGAAGGCAATTTCAGGTGCGCCTGAATAGAGCCCGACAAGCGGCAACCACAATGTCGGATGCTGATCGGCAGAGTGCAATCGAGCGATTGGAGCGCGAAATCCATCAGGTGACACCTGCTGAACACAAGCTTTTCGATAAATTATTCCATCATCATAAGCAACAACTATTGCAGGAAGTTGGGACTAAAGCAACCGGTCCCAGAAGCACATTCGCCAAAACACTTGCTCAAATGAAGACTGCTGCAGAAGAAGAGGTTTATGGAGCAGCAAACATAACCGCCGACAAGCGTGTGGAATTTCAGGTCCGTCAATCTGATGCTGAGACTGAAGCCACCTCTTGGAGTATCGCTGATACAGACCCCATTGGGAATCAGCTGGAGAAAGAGATTTATAGTATCACTTCAAAAGACCAGATGAGTTCCAAGAAGGAATTGTCCATCCGCTTGATCGAATTTGAAGTTTGGTGGAAGGCAATTGGCGTTCAGGAGCTCCGCAAAACCATCGAACAGCGTGTAATCCATTTCGGATATCCAATGATGCGTCTTGTCAGACATATATCAGAGTCAATTCGGCAAATGGGTTCTGGCAACAATTTCACCACCGATCTTTCTGAACGGGTACATATTGCCAATGTGAAAAAGGCAAACTGATCTACAAATAAAGTGAATTACATTCGACAGATGCTCAAGCACAATGACCGGTGTACCGGTCATGACTATATGGAGGAGACGCTGTCTCGTCTTGCCCTCCAAGGCTGGTACGATATTGACTTCGCAAAAGTTGTCAACCCACTATCTGCTACCAATAAACAGCGAAATACTTGGAGAGCCCATCTTTTACGCGTCCAGCATTGTCAGGAAGAGCCATGTTTCCACCCCATTTCACAACAGGTATATCATTTGAGTGATACCCATGTCCGTAACGTGTGCAGAAGTATCAAATTAACTTCACTCAGCGATGTATCAAAAGATTTCGGAATTCCCAACTTTGGTCAGCTGTTCTGTGCACAAATTGAAGTGGACTGGGGACACCAGGTTTGTGGACTGGTGCTCGGATATGATCAGAATGTAGTCATAGACAGTATATTTATTAAACTTCACAATGGGCTGTTGTACTACTATCAACCATTTCACTGCCCTACATCTGTTGAGCATCTGGGACTTGATTGCAAGGTAGAATATACGGATGCCAACCAAGGGATCATGCCTTAATCAAATAACATCTGGGTCCAATATACGGACAGTGACCTCGATAACACCTTCCAAGGCCATGTTCCTTCTTTTCCTGTATTATACTTTAGCTGGACTCCACCGAATCAGATCCTCCAATTTCAGGAGCGCCTGCCCGCTGGAAAATCAATACCAACCATTTCTAAGAGGTGCAAGAAGACTGAACAATGGATATTACGTCCTCAAGTTCAAGAATATACGGTGGTGATTCCAACAAAGTACAAAGATCTGCATGGTTGGGCTGATTGTGTTGACGGGTTCATTCGCGTTGTCAAACAGACTGATAAGATGCATATTGTACCTGTCGGAGCAATTGTTGGACTGGCACATTTGGTGCGAGAGAATGCTGCATCTGATAGAATCAATAGCGTATGGCTTGTAAATAATCATGTGGATTTAGATACCTACTGGACTGTATATTAAACTTACATGCCTGGATCAAGGTGTGCAGGAGGAAGATTGTTAATCGAATTTTACTATTTGACTTCAACATTATACAAATCACTCCCGGAGAGTATGCCCTCAGGTTCGAGGTGCATCGGAATAGTCTTGGAGATGCGGCCAATACTCCCAATACTCCCAATAGCTCCAAAATTTGCTCATACTAATAGTTTGATTTTGTAGCATTTTGAAGACATCTATACACTGTTCAGGATATTCTTGTATTCTGTCCCACAACTTCCGGAGCATTGAGGAGCACCGGGGATGTAGTCTCAGACCACCTGAGAGCACATCGCATTGCATTCAGATTATCTGGGAGCATCCGGACGCATCTGGAAGGATCAGTGTGGCTGTTCAGAGTTGCTGAGTTGTTCAGTTATAACTTCCAAACCATTTTACATTTTGCTGATGCAGTTGTTGCACAGCAAGTACAGCAAAAACTGCAGTAACAGGCTGCGTCAGGACAAACCAAAAGTACATTGCCGAGCTCTCTGACATTTGCGAGCTCAGCAAGAATATGATATAACCTGGGTTTCAGAAACACTGGACAGGCTATGCACCTAAACATCATGCTTGTTAAGAGTTCATAACCAGTTGATGAAGCATTCATGAACGTCAAAAGCTTTGGTAAGCAATGCAGATATTGCTAATTTTACCTCTTCTTTGATTCATTCGAGGTCGCAATTGCAAATTTCGAACCACCGTATGCTTGTAAACAAATTCTCATCAAAATAAGCTCTACCGTTTGATACTAATAACAATCTTCATATTTCTATTTTCACTACTGCACCATCCAACGATCTGACAAAAGAAATTTTTTGATTGAACAAGGAATTTGCTGGTAAAGGCAGAGAAGAAGAGGATGTAGAGCAGCCAGTTGAGAGTCAATGATGAACATACCCCAGCATACTTGCACCATCATGATGTATTCGGCAAGGCGTATCAATCGAGCATACCGACGAGTGAATCAGAGTTGATCTGCAAAAGTTTGAACAGGTCAGCACAGGAGGAGGAGCAGGAGCAGGAGTAGGGGAAGGAGGAGGAGAAGGAGGAGAAGTAGAGCAGCTTGTGGCGAGTCAATAATGGACATACCCCTGCATCTTGATGTACTCAGGGTGACAAATTGATTGTGCATACACATGAATCAATCTGAGTTGATCGGCAACAGTTCGAAGGGTGTCAGCGCTGCAGCAGAAGGAACTTGATAAGGCCCACATCAGGAGAAAAATCCCTCCACCCAGGCGCATCTGGCACGCCCAGAGGTGGGTTGTGCTCTTGGAACGCCTGGAACTTTGGTAGGCAGGATAATATGTCAATCTGCAACGATATGATTTAAAGCACTGCAAAAGCAACTCTAGGCTCTCTATACTCATACAGTCGCATATCACTCTGCGAAGTGCCTTGTGACACTTAATATACTGTGTTCTTCTGTTAGCTATTCCAATTGCACAGTGCTTGGTTCTTGGTGGCAACATTGCCAGCCAAGCTGTATCGCGATGATATCGTCGATCACCTCCAGCCTGTTCGGCTCGATCGCGTCAAGCCAGCCGAAAGCCAGCTTCGCTCGATCATCTCCAGCCAGCCAAGGGGCAGCCCTACTCGATTGCGTCCAGCCAGCTGAGAGCCTAACCAGCTCGATCACATCCCGCCAGCCGACAGCCAGCCCAGCTTGATCATCTCCAGGCAACCGAAAGCCAGCCCTACTCGATCACGTTTAGCCAGCCCAGAGCCATTTCGGCGCGATCACAACCAGCCAGCCGACAGCCAGACAAGCTCGATCACATCTGGCCAGCGGAAAGCCAGCTCAGCTCGATCACCTCCAGCCAGCCGAGAGCCAGCCCTACTCGATCTCGTCCAGCCAGCCAAGAGCCATTTTGGCTCAACAGCCAGGCCAGCTCAGGAGCCTGAGCAGTTCGATTGTGTCCAGCCAGCCAAAACCCAGCCCTACTTGATCGTGTCCAGCCAGCCAAAAGCCATCCCAGCTCGATCATCTCCAGCCAGCTGAGAGCCAACCTGGCTCGATTGTATCCATTCCAAGTTACCCGGCTCTCGGCTCAACTAGTCAGGCACTCCTTTTCCACTCTTTTTCTGCCCCTTAACTTTCAACCATATTTGCACTCTAAGTTCTAAGTGCTAAGTTCAACTCTATGATACTTCTCTCTCCCCCACACAGTAACTCTCATTCTTTGAAATGCTACTAGATGTACAGACAATTGTAATCAATGTAACCAGCCATTTCGACTTGATCGCGCCCAGCCAGCCTAGAACCATTTCAGCCCGATCGCGTTGAGCCAGCTGATAACCAATCCAGCTCAATCATCCACAGCCAGCCGAGAGCCAGCACCACACAATCGAGTCCAGCCAGCTGAGAGCCATTTCAGCTCGATCAATTCCAGCCAGCCGAAAGCCATCCCAGCTCGAACATCTCCCTCCAGCCGAGAGCCAGCCGTACTCGATTGCGTCCAGCCAGCCGTGAGCCATTTCGGCTCGATCCCGTCCAGCCAGTTGAGAGCCAGCCCAGCTCAATCATCTCCAGCCAGCCAAGATCCAGTCCTACTCGATCGCGTCCAGCCAGCCGACAGCCATCCCAGCTCGATCATCCCCAGCCAGCCAAGAGTCAGCCCTACTCGATCGCGTCCAGCCAGCCGAAAGCCATCCCAGCTCGATCATCTCCAGCCAGCCGAAAGCCATCCCAGCTCGAGCATCTCCAGCCAGCCAATAGCCAGCCATACTGGATCGCATCCAACATGCTGAGAGTCATTGCGGCTCGTTCGCATCCAGCCAGTGGAGAGCCACTCCAGCTCCACCACCTCCAACCAGCCTGTATTCAATGTGCCACCCCCGCCCAAAGTGCTGTTCAAAGTGCACAAAGTGAACCTCCAAGTGCACCTGATCAAAATGCTAATGTCCAGACCAGCTCGATCATCTCCAGCCAGCCCTGGCTCCAAGTGCACCTCCAGGTACACCAAGTGCTGCTCCAAGCACACGTCTAAGTTCTGCTCCAAGTGCATTCAAGATCTACCATGGTTTTTGTATATTGTTAGCAATAAATTACTGAATCAAGAAATGAATTGACTGCCTTGGTAAGTCAAGGCTGTGTCCGTGAATCAAGGCTGCGCCCAAACAGTGTACTGGGTCTGTATGTGTGTCCGGATGCTTATGCTGCATCTGTAAGGATCTGTGCCGTGCCTGTCTGCGTCTGTAAGGATTGCTGCAGTGCCAGGCTGCGTCTGTAAGAAGGTGCAGTGCAAGGGAACGACAAGACTCAAGAGGTTTCGTCAGATGCGTCCGATGCGCCCTACGCGAACAGGCATCATAGGTGGGATTTGGTTTTTTTCCCGATGCAGTGTAGTGAGTGAATTAATTTCATACAGCATATACAATAGGTTTCAAAAATAATGATTGGCAGTTGTGACAGTAATGGTGATGGTAATGGTGATGATGATGGTGATGTTGATGGTGATGCTGACAACGGTGGAAATAAAGGGTGAAATAAGGCTTCAGGGGTATAAATGGTTGTCAGGGCAATAGTGATGGTAATGATGATGGTGATGGTGATGGTGACAACGCTTCAAATAAAGGATGGAATAAGTAAAATAGGGTTTCATGAGTATAACTGGTTGTCAGGGCAATGGTAATAGTGATGGGGATGGTGATGGACATGGTGATGGTGACAACGATGCCAATAAAGGATGGAACTAGTGAAATAAGCCTTCCATGGTGGAGATGGTTGTCAGGGTGATGGCAATGGTGATGGTGATGATAATGGTGATGGTGATGGTGATGATAATGGTGATGGTGATGGCAATGATGGTGGAAAATACTCTAAGTCCACAATCGGCAGGGACAATTGTATACTGGCTAGTATTCAAACATCAATACGAGTTACTGCAACCAGGATTATATTGCAGTCATCAAAAAGTGTTACCCGATCAGAAAAGCAATTCACTCATCTGAACAACGTTAACATGCATCCAACACTGTAATTTGCATAAAGGTTGTACCAGCCAATTTCAGAAACTGTAACTGGGGCTGATAGTAAGTGACCTGGATTATTTTGATTCTTTTCCTTCTCTCTCTCACTTGACACTAAGCATCTTAATCTACACACCCAGTTCTCCCATTCATATTTGCAACAGCCTATTTCTGGTGACAGCCAAATCATTTTCTATGTCGCTGATGCTTGGCACTTTGAATAGAAAAGTAGCGAGACCCTGAGTGATTGCTGTGATGATTGTCCATGTTTTTTACATTTCACATGACTCTATGGCTCTATGGGAGGAGTGCAGCAGATGTTGGGAGGCTACACGACAGCCACTGATTAAATATTGCTTTCGAGGCCAATGATAAGAAGACAGGCAATAGCTTATAGGATTTGTGTTTGATGAATACGACGAGCAAAGCGAAGGTTGCTTGTCATGGCACGTACAGATTGGTCTTGGTGTAGAACAAATCAGGTTTCACTGGAAGGAATCAGGTTTCGCTGGAAGGAATTAGGTTTTGGATACGAATGTATATTGTATGGCATGATGGGGTAATTACTGTGATGGTGGTGTACATGTTATGGCGAGTTTAAAATGTATTTTAGTACAAGTGAGTTGAGTTGACGACAGTCACAAATGTTGTATACAAGCAGGGCGTTTAGCGGAGGATAGGTTTCTTTCTTCACTGGTTCTCTAGTCTACAAAACAATCAATGCTCTTCAGCACCACCTCTGTTCACTTTACATAATTCCAGATGCGAGTCTCCTGTCTTGTTCGCATCCTCATGATTCATTTCTTAGTTTGAATCCGGTTACGAAGTTTTTATAACGCCTAGAACTTCGTCCTAGTCCCTGCCTTGAAAGAAGGACGAGTCTTAAAACAATTCTAACAGTTATATTCTGCCCCCTGTTTATGTGCCGTTACCCACACAGGAATGGCTGCTTCTACTGCCACCGCCCTTGCACCAACTCTTGCCTTGTTTTCATATCAGTTGGAAACTTCGAACAACACCTCACAGTACACAGCTTTTTGAGACATTGTTGTATACCTTGTCTCTGGAGCATTTGCACACCCACGACGTACTTCGAATAAAATCGAATGCCCGCTTACGATTTCAACTGCCAATCCAGAATCAACTTCTTAAACATTTCATGACGATCCTGCAACCTCTCAGAACGCGAACCTCTAACCAGCTTCGCCAGTATCGATGCTGCCCCACAAGGACCTGAGGCACCTCACGAAGATTACTTCTGTGATGAACCACGGGCCGTCTCCTTGTGGAATAGCTACTGCACCGAAGCCGCAGCCAACAGAGGAGGACTCAAAATCGACGACCCAGTATTCAAGGACTTTTGGACTGGATACCACGGACTTCACATCGACTGCGAGGACAAAATCATATGCCACTGCAAACACAGCTGTGGAGGCACTCACACAACCCAAGGACGATCACTCAATGCTTAACCAACCATCGACCTTCAGGACACTATCAAACCTCGGAAAATCGTCAAGAAATCAAGCGTCCCCGAAATCATGATCACACCCCCCTCAATCGTGGACCCCGAGTACGATTGGTAGTAAATAACCAATCTCTTTTTGAAACCTGAAGTTGCAACAGCAGTCAAAGAGATTCAAGAAAACATCAACAGCATCAGGACTTGTTTGTGGTCCAACAAACCCCGATCCCTTATAGTAGCCGCACATTTACATCATCACAAAGATGTCCGGAAGTTCATTGAGCGGGGCCCGAGATGTGACGCTATCAGATCAAATGCAGACCGAGTTAAGAAACGTCACGCTGGCAAATACAGAAGCCATGAATGAACAACAGTTGATGGGTCACATCAGAGCCATCAAAACCGGGTTAACAGCCTACGCCCAACTCCCAACGACCAGCAGATTGAGCGATTTACAGAAGGAACGCCAATCTGTGAGAGATGCGGAAGCACAGATATCGGATTTATTGGAAGAAGGAAAGAAGATAGTCACGGAGAGAGACAACATGAAACAGACGCTGGTTCTTGGGGAACAAAAAATAGCCAGGATAGAGGCAAAGGCTCCGGAATGCAGTTACGGGGATCTGGTTGATAAAGTTAGATATTTGGAGTGACAGATAGCTGCGCAAGCATCAGGCCAGATGGACACAGACACGGCCCAAGAATTGGAGGATGCTCAGGCACAGTTAGAAAACTTCGGAAATCTGGCAGAAGAATATCAAGGACAGGTTTGAACCCGGATCCTGAAACCAACAGAAGGCAGAGAAGCGGACTCTCCAGAAGAAAAAGACCTTGAAGAAAGAGGGAATCAGATGGCCCGCTTCTCGGGAGAGGACAGGAAGGAACGTCAGAGATGGAAGATGCAGTTGGCCCTGAAAATCGCAGGAAAACCCAAGGCGTTTAATATGGAACAGAAGAAGTTAAGATATGCGCTTGGACGTTTGGAGAAGATAGCCCTGGCACAGTTTATGGCGTACTGGGACGAAGCTTCGGGAGAAGTAAAGTTGAATTCCTTAAAAGTGTTCATGGAGATGTTGGACTTGGCTTTCGGAGATCAAGACAAGGCGGCAACAGCCAAACGAGAACGCCTGAAGGTGAAGCAAAGGGACCACAAGTTTTCACAGTAGTTTGCGGAGTTTCAAAGATACGTTGCTGACGTCATGTGGAATGCTGAAGCACAGATGAATGCCCTACGGAATGGGCTGTCCAACCAACTCAAAGACTCCCTAACACATGCCGACATTCCTGACAATATTGTTGACTTCGTGAAAATGTGCTCAAAGCGAGATGCACAGATATGTGCAAAAAATGCAGAAACGAAGTCAGGACAATGGGAAGGAAGGTACAACAACCTGACAACACGAGCAACACCACATCCGCCCCAGAAGCAACTCCCACAGGAACAGTGGCTAGTTGTCATGGTCCCGCTCCCATGGACCTCTCGGCAGATAAAGAAAAAAAGATTACACCCGAGGAAACGAACAGGAGAAGGGAAGGAGGACTTTGTATGGGCTGTGGTGATAGCAGGCATTTCACGGCAAACTGCCCGAGGAAGTTGAAAGCACTGTCGGCACAGATGGAGGTAAACTGATTTAAGGAACATAATGGAAAGGGAATGGATAAGGAAACAGAGTTGGGAAAAGTTTAGACCGGTGCAATATGGGTGGCCATTGCACTGGGCACAAATCCTTTTTGTCAACAAATGTTAGTCCAAGTTTTGGTATTTCGAAGTTCTCTATTCAAAGCGCAGAAATAAAAGAGTCATCTGTGGAGAGCAAGCATCTCGTCGTGAAGTGTTCGGTCAAAATAGGTGAGAAACTCATAAGTACCCACGCTTTGATAGACTGCGGAGCCACAGGAATAGCATTTGTGGATAAAGATTTTGTTGGTCATCATTAGTTAGAAGAAAAAGAATTAAACGAATCAAGGGAGTTAGAGGTCATAGATAGAAGGCCTATCCAGTCCGGAACAATCACAACCATGGCCAAGCTAGACATAGAAATTAAATCTCATCAGGAACAGTTCCCAGCGTTTTTCACAAAACTCGGATGTTATCCAATCGTGTTAGGATTACCATGGCTGCAGCTTCACGTTGTTAGGGTCAATTTTCGGAGACGCCTGATTGGATTCGAAAGCAGTTACTGTCAACAACACTGTCAACATCATTCAAGCGCGGGGGCATGGGGAAATCATATCAAAACAGTACCAGACCCCGAGAAACCTAAGCTAGATATAAGTGCATTAACAGCTTCACCATTCATCAGACGAATCAAAAAGGAAAAGCTCAAAGCTTACGCCATTACACTTTACAAGATCAACAAAGCACTTGGGATAAAGGACCTACAAGAAAAACCTTTGGAGGGAGTTATTCCGAAAGAATATCATGAGTTGCTCCTGCTATTCAGCAAAGTCATCGCTGAAACACTTCCAACTCACAGACCCTATGACCACAAGAGCAAGTTACAGGAAGGATTTACACCTCCGTTCGGACCGATGTACAGCCTGTTACAAAATGGGTTGGAAGCCCTGAAAGAATGGATTGAAAAGAATTTGTCCAAAGGATTCATTTGGTCATCCTCATCACCGTGTGGAGCACCCGTTCTCTGTGCACCAAAACCAGGTGGAGGATTTAGGCTGTGCGTTGATTATCGAGGATTGAATGAAGGAACTATTATGAACCGTTATCCCCTCGCACTGATCCAAGAAACCTTGCTAAGATTGTCAAAGGCTCGATACTATACCAAGCTTGATGTCTGCGACGCGTACAACATGATCAGGATTGTGGAATTTGAAGAGTGGAAAACGGACTTCGGAACTCGTTATGGACTTTTCGAATCATTGGTTATGCCCTTTGGACTTACCGATACACCGGCATCCTTTCAAGAATTGATCAATGACACCTTACGACCCTTCCTCAACATATTCTGGACAGCATTTCTAGACGACATCCTTATCTATAGCGACAACCTAAAGAAACACAGGGAACACGTCACTGCAGTCATGACCTCACTTAAGGCAGCAGGACTATATTTGAAAGTGGAGAAATGTGAATTCCACAAGGAAGAAGTTAACTACCTGGGATTAATTGTAGCAGTCAATGGAATTAGAATGGACCCGGAAAAGGTATAGGCAGTCGAGAATTGGGAAGCCCTGGAGACACTCAAGGAAGTCCAAGTCTTCTTGGGATTTGCAAACTTTTACCGGAGATTCATACGAAATTACAGCAGGGTGGTTCAATCGTTGATGAAGCTTCCAAAGCAGTTGGTACCTTTTTATTGGGGACCCGATCAGATGAGAGCATTCGCGGAACTTAAGGAGGTTTTTACAACAGCACCGGTTCTAGCCCATTTTGATGGCAAAAAGGAAATTGTTCTGGAAACCGACGCTCAATGCTATGTATCCACAGGAGTTCTGTTACAGTACGACGATCAAGGAGTTTTACATCCGGTACCTTTCTTCTGCAAAAAGCATGCACCTGCTGAGGAAAATCACGAAATATATGATCAGCAACTGGGAGCAAGCGTCAAGTGCTGAGCGCAATGGAAACCGGAGTGTAAAGGGTCAGTACATCCAATTAAGATCCTTCCAGCCCATAAGAACCAGGAGTACTTCATGACGTCAAAGTTGCTCAACTAAACACAAACAAGGTGGTTTGAATTCCTCTCTTGTTTTAAGTTCAAGAACGTTTACAGTGCAGGAAGACAAGGTCAGAAGCCCGATGCACTTACAGGAATGCCAGGAGACATTCCTCCGAAGGGGGGGGGGCAGAAAAAACCCAACTAATCGTGCTCAAGAGGGAAAATCTGGATAAGAATGTATGCAGAGAATTGATTGTGGCCTTTGCAGAGACAGTTAACGTCGACAATGGTTCAGTAACCTCCGAAGAATTGTGGAATTAGGTATGGAACCTTTGTCAACATTGCCCATATAATAGCAGCGAAGGATTGTGTACTGATCAGGAATGTCTGTTAGAGATCTCTGAGGTACAACTTCAACCAAATGACCCAGAGAAGCTCAAGTGGACCCCGGAATGCCATGACTACCCCATTGCAGGACACCCCAGACGAGCAAAAACCTATGACCTGTTAAGGCGAAGCCACTCTTGGGAACAAATGCGGAACAACGTGGACTGTTACGTACGAAACTGCCACACCTGTCAACCGAGCAAACCAACCAACAGAAAGACTCATGGACTTTTACGACCACTGCAAATTCCGGAACAACCATGGCAAGATTTGAACATGGACTTCATGGTAGGACTGCCGGAAAGCAAAGGCTTTAATGCTATATGGGTAGAAGTGGATCGTCTAACAAAGATGCGTCACTTGGTACCATGCACGAACACAGTGGACAGCAAGAAGTTAGGAGAGATGTATCGTTAAAGAAGTGTTCCTGTTGCACGACCTGCCCGAAACAATTGTGTCAGACCGAGGATAACAGTTTGCATCCGGATTCTGGATACACCTGTGCACAAGGTTAGGTATCGAACAATGGTTGTCAACCGCCTTTCACGCACAAACCGACAGCCAAACGGAGAGAGTCAATGCAGTAATGGAACAGTACCTATGAAATTTGGTCAATTATCAACAGGAAGACTGAGTTCACTGGCTACCAATTGCAGAGTTCGCCGCTAACAATTATACCTCCAAGACGACAGAACATTCTCCGTTCTACAGTAACTATGGTTTTCACCCCCAAAGGATGTTCGCGAAGTCAACGCACAGCAAATGGCACAACAGATGGAACGGCTGTTTGGTGAACTTAAGTCAGAAATAAAGTGGTCACAAGCCATCCATTCCGAACATGGCAACGAGTCAAGAAGAACTGGAACAGAGTTCAATATAGAAGACCAACTGTGGCTCGACGCAAGAAACTTATCAACAACCCAACCGAGCAAGAAATTGGACTGGAAACGTATCGAACCTTATGAGATTGTCAAGGTAATCAGTCCCTGGGCTGTTAGAATCAAGCTACCCCATCAGTTACGCATTCACGACGTACAACCAATATCCCGCCTAGAGAAAGCAGCCGATAATCCACTACCGCTACAGCAGCACGAACCACCGCCACCAGTCATTGTTGAAGGGGAAGAGGTGTACGAGGTCAAGAGAATCAAGGACTCGTGGATGTTCCGAAGACAGTTACACTACTTTGTCAAGTGGAAAGCTTCTGATAAATAATCCTGGGAACCAGCAAATAATGTGGACAGGCTCAAGGCAATCGACGAGTTTCATGAACGCTATCCAGGAAAGCCAGGCTCACAAGTGTTGTAGGAATTCAACCAAAGGAGGAAGCTACTGTCACATCGCATACGGATTGCGCTTGGTGTGGAAGGAATCAGGTTTTGCCGCAAGGAATCAAGTTTTGCAATCGAAGGTGTGGAAGGAATCAGGTTTTGCTGGAAGGAATTAGATTTTGGATATGAATGTATATTGTGTGGCGTGATGGGATAATTACTGTGATGGTTGTGTACATGTTATGGTGAGTTTAGAATGTATTTTAGTACGAGTGAGTTGAGGTGATGACAGTCGCAAATGTTGTATATAAGCAGGGCGTTTGGCAGAGGATAGGTTTCTTTCTTCACTCGTTCTCTAGTCTACAAACCAATCAATGCACTTCGGCACCACCTCTGTTCACTTTACGTGATTCCAGATTCATGTCTCTTGTCTTGTTCGCATCCTCGCAATTCGGTCCTTAGTTTGAATCCCATTACGAAGTTTTTATAACCCCTAGAACTTCGTCCCAGTCCCCACCTTGACATTGTTGTTGATGTGTATCGGAGAGGAAGTGGAGTGGATGAGGCAGTGATTGATGGAGTTGCGTATCGGTTTGTTGGAAGAAGATTGGGAGTTGGGTTTCCACGATGTCGGATTGAAGGTGTTTTGGAGTGTTGTGAGCTAACTTGGTTGCGATTGAGAAGGAAGTGAAGATTCATGGGGGATGCGAGGTGGATGCGAGCGGAAGTGTTCATTGTTTTGTGACAGATGTGTTGTTTTCAAAGAGAGTTTGTGTTGGCAACATGAACGAAGTGTTGACGATGTATGAAAGACAGTTGAGGAATATAAGTTTGCTGCGGAGAGGACAGAGTGGCTGGGAGTTTTCAAATCATATGGATGATTCATGTGAGATAGATGGTGAGGTGTTTGGCGAACGTATTAGGAGTGAGAAGGATTTGGAAGTTGTGAGTATGGTTGGGAAGACTGGTAAGTTTCAATAATTTATTTTTTTATTGAGGGAATGATTGTTGATTGATTAACAGGATAATTTTTGATGGGATAGTTGGGAGTTGTTGGATGTGCAGATGTTAAGATGGTGTCGTCGACGTTGTTGGAGTCAGTTGAGAAGAATGGTTATTAGATATGTTGTTGGTTGAATGGTTGTTTCGATGAGTGGCTATGTTGATGTTATGGTAGGAGTTGATAATTGTTGTGCCAACGGGTATGAGTAGTCGATTGGATGTTGATGCGTTGTTGATTAGGTTGTCATTGCGTGGTTAATTCATTTGAATGAGAGTTGGATTGGTTGTGTTTTTTTGAGTGTAGGTAGAAAGTGGTGGTTTTTTGGGTCGATTTGGATCATGAAATTTGTTTGTTTGTAATCATATTGCATTCGGCCGCTTGCGGCCATGGCATATTTAAAAACCTATTCCTGATACATCACCAGTGTGAGCTGCGGGTGACCCCTTGGCCCTCTTGGGTCCATGTTGTACCGCCCCTTTCTCCTTCTTCCCATGTCCGCCTGACAAAAGAAACCTTTTTAACTTCAAACTTCCCCCCTTCTTCCTCAACCCCCTCCCTTACTCACCCCCGAAACTCTCCCAACGTCCATTTCCCTAAGAAACTTCAGTACAGCCTTAACTGCTTCCTCTGTATCAAACACCTGCGACATAGGGACCTTCATTCTCTCCCTCCACTTGCACTTTTCCTTCAACTCCTTCGAAAGAACGTCCTGCTGTCGCTTCCACTTCTTGCACCACTTGAACAAGTGGCCTCTTGTTTTGGATCATGAATACGATAAGTGTGTTTGGATTTGTTGCGTTTAATTTTGTTTTAGGTTTATTTTGTGGAGATAATGTCGAAGTCAAGAGAGTTGTAATTTTGTTGAGTTGTATGCGATTGTGAAAGGATGGAGGTACGCCTGTACTGTATGCGGAGGACGAGCGCAGCGAGGGCGGTAGGGTAATAAGATTGAGGGCGTGTCAGAGGAATGGCGACAGCCATTTCTATGATTCCTCTGACACGCCAGGCACGCAACACATCATGTGTTGGCACTCGTTAGAGTTACATGGCGGATACGCAAGAGTGAGCGGTTATGCGAAGTACTCACTGCGCCGATTACTCACCGCTCCACTCACCCGAAGAAAATCACCAACCGAACCATTATAATACCGATCACGTCCACTAATTCCGTTAAGAAGTAGAAATACGAGCGTCAGATCTCTTGACGGAGCCGCACCAGTTGCTGGCCTTGCTGCTGCATCACTTGTTGAATTTGCTAGAGGGTTTGCTGTATGTACAACAGTTGTCCCCCGAAACTAACAGCAGGGAGGTTCGGCATCAATGCGAGTTCTTGTGCCGTAGTAGCAACTGCATTGGAAAGATTCTGGAAGTTTGGTTGAGCCATTTCTTCTATCGTATCCAAGAAAGTTGTCAAAAGTGATGCAAGATCCGTTCGAGTGCTCTCAATCGTCGCGTGTTGTTGAACTCAGCTGTTGCGTGAACTGTAACTGTAACGGAAAGGAAGGAATGCTTGCGTTGACGGGGAAGGGCCCGCTACTTAATCATATTAGCTCGTTAAGGGTCTTGGCTCATGATAAAGTATTCGGCTGGTACTACACGAGTTGTCACTCAGCTGGAACCACTAAAGTGGCAACCTGACACGAGCGTGTCAAGCGAATGCCAGCAGGTGAAGCGGATGGGTTGACGCTCCATCATTCAGAGCCGCTCCTCACGAGGTTGAGTACTCGCTAAACCACTGCGCCTCTACTTAGACTCTAGATCACTCTAGTCGAGTGATAACTCCGCCCCCGTACCCCTTCTTTTCTAATCTCGCCTTTCACAAACACACTTGAATCAATCAACTAGAAACATCATCAATTCAAAACAAAATTATCGCCATACAACCGAAACTCCATTGCCATCTATTCACGGATACCCTAAAGAAAAAGAAGAGAAAAGAAATCATTGCACAGCCAAGCGACTGAACAGCTCAAACTCCATCCTCTCCGCAGCCTTAGGACCGCTCATAATCTCACCCATCATATCCGAACCAGGCGGAAAATCAATCTCGAAAACAGGCTCTCCAGCTCCCCTCATATTCGCCAATACTGCCTGCCGGAAATGCCAACGCAGAATCTGATCAACAGGTCGATGCGGATCCTGAAGCAACTGCTGATGGAGATGATTGCCGGCGATGCCCTTGCCGTCAGGTCCGAAACACATGATCTTGTAATTATCCTAAACAATTATTATCTGTTGAGACTCCATCATAATCTAGCCATACGTACATCTGGATTGATCGATATATCATAGTTATCGAAAAGTGAGTGAATGTCCGCCCTTAGCAACATCCCATTCTGAACAGAGTTGATTGTTCCTGTGGATTCGGTAGCCGGCGGAATGGTGATCCAACGACCGTAGTTTTCTTTGTTCCAGTGCCCTTCGTATGCCAAAGGAAAGATGTGTGCAGCCTCGAAGCCTCTCCAGATACCATGATCGGCTCGCAGTGCCGGTTCACCAGTTACAACACATCGACGATCTCGTTCACGAACAGCATCACGGAACACTGCAACCCGGGTTCCACTAGCCACAGAAATTGTACGCACTAGCCAAGGCTCGTTGTTGACAGTGATAGAACCTATTGGAATCAGCAACTTGACTAGGTAACCCGTTGAAGGAAACCTACCATTAGTGACAATGTAATAATTGCCCGGCTGGAGCGGATGGTCATCCTTCTGAACCGTGGTGCCGCCTTCAGTGCCGCCTTCATCTCGCAGGAAGTAGTCCTGACCGAAGATAAAGATGATATCTACCATCGAGTGGAAGTTGGCATTCGTCACACCGTTTGTGAGGATGAGGCCTCCGAGAACCGTAGCAGGATCATTCGCACTGTAGATGTGGACGTCACGTCCGGCGGAACGATTGGCAACCGACATGGAGTTCGTTGTGTCTCCGTCTGTCGATGTTTCGTTGTTCTCTGTTCAAATGACGTGAAGCAGCGAAGAAAATGTTGATGCGGAAGGGTCCGCTACTTGATCATGTTAGCGCGCCAAGAGTCTTGGCTCATGATGAAGCATTCGGTTGGCACACACTAGCTATCACTCGGCTGGAACCACTCCAGTGGCAAGTTTCCTCCGTGTCAGGCCCGACAGACTTCGTGTCAGGTCAGATGCAAACAAAGTAAGACGGGGCTGCGCTACAAAGTCGTCTTTTACGAGGAGAGTACTTGCTAAATCGCCGTGTGCCTCTTAACTACCAGTACACTCTCCAAGTGATAACTCCGCATGTGCTACGTGCCTGGCATGTCAGAGGAATCATAGAAATGGCTGTCGTCATTCCTCTGACACGCCCGAAATCCTAGTTACCCTCCATCGCTGCGCTCCTCACTACACAGGGTTTCGCCCTCGTACCCCCATCTTCCATAATCTCAGCACTGCACTCCCAAGCGACTGAACAGCTCAAACTCCATCCTCTCAGCCCTAGGACCGCTCATGATCTCTCCCATCATGTTCAAACCAGGTGGAAAATCGAACTCGAAAACTGGCTCCCCAACTCCTCTCATATTCGCCAACACTGCCTGCCTGAAATGCCAACGTAGAAGCTGATCGACCGGCCAACGCGGATCCTCAAGAAATCGCTGATCAAGATGCCTGCCAGCGACGCCCTTTCTATCAGTGTTGAAGCAGACTATCTTGTAATTATCCTGGAATATATTAGGAAAATAAAGTATTCGTACATCTGGATTGATCGACACGTCATAGTTGTCGAAAAGTGCATGAATAGTGTTGTCAAGCAACAAACCATTTTGAACGGAATTGATAAATACTCTGGGTTCCGGCTGAATCGTGATCCAGTGACTGTAGTTGTTGGCGATCTAGTTATCTTCATGTGCTAGCGGAAGACGTGTGCAGCTTCGAGTCTAGTCACCTCAGGCATTTACCGCGGACTCCCCTGTAATAACGCATCTTCGATCTCGCTCACGGACAGCATCGCGGAATGCTGCGACACGGGTTCTGGATTATAGCGAAATCGTACGGACCAACCAAGGCTCATCGCTGACAGCGATGGAACCTATTGCTATCAGCAGCGGTTTAACAATATAAGGAAGAACCTACCATTCGTGAGAATGTAGTAATTGCCTGGATAGTTATCCCTTTGAACCGTCGAGCCGCCCCCGTCTCGCAGGAAGTAGTCACGCTCGAAGACAAAGATGATCTCTACCATCGAGTTGAGGTTGGCATTCGTCACACCGTTTGTGAGGATGAGGCCTCCGAGCACTGTAGTTAGTGGGATCATTTGCATCGTAGATGTGGACGTTGCGTCAGGTGGAACGATTGGCAACTGACATGTAGTTGACGGTATCTCCGTCTGTCGATATTGTCGTTGTTCTCTGCTGAGTTGTTTTGCAAGAAGAGGAGAGAATGCTTGCGTTAACGCAGAATGTGGAGGGGTCCGCTACTTGATCATAAAGCATTTGTCTAGCGCCTCACAAGTTAGCACTCGACTCATCCCACTCAAACCGGGACCCGTGGGGACTATCCATCCCACTATCCATCCATGACTTTTTGCCGCAGCAAGCGTGCCCTATTACTATAAGACTACTTGATTATTTACAGGTCAAGTTCATAATGCCATGAAAGCTGGGACTCCTCTACATCCTCACTACCTCCATATCCACTGCCACCTCCGCTGCCTGTACCTAGTGTTAGCAACGGTTCCGGGTTACCCGGCTGCGGTCCGGGTTTGGAACCGGACCGGATGGTCCAGTCCGGGTTGTTACCCGGAAAACAGGGGTACCCACCGGGTTCGGGGACGGGTTCGAACCGGACCGCGGTTCCATTTTACGGTTCCTCCAACTTTGGCTCCAATTAAGTATTTGAGTTCTGATCGTATCATGACATGATCAGTACGTAAATTGTGCAGCATTAGTCGCTCTTTCATC
>Ga0307514_10001646_pt1 | contig 26042 bp, 24 predicted proteins | sample 16_EM_MG_FD_203088 | JGI IMG/M metagenome (GOLD analysis project Ga0307514, IMG submission 203088) | Populus trichocarpa ectomycorrhiza microbial communities from riparian zone in the Pacific Northwest, United States - 16_EM | ecosystem: Host-associated > Plants > Roots > Unclassified | place... | reverse complement strand
TCACCTTCCTCACCTTTCTCACCTTTCTCACCTTTCTCACCTTTCTCACCTTTATCACCTTTCTCACCTTTCTCACCTTTCTCACCTTTCTCACCTTCCCCACCTTCCCCACCTTCCTCACCTTCCTCACCTTCCTCACCTTCGCCCAATGGTTCATTCCTATCCTCCCCCCCCTTAGGCGCTTTCTGCCCTCCCTTCCTCCTCTCTGCCAACACAGCCCTAATCAACCCCGTCTCCTCAACCTTCCCAACGGGATCGGTCTCAACAAAGATATTATGTAATCTCATGTACTTGGCACAATAAGACAGCTCGTCCGATTTAGTATCGTCCAATTCCTTCTCCACCGCTGCAACCTCCTCTTGAAATAGTTTTAGTGCGGGCTCTGGGGACTTGCCGTGGAAAACAGCAAACACCCGGCCATGAGGGCGAGAGTAAGCGAGGCCTTCGCGGAAGGGGTACCGGTCGAGGTCCACGTTGTTGAATTGGGCAATGGGATCGCCGTCGTGCTCGGAAGAGCGTTTCATGATGACGTAAGTGTAGGCTTGTGGAGAAGGTGGGGTGGGGGGCTGGGGTGAGGGGTTGAGGGTTTGTGACGCTGCTGCGGAGGTCTTGCACCCTGTGGTGCTTGAGGTGCCGCAGGAACTGCAGCTGCAGGTTCTCCGGCCTGGGGGCTGACTGGCGGAGCGGAGGGTGGCTCATCCTCTTGATCATGAGCACTTTTGCGCTTGAGCGACATGGTTTGATGAATACTCGTTCTAGTGAAGCCGAATCTACTGGCGAGAAGCGGGCGTATAAGTACCACAAACTGGGGGGGGGGCTGACTCAGCAAACACTACGCTCAGGTGCCTATACTATTGGTCGTGCGTGCATACTCACTGTAGGAATGTAGAGCTCTGAGGTAAGTATTATATGATAGTGATGTAATGTTAGTGAGTCTGATAGAGATAGATATGTACATCCACACGTCTATGTATACCATTTCAACACTACATGTACTCGAGTACTACTTGAATATTGAGATCGGAAATCTAAGCTTTAGTATTATTACTGTACACCTTCTGCCCGCAGCGTATTTATTTCAGTGTAGGTAGATAAGAGTCTAGGCAGGACCGAGAACAATATCACCCCTAGTCCTGATCAGATGTTTATAACGAGAGCTTACTATATATTATACTATAGCTATAGATGAGGTTTAACTTTTCTACTTTAGACAGAGGTAGGGGCTGCAATGGAATTTAACGAAGAGTAAGAACAAGGATAAAGACAACGAAGGTTTTCAGAATAAAGATACGTTATCTAAGGGGGTGCTCATTGATGAAACTGCAACTAACTACTTTCCAGAATCCAACATTATGCCAGCACAGAGCACAATGATGTTTGCTGCTATAGCACCCGGGATGGTTGAGTCTTCGACTATACAGAATTGCCTTACCTTGATTAGAGACACTCTTGAAGCTGAAGCTCAAGTGAAAAGTTGGGGAACCATTCTACTATACGGTACCAAACAGGAGGAGATGAAGCCAACCATCATATTTGGATTCGGGGATCCGGACGCATCACGCATACAACCTTCCAGATTCCCTCTTCCGATCTTGGTTGTTCCAGATCAGGCAACATCAGCTGGTATGTTGATTCCGAGCTCGACTTGGATAAACGAAACAAGAGAGAAGAGCGAAATTAACCTTACGGACATCTCTCTCGGGTTGAAAAATGACTTGGACTGGGGAGGCTCTTTCGGGGGGTGGTGGCGAACAGGATTGGGGGACATGTACGGCCTGACGTGTGCCCATACCATGTCAAATGCAACAGTTATCGTATCCCCAAGCTCCCTGGAGCTCACCGCCAGGCTCCAAATTTATCTCCCTTACTCTACCCTTGGCCTTTACTCCCATGGATTATCTCGCAAGAAAGACGATGTCTGCCATCATTTGACTTCCCGTTATGAGTGCGAGCATGACGATGGACCTGAAATGAAGGACGGGAAACGCATGGCGCTAGCTGGAGACCCCTTGGGGACTTTCAAAGGCGCTGAAATGACATATTTACCGATTCTCCAGACTCACAATTGCAGGCTACCAGAGGACAAGCGGTTCGCACTTGAATCAGGAATTCCACTAGCGTCTAGACTAGATTGGGCTATTTTCGAACCAGTCAAAGCTCGGTAAGGAACCCCACCTTTGAATAAGATCAACTGTCTAATGACTTGCAGTATAGGGCAGAACTACGTTGAGGCGGAGGATGTTAATGTGATTGGCGTCGGCGACCTCATGGCTGGTGACATCATTCTCAAATGTGGAAGAACAACCGGCACGACCAGGGGCATGGTCAGTCAAGTGAGCTTAATAATTTGGGAAGATGGCGTATCAACCAGTGAGATCGCGGTTGTTGCATATCCAAATAATAACGAGTTTTTTGGAAACAAAGGGGACTCAGGTGCACTTGCGGTTCGTTTTACAGCTACCAACAGTGTCGAAGCAGTGGGTTTACTCGTTGGCAAATCCAGCACGCCGATTTGGGCAGCAGTTACACCGATCCGAGCCATCATGGATAGGATTTCCACCAGGCTTGGGGTTTCCCTCGAATTGGCCCTTTGTTAAATTTAAAGATAGGTTTGTCACTGTGGTACAGAGATAGAGTTCATTATATTTTAAGAGGAGAGCCAATTTATTACATCACGAAAAAAAATTTAGAATGCCTCCGCTGCCGAAAGTGTCCTCTTTTTGGTCTCTAGTGACAAAGTTGAAAAGCGACTGATCTCGTGCCCAGACTCTCTCGGGGCTTGGCGTTGTTTTGTGTGCCCCACTTCGAGGTGGTGTGCTCTAGCCCTAGCCCAGCACGTGAGAGCAGCCACCATGTCCGCGATAGATAAAATTGGGGGCGGCTAGGGCAGACATGCACCAGAAAACAGGTCGATCGCGGCTGCACCATGCCAGCCACGATCTCCAGATCTCAATCCAAAGATCACTGTACATACAGTATACCTAGTGTATACATACAAGGCTAATCACAGGAAAAAAAAGTAGCATTAGTGCATCAACTTAGCCTCGTTCCCAGTCTCTTGTCCTTGAGAGGGTAACCCGGTCTACGTTGGGGTTCTAAATTCTAAATTCTAAAATTGTCTTGGCAGAAAGTTGTCTTGGCAGCGCAACCAACGTTCAGAGACTGGAAACGAGGCTATATGGCATCAACTAGCATTCCCGAATATCGTTTTCGTGCATTAATTTCCTAACCCTTAGGCAGCACATCAATAAACTCAAAAAAAATTCACAACTGGAGAGCACTACCATAGTCTTGGCGCACTGCCCTTGGCTATATACCGGTAGTTTGGTTGGCTCGGGATCGGCGGTCGGTGAAGTGAGCAATCCCCGATTAGAGTGGAGGCAATGCGATGATATCACAATGAAGAACAAATGTCAAGGGGACTACCATTACCCTGAAGTCACCGCAGTCTGTACTTGGTAGTCTCGCAACTGCTTAAGGCGAGACTGCACGTGCTCAGTGCAAACTATCTTCAATTGTCAGATTGGAAGAATATACAAAATGAATCATTCAGTAGCGCATGACTATGCTCTAGTAAAGAGCTCAAAAAGCAGCCAATTCAGAGTAGGAAATTTGTAACTGCGAAATGAATCCGCATGGCTGTACCTTACAGGAATAGCGCTATGGATAAAGCACTGCCTTTTTTCGGACTCGACCCCGATATTCCTTCAGCCCAGTTATTCTGTCGAAAATCAGTCTCTTTGAGCATCTGGCATCTTCACATAATATCTCTCTAAAATTTGTGGGGCAATAGCCGTTCCATCCTTTGTCAATAATCCGCCCTCAAGTGCCCACATTGTGCCACCCCATGAAGGACTAATCTCTGCTCTGCCATCTTTGCCCCCCAGAAGCTCGATCACCTCCGGACTAATATCCAGCCCAAGCTTCCACACCTCCTTCCTTGACTGAAACCGTACAAAACCCTCTCCTGGGTTCCCTACATATTTCTCTTCCCATTCCTTCCTAGTGACATACCACTCATTATATTGCTTCCCACAAATTGCATCCGGGTATCTCAGGATGATAATACCAGAGTCGATTTCCGTTTTAGAAAACGTCTTGCTTGTTTCAGTGAGGAGATCCCCGTGGCAGTCGGTAACAAACGTAATAAGTGGGGACTCCATATCTTTTACTGTTGCACGGCGGGCTTCAACAAGCACTGAGCGCGGGCGAAGGTAGCTCACTGAGGATCGCTCAAGAAGCCTCTTGATCATTGGAATTTCGATAGCCACAACCCCAGTTCCGGTCAATCGCGCGACAACGGCGGGTGGTGACATTGCCGGAGATAGATCTGGAGAAGAAATCCTTCTAAAGGTTGTAGCTATAGTGCTAGAGGGTTGTAGGCTTCGAAGTGGGGTGGTTATGGTGAATGTTATGATATGGATATCCTATTATTTGGCGGAAGACTGAGAATTTATATATTCGTCAACATGGGCGCAGACACAACATTTTAGTGGATCCCACTGGGCTTGCGAAGTATCGTATACCTACCTACTGGTACATTATGTGCAGCACAGTAGAGTATGGCTGCACGGTGGACCTAGCCTCGAACACTTTCCGATCCCGAGGTACCTAAGGTCATACCTCTTAGTACCTATGTGCAAACACTACTAGTAGTCGGGATATTACATGCCAGTGTACCACAGAAATGCTCCCATACCTATAAAGTTTAACATGAGGGTTGACTCACCTTCAATTCTTTATTAGCGATTGCCCCAACATTCTATGTTCTTTGTCGCAGTCTGTGGTTTTCAAGCACTCACTCTCAGATAGCGTGCTCGCCCGATTGCCATAGCCCCAGCTAGTATCTACGGAGGAGGTCGTGCCAACCAGACTAAGCTAGTATAGGTAGTGGCATGCACCGAAAGCTTCGGATTGGTCACGTGGGAAGCGAATACTGCTAGATACAAGAATGCAGCAGGGCTGAAGGATTGCTCCATAAGTACATACATGCACATATGCATGCTACGCATGGCAAGGCGGGGACGGATCAAAGCATGTTATTTGCAACCGTCCCGGTCACAGCTTTACTAGGATCTTGTCTGATACCACGGACTGGATCTGCAATTTGTAGTTCTGCGACCAATGAACCTACAGCAAATGGGATTTAACATATTCCAGGCGTGATTGGTAATCCAATAGCTATAGAAAAGGTCTTTGCACTCCTCTATATATATAGTGTGGACCAGCCAGCTCCACGCCCTCTGGAGGGATTGTCGGAAGGTCTCATATGAGTAATTCAATATACGGTTGCCTAAGCCTCGACTCGAGTGCAAGTCATCGATATCTCTCGGCTTGGAATCAATATAATACTTCTGTCACTACGCCTTTCGCATATATATTCTGAGGCTCACTTCGTGGCGCCAGTCAGCCTACCCTACTATACACTATCGCTAGGAGTATGTACAATCTTGTCCAAGATATTGCAAGCGGGAAAGAGCACCTGGGAAAATTTTCCGATTGGTGACTGTCGTCATATAGCATTGCCCTTGCATCATCATACCGAACACCAACAGCAATGGAATCGCCTGACAGTGGTCGCAGGAGCCCTGCAGTATCGGGAACTGAAAACGTTAGTGGCTACACGAAGCATTGATGCTAAGGGATTTGGGCCAAGTTTAGAGTAACGTTGAGGGGTTTTGTGTATTCTATTCCTCAATTATCAGGCTGCTCGGTAGTTTCCAGAACTTGGTGTCGACATTTATTGCATGCATTGCCACGAGTGTACAGTATATTTGTAACCACCTCATAGAAAAAAAACATACCGAAGCCTTATGCGGATGTATGTAGTATGCTGTAGCATACTATACTGCTACCCAAACCTTTAAAGGGGCGGGAACGGAGCCGTGTCATAGCCTATGGCTCCCTCCGGGGGACAGACGTATAGACTTCAAAAAAAAAAAAGAACTCCCTGAACGGCCCCTTTTATTCTCCCACTCAAATTTCCTCGCTATACCGGATTGTAGAAGAACCAGACCAGAGTCGAGATTTATTGATTTTAAAGAATAACTACATACATAAAAATATACCTAGGTGAACCAGAATCTACTTAGAAGGTCAAAAATCCTGAAGTTGTTTTTAGACTTTATAGCTTGATAGTGCTTTAGCCCCTATCGAGCCTGAAGAACTGTCTTAATCATCAGAAACCTGTATTTGGCGTTGTGTATAGGGAAAAAGAGAGCGAAAGACGGGAAAAATGTAGCGAGGTCATCAAGCTAGGGAATAGCTTCTAAAATGGTTGGTATCTTTGGAGGTGTAAGTTTATCAGCAATTGGGAACTCAGAACTTGAGGTCACTGGTTCAAGCACAGTAGGAGGTTGTTGTAGGCTTTCAGGAATTTCGGCTTGGATAATAGTAGAGACTGGAAGAATGTTAACAGCACCTTCATTGAATTTCGGACTACTTGCCGAAACACACTAGAGATCTCCCGGTATGTTCTGCTCCTTCAACGATGTTGTGGCTGTGGAACACTGCAAAATTTGCTTTACCAGATCCGATGTGAAACCGGACCGTCTGGTATATGATCAGGCCCTCTTGGTATTGAATCCCTCCGATCTACCATAACATACTCTATATATTCCACTTGATTTCTAACGTGCCAGCAGCCCGCTTCTAGCTATAGTATAGTATACATACCTAATCCAGCATCCAACCCAATATTCAACCCAATGTTTAACCCAGCATCTAGCATGTAATTGCGATCCAGCGTCAGATCCAGCGTCAGATCCAGCGCCCCGCCCAATAGCCATTCCATTATGGCAAACAGCCTGCGCTGATGACCATGCTTGGACTAAGTATATGACTGCTGCTGGCAGATATTGAATCGGTCTGCGTCGCCGCCACCGTACCCGTCGGCATATCCCTCTGAGCAGAGTAACCTTTGGGGCCTCAAATATGGGGATATTAGAGCTTCTAGAGCTATTGGAGACCTGTTTATGGTTGTTGGTGATACACTGGAGGAGGGGTCAATGGGGGGGAATTGAGTGTAGTGAGGAGGTAATATCTGAGGAGGATTTAGCTAACTTGATAAGAGCTCATATTTTTATACAGATTACCGCATCTACTGGCAAACAAAGGTCCATGTCGCTTTTCAGAACATAGGCCGAGCTCACGTTCAGGCAGGAAAGTCGATATACAAGGTCAAAAGCAAGTGGCTTTAACGTGAGCTCGGCCTATGTCTTGAAAAGCGACATGGACCTTTGTTCGCCAGTAGATGCGGTAGTGCCCCTGGTTGAGGTGCTCCTATTTTACCACTCTGTACACTCCTGATCCAGCACTTCTTTAATGTAAATATAGATGCTAACTGGAGGCCTCTTAGTAGCTATGAGTCCATGCAGCCAATATTCAGCCTATGGAGGTAGGGGGAGTGTAGGAGGGGGGAGTAATCAGAGAGGTAGCATATGAAGGGGGTATTAGACATTGAGGTGATTTTGGCAGGATATGAGCATAACCATGTTGTAGAGTGCACTTTTCCATAGGTATGTATAGTAGACCCAGAATGCTCATGAAATATCATGAGTTGTGGCTGGAGACGGTGTTGCAGGAGTGGATTGGTCATAAGACTGTCGTGGGTTACTACTAGGGTGCTAAGGGTATATGCCCGCAGTTGCTTTGCTCTTCGATTTTGTATTTTATCTATATATTTTGCTGTTATCTAGCACATCTTAGGCCTGAGTTGGTGATCATGGTGATCATAGCCCTCGCACGACATGATATCCCCGGATATCCACCAAAATATACCTGATTGCCAACTCGCCCCTAACATGGTGACGTTTTTCTCATCTACAGCTCGTAGCTTAGGACTGGGTTTGATTGCCGCCAGGGGAACACGAGCTGATCCCTTGTAGTATTGGCGTAGATGACTGAAAAGCCTTTTTTCGTATTCAGTATGCATTTTCAATATTGCTGAATAGTTGTGGCTGGACAGGTAGTAGGCTAGATCTAATTTGGCCCTTCTTGAATACATATCTCAGGTGCCGAATCTGGACAGTAGCCAAAAAGAGCCCTCTATCAGGTATAAATAGTGATTGTCATCACATTTATGTCCAGCCCACTAACATATTACAATGTCAATATCTTGGGTTCAATTAACAAATAGCGTTCGGGGCCTAGTATTAGCTGTTAATAATGAGCCTTTGCAGATTCCTATTGACGGACCTATACCACCGAATATTCTTCTTCTTGGTACTGAAGCGAGAGCCCGAGTAGCGAAAGGATTAATCGGCCATGAATATAAGATACCATACTCCAATTCGGTACAGCAATACCTACTTCTACCGGTACACTCGACTGGATCCTTTCGTATTATAGAAGCAGTTACGAATACCGGCGGATGTGAGGTTCCCTCTCCAGAATATGCACAAAACTTCCACGTGTATCCAATCTCTGACCCTCTTCGCTGGCACACACTGAAATAATTATGTGACAGATAAAAAGAGTCTTGGCACGAGATCACTCTGACCCTTGTGATATAAATTTGAAGGATATTCTTGCTGTCCTAGTTTCACCATTTATCGATGTACTTTGTATTTTTGCTGCCGATCTAGGTGGGCTTGCAGGAACAGCTCAGATCCTGGATGCTTACGTTTGCTAATGGTGGTACATACCGGTATCTTACTCCTAGACTGCTAGTACTCCTGCTCCGGTGCAAAGCTGGCTCTGAGCAGAAAGACGCTAGTAATCTGAGCAGTTTAGTTTTACTGATATATCTATACCAAAAAATAAATCGGTCTGGGTACGAGAACAGTTACACTGGGAGGCAATGCCGTATACTAGTACGATATGTACATGGATACCTATGGTCAACGAGATGTGCGTTAAGTGAGCTGTGTTCACCACAAAATGTACTTCACTGGCGCAGTGCGCGGAATTCAGTTGGCTGGCTGATATCGCCGACATGAGAAATCCTTGCACATTCAAATCACCTCATATCACATGCCCGGCATATTATCCCTCCCTGCATGACATCTCATGATGTTGCAGGATCACATGATCCTTAAAACCCCCTTATATTCGACCTCCGTTAACTTCAAGTGATTGTCTCGTGCTTTTCCGCACTCCTCACGGTTACAGTGCAACATTCGAATTCCCATTTCCATATTTAGGCCTCCAGTGACCCTCCGGTCTAATAATGACGACCCCGAAACCTGCCAATTCCAATGGTGGTGTTGAAGATGTTGTTGTCAAGGCAAGATGCGAGGTCCGGGAAATGCTAGACCGAAGTTTGTTTGTTCGGGCGAGTGATTTACTTGCTAACATCACCGCTGCATCAAAAGATAAGTGTGGGAAGATTTTCTGGATTACTCTGGAGAAGGAGTACCATTCTACTTTGGTGAAAACAGTTTCTGCCTTGAGCAGGAAATTGGGTTTGACTTACCCAATAGGTCTCCTCAAAGAGGCCCTTTTTGATTTTTTGCTTCCTATCCTGAATGGCGAGCCTCAAGCCGACTTTTTTAATTGCAATAAGGTTGAATCTAAGGCAAATCGCGCCAACAGGGAGAGGAAGCGCTTGGCCCGAAAACGCACCAGGGCCGCTGCTAGAGAGAGGAAGCGAGAGTGTGACAAGTTGAAAATCAAGTCGGACAAAGCTGGGAACCCAAGTGGGCAGACTAGGACCTGTAAGACTTGTTCAACCAAGTTCACCTCACGCAAACGCCTATCGAAGCACAAATGTCCTGGAAAGCGTGAAAAGGCTGAGACCGAGAAGAAGGAAGTGACAACCGTCGCCTCAGATGCGAAGCGCGCCCGTCGTGCAAGAGCTCGGAAGGCGAAGAAGGTTAGGTCGACTGCTTCTAAGGTCGTGGCTCTAGAGACTGAGGTTACATCTACCAAAGTCCCTGAGGAAGTCATCGCCGCCAAGAAACTAGATAAGGATCCCCCAGTAACTGAAGGCTCGGGGTCTGTTGAACTAGCTAAAGATGAGAAGCCAGGGGATAAGTCGAAGGATCCCGTAGAGTGTGAGGACTGCGATCAGCCCGCCGTGGGGTATTGGGGCTTTAACGAGCGAAACGCTTATCCAAAGTGCCGGACCTGTGGTAACAGGGCAGAGGATCGCGGTCTGACGAGTTTCGGAGATTCGGACCCAGATCCTGGTCCAAGATTCTTTTTCTAGAAGAAACGTTCCTGCACAACAACCACCTAAAGTGCACGTCTAGATACAACCCTGCCTTTTTAAATACAACGGTTGTTAACATATGGTTTATCGGTTATTTTGAATTGCCTAGATATCGATTTGATCTAGGGCAAAAGAAATAAATAATGGCATCAACGCCAACCTACAACGAACCTAGCGAAAGGTCGGAGCCCAGCACTACGCAAGAATTTCAACTCAGAACAACCATCGCGACACCTTCCCCCTTGTTTGAAGCCTTTTCCAAGAACAGTTTGTACCAAGGGGTGTGGTAGCAGGAACAAGTTATGAAGAGCAGGTCAAACCACCACAACGACCAGCATACAGACAGAGCCACACAAGTCGAATCACCAACCCTGCCCCCCTCCCCAAGCACGAACATACACCGAGACTGCCATGATAACTACAGCACCTCCGGCACGATGACAACAGCACCTCCGGCACCATGCGTAGACCCCTCCACATCCCCACCAGCAGTTAAGGGTAAGGGTAGGCAAGAAACCACTACCGTAGCGAGCACCCAGACCCCACTATCAGCCACATGGGATACTGCCACAGAGTCAACACCAGTGCCAACACGAACGCTGGTCATGCATGGAGCACCGTTGAAGTTCAAGCCTCGAACCATGCGGAGGTCTATTGAAGAGGACGACAAGCACATGAAATTCTGGGAATACGATGGCTGTTGAAGGAGGATCGCCGAGGAAAGACAGCATCATCCCTAGTTATCTACCTGAAGGATATGGTTGGAGTTGGGGTATTGCGGATGGGTAGGAGGTTTTTCCGTACCACATGTTATGACTGGAACCACTGATATGGGACTAATATACCTGCGATTACACCTGGAGGTGGGTTTTTGGGATTCGTTGACATGGGAGTTAGTTTTTGATTTTATCCACTTGTGATTTACGTTCACCTGCGATACTGTTTCACCTGCGATGTGTTTTATTGATGGAGGGGTTTCCTTTTCCTTTTCCGGGGGGTATCTGATCATGTACGCGGACATGGGAGGAGAGACTGCCTCCAGGGTGGGACAACCTACATGTAGGTGCGGTCTCTCACCATAGATTAGATAGCCTGTGGGTCAAGGACAGCAAGGAGACAGTGGACGGCACGGAGGGGTTTTTCGCACATATTTTTTCACATCTCATTTCATAAGCCCTTTTTCGCCCCTCTTATATATGTACATAGCATTAACAGCTCCACTCCTTAAATCCAGCCGGGGTTCCAGCCGGCGTACCATAGCCACGCCATGGGGCTCTATGTACGTAATGAGTTCACAAGAAAAAAAAATATGGTCAACGAGATAGTCGACTTGAAAGCAAGGGAGGCAGTTGATCTCGTTCCCAGACTCTTAGGTTATCTGCGCTAAAGCTATCTTCGGCTACAGTGTGAGTAAGCATACAAGTGCACATAGCTGACTATACCAGCCAAAATACGACAAGCCTATCGCCTACAATGCAAGCCGAAGCAAATTGGGTAGGACACCTCCTCGAGTTGGATAATGGACCATATGCATCCTAGATATGCTCTAGAGTATCTAGGTACTGTACCTTGCCATAGGCCAAATAATTTGAATATAAGTAACTAATTGTTTACAAAGAAAAAACCCTCCCCATAATGTAAATATCTGCCACCTCCAGAGTTACCCTGAACTCCTGGATTACTGGCATTAAGCATGGATTCTCACTTTGTGCTCTCCTGAAATAGCTCGCTGCGCGTTCGTATTCTCATTGATATTCCGCAGCCCGCTGCATAGATTCTGCATGTTTCAGCTGTTCTTCGCTTATTGCCAGCGGATCCATGCTCTGTCATGTATACCGTAGTTCTCTGATATAACTATTGGTGTCTAGAAACCATTTTGTGTGTTTGGTGTTGACATCAGACGTCTCGATACCAGGTCATGGTACGGATTACTCTGTTGGTGTATTGGTGACCCCGGTTCTCTCCACTGCACCATGATGTGCCCACAAAATGTGAATCATCCAATAACACACGATCGAAATCCCCAACCAATGTTGCTTCGAGATGTATGTAAAGAGCACATAGCTACAGGGTCGTATATATTGTAAATATTACTCCTCTACAGTATATCTAATACCAGCAACCCAACATTTTCCCGCTCCGAGTCCATGATGCTGCAAAATATACAAAATATTATTTCAAACCTACCTCTAGTCAAGCGCCAGCCTCGACCACAGCCTGTATTTTCCCTGCGACACCACTCTTCCAGGTCCATTCCCCACACAAAAAGACCCCGGATCTAACAGCTTTAATCGAGTTTCTCCAGCAAAATGCCTCTCAGAATAGATCACCTCATTCTGATAGTACTCAAGATCTAGCCGTAGCTTCCTCAGGTGCTGATCAAAGCTTCAGCCATACAATCCAGTACTTCACACAGGAACTGATGTTTGATGGTCTGAACGCAATACATTCCTATCTCTCGATAGCAGGATCACAAGGCGATATACCCCCTCTACATTGGCAAATCATGTTGGGTCGCACCATAGTCATTACTGAGGACCTGGACTGCATCTAGTATTGAACTGCGGGATAATTTTCATCAAGCCACTCCCACTATTTCTTGTCACTGAGGAGTTTTGGGGGAGGATACTCAGTAATGGTGATAATAACCACGAGAGTTTGCGGCATCTAGCTTACGGCTTTCTCAAGTCCTATTCCCGCCTCATTTCCCATCGCTCCGACGTCAAGATCGCCAAAGACCTCGGTCTGATTCCACATGAAAACCTCGAGTTTGAAGCCTGGTTCAACTTTCTCCACCACAAGGTAATCTATCAATGTCCACCCAATTCCGTTAATATGCGATACTGGTACGGCGAACTACGGCTCGATCGGTTGAACTGGATTTATAGGTTCAGGAAGTTTCAATATGTTTACTTGAGTTTGGATACATCGCATGTCCACTATTTCTCCGGGTGGATTCCATACATTTTGTTTGTTATCGCATGGGTTAGCATTGCATTAACTGCACTACAAGTCCTCCTGGCCGCGAAGCCGGAGGGCCAAACATATTCACGTGGCTCGGAGGGTTTTGCTGTTACGGTTTTGTTTCTATGTATTGGCTGGACTGGGGCAGCATTTTTGTTACTGCACACCATAATGTTCGGGATGCAGATGGTGGCGCTTTTGCGGTATTTCTCCTTATATCTCTCCTCGAGACGCCCACACGAGGAGTGGGAGCATTTGGTGTAGCGGATGGGGTAACTATATGCATATATAAAAGGCTTAAAATCATCCTAAAAATTTACTTTCTGAAATCCTCACAGATATCAGTAGCTCGACAGGAACTCGCATTCAAAGAAATGTCAGTTTCGAGATGCTTAGTGTAAGGTGAACTGTAGGTCGTATGAGAATATGCCCAATTATCCCAATCACTCCCCCAGCTTCCTCCGCTTGGTCCCCACATTCTCATCGTCTGGAATTTCCTGTATTCTTGGTCTCGCAGCCGTGTCACCAACCCGTGCCTATAATCATGTGATCTCGACATGCCAGGGGTTGGTTGATATCGGACTGCTCGATAAGGTCAAGTGTAACTTCAGCCAGAGCGTTTGAGCCTGTTCCTGTTGCCCCACTATCTGGTAAACGTCGACCAGGGCATGGACTTTGCTTTGCGTCGATGGATAGTTAATCCCCAGTGCCTTCTCTTTCTCAGCTACTGCCCGCTCGTACCACTCGAGTGCTTTACCATACTGTCTTTGCTTCCCAGATATCGATGCCAAACGGGGTGTGGACAGGGGATCCGGAGGCCCAAGTCCGGGGTTGGATAATTGACCATATGAATGCACAAAGGAAAACCATTACTTTACCGAGTGGTGGCCACAACCACCCTCAAGTGATTAGACAATTATCGATTATATATAATAGGCACCCAATACCTATTTTTCTTTTATTTTTTAGCCCAATAGTCTATTAAAGCTCTGGTCTGCCGGAGCAAGGCACTTATCTACTTGTTCATGTATACGTAACTATCTTCTTGCCTGATTTGATATCTTCTTTTCCCCCTCTGGAAAATTCGCAACTCGCACTGCACTCTGCACCCACATGTATCATCCTCCGCTTTGCCTATTATCTTCAGCCGCCATTTCTGGGGCCCCCGGTCCGTAACTATGTATGTGAGCCCCTTAACCTTAATCGCCTAGCGGTCCCACCTCATGATCAGGTGTGGCGGTTTGCTATGGATGGGGGAGGCTTGTCTGATGCCATGCCGGCCGGTGTAGCATGTGCAATGTCGGGCCTAGCGGTCCGCTGCTTCGTTTCCAACTGACTGCTGTACATACGCACATCACACATCAGCCTCTAGCGTCCTGGATCCACTTTTCAGGCCTTGTTGGAGTACCTCCTCTATCCACGATCGGACTCAAGTGTATTGCCCCGGCCCAGCTTACTTCAGCATCCTTTTAATTGTACATGTACAATTGAAAGTTGGGCCGGTCTAGATCTCCAGGGCCAACAGTGCATAAAGCTAAGATACCGGCCACGGGCTTTACGTGACCGCCCATGGCCAGTACTTCAGGTACAGGCTACCTATACAATGCATACCACGCGCACTACGTATAGGGAAGTCCATAGCTCATGCGTAGCTAAGACTGGCTTGGAATTATAAAGCAGTAGGTTCCAGGGCAAGTCCACTTTCCGTGATATATCTACACCTAGCTGAGAATGAGCTGTGTGTTGTTCCCGTGCCCAGACTCTTATCTGCCTACGCTGAAACACATATGCTTTGGGGCAAGAGTCTGGTGGGCTCCGCCGAAATCTGCTCTGAAATCTGCTCTGAAATCTGCTCCGGTGCTCAGGATTTTGGAGCAGAGTTGCTTCAGGCAGCGTTCTGCTGAGCCACACCCCCCCCCCCCCAATTACTCTAAATTAGCTCCGCTTACCCCAATTCTTCTCCGGTACAATATAACTTTCCTTAGGCAAGACCTAGAATCTCTTTGGTACAACCCAAGTTTATGCAAGGTACAAGGCTATGAGTGAAGGAATGATGGGAATAGAAGGGGCAAGTAGTTGAACAGTCAAATTTATCGTAGATTATCCTATAGACTAAAGGCTATGATATCTAGTAATTTTTCGAATGTTTTTTTCCATTATCTACAGCGAAACCGGTCCTTTTTATCAACTATGGGTTATTTCCAGTTACCCATATACGGACTCTGCCTTTGACCATTTTATCTCCAACTACCCATATAGGGACACCTGCAGTTCCCGTGACCTCCAGCCCATGAGGTTCAACATGTGAGAGTAATCTAACAGTTTAACTGGCTCCATGTATCATGTGATCTCTAAACTGTATCAGAATAAAGCGTGAAAATCTTATAGTAGAATGGATCTTTCATACTAGTAGGAATTAGCCAAAGCGGTTGGAATATAGGAGCCAGAGCAGAGATGTTATATTTCAAGCCCTTGAAGAAGGGTTTTAGTCTACTAAATACCTGCTCTGGGCAATGTGGGTATAGGCGGAGCAAAAGCAAATCATGGACTGAAGATATAGCAGCTGCAGATTGACTATAGCGCTGCTCTAGAGCCATTATGAAGAGCAGATTCGGAGCCAGTCTCGCCAGCTTCTCGGAGGAGTTTACAACCTGACTCTTGCCCCAAAACGTATTTATTTTATTCCAGCGTACGTATGAAATGTGTCATCAATATATGCATACTACCGGATAAAGCACGGTCAGCGGCACAAATCAAATGCACGAGGCTAACCAAAGAGACACATTCATAGCTAGCGAGGGCGAGCTCCACAGTGCCAGATCACACTGACTATGGCATAACCACAAACGCATCGATATCCTGATGACACATTATAGCCAATGCTGTAGGATATAAAGGACCGTGAATAGTGAGGTCGTAGTAAACTTTCGTCTCGAGCCAGTAGCTAAAGGAGGCAGTCCCAAAATTTACCACTCACGCCGTGGCAGGTACATAAAAGGCATGCCAATTTACAAAAGATTATGCCCCATTTAGTGCCATCATCATGCACATAATATTTCCTTGCATTATAGGGGTATATATACATGAGATTAATCTCGTGGCACTGGAGTGTCTAGTCTGGTGGAGTGTCAATTGCAATGCTTAATGGTAATATGTAAGTACGCTCTAGATAGCACCACATGATCTGCCGTTTGCGTAGGCTCCTCCTCATAAGCTCCCCAAATATCAGCCCCTTGCTTAGCCATTGCAGTAATCCTCCACACTACATCCGGTCTCACAAACACTACATCCCCCCTCTCCATAACCATATTTTCCTTTCCATCCCTCGACCGAATCTCCGCCTTTCCTTTCACAATGATAAATACCAAAGGTCCATTTATCGGCCCTGGAAAGGGGATCGTCTCTTCAAAGTCACCCTGATGGTTCAGGACAATATGGATCAACTCAAACTCCTCCAGTGGCACAGGATGGGGAGTTGTTTTTCCCTCTGTTGACCACCCCCATAGCTCGGAGAGGAGTACTGGAGAGGGTGGTGTTGGCAAGAGGTCGCAGTCAGAGTGGGTGTGGGAGGCGGTGGAGGAGATGAAGGCTTCTGGTGAGAAGCATGCCTCAGAGGGCTGGAAGCCGTAGGCGAGTATCTGTTCTTGTCAGCATCATGGGCGCCCAGGATCGCATTCAAGCCAGGACAGGAGTATAAGAATGCCCACATCATTACTCCACGCCATATATCCAATGATATCCCCTTCTCCATATGCATGGATTCCACGCACCCTCACTACTGCCCCTTCATATTTAAGGCTAACCAAGGACCCCGCCACAAAGACACCCTTATCATCTAAACAGTCATTTAGACACTTTCTTATAACCTTCCCTAGTGCCGTATACTTATCCCTCGTATACCCATGTTCATCTAACCTCATAGCCAGCTTCTTGCACTGCTCTGCAATAACATCGCCGCTCCTCCAGATAATCTCCGAAAACAGCCTTTTGAGTAATTTCTTTTCATCCTCAAGGTCGAGTGGCGACGAGTTACCCAACTTTAACCCAAGAACCTCCTTTACAACCTCCTCATCTCCAATTAATTCCAGCACCTTTCTCAGAAATTGCTGCGTCTCGAACAAGGGACGGAGCCCGATAAAACCATCGCCCTTGAATTTCTTACATGCATCTTCAGAAATGACTTCCCGCTGGGGTACCTTGTTTCCATCATTGAAGATCAAGAAAGAGGAGCCGGATATTGAGTTGCTGTCTATCCAAATCTCGCCGTGGCAGGTGTTGAGATTGGGGATGAATTCATTTTCGGGAATGGCAGAGGTGATTTGCAATTGCGTAGCGAGGGAGGAGGTGCCCTTTTTTCCGTTGGGTTCTGGGGGAGTGGTGCTGGGGAGGGAGGCAGTTTCCAACATGGTGGTAGATCTGATCCCGAGTGCAAAGCGCCGAGTATCATACACTTCTAAACTGAAATACAAGCGTGAAAATTTCAAGATGGGCCTACTGACGTCATTTTTGTGTCAACATCCCGATTGGGAAGTAGCACAGATACCAACTACAGTAGTCTACTAATTTCGATAGCACTAATCGATTCTAGAGCGCATCTCCAATAAACTACATTGTATTATATAACAAGGCTAGGAGTGACAATCCGCTCTGGAAATAAGTATACTAGGTACCCATAATATCTGAGCTTGCAAATAAATCACTGATCCAATCACCAAATCCCCCTCTTACTCCATTATTAGGACGGTTTCCCCCTTCCCCTTCCCGGGCCTGGTCCCCTCTATGCGTAGAAACGCACGCGTTACAGGTCTAGGGTAAGGTCAATCCTGGTTCCGTCCAGCAATGTCAAGTCCAAAAGCACCCTGACGTAATGCAGTCTTCTCAACGGGCGGGCTAGGCCAGCCACAGCGACGCCTGGTTTATGGCCTGGCCCGTTGAAAATACTGGAAAGGACAACTGTGAACCCTGGTCTCGGGAGTTTTGTAGGCTGTCACACTGTTTCACACTGTCTCACACACAGATATGCACGGAGCAACCAATGATAAATTTCCCCCAAGTTACCCAGTAAGGGTGGCACCCCGTTTTCTCAGTGAAGAATACTCCGTAGGATAAAAACGATAGCACGGAGCAATTAATTACCCTGAACCCCACATGATTCCCCCTACAGAGCCATCAGAGCCTTTCAGCTTTTTTCCACTGGACTCACCTCCCACACACAAAAAAAGAGAGGGGTGAGGCACTATGCCTGGTGCTAGATACTGAGTGAGATTTAGCGCATTACCCTGAACTAGTAGGTTGACAAAGAATCGGCAGATGAACAAGGAGTTCTTTGATCAACATTGGCATAAGAGAACGGAAGAGTTAACCATAGGGAATCTGGTACCGTAGAAACTACATGAAGTCGTGTTTTGTCCATCAACTACACCCGCCGAGTCTAGAAGACTGACAATTAGTGCCGCCGTCAACGTCGATAGTACATATTTTGCCTTCTGCCGTAAATTGCCCTTCGATGTTTGCCGTGCCATGCTTCGATATTCAGGTTGAAAATAATCAATTTCTGAATGATTGATTCAAGAACCTGCGATTCTGCACCAGTTACTGTACCGTTGAGAGGCGAAAACGACAGGCACAGGATTGAAAAGCTGCTTGTGGGTGAAATAGATCGGAAGCCAATATCGAAAGTAAAGAACTCGGGCGGTGCTAGGGTGACATGTATTGCTGGAAATGTTTACTCGGCTCCACATAAGGCTAGCACATATACTAAGTTTGGTGGTGTTTCAGAGCTTTGCAGGGATATTAGGGATATCCCCACACCCTGTTAGAGTATTATCATCACCAGCACTTCCCCCCCCTGTTTTAAGAAGTCATTAATCGCATTCAGCCTACCTAGACTATGGCGATGGACCGCGTCGCCTAGAGGGGGCCTCTCTCCACTTCCGGGCCGGTCTCTGCCCTCCCTATTCTATCTACGTGGACTATGTACATCTAGAACCTCGCTACCTCTTCGCACAACTTCTCGTCCTCGCATCCCTGTTCCCACGGTCTTCCCATACCATCTCCTATCCATGGACACTCTGTAGATGCGCTGCGTTCTGCGGGGCCATCCGTCACAGACGCACCTTGGGTCTTCTATCTTCCCGGCAGTGTGGGCAACAGGCCGGCTAGTCGGTCCACGTGGAGGTCGGCCTGGGACGGACTAGGCGGTTTTTCTCATGGCCCGGGATGGCCTACAATATTCGGGCGGGCCAAACGTAAAACGGGCATGGCCTAGTCGGACTACAGGCGGAATACATAAATAGATAAAATATATAAATAGATTGATGACGCAGGTACAGAAATAATGAGAAACCATCGTTGTGAGAAACATAACAACCAGCCCAGCCATCAATACCCCTAGCCCTTGCGAAAACATAACAACCAGCCCAGCCATAATACCCCTAGCCCTTGCGATCAACCATTTCTGTCGGCTCAGATCCTATAGATACACCTTCACCAGTAGTAAACGAGAATTGAGATGATGAAGGATCTGGAAATAGAGTCGCACCAAAGTCATCATCAAGTAACCACACTGCTTCCCGATTTCCTTTAACTACTGCCGTTGTGGGCCCTTGTCTGTCACAATGTACTTCAGCCCCCTTACTGCTTCCCTGAACCACTTTAGATGAGGAGGCGCCTTTTTTTTTATTTCAAAGAATCATTAATCGCATTCATCCTATACTAGAATATGGCGATGGACTGCAGCTCCTGGTATATACCAGGTGGCCTCTCTCTTCCCCGCGGGCCAATCCCTGCCCTCCCCGTGCTATCTACAATTACATGAGGAACCCCGCCAGAGGAGGCGCCTTTGGGTGTATCGGATGTGCTTGTCGAATGCCCGCCGGTGTAGCGATGTCAGGCTCGTGCATTCTTTGTCCCACCTATACCTCCTGTTTCGCCATTTTGTCTGCCTCCTCATTTCCCGTTTCTCCTTGTTGCCCCCGTACATCAACCGTCTTGGCCTCTCTGCCATTTGCGTTACCAATCTCTCTTCTGAGTATGTATCGGGAAATATCTGCAATGTCAGAGTAACTGGATTGCAAATCGTAACAGTAATAGAACTACACCGGGCTGTCCGGGATAACTACCTGTTTTGTAATTATCCATAACTATTGTGCTACATTAGAAAGCAAGCAAGACTCACGCCAGACTAGATATAGTAGGAGTGCCCTGAAGCGGTTTACTGTGCCCTGAAAGGGTTAGATTCCAGAGTCACTGGGAAGTTACCCGATTAGGCCTGGTTACTAAGACATTAGTTTATCTGCTATATTGCTGTAGGGATAGGTTTCCATACAATATTACGTGTATCCAGAAAAGCCTCCCTACCCTAATGACCCATATGGAGGCAGTTCTTCTATATATGAACATAGCTGAGATCTGCCACCAGCTGATATCCTGATTCTCAGGACTCGCTTGTAAGGATTCTACTGCTGGAATGAACATGTTGAATACAGCCGCATTTTGAGACTGTAAATCCTGGATCTTGCGCCTGTGTTGGCAAGTGTTGTTTGCACCTACAATAGGGCCAAAAGGTGGCGTAGCGCGCTTCGAATTCGTTATGGCGGGATTAAAGGCGCTTAGCCGGCTCATAATACTTGACAGGCACACACTGTGAGTAGTCTGAAGGTGATTATGATATCAGGGCCATGATCACTGAGCTGTGTCTGACGGCGAACAGATGGGGTACCAGGCCGGTTAGAAAAGGATAACCTAGGGGAGGACTCACAAGGGTTAGCAACTTGACATTATACTGAGAAGGACACTCTAGCTCTGCTTTATAGCCATCCCCACCACATTGCCTGAATATCGGAGCTGGGATGGCCGCTGCTGGAACAACTGCAAGCACAACAGCGAGCACGAGATTTAAAGCTGACGAGAAACTTAATTCCCGCATTCTTTCTGCTTTAGCCTGACGACCACTGAGAGAACACTTGATTGGGTTTGGTGGGAGCAGATTCGAGGTGAACTTCGAGGGTGGTCAGCCCTCTACTTATAGGCTTTGACAATATGCCTATAATCAAGGCCCCACCTATAGCAATATTAATATACCACTTGAGCTTTGTTATTTTTAATATAGTCTGTGCTCCATACGACTAAAGAGCATCGCGAGATCCCGATGGAGCTGGATGAACAAGATAAATACGCAAATAATGTCTTGGGAAGTATACTACCAACCAGAATTCAGCTTGAGGAACATTGCTAATGACCAAGGAATAAATTCAGCATGTGCTGGGTTATCGACTAGATGAACTTTCTTGTAATACACTGTAAGCTTGGGATGTCAATTTCTCTATGAAGGAACCCTTCTCCCATCAGCACGTGTATGCATGGGAGAGAGCCTACCAAGGTATAATCCCGCAAAACAGGTTTAGAGTTTTTTGTCATATGCATGTTTCCGCGGTCCTTGAACAGCAGAATCATGTGGTATAAAATATAAGAATCAGGCCTACCTGGAAGATGTAGCCGAATTCTCACCATTCTGCTTTTTAGACCCGCTGTAGGAGGGTGGATGCAGTCAGCCCGCGGGTCAAGTGATATCAAGCGATTTGTGGCCGTCGATATCATATCAAACTCGCCTAGGAGAGCAGAGTTGGTGAACAACATCCCTGGTCATTTCCTCGTACCTACACTAGTGTGGATCTGCACGAGCGTTATGTTGTGGACTGCGCTAACTAGAACCTACCTACCGTAGGTACAGTCGGGTTGTAATGTGATCGGACAGTGCTAAATATCTAAGAATACAAATTCATACTGTCACCAGGCTCTTGGCAAAACGCCTGTCCGATCACTTTACAACCCGACTGTACAGTATAGCTGCCAAGTATCTCACGGAAACGTTACCCTCAAGACTACGGCATGTCGTTTTTTAAGACATAGGCTGAGCTCATGCCGGAAAGTCCATATACAAGGTCAAAAAAGTGGCTTTAACGTGAGCTCGGCCTATGTCTTAAAAAGTGACATGGAGTGTTCTTTCACAGTACTGTAGATGCGGTACCGCGGTACCTAGGGGTAGGTAGTCTGAAGGGGTTGTACAACCAGACTATGTAAAGCATCCCTACTACCGTACCTACACTCAAACCCGGAACTCGCTCCCTTGCAATACCGGACGGATTGCGCCAAATTTGCCAAACAGAGCATTTTAAGAGAGCCAGCTTCTTGCTATAGCGGATACCGTACCGGATGGACAGCAGAGGGGCTGTAGGGATTGATACAGGGATTAATAATCACATGGAAATATTTATTGCTATATCGGAGGAGTAACAACAGCGTAATAACCCAACAAGACACGAACGCAACAAGACAAGAATGCAATAACAGAACTTAGTAAGACTCCAGTGGTAAAACCAATCTGTAATAGAGCTCTGAATACGAGATGCATGCATATTGGGAGTAAGAGTTTGCTCAGTTGCTGCCTAGCCACAACAACCTTCATTGCTCCACTAGGAAGTTCGGAAACCGATAGAGCTTCTAGATACTGAACTAGCTCTGTAAGGTGTGAACGTGCTTGTGCAGTTGTGATTAAAGGTATAGGAGGTGGTGAATATAGATCTTCTTCGTTATCCACACTTTTAAGATCATCAATAATCTCTTCAATATCAACAACCTCCAGAGATATATTGAGATTAGCCTCATCCTCATTATAGTCTAGAAACTCTTCCGCTAGAGTATTAACTTGTTGTGAGTTTGTACTCGTAGTAAGAAGTAAGGTAATCGACATGCTGGTTGAATCTCGAAGGGATTGTAGTTATTGAGTATAGGCTTCATAAGAAGAAAAGATTCCTTATTTTGTGATGCAATAACTCCTAAAAGAGCTCCAAACTCCTCAGGGGTCATCTTTGCATATCGGGGATCACACAAATCCTATGCCATTCCAGATCGCTTAATCCTTTTCTCTTGTTTGTTAGCATTGGCGACGATAGCTGTAAATGTAGTCTCTCGAAGCGCTTGAGCTCTATCTTGACTTCTATACGGCCCCCAACGGTCCCCACGCCATTTGCTATACCGGCTATTAGGTCATGTACTGTATCTATTTTTCTAATTTTTTTCCCCTGCTGTTATAGCTACTCCATTTTCCATTCGTATGCCCCTGTTATGGTGCCTGTAACCATGATAATCATCTTCCAGCAGGGGTTCCGCTAGGTATACCAAGGGACTTTTGGTGGCACCTGGAGGAAGCAAGGCAAAATCTTTCGTAATACCACATTTCTTATAGAAAGGTTCAGGTGTAACTTCAAACTGTCCTGTCATGCCGGACGACCAATTTCTGTCCGGCACATACCCAGTACCTAGAGAATGGCACTAGCCCTCAGGCAGTAGACCAGTCACGTGGATCCTGCAATATACCTTACCTCCAGTCACTAAAAGAGTGGATTCTTCAGCACTCGGATATGCCTTGCCCGGTATATATAGAAAGGGAGAAATGTATATGGACAGGTTTAGGGGTAGGAAGAAATTTGCACTCCTCGAGTAGAACATGTCCGGTACATACATACACATATTAACTGTAGTTGTATGTAGTTGTACATAGGCTCGTACCGCAACAGCAAAAAACGGAAAAAAACAGCCAACATTACCCTAGCTTTTTATCGATCACTACCTATCAACGTCGGCATCTCTCACATGTACTTTTTTTTTCCTACATATGTTTCGCCAAGGGCCATAGAATAATACAAAATCTTACATGTAAAAATTGTAAAGTCAAAAAAAATCTTACTAAACACAATAAGTTACGTAGTTTTTTTCCCACTCTACAAACTCCAAGACAATAAAATATGCTGGACAACTTGTCCCTATTAGGTAATTAGCATACTGCTTGTGAGTTCAGTGTATGCTTCGCTTTTGGCAAAATAGGTAGTATGTGGTGTACGAATAAGTATGGCACTGTACTACTAGTATATATATGGATATACATATAAGCCGGGACTTGTGTGGCTGGTGAAATTATAACTTTGCCGATAGGATGGGGGAGTCATAGTGATGATGGGGAGTACAGAATGTGGTGTTTGGTGGGTTGAGGTTTATATATTAAATTAGGGAATGGGCAGGAGTACGGATGGTGCACTTGGGGCGGGGGATATTCTCACGAGCTGGTTTGAGATTGGAATGTTGTACCTAGCCATGGACCTTTATATATTAATATTGCGGTGTGCTACTTAGTAATGCGGTAGATGCTGTTCACTCTATTCATCTTGGCTATGCCGGCTGGTATACGTGAGAACAAGGTACGAATATTAAATTGCTACAAGGTAAGTATTCCCATCATACTCATGTAGCGATAATAGAATGATGGCCAAACTGACTTCAATAGTAAACTCCGGTTTTCTTTATAGAATAGAATCGACATACTACTTCTATGCAAGTACATACTCAAGTACATGGTATTTTGAACCTACACCCCCTCCGTCCTCGTTGTCACACTCCCATCCTCCATGCCAAAATACGCAACCACAGCCTTTGCATTCCCTCTGCAAAAGATCCCATGCTCCACCACCCCCACAATCTTCTTAATCTCCTCTGCTAGCCTCTCCACCGTGGCCGTATCCCCAACCCCACCCCCTTTGCCCCCCCTTTTCACCTCCACCCCCTCTCTTCCCTCACCCACCACACATCCATCTCGAAACGGTGCGTCAATTATAAAGTTCCCATTATCCGTTACACACGGCCCCGCTTTCGCTGCCCCGCCCATCCTAAGCGTCGGGTTCACCGAGCCCAGCTCCACCAGCCTCTTTTTCACCCAGCTCACCGCCTGAGGCACCACTTCGATCGGTACCCCAGGTGCATATACCGTGCTAAGCCCGAGACTAAGTTTCCTAAAATCCGCCACCACCACAAACTTGCCCGCCTTTACAGCAACGAGCTTTTCCTGAAACAGACATGCCCCGCCACCCTTGATGCAGTTGAGCGCGGGGTCGACCTCGTCCGCACCGTCGAATGCAACGTGCAGGTGGTTGTACGAATCAATATCGCCGAGCGGCAAGGAGCCGGTGAGGATTAGTTCCCGGGATTGGTAGCCCGTCGGGATGAAGATGCAGTGTGAGAGGAGCGCGTGTGGGAGTTGGAGGATCCGCTCAACTACGTAGATTACGGTGCTACCGGAGCCGATGCCGATTAACAGCGGGGAAGGCGGGGGGGTGCTGGGCCGGGGGAAGTGCGTGTCTACGGCGAGGTAGGCGGCCTGGCGTTTGGCGGATTCGACGGGGGAGAGGGAGGAAGGGAGGGGGGGTGTAGTGGACATGTTGTTGTGGTGATGGTGGTGTGGAGAGTTGAGATGTTGGGACTGTGAGATGAGCCGCTGCAGGGGGTTAGTAGTGTGTGAGCTGAAGAAACGGTCAGGTGCAAGGGTTGTAGAAGTGCCGATGCAAAGGCGATTCCTGTAAAGAATTGGGCAGCAGGCGGTTGATGGAGGAAGGGTAAGAAGTTTGTTTGCGAGCCTGAGTTTGTTTACACACTTGTGCATCCTGCTAGGGGATTTGTAGGCGGCATTCTTGAAAAAAAGCTGATGGTAAAGATCTAAACTGCACTAAAATGTTTAGAGTAAATACTGTAAGTAGTCATCGTCAGGATAAGCAAATAAACAACAGGCGATGAAAAAAAAGTCCTAAATGTTTGTGCAGAGTCAACATCTCGCGATCCAGGTTAGAGGCAACTGAGACTGATTTTATTATTATTATTACTCTTGTGATGTCACATCTCTGCAATCAATCTAATTTATCCGTACTTTGATTGTGCATGGCTCATCCAATATTAGAGTACGGATAATATTGCATATGTTCTGGGCCGCTCGCGGGCATCGGCCGCCCGTGGGCAGCATATGCCTCCCGCGGGCAGCACATGCCGCCTACTATGCCCCCCGCGGGCAATTTATTTAATTCCTTAATTTGGTAAATAAATC
>Ga0307514_10001644_pt1 | contig 26058 bp, 28 predicted proteins | sample 16_EM_MG_FD_203088 | JGI IMG/M metagenome (GOLD analysis project Ga0307514, IMG submission 203088) | Populus trichocarpa ectomycorrhiza microbial communities from riparian zone in the Pacific Northwest, United States - 16_EM | ecosystem: Host-associated > Plants > Roots > Unclassified | place... | reverse complement strand
CTGCATGTTGGGAGGCTTCCAGCCCCCCACCGTCCGTCCTCGCAGTCGCTTCTCTTTCTCTCTCTCTCTCCTCCTGGCCTTGTGCTACCCCTTTCATGGTCTTCGCGATCATGTTCGTGATGCCCGCCCCCCACACTTTGTCGTCCTCGTATCGGGCGTCCCACTTCTGCTCTCTCTCTTGCATCCACGTCATCATTGCCAGCCGCTGTGCCTCCTCGCGGGCTGCCCGGGCTTCCACCAGGTTTGCGAGTTGTCCAACTGTTTGGTGCAGTTGCGTCAGTTCCTGTGCCTGCTGTCGTATTGTCCTCTCCATGCGGCTCCTCCAGTCGCTGGGGGCCGCCGGGGCCTCGCTCCTCCTTCTCCGTTTTCCGTTCTCGTTTCTCTCCATCGGTTCAAATATGGTTGCGCCCGCAGTCTCCGCGGCGATGGATGTCGCCACCGTCGCCATCTCCATCGCCACATCCATAGGCGCGTCGCTCCTCCCATTCTCCGCTTCTCCTGCGACCAGGTCACTCCTCCCGCTCACTCTGAATTCGGTCATCACTTCTGTGAGGCAAGCCTCTCAGTCCTCGTCGTCGCTTGCTCGTTGGCCGACGCGTCGCGTCAGTCGCGTTTTCTGCCAAGCCTTTACGCGAACCCACTCCGTTGTGTGGATTCCTGTGCGCGCCCTCCTCCTGCGGTCTCGCTGGTGCTGGGACGCTCGCTGCGGGGTCAATTCGACGTCTAGAATCGATTGCCGCCGTCCGTTTTTTAATTGCTATCGTTGCTGTCGACTTATCGCGCTGTTTCTGTTTCGCCAAGACTTTTGTCGTCACTTTATTCTAGGCTTTACAGTAACACTCTTTCCTCTTGCTATACTTCGTAGAGGAAGAAATAAATGTGTCCTCCGAATATTCATGTGCACAAATAAAAGTCAATGAGAAACGTACGTGCGCTGTGAGTGCGCCCCGGCTACCGCGGCAGACCGAGAATGGTGTCGTCACTATTTAAAATGACCTTACGTGACGTGCAGTTCATGCAAGCGGTTTTTCCGACGGTATTGCTTAAGAATTTTATGCGTAGGCACTATCAAGCCCTATCGCCTTGCACGTGGACTAAATAACTATAATAGACTAAATCACTATAGTACGCTGGAAAAAATCTCCACTAGGTACCATTCACGGCCCTGGATACTATGTATGCTCCATTCTTTTAAGTTCGCTCGACTCCATGTTTCTAAGTGTATGTATATTTGATTTTATGTTCCTATGTGCGCTTTGACCTCATGCTCCTAGATGCTCTTTGACTCTACGCACCAAGCGCACTAGAATTCAAGCTCCCAAGCGCACTCGACTCCATTCACCTGAGTGCCCCAGCTACCAGCTGCACTCAACTGCATGCTCCCGGATCCGGCCGCTCGAGAATAGATGGTCGTCGCTAACAACAGTATCGAGGGCGTCTATGGCACGGAGATCTTCCCTCTCCAATAAGATAATCCGTTGGGTAAGCTTCGAGATGACTGTAATCAGCCTTAAAGGTTTCGGTACACATGGTTAGTGTTTAGAACGGTCCCGGATCACCCGTGTAAGTTCCCGGCTGAGACGGTCCGATTTCCGGATTGGAACCGCACTACAACAGAACCGGAAGTCACTCGGTAAGTCAGCCGTCTACCGGCGATCGACCGGCTACCTAGCCGAAACCGGCGGTGGAAACCCGACGGAAGGCGAATTCTGGCGGGAGCAGAGCTCCGATTGCCTGTACACGGATATTGGAGATATTGAGACCGAGCCACGAGTACCAAATAGAACTCGTGGATAGCATTATTTTCATCCGTACAAACTCTGTTTCGAGTGGGATTGCAAAAGTTACTGGGTGGGCGGAAATGGGTATCTCCGCGCAGCCATGCACGAGCGTGATGGTAATATAACGATAGCAAATAATCATGTATTCAGTTTTACATCTAACAATATCTATATATGTACACACAGTCGATCTGAGCTGAATGGAGACAGTAGTCAAATGCACTTAGACATAATGTTCGAGTGTACTTGGAGGTGCACGAGGGGATTGTGCTCGGATGCACTTGAGGCTGAACAGGGAGACGACGATTAGGTGAACTTGGAGTGCTTAAAGGGTGCACTGGGAGATAGTCAATCAAAGCCAGCTAGGAGCTGGCTTGGGGAACAGGATCTCGGGTGACCGGGAGCTGGCTGGAGACGGTGGATCTTGCGTGGTAGGGAGCGGGTTGGAGACGAGGATCTCGCGTGAATGGGGAAGATCTGAGGGGGCTGCTTAATCTAGCGAAATGGGGGCTGAAAATTTGCAAATTGGGTCGTAGTAAAGTTCTGTATCGGGGGTTGAAGCTTGGATGAAAGTTCTGATCGAAATGACACGGCTAATATTGCAAGGTGCGAATGCGAACTCGAGAAGGAACGACAAAGCTAGCTGCAGTTAGTGTTTTTAGAGGTCAGCCGAAGTTCAAATCACAGTTCTGGAAGTGACTACAGTTGAATATACACTATCAAGCACTCCCGCGGCCACCACATGTAACGTGCTGCTCAATCTCCCCGTTTCCTCTACCGCTCACCCCCGCGTATTAGCTGTGGCACTCCCGACAGAAAGCGGTATCAATACGAACGGTGCGTTAGCGTAGTAGGGATGAGGTCAAGGACGTTCGGAAAGTGCGTATGTTGAGAGGGAGTTGTTCGAATAGCAGTGCTAATGGAGAACTGTAGCTAGTGTGAAGAAGGCAGATTTTCACACCAATTCACAGATGAGAGAACGGGATCTTGGAGATTCATTAACAGGTGCTGTATCTTGGAAAGATGTCGGATGTCCATTCAGGCAAAGCTCAAGAAGTATCACTTCAATGAACCTGATCATGAGGACGGTATTAACAACTGTAGACGATGTAAGACTGATGATGCTCGAGATGCATTGGAGGATATCCTTCACGATCCGATGATCCAGGTGGAACCGCACAGCAGAGGAGATGGCGTTGCGCATGCAAGTCAAGGCTACATAATCAGCGTTCCATCTCGAGATAAGGAAATCCAGAGTAGTAAATCGCTCCGTACCTACTAGATATTAGTATATCGGTCGTAAAACCGTCGGCAGGTACATTTCCACGGTAGAAAAAGCCCGTTGCTCTCTTTCCCCGTGCCCCTATGATCCCCACATGTAGCAGTGGTGTTGTCTTGCTGGTCCGTAATATCGGGTTAGGGTTATGACGCTAGCGGTGACGGAAAGAACGTGAGAGTGATGTTCAGTTGTAACGATGAAGGTGGAGGAGAATTGTAGACATAGATACCATTACAAGCAAGAGAGAAGGATAGATACGCAAGGGATAGAGTGTAGTTGCTAGGTGTTGTGCAAATTGAAGATAACTTGTTAGATTGAGAGGAATTGCGACTGGAGATGCCCGAAGGTGGGCACATTGTATAGCCAGTAAAAATTCGACAACACTTGGGCGGGGTTGTCGGGGCGGTTTACTCCTTCCAGCCTCCGGATCTCGGGTGACGATAACGATCTTCGCCAGCGAGGCGAATCAAGCATCAGAAATGTCTCGGAGGTTTCGCAAGGCATCTTTGGGGAATGTTACGCCATCAATGAAGCTGCCAAGCACCTTCTTTACAAAATGAAGATATTTATGAAGCATACAGTGAATTGCGAGCGATTGAAGTAGGTTGGTCAATCTGCTTGTGGAGTTAATGACCCAGACCCAACAAACCACGTCCTCCGGTCACCTGCAATGCTAATCAGGTGGACATCGGTCAATCTTCTGATGCCTTTCACCATATGCCGCAGCCTGCAGTATATTTCTTAAAAGCACACTTCTTAAAAGCACACTCTTTGCATAACATAGTTCGTGGCCGTTTGCAGATACTCCAAAATTGCAACATCACCACATTTGCGACCCTCCACCTCTCCTAGGTACTGTTTCATATTCATTATTTCCTCTACTCCACACGGCTCACGGCAGGCTGATCCCTTCGTCATATCTAAAGTTCTACCAGCACACTGGATTGGGACCTACTTCTAGTTTGTGGGCGAATATAGTCAGTGTCCCCAACCGGCCGGGCTGACCTACAGTCACCTGCAGGTTTACCTACAGTCTAGGCCGGGCATCGGTTGACAGAAAGCCGGCCGGCCAGGCATGGAATACGAAATGACTGTGGGCATGCACTCACCTATGGGCATCGGTAGGTTACCTGTTAGGCCTGCATAAGAATCCAGGTTACCTGCGAAGCCTGCATACTAATCCAGGGACCTGAAGGTACCGGTAGGTTACCTGTCAGACCTGCATACGAATTCAGATACCTGTAGGCTCCGGCAGGTTACCTGTCAGACCTGCATACAAATCCAGGTTATCGGAGGGAACTGGTTCACCATCTTTCTTTTTTGTCTGTACTTTGCAAGTTGCGGTAGCTAGTCATGAGAAATAGCACTGGCAGCAGTAAGCTTTTTTTGCAGGGCCCGGCAGTCCATAATACAGTCACCTGTATTTTCACAGTCCGTCCAGGTGAAGATTGTGAGACCTGCAGGCCGGTCAGGTCAATGTGAAGCCGGGCCGGACTGGCCACCTGAGGACACTGAATATAGTCGTCGATCAGTTTCACTGATAATGCCCAGGGTCATCGACAATCCTTCGAAAGTGACGCACGGTTCAGCGACCGTATCATCTGGATGAACACGGCTCCCCTCACGCCGGACATATAGACCAATGGTTACACTAAGCTGATGTTCCGCATACTGGATTGTCACTTCATGACAAACCAATTTGTGAACGAAGTCGGGGGTATGCACGTCGCTTGAACTATAAAAGAGGCAGATTCTTTGAGACAATACCACAGACGAACGAATACCTCCACATACTGAACGTTGTATGTCTCGAGTAGTACACTGATCTAAACTGGCAAGTTGCGTGGAATACTGGTCTATGGAACCGTTAGGATTCGGGCACTGTTATACTCTAGATACAGTGAATACAGTATAATTAAAACAAAAAAACAAAACCTTTGGTTGGAGAATGATTGCAACCAGGCTTCTTTCACGCACTTCAAAGGTACAGTATAATGAGTACAATAATTAGCAAAGCAATTAATCGCGGCAATTTGCTTATTATGTCTCACCTCGGCAATTGGTTCGGCAGATCATATGATTTCTGAGACATGGTCAAGATTACTCGCATATCCGTAGCAAATCACAATCATATTCGCTATGCATCTTCACGGAGTCCTCACCGGAGTATCCACCGCAGTGCTGCGAAGGGAAGGCACACTACTCAGGATCTTGAATGTTTCGCCGATTTGCTAATGATTTCGTGTACTAACCACCAACCAAAATGGGCCTTTCGCTTTCCGTATTAAACACTTTTGCAGGACATGTGCTAGAGATATGATACAAGATTAAAACATTTTTTAGGCAACTATAAGAAGCAATGCTTGTGTTCAAGTCGTCATCGAATATTCAACTTCTTACATCTGTACTCGTGACCTAGATAGTGGTAGGTGATGGCCAAAGTTCTTTTGTTGGAAGTGTTCGCATTACTAGAAATGCTACTTTTGATCTCAACTTCGTTGGATCATACGCAGTCAGTAGCATACAGATCGGTTGAAAATAAGGCTTGAAGTAACTTTCGCAGTGTGATACACCTCTATGCGCCAACAGTAAGAGGCCGGGCATGGAATATGTGATCTACTATATAATGTGAGTTGTCGGTATTGATTCGGTTTCACGATTAGTATGGTCTGTGTGGCTGGTAGGCTCGTCGCATTTCAGTTGATTTTGATTTAGCGATCTCTTTAAACTTGCTTCTGAATCTTGGAGTACATTGTAAGCGCCCTTGGCGATACATCAGAAGGTAGATGCTTCAAGGCAGACGAGTGAATTCAATAGCGTCTTAGCACGCTTCACCCTCAAATGCAATTACTCCACAACCATGATAGCTACACAGGTAAGACTTTGTAAGGAGTAATTAACGATAGGGCTCAAGTCCATTGATCCCAAATAGCGACCCGTTGATTTTGGCAAGGCGCGCTAAGACTCCAGTGCCTACCAGTTATTTCACTCGATTGCAAGGGTGTACGTTAGAGCTTGAAAACCGGAACCTAGCGGTATGTCATTAGCGGCTATGTCCCGCTGTCATTTTTCAGCGTTCCGTTCGGCACTTGGGGGCGGGGCCTATGTCGAAAAGTAGTTCTAAACACAACGAGAAATACCAGATTTCGGTGCCCCAATCACTCTAATCTAATAGAGACAAACACGTTGCGAGAGGCACCTACTGGAACGAGATTGATTGTCATCTAGTTTCCGAGATTGTCAAACCTTCCTAATAAGGAGACCGACCACCAACCGTAGAACAGGATCGGATTGGGTATCAAGTATCTAGCTGTTTTAGTTTTATATGCGGCACGAGTAAATATCCAAATTGCAAGATACCTTGTAACGTGAGAAGCTATGGTGAAAGTCCCTGTTCAGGAATTAGAGCTCAAAGTGTTCCGCAGTGCATAAAACCGGCCACTAGACTTACAGCACTGTATTCGCCTAAGAAAAAAATTTACAGCACTGACGCAGATTTGATGTGCTGTCAATCAACTGGCCCGTTAGCGGGCGATAGTCCGCTATGACGTCAACAGCCTTTCGGAAGCTATAGCGGCTCGCCCTGCTGCTTGACCCCATACGGCTTTTGTGAGAATGGGAGGCCGGTTCCAGACCCGGTAATGCATCTCAAATCATTCTTGACAACTTTCAGCTCAATTACGCACTGTACATTCATTATGCATGAAACAGCACTTCCGCGCTGACTCTGAGAACTGCCAACCTACCGAAAATAATGACAATCGCACATTTTTGATTGCGAATTGGTCAGAGTGCCCATTCGGGAGAACACGTGCACATCACTACTCGCCAATTTGGATACGGTTGTGTAATTGATTTCCAACCCCACTGGATGCTATGTGCTTCGAGACTTGTACCACAAATAAGTATACTCTCGACATCATGTGTTGGCTAGATAATATGATATATCCAACATCTCCATCTTATTGCTCAGTGTTCCTGCGGTTCTAATACACGCTGCGAATCAAAACATCCGAAAAGCTAATTGTCAATACCTATTCTATCACTAAATATCACTCGTTCCCCGTTCCGTGTTCCGAGTTCGCACGGCTACAGTCGATCTTGCGTGTGATCGAATCATATCCAAGGACGTACCCTGGACGGCATAAATGATATATTTTGCTAGACTGTAGCACTGCATTTCTGAAGCCTCCATAACACCACACCTCAGAAGATTGTTGTCAGTGTTCGGAATCCCTGAGTAATGGTCATATTACCAAATGATACACGTTTATTTCAAATGCTTAACTACGTAACACCCTCTTGGAACTAAAAGTACAGAGTATTGGCCTTGTTCCTTCCGGGTTGTGGAGAGTCATGAGCTAGGAGAGCAGTGATTCATCTAATCCTAGCAGATTCTTGCCATGCCCTTCGTTGTTGGTGGGGTGGAATGCATGCAGTATATCACGAGAAGAAGCAAAATGCAATAGTGCGTTGGTTTGCTGCCAATGATTCGTCACATAGAGAGCTAAAGCTTTCAAGCACCACCGGCGCGGACGAAAGGCAGACTACGACACTAAGAACGTTGATTGCAATAGCACGTATGTTTTGACTGGTTGGATAATGCATGCGTTATCACCTACTTGCAAACGGACGAAGCCCATGTTACGACCGGAACATGCTCTGTGCGATGCAGATACCGATAAACTGTTCCATGGTGAGACTCGCTGAACCCGAAGCAGAGATCTCAGAAAGCTTCTCCTGAAGCGCGGTCTAGCTACCGGAATATTCAAAGTTCATATTACGGACAGCCTTTCTCCGCCAGTGCCCACCATACCCATCCACCGTTACTCATTTTGCTGCTACGGAGACTCTTTTCATTCTCGCCCTGCAATACCTGTGTTTTCAGCAACTTTATCCAAACTCTCGAATCACCTCAGGACGTATGCGTCAGTATGTCACCGCAGCTCTCCGCCGGCTCTGGTGGCCCGCTGTCATCCCGACGATATTGCACATCTCCTTAGTTTCGTCGCTCGTAATACGGCAATCCCAACCTGCAACAAATCAAACGATTCCACCAGAAGTTCTCTCAGCTGGCAGTGAACTACAGAATTGCGCAACCGCCGTATTGATTCCGGTATTGCAGTTTATAATTACCAACTTCGTCGCTCATGCATTTACCGTACGGTTCAGTCCTGGATATGGCGCATTTTATACAATTATTTTTTCCTTGAAGGCTCTTGTCTTTCCCTGTTTTGGGCTACTGACGGCTTGCCGGTCCATGGAAAACCTTACGCTTTTGGAAAAGGATCCTTTGAATCGTGCCTTGGAGGCAGGGGCCCTATGTACAGTTGCACGCACTGAGGAATGGAAGCCAGAATATGGGGATGACATATTGTTGCTGAAGTAAGTTCCTATCAATGTTGGGTCTTGGCTCTATGACAGCTTTCCTTACAGTGAGGTTAATTCTAAAACAGAGACCCCTCAGCAAATGTTCAGGCTCCTATGGAAAACAACCAGGCCCAGAGAACACTGACCGCGATGTACTGTAAAGAAGAGGGATTGGAAGGTTTGCAGCAGCGCTATATCAAGGTGCACGGCTTTTGTCAATTACCGCGCGCGCACGCGGACGGGTCAGGACCAGGGAAAGAAAATTGCAACTGTTACCGGCATGCAGGATCAAGTACTCCTTCAAATGAAGCTGGAAAGTGCAACCATTGCAACCTTTCGCGGCTTGCTGATTGCCCAGAAGAAGAAGCGTTAAGAAAAAAACCACCCCGACATTGCCAAAAAGGTCAATACATGCTGGTTCGGCTTCCCCCGCACTGCAAGGTTAAGTGGAGTGATGGTGATCATTTCCACGATGAACTTACAAGGTTTCACACCAAACAAAGGTTAGGTTTGATAGAGGTGGGTTTCGGTTGATCAAGATTAGGCTGAGTAACATCACTGAATTGAATATAGCGCCTCACGAAATACCGTTTTGGCAAAAATACCTCCAGGCAAGCGGGCTCCGGTGCTTCCACCATTAAGGACCAAGGTCAGAGTAACGGTGGAAACGCTCTGAAGGGGTCTGAAACCGACGCTAAGGAACCCGAAGTTGACGCTATTACTGTCGCCAAGAGTGCCAGAGACAACACTGGAGCCGATGATAAGCAACCGGAAGCCGACGCTAAGAGATCCGATACCGACGGTAAGAAAGCCACAGCCAGCGAGAAGAGAACACATGCCGATACCAAGAGGAACGAAGCCAGCACTAGGAGGGCCGAAGCCTACGCTAAGAAAGTCGAAGTCGATGTTAAGAAAGCCGAAGTCGATGCTAAGAATGCTGAAGTCGCAGCTATTGGCGCCGAAGAAGACGCTAAGAGTGCCGAAGACGACGCAAAGAATGCCGGAGCCGACGCTGAGGGTGCGGGAGCCGACGCTAAGAAAGCCAAAGCTGACGCTAAGAGGGCCGAAGCCGACGCTAAGAGGGCTGAAGCCGACGCTAAGAGGGCTGAAGCCAACGCTAAGAAAGCCGAAGCCGAAGCTAGAAAAGCCGAAGCCGACGCTAAAACTGCCGAAGCCGAAGCTAGGGATGCCGAATACAACGTTAGGAAAGCCACAGCCAGCGCTCATATATCCAAGTACGATCTCAATGTTGCCGGAAGTCAGAATTTCATCAAATTGTTCGTTGCGCTCGTGCAGCTGTTCTCCATCATCCAGATCCTTAGGGCGGATCCGCTAAACGACTACGGTGCCTACCAGTTGACTTTGATCCCGTACGCTTTGATGTCCTTGGTCAACGTAGTGAGCGGTTTCTTAACCCCTTCCTATCCGGCGGTCTATATGGTACATTCAACAGTTATGAGAGAAGCCCGGAAGCGAGGAGGTGTATTCGATGGTGTTATAGGGCAACTAGACGAGGATGAAGATGATCAAACAATGACGAAAATAGAAGCAAAAAGAGATGAGTTGGAGACGAAAAGTCCGGAGACGAAAGATTCGGAAACAAAATGGGGACGTCGGAAAAGACCTTACTCTATGATAAGCTTTGGCGATTTTTATGGCGAGAATAATGACGTATATCGGATAGCAGGATATTTCCATCATCTAGGAAGAAGCTTCCCGCTACTTCGATTGCTCAAGGACCCTTTCCTCCTGCAGCAGCGCAGACGCAAGAGAGTGGTAAAGACCAAAACTTCGCAACATATTTTCCAAGCTCTTTTCAACGAGAAAGCGCCCCAAGAGCTGGCGGAGAAGTACTTTGCTGTACTTGAGATTGGAAACGTTAGGTATACCCCACCAATTAGCAGTTTGCTGGCATTTTTCATGGATGTGGTGATCATTATTGCTCTTGCGATACCGTATGTGACGATATACGCACTTACAAAATTCAACGCGCCAAGTGGTCAGGAAAGGGTGCATGGCATTGTTTTTATGCTTTGGCTGGCGATTGGGGAGTTACTTCCCTTCTTTCTAATGCCATCGTGGAATTTGATCAACCTGGAGATTTGGAGAGTTGCGCTGAATCGGCGGATATTTTATGGCTTTCTTTGTACTCTTGTATTCACCATGGCCCCACTCGCAGGCTTTTACTTTGTCGGAGTAATGAGGTATCACGACTTGAGTCAGCACAATACTAATTGCAGTAAGTCCCGAAGAACTTTAATGCTTATGAGCCTGCCACTGACTGCAAATAGCTGCTGCAAGAAACGACCTTGTCGGCCTCCATTGGAACGGATCGACTTCTGTTAGTTAGAGGGACTGATGCAAAATGAGTGTAGGTTGACAGATGTGCGATGGAGGCTCTTAATTTTTTTCTTTCGGTTAATGTATTTTCTGTCTCCTTTCTTTCATGACCATCATGTACCTACTATCTTTGAAGAGGTTCTTGTGTGTTTCCTCGTTCTATTTTGAATACCTGTGTGCCATCATCATGGTTTTTATTTATTTATGAACAATATGCTTACCCCCCCTCCTGGGCGGCTAGAAAGCTCGTTATCCATTATAATATATTGGTTTCGTGACCTATTTTTCCCAATTCATTTATCAGATGAAACCCTCGAGGGAGAGCTACATTGGATTCCCGGGCATCGCCGGGGCTGGTCTAGTTTGCATAAATTCCAGCTTTGACAGACCCGTTTATGAGCAGTCGGCATTTTACTTCGAAGCCGCCAGTCTTTGTACATACCTGTAGGCATAGGTCTATGGCATGGCTGCCAAGCTGATTCAAATGCCCAGCTGGTTGTCACGAATCAGCAACTATAGTTATTACTGGTTGTAAATACTCTCTACCAGCCGCGGGAAAATGAGATCATGGAGTTTCCCCATACAAAACACGTGATTGGAAAGTGGATTCTACTTGGGGAAGGTGGAGATACGTCATTTCCCAAAATTGGTGGGTTTCCAATGAATTTCTCCCTGCGTAGTCATTCCATTTCCTGTCGTTTTCATAGTATTTCCCCTATGCTACACCGATATACCATTTCCTACTCATTACTATACTGTTTCTACTTTCTAACTACTTACCAAGCTCCATATAATTTACACTTTCCTCTACTTTCTAAAAGTCATGATGTTTTTAAGATTGTTATCATAGTGTTGAGGTTTTCATCAGGCTGTACCATGTTCATTTTGCAGGCCTTGCCATGAGAAAGTGGCTTTTCTGACTTGCTTATTTACTACAAGTAAATTGGGCTAGCATCACCCATACGGGACGTGTATGTAAGCGGGTGCGTACCGACTGCAGGTGCGCGACGGTAGAGCTGGTGGTAATAAAGCCGTAAATCTCACGATGCTTGGCATATGCGCATCCCCGGCTCGTACCCACAGAGTATCCTGGCACCCCCACACTGGACAACCAAGTTACACTCATAAATATGAAAAAGAATGACATGGAAAATATTGGTTTGTATACCGGAAAGTGGGTATTTCATATCCCAATTCTTTTCCCTTCCACTTTCCCATAGTTGGTAGAGACTGTCTGTCTTTGAGTCTGGCAGATAGCGCTTCGACAGCTTCTAAAAGAAGAACTATCCCCTATACGCTCGATTTTGTAGATTGGACATAATAGTCGGATTGTCAATTATACCCGATGAAAGCCGAGATGATCAATTATCATGACGTGCTCTTCACAAATTAGAAGCTCTATCACCAATTGCAATTGATTAGTATTCCATCCTACTCCCAAAATTCAAATGACCAGTCTACAAAATCGAGCGTGTGGGGGATAACAAAAACAGCACCCACACCATTCCGGTGGTAGTAAATACTTAGAGGCGCCGCCCGCATTTGAAAATATGCACTGGCATTTGTAAATCCCTGCGGGCACCGATAATCACCTACTGGCACCGCCGGCGCTTGTAAATATTCACAGGCATATATAAATACTTCCAGTCACCGCCGGCATTCATAAACAGCGGCCGGCTCTGGCACATGTAGCCGGCGGCTTTCTTGAGCGCTCGTCGGATTTAGCCCGTTTGAGGCCGGCCGGGCCATTGGGAACACTGATATCTCAGATTCTGGTAGCACTGGTATTTGTCCTGGAGCATAAAGTCACTGCTAGGAACCACTGTCAGTTTCCAGCACTTCGGTACCACCCACTGGGCTGCATAAACGGATGATCATCTGCTTTGGGTTACGTCAACTCAGAGGCTGGCCCCTCTAACGGCTCGATAAGGTGGAAACGATGGCAGGTTCTAAACCCTGCAATATATCTGAAACTAATCCTACCAGCAATCAACCTGCGTTAGGCACTTGAGACATCGACTCTAAGAAATATGCCAACCAACGGAAATCATGGCTTTCGCCCAGTTGGATTGCAAACCGGTCAGAGTGCGTATCTGATAGAAGGATGTACACACTAATTCTTAATTCCGTAGCATGTGAACATACATAAACAATGGTCGCAAAAGCGTGCGACACCTTGCCCTGCCCTGGATCAAGATTTGCCGTCCTGCAGGTTTTTAGACTATGGGACTGTACGTGTTGCATGTGTACTTGGATCGTGAGTCTCAGCACTGTCTGATGTCTTGTATGAGAATGAAGACTTGTATGAAGATGGTGGCTGTATCAGGACCAGGGTGATGCGTCTCAGAGCATACGCGTACGCATATGGGAGATTGTACATATACGGGCCTTTGGCCCTCGAGATAGAGAGAACCAATCAACTAAATCAAGAAGTCACTGAACCATCCAAAGTAACAGTACGTGTCAGTGGGCTACCGAGTGATGGATCCATGATGCGAGTGATGAGCTCGTGACCAAATGATATCTAATATGCCTCTTAACCATGTCCACATTATAACCTACCCAGTTAATCATCCACAAATTGGGCAGCCCTCATCACTCTGTCTTAATCGAAATAACTGCAAAACTACAGGTGAACCAGTAACCCCAGACTTAGGCTACCATCGCCCTGATCAGGCCCTGGTCTGGGAATATGTTGTTCGTGACTAGACCACCATGTGGGGACCTGAAAGAGTGGCGAGCGGACAGACTATTACGACCCTTGTACATAGACAACCTAACAACTGGTTTTTAGCCCCGCTGGATTGCTACTGTGCTTCAAGACTTCAAACTCTAGTAAGCCTGGATATTTGTATTAGGGGATGAGTTATTGTAGTAGTTGAAGGCGGTCATGACTTTCCTTGTTTCTTTTGTTGGTTTTGAGAAGTAGTAAGGAGGTGAGGAAAATGCATGTCATGACCGCAAGCGGTCGAAACAGTATGATTACAAACAAATAAAGACCATGAATAAGCGTTGCTCTCGACTGCATGCATCAGATAACACATCACGGTAAGTCCTACCTCTCGAAATGGTTGCCCAGGGTTTCGGTTGCTACTGCGTATAGCGGATCACAAAATTCGAACGCGAAAGTCATTGATATTATTCTTTCATGTCATTTTACTCCTTTTGCAATCTTTGTTTACAAGGCTACGGTCCGTCTCGCATGCGATCCAATTATCCTTGGGGAACGGGGGCGATGGGATGTTGAAAGCCGTGAGCTACACCATAATACTGCATTACTGAAACCTCCACAACGCGTACACTCCCAGGAATGGTTGTTGATGCTCGGGAACCTTCGGTGGTGGTGGTTATATCACAGAATAGTATACATCTGTTTTAAATCCTTTGCACAATCTGAGTATTGATTTTCTTTATCATCCTGGGCTGTCTTAGGCAAGCGTGAGCTGTGTTCGGGTTCACAACAGGCCTGCCCAACTGCCGATCCACGAGTGGCCCGGGACACCGATTTATTAACTTGTCGAAATAACACTCCACCATCAATCAAGAACTTGTTATGGAGAGTTCTATCTTCATTAAAGATATTTTCTCGGTGGATATGCGTTGGCGATTCGAATAATCTGGATTTCTTAGAACGCGGTCAAAACTTAAACGAGCTGCTTCACTAAATGGTGTAGAAGGTATGTTAATGGAGTGTAATTGGAAAAGAGGTATACGATAGTAGTTTACTATTGAGGATATTAAATGAATGAAGTAAGATAGAGCTAGTAATATATATAAAACTTTTACTATTTAAACGCGAAATATTTTCAGGCATACACATTTTGCGTGCATGCGCAACATACAACACGATACAAGCAGTAATGTGCAATAGTTTGCTCATTTACAGTGCTTAAATGAAGAGCTCTTATCGGGTACTCTCCAGATCTAAGAAAGGTTCTGGCCATAGCGCGGTGGTAGTATGTCCGATCAATTTGTGAATGCATAGTTGGCTCCTAATTCCAAACTGCCGAATTCCGTGTACCGGACGGGACTCCCCACATGCGATTCTGCTGTACAATCGCTATTCCTTGGTAAAACTCGATGAGTTAGGAGGAGAGGTCTCCGAGAGAGTCCCTAGAAGCCCTGTCTAGCTGATAGACAATCGCCTCCGTATCTACAGCCTATATTACAGTCAGGCTTTTGGGTGAAAGTTTATCTGCTGATACACTGTACACAACTCATCGTTCTGTCCCTATTTTCACTCATTGCTTTTATTCTGACTGCGAAATACTCATATTTTCAGTGACTTTACGCAACATCTCCTCTCTCAAGCGATCTTAGGCTAGCAGGGCTTATCCGGCAGTATGTCAGTCCTTCGCCAACACGGGTGGTTCGCGGCCGTTCAGGAAATTTTGCAGAGATCCTTTGTCTTATCACTGGCTATACTAGCTACAACGAATATCACAATCCCACCGGACCTCAGTAATGAAGTGATAAACTGCTCGTCAACCTTAGTTATTCCGATACTGTAGTTTGTGATCACCAAGTACATTGCCCACGCATTCACCATACGGTTCAGCCCTGGATACGAATTTTCTCCCTTAGGGCTCTTATTTTTCCGCAGTTTGGGCTCCTGACAGAATGCCGGACTATGTAACTACTTGCAGTATGCTAAGATGATTCTCTAGAACGTGGCTTGGAAGCAGGTGCACTATGCACAGTTGCGCGCACAAAAGAATGGAAGCCGGAAGAGGGCGACGAAATATGGTTGCCGTACGTCTCTCACAATTCAGTCATGTCCGTGTATCTTCCATAATAAGGCTGATTGCGAGCACAAACTCCGAGAGAACGAATCAGCAAGCAGGTGCACTACGCGCAGTTCCTCGTAGAAAAAGAACGGAAGCCGGAAGAGGGCAACAAAACACTGTTGCCGTACGTCCCTCTTAATTCAGGCATGTCCTCGCATCTAGTAGTAAGGCTAATTGCGAAACAGATGCGCGACTAGAAACATCTTAGAAAGCGACACAGAAAAGGGTACTGGAGTAGGGGTGACGACAACTATAAACCGCCCCAGACGCCGCCCCCCGTTGATGTTACTAGCAGGACACCGACCTACTGTTAAGAAAAGGGAGTCGCAGGTTTGCATCAACGCTATATCAATTTACATGGCCGATGTCGCCTGCCATGCGCGCATGAGACACCGCAATGTCCCAGGTCCCAGCCGGTATGTATCGTGAAGGTCCACTCCCGCCAAGATATTATCAATAAGATATGAAAATTCTTTTTTGTTCCCTTACACAATACATCTTAGGACGATTTGCTACCGTTTCGCAGGTGGGGTCATGAGTAGAGAGACGGGGTGCTTAATCGAATTTCACGTGTAAAGCTAGGGAATGACATGTACTAGTTACCACCTTACTACCAAGAGAGATGGAAATCGGCTTGGAAAATAATGTGATTGGTGCTGCGTGACGCCTTGCATGTAAAAATGTGACGAAACTGAGTCATGCGCAGGTGCCAAATTTGGAGCCGTTTAACCTGAACATTATGTTTAATGTACTGTACACCCAAAAATCATGTATACATACCGCTCACACCATGTCTTACATTCATTGTTGACGTCACATACAGGGTTAGGGTGAATGGGCAGTGTTCGGAACGGGCCGGGCCGCCTTTAGCGCAGGCTTATTAGCTACAATTAATTAGTTTCCGAAGATGCAACCCGGAAGCTACAAAGCCAAACACGCATCCGCGAAACTCTACTCTCCAAACTTTAGCTGAGTACGTTTCCAAAGTTGCTAGACAGAGAGATCCCATTGGCTGAAAAGCAATTTCGAAATTCCTGACTCGGAATGCTTATTTGTTCACGGAATATTCATTTTTTTCTCTGTGATTTCGGGGAGGGTTTATCTCATAGCTAGAGAGCTAGTGAGCGAGGCTAGTAATCTGGGTACGAGATAAACACTATGTAACCTCTCGCACAGAAATCTTGAACCGTTTATCGCACTCGCGATAAGAATAGATGGTATTAGGACAAAGATATAGGCCAACTTCTGCGTAAACTATGCACAGTTGCACGCACAAAAGAATGGAAACCAGAAGAGGGCGACGAAATATGGTTGCCGTACGTCCCTCCTAATTCAGTATCTCTAGTAGTAAGGCTAATTGTGAAGCAGAACCACACCCGAAAATATCCCAGAGATCGACACCGAAAAAAATACTCCAGTAAATGTCACGGCAATTAAGAACAGGTACCCGCCACCGACACCGCCCCCATCCACATCACCCCCACATTTATTTGTTTGTATTCATATTGCATTGGGCCGCTGGCGGCAATGGCATATCCCGTATAAATTGCCTCCCCACTTCTTCCGTAATATAAAGAAACAAAAGCAAAGTCGCAAGTCCTCTTCCCCATATAACAAAAGAAATCCGCCAAGGAAAATGATCAACTTGTCCACCCCCCCATCGCTCAACTCCTCGCGATCTGAGTCCACCTCCTCCACCACTCTGCTAATTCTGCCGACTTCTGTATGTTAAAGGAAATCTAACAGAGCCTTCGAAGACTTTTCTTCTGCAAAAACAAGAGCCATCGGCAAACTAATCTTTGGCTTTTTCAACACTTTCTCAACACCCTCATGCCCTTCTTCCCCCTCTTTCCTGTCAACACAAAGTCGCCTCTGCTCTCGTTTCCATTGCTTACACAATGTAAACAGGTGATCTCTTGTTTGATATTCATGCCTACACCACCAGCACTGCATATCTCATCTTTTTCCGGTTCTGCATAGATACTGTGCTGTAAGTTCATGTCCTGTCTTAAGCTGGTAGAATTTTGCGGCAATCAACTTCCGGGACATCATCACCTCCTTGTTACCACCCCTTTTCCCCAACTCATACCCATAACTATGGTTCAACTTCTTCCCCATCTTCATAATCTCTTTTTTACACTCTTTCCATTTTGTCTCTGTTAACCTTCAACTAATATGGGCAAAAGAAAGATAATTCAAATAAGGTAACAGATTTTGTGTTTCAGTATATGCTCCCTGTTGCTTATTCACTACGTTTATCGCTTCTTGGTCCGCTTATTCGTCGCCTTATATACCCTCATGGGGAGGTACCCACCGGTATTTCACTTGGATATTGTTCCTCAGCCACACGCTGCCCCAGCTCTTCATTCGTAGCGCTAACACCAGTCCTGGCCCTGGCTATTCCCATTGTATTCTGCATAACTTCGCTTTGGAGTCCGTAAAAATCGTCACTCTCCTTACTTTTTCATTCTCGCTAATCTCATCAGCAACCTTCATTGCTTCCGACACCGCATAAACTTCTGCATTAAATGCTTCTTTCTGTCATCCCAGGTGTACCCTCCTCTTCTCCCACCTTCCTTCTTTCATTCATACCACTGCACACCCTATCCACTCATCCTCTCTTCTTGATTCATCAGTCCACAGAACCAGGCCATCTCTTCCTTTCTATGTTTCCACCTTTGTCTGCTTCTCATCCTAAATTATAACATTGCCCTTACGGCTTTCTTGACTCATTGGTAGCATTGTTCCCTCATAACTCATCCATTCGAGAAACTCCTCCGGGATTAACTCATCAATCCCCTCCATCCTCTGAACAACACTTCCTCCTGTCTCTAACATCCGCCCTCCCCCTAATGAGTCTGGCATCATCATCTGCCTTAGCGTATAGCGCCTTACACTGTTATGAAGCATAGCTCTTGCCGGCCGAAGTCCAGCATCAATCATCAACGCTCCTTGAGGTGTCGTTCTAAAGCATCCTGTCACCCTTCTGCATTGTTTATTCAACTAGTTCTGTGCCTCCTGAGCCCTGCCTTCTTGTCCACGCCACCACAGTTCCGCCCCATACAATGCCACTGCCTGAAGTGCTGCAACTTGAATTCTTTTACAACCATCTGGGCTAAGTACATTTTTAACCATTAAGGACCTCACCCCATTCTGCGCTGTTCTTGCTTTTGCAATCGTTCTTTTCGTATGATGATTTAGAGATAGCATATCATCCAGCAAAACTCCTAACTATCTCGTCGCTTCTTGATTACATTGAACCTGATCATTTCCGATCCTTATGTTGGCCTTCATCTTCAGTTCCTTATTGCTTCTGCTTCGAGTAAACAGAATCACTTCGGTTTTTTTGATATCAAACTGGCAGGTGTTTTCCTTCGCCCACTTCTGTGCTTCTGCAGCCCATATCTCCAGTCGTTGTGTGCATTCCCCCACATTTACCCCTTCTACCACCCCTACCACATCATCAACAAAAGATATACCAGCGCTTCCACACTCTTCTTTCTTCTCTTCAACTATGCTGAATGACCCCGAAAGGCATATAATGAAAAAGTCTAGTGATACTGGCGACCCCTGTGCAACTTCTGTTTCCACCTCCATTCTATCACCTTCCTCCCCATCCATTGACATAATCACTTTTCTTGCTTCCTTAAAACTCTCCACCCATCTCACCAGATTGGCTTCAAATTCCATGTCTTCCATTCTTCTTGTCAAATTCCCCTTCGCCACATAAGGGATGGCTTCTTTAACATCTGTCAACAACACTGTTGCGGTATTCCCCCTCCCCTCGCCTCTTCTACTTTCTTCATCATTCTTCCAACCCTGTCAATTGCTGATCATCTTATTCTGCATGCAAACTGTCCCTCATTAAGCCACCGCTTACGCTAACATTCTTCGGCTATTGCATTCGCCGTTACCATCTCAACCACTTTTCCCAGACAATTCAACAACATAATTACCCTATATGCTTTGGCAACTGGATAGTCTGGTTTATTTGGTTTCGGAATAACCACCGCTCTTGCCACCTTCCACACCAGTGGGCGAATCCCTAACGTAACCGCCACTATTGTCCAAGCTATAATTCTGAGTGAATGCCGTTCGCAGAACATTCTTATCACGATAAATCCCCACTTATCTGGCCCTGGCGCCTTCAGCACTGACTGATCAAACAAGGCCTCTCGAATACTCTCGTCAGTAATTCTTTTCCATATTTCTCCACCTTTTTCCGGCACATTCCACCTCACTCCTTCCAATGGTTTTGGGAATGCCTCTTCTTGTATCAACCCAGCATTATCCTCCCAGGTCTCCACCACCTCTCCACAGCTGGATATCAAAGTCTTTGTCGTTTGTTGTCCGCCAGGTTTGGGATATCGCATGCCAGCCAGACCTGTTGACTCCTTGCTGAACGCAAAAAGTCCTACCACACTTTCATTTTCGATTGTCTTATCATTCTTCTGAGGTTGCTTTGTTGCTTCTTTACTTGTTGCTGTGTAGCTTCCCCCCTCCTTCTGGATCTTTTATTAGACTCTAACATGTTTCTGTTTTGTACAATCTCCTTCGTCCACCACCTCTTAGATCTTGCACCCGCTTTAACATTTTTGCAATGTTTATTGAGATAATTAACAAGATTTCGGAGAACCCACTCAGCCTCGGCATGTAAATCCTCTTCATTGCTTTTCTCAATCCACATGGGTCTCTTCAGGCTTGTCTCGTCTTATTGTGTTTCAGCTTTTTTGTATAATTCTTCCTTCTCTTTTATGCCTTCGATATCGCATCTTGTAATTTTTCTCTAAACTTTGACTCCTTCCCCGTTATCCCATCATAAATGAGTACACACAACCGCCTGATCCGAAGTAGTTGCCAAATCTATTGCTGTCTGTAATCTGTCCGCCATTGAGGCTCTGCTAATAAAGAAATCAATCAGCGATCCCCAAGTTTCGCCATTCCTTGTACCCATATAGGTTTCTTCCCCATCAGTAACACCAACCAAATGGTCCTCATCCATAAGATTTTCCAAAATGGCCTCCCCTCATTTTGGTGGGCACATCGGGTCCCATCTATCACTATGAGCATTCCAATCTCCCCCAAGAGGATCTTATCCTGCCCCATATTGTCTTCCCATCTTGCTGATTGTTCCGGCCTGCCTTGACTTCTCACGCCCCCCTACTGTTGCAGCTGATTATACACATTCACAATACTTAAATTTTTTCCCGAAGGGTAATCTACGTCAAACACCTGTACATCTCCCTCCCCTCTCATCTCTACCTTGGTAATCTCATGGTATATAGCTCTCCTTATACCCGTGATAGGTCACTTTCCCCTGACCAATCTGTATCCTGGGTGGCTAATGTTGTATCCCTTCTTCTCAAACACTGGCTCTTGCAACATTACAATATCTGCCCTCCAAACAATGCCCTTTTCCAACGCTATCATCGTCGCCTCATACCCCCGTCCACAATTATGTATAAAGCACTTCACCATTCCATCATGGGGCGTTCTTGGATCCCTGCGCTGGAGCTTGGCTCAGTTGTCTACTTCAGTACTTCCAACTGGACTTATGGCTCCTAAACTCACTGTTCATCTTCGTGAACTTTCTTTTTGGCCTCCGCAGTCGACGATCCTCCACTCTAATCCTGCTATGACTTCTTCTGATTCTCTGTTGTGACGTTCCTGTGCTCCCCCTGTATCTCCTTCCAGGTTCGTCTTCCTTCTCTCACCTTCTGAATTGCCTCCTACATTTTCACACAGCAATTAGCTTTGGCGATATGTTCACCGTTACAGTTGACACACCTGTTAACCGTATGCACACAGTTCTGTCCTGTATGCCCCTTGCAACCCACCATGTTGCACTTATGATCCTTCGTCAAATGCTTTCTGGCACACAGCATGCACACCGGCATCATTAAGGACACACACTTTGCATCATCATGTCCACATCTGCTGCAAACTCCGCAAAAGGAATTCAGTCCGGCAGCGACAAACTTCTCCACATCATATTCCACCCTCCCCACTCTTAACCCTCCCTTCAAAACTTTTTCGACCATTTTACTTCCCTTGACCGCGAACACAACCATCGATGCCTTCATTCCCTCTCTCTTCTTCTTCTGAAGTTCTGAATATCCTTTGGTCTTCCAATCTAGTTGATTGCAAGAGGCAACACCACCCCCTCGTTCTCAGCCTGTAATTCCTGCCACAATTTCTCATGTCCCCCCCAGTCTTCTTCCTTAAATATCTCTTGAAATTGTCGCGATGCATTCTCATGATCTCCCAGAGCTCATTTGTTTCGATGTCCACAATTCCTGGGTCCACCTTTCCCACCGCGTTAATCACAATTTCCCATTACTTCTTCAGCATCTCCGAAGTTGCCTGAGGGATCGTATTCGTTGACAGGCACCCTGAGTATTCTTTGTAACTCCTTGGATACACATAAAATGTGGGACCTTCGCCTCAAAATGGGCTCTATTCACCTCTGACAAAATGTCCAAATCTTTCTTCTGAAAAATGGGGAGACTATTCTCCCTCTTAATAGTCACTCTCCGTTTCTCCATTAAATTTTGTCCTGGGGGGACTGGTTTCATCTCTTCCTTCTTCTGACTCCTCTTCACCTCCTGAACGCTGTCCCCCTTCTTATTTTCCCCCTGATGTTGCTGCTGCTGTCTTTGTTGTTGGGGTTCCTGGGGCTTCGCTGGCGCCACCACTCTCTGCATCCATGTCTCCTTCTTCTTTTCATCCAGTTTCTTCTCCGGCTTTTTGCCCTGCTCTGGCTTCTTAACCTCCAGCCTCTTTCCCCCAGCCTTTGGTCCCTTTGGTACCATCTTTACCTCCGGTTTTGTCACCAAATCCGTTTTCTTTTGTTGCGGTACCGCTGGCACCACCAGCTTCCCCTTCAAAATCATAACCTGTCCCACCTGCAGACTTGGAAACTCTCCTTTCTTTTCTCCCTGCGGAATCACTGGCGCATGCTTGGATTGCTCCAACTCCTGTTGCTCCACCTCCATCTCAGCCAAAAGTGCAACCACTCTTGCTACCGTCTCATTTTCGTCCTCCAAAAAAGTCGCACCCGGCTCAAATTTAATATCGCTCGTCGTATCCTCTGGGGTAGCTTCTACCTGATTCCCCCTTCGGATATCCCACTTTCTTCTATCTTCCTCAGCTGCATCCTCCAACCTCTTTACCACCCTATCCGTCAGCTGATCTATCATCTTGTCCATACACCCACTCAGTGCATTGTCAATCATCTTGGCCATGTTCACCGGAGCAATCTCAGCCAATTTCTTCTCTATTTTGCTCAATCTTTTATTATGCGATTCTGTCCTAGCCTCATCATAATCCCGACTCAGCTCCACCTGTTCCTTGATTTCCTTACTGATTTTTTGCATGGGTGTTACCATCACATCAGTCTGGTTCTGTCTTGCCGCAACATGTTCCGCCTGCTGTCCACACCACTTCGCATATTCTTCATCTTATTTTTCCCGTCCAACCATACAATCCCTCAGCCCATTAGTGTTCCTAAGATACTCACCAATAAAAGCCTCCAGATTACCCGGTCCATTATTACTGGTTACCACCTCTGCCAGCTTGGCCCAATCAGATCCAAGGCTTCTCCTGCTAGGTGTTTGCGGGATATACAGGATTGGTTGTTAGGGTGTTTCCGGCCTCCTAACTCCCTTCCCCTTATTGCGTTTCTTTCCTTGCTTCGTTGACGTCATGTAGGGCTCCTCATCCCTCCATGGCACCTCAGTCATTCCATCTTCGCTGTCGCAATGTTCCAAAGTGGGTGTGCGACTTCTTTTCGGGGTTTCCGGCATTCCCTCCTCCCCTTCATTCTCTGTTACGTGCATACTATCATTTTCCTCCGACTGAATATACCTGCGCGCGATAATTCCGGCGCTCGCTTTCGGGGTCGATAAAGGATCCTCAAGTAAAGTGCTCGGTGGGAAAGCTGCAATGCTTCCCCCATAACTCGTAGTTGGCGGTGGCGACAACTCCGATGAGTCGTCACTTCCGTATCTCGCAATTCCCGTAACTCCAGTTTTTCCCGTAAGATCGGAGTATTCTCTCATATCGTCCAAATCGCTAGGTAGCTGTCCAGACTCAACTCTCGGGGTCGCTTGACTGTTCTTGCGTCTCCTTAACTCGTCCTCGACCCTGGCCTGACAAAGACCATACTCGAACATATCCTTCTTTTCTTGCTCCTTAAGAGCCTCGAATTCCGGTGTACTCATGTACCCTTTTCCCAACTCCTCTCGGGCAATCTCCGAGGAAGTCGCTGTTCCCTCCGGGTCCTCTGCCGTGAGCGGTCCCGTAATTTTGTGGAGTAATCCACCAATGTGGCTGCTGGAGGTGGCCGAAGCCTCAGTGGGAGTCACACTACCCATCCTATTCTCCAAATTCTCCTTAGCTCTATTCAGGGACTCCCTGAGGTTAAGCTGTCTCTTTTTGGCTCCGAAGAGGCTCATCGTTGTCTGCTTCTAAGCGGTTGAAGTTCGTTCAACTGAAAACCGAAGCAAAAATTTTCTCGCGATGTCAAACTTGATTGGATAAAATCGGTCTTGGCAAAACTAAAAGGTGGTGTGGTGCGTTGTCGGAGGTGTGTTTTCTTTGTGATGTATCGCCCCCACATACACCGCAACCACAGATACCGCAACCACAGATACCGCAACCACAAGCACCGCACCCACCCAGCATGCCGATCTTCTTTCAAGAAGATGAAGTCGAAAACTTGCATCAACGCTATATTAACGTACATGGCCTGTGTTATTGTTGTTGTTTAATCATACTGTATTCACTCTAATTAGAGTATGACAGGACCTTGATAACCCCCTCCGCCTCCGGGCGAGCCGGCTAGATGGCGGAGCTCCCCCCCCGCTACCCTTCGTCCCCGTTGACAAATGGAAGATAAGAGAAAGACAGAAAGAAAGGTATAACCCCGTTCCCGCCAACGCCGCTCCTGAGCCCTGAGCCCTGAACCCGCTCCATACTGCTACTTCATTTGGGCGGAAACTTCCCGACTTCAGTGGCCGCCAGGAAGTCCATCACCGATTGGTCGCACTCTTCTATGGAAAACAGCTCAGAGATCTGCACGTGTCGGCATCTGCCCGCTTTCCAGCCCGTCGCCTTTCCCACCGCCTTCCATAGTTCTTTCTGGTGGTCTCCCCACCGGCTGCAGTGGCGGAAAAGGTGCTCCCGCGTCTGGGACACTGTCCCTCCACACCACCAGCATTTGTCGTCATCTCGGTGGCCGAACCGTTTTAGGTAGACTCCAGTGGGTGCTTGTCATCGGGATAGGTCTCTTGGTCCCCGCCTTGCCCTTGAGTCTGTAGCTGAAGTGCTTGCTGCACTTGTCGGCCTCCCACTTCGCCTTGGCTGCTGATCTTCCCTCGGAGATTCGTCTAGCCACATGGCCTGTGTCGGCTGTCGCGCGCGCATAGCACGAAAGAGCAATATCACAGCACAGAATGCAAAGTCAATACCGAGCATTATCCGAGAAGCCTATCCAACGAATGCGCGGATTGCCACAAATCTGTGTCCTGCGAATGCCCAGAAATTGCCGAGCATTGTCACAGATCCCCGTCCAACAACCGAGAAATTGCCGCGCAGTGTCACAGATTCCTGGCAAACGACGGAGAAATTGCCGAGCATGGATCCCTGTCTACATGCCCCGAAAATGCGCCGCATTGTATCAGACCCCTGTCCAACGGCTCTGAAATTGCCGAGCAGGGTCGCAGATCCGTAATGCATTGTCACAGAGCTCCGTCCGAGGAACAAAATGTCAAGCATTGTAAGCTACCCAAATGCCCAGACATTGCTCAGCGTGGTCACAGATCTCTGTCCAAATGCCAAAAAAATGCGCCGCACAATTCCAAGCAACTCCAGCATTGCCAAAAAAGCCAATACATCCTCGTTCGACTTCCCCCACACTGCAGAGTGAGATGGAGACACCACGTGGACTATCAACACAGCTTTAGAAGGTACCACTCTAAAGATAGCCGGATAGAAAAGATCAAGAAAGTGCGTTTCAACCGACTCTAATTTTGGTGGCTTTGCTAAACTGAATGCAGTCATTATCAGGGTTTTTCTGCCCCGGGCGCCCTAATTCCGGCGAAAAAAAGTCTAGCTGCGTCCACATACAGACTTCGGCATTCAAAAACTCCTATATATCCAACAACGACGTCGGTATTTCGTCCAATTACAATATTATCAGATTGTTTGCTGCGCTCGTGCAGCTATTTTCCGTCATTAGCCTTCTGAGGACAAATAAGCCTAAGGATTACGGTGCCTACCAGTTGACCTTGGTACCTTACGCAATGATGTCTCTCATCAACATAGCTCATCAACATAGTGAGCGGTTTCTTCACTCCATCCTATCTGGCGGTCTAACGTATTTTACCGGGTGACCGCCCATGACTGGGAAACCGACCACCCGCGGGCGGTATTTATTGACCCAAATGACCTGTCTTAACCACTCTCCCTGACCTAGTCACTACTGGGGGTTGACTACTAA
>Ga0307514_10001643_pt1 | contig 26059 bp, 30 predicted proteins | sample 16_EM_MG_FD_203088 | JGI IMG/M metagenome (GOLD analysis project Ga0307514, IMG submission 203088) | Populus trichocarpa ectomycorrhiza microbial communities from riparian zone in the Pacific Northwest, United States - 16_EM | ecosystem: Host-associated > Plants > Roots > Unclassified | place... | reverse complement strand
CATCATCATCATCATCATCATCATCATCATCATCATCATCATCATCATCATCATCATCATCATCATCATCATCATCATCATCATCATCATCATCAACATTGGCGGCATCACTATCGCCATCGTTGTAGTCGTCACTTGGTGAAAACCTGAAGCTGCCTGTGCCAAAAAAATCAAATGATGGATCCCTCTCTAGAACCGTATAAGAAGTGGGAGAGATAAGTTGTGTAATGTCAAACCTGAGATTTCTTTGCAAAAATGTTGTTCGAGTTCCTTGGAGACTCCTCCAAATCACTATCACCATCATCACCATAACGAAGGCTTTGTTGGCGAGAGTCATACGTACGATAGTCCTGATCAACCGGGTCAGGACTGCAGGTACACTGCACTTGCTGGTTCAGCCGGCGGCAAGCGTCGACAGAGGGCAGATGGCCGGTCATCCTGGTGGGGCGCGTAGTATTGGGATTGAAGTAGATGTAGACGAGCTCTGAGAGTTGAAGTAATTGTGGGAGGGCGTATAGAGGGGTAACTGCGTGGGGTTCACAATTAGGGCAAAGCCAAGCATATGATGTCGCTCACCATTCTTGCAGGTAAAACTGTAATTTTAAAATGTATTGACGAGGATGATTGCACAGAACACTACCAGATCATTAAGCGGGTTGAAAAGTCAAAAACGAAAGTTCTATCAATCTCTTGTAATATTGTTATTGTGATATGCAGTATAGTCAAATATTGACCAGTACTTATTAGTATTTTGCATTACAGGCTTACTTGGAGGGCACACTGGACATGGTATTGTCATAAGTTCACTGGAAAGAAAATACTGGTGGGTACAGAGCTAAACAGTCAGGTATTCCATAATACCTGTATATAAGTCCAACTGAAATCAAGGCAAAAATCTCTGATGCCGCCAGGGTAGAAAAACCATATATCAATAAGTTCAGAACCATACCTTGGAGTACTGAACGATACCGGTGCCCCTGTCAAACTCGAACCGAGCCAAAGATTTCTTTGAAAGCGGAGGTTCCAAATTCAAGGAGTATCTATAGGTACATAGCTATACATTGCAGTATTTTCCAATACCATAGCGCTATTCAAACTCCAATCAAACCAAATACATCTTTACAGGCGCTGGATAGAGAAAAGACAGTATTGATAAGTACAATGCTATACAGAGCAGTATTTGAAGATACCGTCAAACTATTTAAGCCCAACTGAACAAAGGATTTTGTTTAAGCAGGAGAGTCCAAAAATGGAGGTATCCGCGCGTATAGCGCCATACAGAGCAGTATTGGGAAATACAATTCTATCAGTCAAACATCAACCTAGTCATGGATTTCTTTAAAAGCAGTTGATTGAGAAAGGGACCGTTACTCAAAAGTATGGCGCTCTACAGTGCAGTATTGAAAATACACTCAGTTTCATCATTTTTTAACAGAGGTAATGATCTCTTTCGAGGCTTTTGCAGCAGGGACGATTCCGGTATCCTTGGGTACGTCTTTATATTGAGTGGTATTGTCATGTATTTCGACGCACAACTGTGGGAGAAAAATGATGGTTTAATATCGTTGTACGTACTGACGCATACCGCGCTGTATGGATGAGTATTCCATTATACTCGGATTACAAGGTCAGTGAGAGCAATATGTACAATGATTGAATTCTGAAGGCACCACAGGTAGTGCTGAGAACGGGAAACATATATGACCCCATACCGGTTAGTACTGACGAATATTTGAAAATACAGACAGAACAAGAGCTAAATCGGGAGAGTTCCAAAATGGCCGGAGAGAAAATTATTGCTGTTGCACAAAAAATCATGGCCGAACAATACCAACACTTACTAATTAGTATGGCTTAGTATTGAATGGTCGCAGGCTCTGTGCGAAATCAGTCGTTACAAATTGTTACTAACTAGTGAGCGGGCACCTGCCCGCCACTTTTAGACCATGTTCTGTCGAGGCATTTACCAATGCCAAGGACCATATGATGTCATAAAATTGCCTACCATTGGTGCATTGAGATATGTGACTGTTAATTGTAAAATATTGACATTGGTACATCACAGTTCATTTTGGACGTAATAGCCACATTGATGTGCACAATAAGCATACCCACGCGCCCAACAACATCCTGAAAATGAGCATCAACGGAGTGTCCATGATATTTGGTCTTGCATCTTCGGTAATATGAGTGGTGCTTGATCACAAACATCAATAAATAAGGTTATGGCAGCCTTTATCGGCAGATATGTACAGGATATTCTAGCCACATCGTCTGGGACAGTAACAACGTATTTCATTTACAGAGCTACCACGAAGTATTCTTGAGCCTTTTAGCGTATAATAGCAGTAAAAACGATGTATATAGACAATGACTGCCACATATCACGGTCATTACCCATGATGGAAGGACAACAATCATTGACACTCTGTTTAACCTCATTTTGAAGATGGGGCAGGAAGCGTTTCACTTTAACTTTTGCCTATACAGGCAGCCAATAATCAGTATATGACAATGTACAACCTGTCGTCCCCCAGATTACCCATAATACATGATCAACAATCCTTGACGCTCTGTTGACGCTCATTTTCATAATGTGGCAGGGAGGATATAGCAATCTGTTTTGCCTATGAAGGCAGCCAAAAATTGGTTTATGACTGACCACAACATATCGGAGGTGTGATTTCCCAGGAAATATGACCAAATCTTGTTGACGCTCTGTCGACACTCATTTTCATGATGGGGCAGAGAGGGTATTGCAATCTGTTTTGCGTATAAATGCAGCTAAAAATTCTTTTATGACTGACTACAACGTATCGGATGTGTGATATCCCAGGACGCATGACCAAAAATAGTTGACGCTCCATTGACGCTCACTTTCATACTGGGGCAGGGAGGGTATTGCTATCTGTTTTGCCTCTAAAGGCAGCCAAAAATTCCTTTATGACTAACTACAACCTATCTGAGGTGAGATTTCCCAGAAGGCATGACCAAAGATCGTTGACACTGCGTTGACGCTCATTTTCATGACAGGGCGGGGATGGTATTGCTATCTGTTTTGCCTATACAGACGGCCAAGAATTGCTTTGTGACTAACTAGAACCTATCCGAGGTGTAATTTCCCTGGATGCATGACCAAAAATTGTGCACGCTCCGTTGACTCTCATTTTGCCATGGCTGTATCCACAGTATGCAATCATTCAATTTGGCACAGTCCATCATTCACATTGTTTTGGCTGCCTTTCTGGCGTTTTCATTTACTTTCATCTTGATCACTAAGTTGTTCTTTGATAATACATAGATATATATAATAATATTGTCCAAAATCCCTTCCCTTTTGTTCAATACTCGTCATCACTTCCAAGATCGCTCAATCCGCTGCTCTTGTCTTCAAAATGAATGTTAGCCGTATTACCACATAACAAATCGTGTACTAACATTGATCAGTCAGCATATCTGGATGAAAATCGGTATCGTGCTGGGTATTCTCGTCATCATTGAAAGAGTCCGCACAGGGAAACACTGTATGCCAATATGTGTCTCCGGTCATCAAATTGACGATTTCAGAATGTTGAGCTCCAGAAGTGCGGCCGGTTGCGACCAGAGGCCTACCACGAGGAGGTGGAGTCGGCTTTGGAGTCCGCTCAATGCGTCGGCCAGGTGGAGGTGCACCTGTTCCTTTCCATCTCCAATGTGTCACTGGATTTTTTGCGGTGCCATTTAGCCGAGGAAGGCAGGCGGATGTTTTGTGTTGATGAAGCATTGCCGGGTGTCTTTGTATCGCAGCCTTCCCCTTTTTATGCCCAGGAAACTAAACACACCGCATTTTCACTTCTCGGACCTTGGCGTGAGGATTGTTAATGAGATATTATGTTTCTGCTATTGCGGCGTGCGAGAAGCCTTCCTTGGTCATTTTGGCCATATTCAACTCCAGGTGCATGTCGGACTCTTCCAGCTGTACCTGACCTCCTTGCCTTCCCATAGTTGCAGACATGTTGAAAACCTACAAGACATTAGTTGCTGCTTCTAACAATGAAATTCGGCTGTTACCTCTACTACATATGTGTTTGTAGCCTCCTCTAAGGTGATTAAAGCCTGCTTCATCCACCGACTGGGATGCTTATCAGGAAATTCATCTGCGAAAATCCCAGAGCTGACAACATCATGATGTTCCATATCGCGGACTGTGCCAGCAAACGCCGTTGTTCAACCCGGAGGTTTCCCTTTATAGGTAGCAATGAATTCGTTATGTAGCTCTTTAAAGACACCCAGTGTACGTTATACAGTTAAATGACCACTGTTTGCCTTGATATCGATATACTCACATCTAACTGCAAGCTGCTTCTAGTCTTTGCTGCTTCCAGTCATGCGGAGGATCTTTACATGTGCATCCCGGGTCATATGTTTGGTGGCTGCATTGGCAGGATCACGGTGAACAAACTTGTGTCTGCGCTCTTGTTGTGTGCCAAGAATGTCCATATTTAATGTCGCCCTCGCCCGTTTGCCGGTATTCAATCTGCTCTCACCTGGCCAAGGAGGTTGTGTATCCCTAATGTGCAGGTGTGGAATAGGAGAGGAAGATGATAACAAGAGGAAGCGGGAAGCCCTGAGCACTATATAGTTTGGTTTATGTCATAATGGAATAAGTAGCAGCCAACATGATCGTTATACTCCAGATGAATCCTACTGAGTATGGCTGGAAGTTGCAGGGGTTTCCCACCGCCCCGCAATTGGAACTAAGTGGGTCTCATGTTCTTGGTTTGTTAACATTGATCAATTGCAGTGTACGACTGCCGGAATAGCCCAATTGAAAGAAATTCATAGGAAGTAGTTCAAGTGAAATGACGGCTGCTGATGTTTATCTCAAATGATCCCTGGGATGTTACATGAAAATCACGATAGCAATTATGTCATGTTGTACGGTTATCATAACTATTCCTGATTTATTGTCAGTGAAGAGAGAGATTTTGCTTTATTCAAGATTAGTAAACATACTAACCTTGACATAAAAGACGCAGCTTGCCTCATTATTGTCCATAACTTCCAACATCCAACATCTCGCCCAACTACAAAGACCACGCCAACTACAATGGTCAATGCTTCAGGAATGAACTTTTTGTCACTTCCGGGCGGCAGATATGGTAAATCAACAAAGCGGTCAACCCAACGACGTCATCAAGCGAATGAAGGCAAGAGTGGCTTGGAGGCATAGAGAGTCTGAGGCTTTCGGAGATTGTGCAGCTTGAGATCCAAAAAGAAGCTTGCGAGGGAGAAATGACAATAAACGTACTTCTTAAGCAATGAAGAGAAAGAGAAATGGATTGAGGAGTATGTTGGGAGAGAAACCGCTGGGGCAACAATGGGAGTTACAGATGCAAATGCAGCGGTTCAACAATAACAGGACGATGTGACGCAAGCCGAAATCGTGGGATTGAAGTCCAGAGAGTCGGAAAAGACGTTCCAGGAGATACTGGTTGCTATCGGAGCCAGTCGGAGTGATCTTGCAAGTTCCGATGATTGGGAGGATGGGGAAGATCAGGATGATGAAAAGTCTGAGCAGGGGAAGCTGAGCAAAGATGAAGAACCGGGCTGGGTGATGGGCACAATCACCAAAACGGTTCAGCAGCGCAGGGATAGATTTCGGCAGAAGCAGAATACGCTCGACGAAATGACTTGACCGGGATGGGAGGATGCAGGCAACTATTTTCTGTGAACGACATAAGAAGTACGACAAATCCCAGGTGACGGTTCCGCCAGTGGTTCAGCCGCACATGAAAGATGACCCTCCCGCACCTCCACTGACAACATTTGGATAGCTTACGGAGAGTCTTGATATTGTCCCCGGAATATCGGAAAGGCGGTAAGCGACTTCTCGACCAGGAAGTAGTCATATTAGGCTTGGTTCGGTGAAGCCGCAGTCAACATCAAGTATAAGTAGTGGTGAGCCAGCTGTGGAGCCCGATTCAACAATGTTGCTAAAAGCGAAGCAAGTTGAACGAGTACGTTTTTACCACTGCATATCGCCTCGAGCTAATTAAAAAATAGATATTGTATTCCGACAAAGCAATGGTGATGCCCACTGCGTCTCACGAAGATTAGATCTGCAAACTGTAATTTTTGACATCTGGTCGCGGTGAAAAGCAAGTTGTTTACCAATTTTGCTACATGTCAGCTTTGTCTTGATTGCAGTGACCAAATTGTGAGACATGATAATTCGTCTGTACATAGGCAAGGGTTGAATGCACAATGTGAAAGGTCTAGAATCCAAATCGTGCTGTAAGAGGGCCATCATGTTCTGTTTCTTTCTGCAATTGACTCTTAACTGACAAACCAAAAGCAATATTAGTGACGAAATGTGGTAACAAAATTTAAGTGGGTCGTGTCATACCTGTCATAGAAAGAGCATTAAGTGCGGATAACGAATCGATCTAAACGACAACCGTAATGTTAAATTCATCAATCTATCCAACTGAACAACTCTCCCCACAGACCTGGTTCGCATGGTTGAGATATTTGATATTGCTTGTGGTACCCCATGGAAATCAAGAAGAAGGAGCTGAAAAAGAAATGGTGAGGATGTCGAGCTATATTTACCAAAACCTAGTGAAATGATCTACATGCAGTCAATTGACGGCCGAAAGTGCAGGAATGTGATAGGGCCACGTCATTTCCCACTCAGATAGCATAGTTAGCAGTTGATCAGAAATTGAGAGGTAACAACACTCCTGGATGCAAACAATAATACATGCAAACGCAATAATGGATATCAAAGCTGTGTAAATGATTCGTTGCATACAATTATTGAATGTACAAAGGCTGTTTTGATGTAACTAATGTGAGCATCAAGAGAGTGGCAACGATTTTAAGTCTCACACATTCTGCAATCAATCGGCTGCATTATCACATTCTTCCAAAGCGAATGTATAAGTTGGCGTTATAGCGAAAAGAGCGAATGACTCGCTTGTTACCACATGCTCAAAATGAGCGTTAATGGAGCATCAAAGATTGTTGGCATTGTGTCATGAAACATCCAGTAGGCTATGCGGTTACAATGAGTCATAATCAAACTATTGGCTGCCTTTCTATTGAACAATGGAGGTGGCAACATTTCAACTATATCCTAAACATGAGCGTCAACAGAGCGTCAATGACTTTTGGCCTTGCATCTTGGAAAATGAATGGTCTGTGCGGTGACATTACTCCATCATCGCACTATTGGCCGCCTTTCTACGGAAAAATTCTTGTAACAACATCGCTACTATGTCCCAAAAATGAGCATCAACAGAGCGTCAATGACTTTTGGCTTTCTATCATGGAACATCGTAGGACTGTGCGGCAACATTAAGCCATAATCAGATTATAGGTTGCCTTTCTAGGCAAAGACTGGTGCGACGACCACGCTAGTATGTCCTGAAAATAAGTGTGAATGGAGTGTCAATGACTTTTGGCCATGCATCTCAGACAATCCGTGGGCAGTGAGCCAACCTCAACACATAATCAAACTTTCAGCCATCTTTCTAGGCAAAAATGCTTTTGACGACATTCTCACTTTGCACTAAAAATGAAAGTCAACAGAGCGTCAATGATTTGAGGCGTTCAATCTTGGAAATCCAGGGGCGATACAACTATAATCATCTATAATCGTACTACGGGCCTCCTTTCTAGGCCTATATGCTTACGACAAGATCTTGACCATGTACCAACATAAGCATCAATGGATTGTCAACAGTTTTTATGCCAGCGTCTTGGATATTATAACCGGAATGGAATGCGGATAAACCACAATGGACCTATTGGCAGCCTTGATTGCCAAAAATGCAAGTGTCGATATCGCGTCCACCTCCTACAATTGAGTGCACTTGGTAAGTCAAGGCTCCGAACGCTACCGAGCAATAAACTGCAGTATGCTGTTTCCAAATGGAGGTTGATGTGGTTAGTCGTTGCAATCTGTCATTGAGTTCAACATCACAAATATGCGTGCAACGACTGACTGATCTGATTATTTTCCTTGTAGCTGTAGAGTCAATTTTTAAGAACCCACAGTCTACTTTACTGTATTGTTATTTTCGGTAGTCTCTAGAGTCGGATTACCCCACTTTCCAATTTCTACCGCCAGGTCGGATACCCAATCTTTGAACACCTCATTGCTCGAGGTTATGATCTCTTGGAATAATGGACATGTCTTTACTCACAATTTGCGTGACTGTACTTTTCAAATCATCTTTGATGCTTGGTGGGTTTCAATGAATCTGTGCTCGAAGTGCCCTATTCCTTGGAATAATTCAAGACATGGGCCTTCTTGGGGATTCTATTTCCACAGTGGAATTGAAGAGACCGGCAGCCGAGACATCATATGTATTGTTTGTCATCAAGTTCTTCGCAATCCATCAGAACATGGGACCAGCTCAATGGGGCAACACTTGCTGGAAAAGGTTCGCATCACAAAGTTAAACAAATAAGCAGAGTCAGAGGTCACTGAATTAACCAATTCGATGGTGGAAGAAACAGCTTTGGCCCTCCTGATGAGGCAAGGAAGTTGAAGAATCACAATAGTCAGTTTGCACAGGAAAATCATATTTGATATCCGGGTTAATCCATATTGACCGAAATGAGGGACAAAACGTTCCAAACTGGCTGCTAAGAACTTTGAAATTTCCGAATTTCACCAAGACACGTGGAATTGCTACCTCATTTTAGGATTTGTTTTGGCAGATATTCCATGGAACGCTATATCAAATCTTGATCTACGACAGGAATATAAGGCATTACACGATGACCAAGTCCTACCGTCCGCTATGATCCTTAGTAACATTTGCTGGAGGGAATATGCACTGACTGTGGATGCAATTAAGAAGGAATCGCAATTATGAAATAAAGTTTGATTCACTTTGGATGGATGGGCATCAACAAACAAACGAGCCATAACGTCTGTCATTGCGTACTATATGGATCATAATTGGGCATTGCGTGAAGTTCAACTGGATTTCGATAAGTTTGATCGCCTGTTCTTTTCCCGTTTCTAAATCTAATTGAAGATGATAGGTTGAGGGCCAATATCTTTGAACAACGCCAGCCGTGCAGTTGAAGGACGTGCTTGATCATTTAAAGATTACCGACGGCCGTTTGCTTGGTATTACAAGTGATAATGCTTTCTCAAACTGTTCGATGACATGCGAGCTGCAATCAACATTTGAGGCCTCTGGAATCGAGTGGCCTGCATTGAGGAACCACAACCGTGCATGGCGCACATCATACATCTGGCTTTAGGTGCATTCATGGGCAGTCTTGGTGTAAAAGGCCGCACCAAGTCTTGGGAAGCCCATGAGCACTATCAGCAATTTGTACAGAATGAAAACATAGACATTGGGAATAGTCAAAGACTTCGAAAAGAGGGCAATGCTAGAATCAACAAGGTGTCAGCCATGAAACCAGGTTTAGCAAAGATAATTGGCAAGGTACGTATTTCTTGATATTTTGAAAGTTCTGAAGCTGACCTTCATATAGCAGAGAATACTTGCTATATTAAATATGCTAACACCTGGTGGACCAAACGAGGTTATTGACTGTCAAAAAGCCAACCTCCGTATTCCAGTACTTCCGATTATGGATGTGACAACACGATGGAACTCTACACTGGAGTTGCTCGAGAGCACCTACCATTTACTGGAACTCACATACGAGTGGCTTCAAAACCTGAAATACACTGAATACCGGCCACTATTCACAACTCAGCATGAATAGACGATTGTAAAGTAAGTCATGGAAGTATTGAGGCCATTTCAATATTGGACCCTTTGGATGTCGAAGAGGCATACAGTCACATTACATCACATTATCACAGTGTACAATGATATGTTCCATCACATGGATGTCGTGATACGAGATTTTGGCAAGAAGAAGACTCAATGGAAGGAAGACTTGTTATTCACTGTGCATTTAGCTAGAAAGAAGCATTCCAAATACTACGCTGAAGTGACTGCAACATCTGGCATGCATCTCATTTGCGCACCCAGCCGTAATCCTTTCCGGATGTTGCGATTGTTTAGAAAGTTGTACAAGGGAATGGATATCAATCCTGAGACCGAGACATCCTACGCTACACAATAGCAAGACTCCTTTCTAAAGTATGTGGAGAATCAATACTTTGCCAAACATCGACGTGTGCCGGTCAATAAACTCGAAACCAAACTGAGCAGCAATCTTGTCCACTTTACAACGGCTTCACTGTCCTGTCAATCATCCATTGATCCATATGATTCGTCCAGCGATGATGAGCAATACTTAAGGCCTGATCATGTTGATGAGACGACACCCGGACAAAGTGATCTTGCAGCCCACTTATTGACGGCTGACAGGCTCTATTTGAATTCGCCGTCTGAAGCACCCAAGCACTGGGGGCAAATTAATCCAAATCTAAATGATTACCACTCTAACCCAATGGAGATTAGCAGTACATTTTGGATACCGGACATGACTGATTGGTGGCGACAATAGGAGGAAATGCACTGAAAGTAGGCCGATCCCTCCAATGTGGCACGTGACATATTCTCTATCATACCACATGGTGTTTGAGTGGAGGCCAGGTTTTCCCTTGGCCGAGATGTTATCGGCTGGAGGAAGTCACAAACCACAGGGGAGACACATCGTGAAAAAGTCGTTGTAAGGCAGTTTGCTTCAGCCAATACCGGGATCTTGGCACGCACTGACCCAGCATTCGATACCACAAACACAGAAAAGGACTCAGAACCAAAGAAAGAGGTGGAGGAAAGGAAATTTCACAGACTGGCCAAAGTTCACGACTTTTTGGAGATGTGGCAGGGCAGCCAAAACCTGCAGGCTACCCAGAGGGAATCACGCAATCACAACAGGCCGATGACTGCCATAGGATACATTTTGGACACCGAAGAGATCGTCGAAGCATCCTGGTCACTCTTTCAATACGATTGTGGGACTGCATTTGACTTGTCAGAAACATTACCTCTGCCACCAGCATTGTCTGCAAAGAACTTCCCTGGAGGAAGAACTTAAATCTGAAATGTCCGCCGGATCCGGAGAATCAACCATCATCCAGTTGAAAGTGACGAGGATAGCGCACATGAAAGCATTTTGGACACCAATCATTGCCCAAACTGGAATGGTGACTTGGATAATCCAAGTGACAGCGAAGAAGATTGCGCTCCCGATGATGAATTCTATATAGAGCACAAAATTTTCATTGTGGATCCTGAATGCGCATAGCAGCAGGATGCGAGCGACGCCCCAAATGTGCCCAGATTGGTTCTGCCGACACGGAAGTCAAAGAGGCAGGCTAAAAATGTGTTAGTGACAGTCATTAGAGTTGAAACGCGGAGAAATAAAGGAGCGAAGACAAAGTAGCACAGAATGCCTCAATAGTTCACCAACTTCTTATAGCATGAACGAGAGTTGCAGTTAGAGATATATTATCGGTGAATGGTAAGTATCTTGTGAATATCGGTTTATAAATTAATGTATAGCAGGCGCAATGAATCATTTGGCATGAAACATCATTTTCAGTCGTTTTCCAGTGAACAGTGCATGATATTTACCCCGCTAGGCATTGCCACAGGGCCGAGTCTCAATGAAGTAGAAAGCCAACCGGGAAAGTCAAATCTGGATGAAAACAATTATCGATTGCAGCAGATGTTGAATGGACAGTATATGCAAACGAGGGTCAAGAGAGCGTCAAGGATTTGTGGTCATGTAATTACGCTAATTCACCAGTGACTTAATAGTTGGTATGCATAAGCAACGCATTGGAAGGTTTTATTGGGAAAACAGATAGCAACACAGTCACTGCCCCACTCTTTGCATGAGCATCAACGGAACGTCAACCATTTGTGATCTTGTAAGTACAGTAATTCACCAGTGACTTTGGCATTGTTATGCATCATGGACGTATTGGCAACTTTTACTGGCAACAGAGATAGTGACACGGTCACCGCCCCGTTCTGAGCATGAGCCTCAATGGAGAGTTAATGATTGCTGGTCTTGTAAGTATGGTAATTCACCAGTGACTTGGTCGTTGTTATGCCTAACGGACGTATTGGCAGCATTTATTTGCAAAAGAGATAGCAACACAGTAACCACCCCATTCTTAGCATGAGTGTCAACGGAGCGTCAACGATTTGTGGTCTTGTAAGTTTGGTAATTCACCAGTAACTTGGTCGTTTGTATGCATAACAGACTTATAGGCAGCTTTTATTGGCCAACGAGATAGCAACACGGCCACCACCCCATTCTTAGCATAAGTGGCAAAAGTTCATCAACAACTTTGAGCTTTGCATCATGAGTAAGTAATGATCCAATTCCTTGCAAACATTCATTTATGAGATATTGGCAGCCTTTACGGGCAAAATCAACAGCGACATGCTCGCTGCAGCATCCTGAAAATGAGCGTCAACGCAGTGTCAGCAGTGTTAGGACTTGAATATTTTCGAATACAGGCATCGCGCGGATTTTCTCATGCCTAACTGTATTGTTGACCACCATGCTAGTCAAAAGTACCATATATCGAAGGTGAAACACAGATACCAAATTAATCGATATTGCAAACTGCTTAACATGCAAAAGCACATTAGTGGTTGCTGAAAATGCGAATTTGATAAGATACTATTAACACACTGCAAATAAAAAAGCCTCATATGAATCTATAGATGGAGCAGCAGGGGGACCCACTGACAACCGGCCCAATTGAGATGGGTTGGGGAGTTTACGATTGAACTGTACCCGAGTGGGCAGTTCAGATTTATTGACGACCTGGACCGCCAATTTCGCAACGGTTTGGTTTGGTCCCGGACCCGGACCCCACGTGACGGTCAGGAACCGTTACTAATACTACTTACTATATGGATCCCAATTGGACAGTGCGTGAAGTTCAACGCGCTTTCAATGAGGTTACATCGCCTATTCTTTGACCCTATTGAAATCTCAATAAGAATGATAGTTCAAGGGGCAACAGACTGGAGCAAGGTAAACCGCACATTTGAAAGAGGTACTTGATCGTTTTGAGCGTACCGACAGCTATTCGCTTGATAATACACCTGACAATGCTTCGTCAATTTACTCGATAACGTGCGAGCTGCAATGAACTGTAGAGGCCTTGGAAATGTAGTGGTTTGCACTGAGGAACCACATACCATGCATGGCGAATGTGCTACAGCTGGCATTAGGTGCATTCATGAGCAGCCTTGGTGTAAAAGGCTGCACCAAGTCTTGCGAAGCCCATGAGCATGATCAGCAATGTGGAAAGATTGAAAGCATATATATAGGGAAGAGTCAAAGACATTGAACAGAGTGCAACGCTAGAATCAATAAGGTGTGAGCTATGAGACCAGGTTCAACAAAGATAATGAGAATGTACGTATTTCAACATCTTTTGAAACTCCTGAAACTGACCATCATATAGCAGAGAATGCTTGTAGTATTGATTACGCTGTCACCCGGTCGTCGAAATGAGTTCATTGACCGTCAATTACGCAATGTCCACCTTGTCGTTATTCCGACAATGGACATGAAGATGCGTTGGAACTCTGCACTGGAGTTCCTCGAGCACTCTGTGGTGGAAGAACGGCCCTCACTCCTACAAAGCCACCGATTAGAGTGGGTACATGAATGGGTTACAGTTATCTCGGCTCTGCATCAAACCATCGCAAAGGTTGAAAAACCTTCTCCGGACAGTATCCGACAGCACAATCTAGACAGACCAATCACGTACCTATCATCATCTCATCTCTTTCCATCTTCTCTCTTTTGTTTCTTAGTTCTAGCCAACCCACTATCTTGCTGTGGCTACTCCCTCCCTACGCTCCTTGAAACAAAAGATCGAATTTCGTAGCTTCCTATGGAAGCTATCATGTGAGATGTCCTCATCTGCGATTTCCGCCCCCACGCCTACCGATAACAGGAATTCTCACGCCTCAGGCTCCAAAATCCAAAATACAGTGATTACCGGCCACTCTTCACAACACATAATGAATGGACCATTGTTAATCATGTGATGGAACTATTAAGGCCATTCCGATATTGGACCTTGTGGAAGTCAAACAGGCATACTGTCACTGTGCATCAGGTTCTCACAGTGTACAATGACATGTTCTATCACATGGATTGCATGATGCGACCTTTGCCAGAGAAGAAGACTCAATTGAAGGAAGACTTGTTCTGCGCTGTGAAGTTAGCTCGACAGAATCTGTCCGAATATTATGCTGCAGCCACTAGGCTGACGGGTCTGCATCTCGTTTTAGTACATGTTCTTGCTCTATTCTGGAAGTTGCAATCGTTTAGTGAGTGGAACATGGGAATGGAAATTAATCCTCAGAACGAGACATCTTATAGTACCCAATCTCAAGAGACCATTCTGAAGTATGTGGAGAATGAATGCTGTGCCAAACATCAATGTGTGCTGGTGAATAAACGCGAAACCTTACCACGCAGTAATCTAGTCCCCCATGCAATGGCTTCTGGATTCTGTCAATCCTTCTTGAATCCGGATGATTTGTCCAGCAATGATGAAGAACACTTAACACCTAACCATGTGGCTGAGATGACACCCAGATGAAGCGATTGAGCAGCAACCAGATTGACTGCCACCAGCCACTATTTGAATTCGCAGCCTAAGCCACCAAAGAACTTGGGGCAAAATAATCAAAATCTGAATGATTACCACTCCCACCCAGTGCAGGTTAGCAGTACATTTTGGATACAGGACATAACTGAGTGATGGATTCAAAAGGAGGAAATGCACTCAATTTACGCCGATCTCTCCAATGTGGCACATGACATATTGTCTATCACAGGATATGGTGTCGGAGTGGAGGCCAGATTGTCCCTTGGCGGAGATCTTATCGGCTTGAGGCAGTGAAAAACCACAGGCGAGTCCCTTCACGAAAACCACATTGTAAGGCTGTTTGCATGACCCAGCAACAGGAATTTGGTAAGGGCTGACCCAGATTCAACTACCATGATTACAGAAAACGACTTGGAATCAAAAAATAAGGCGGAGGAAATGATATTTCCCAGAATGGCCATGGTTCACAACTTTTTGGAGATATGGCAGGGCCCCCACGACCTCCATGCTACCCAGAGGGAATCTCGCCCCAAAAACTAGCCGAATACTGCCGTAGGATACAATGCAGAGATGGAAGAGATCGTCAAAGCAACCTTGTCCCTTTTTCAACATGTTGGTGTGGCTGCATTTAAACTGTCAGAAAGATCTCCTTTGCGACCAGCTTTATCTAAAAAGGACCTCGCTGGAGGACAAACTCAAATATATCATATTCACTCAATCTGAAGAATCAACTGTCATTCAGTTAAATGTGATGATGGTAGCGCAGCTGAAAACATTTCGGACACTGATGATTGGCAGAACTGGAATTGAGACTTCGATAATCCAAACGACAGAAAAGATGATTGCACAGTATATCATAAATCTGATATAGAGCAAGACATTGGCATTGAGCATGCGGAATGCCCAGAGTATCGGGATCTTAGCACTGTGCCAAATGCTCATGCATTGATTCGGCCTACACTGACCTCAAAGAGCAATGCTGAAAATGTTCTATTGATGGTGAATGCAATCAACACAAGGAGGAATAAGATAGGGAAGAAACCGTTGAACACAATGCGTCAATATTTCAGCAGCTTCATTATATATGATGAAAAAGTATGTTAGTTAGAGATGTATGATAGGCAAATCGTGAACATTAGCTTGTGAATATCAGTTGAGAAACAGATGTATAGTTGCCATAATAAACCTTTTCTTAATATAGATAAATTTTACTTGAGTGAGTGCAAATAGTGCGGGAATGTTATTGTGTTTGGCTTTGCCACAGGGCCGAGTCTTAATCAATCAGAAAGACTCCCAATAAGTTCAAATCATGGTTCAAGCTATTATCAATGGAGGCAGACGGTGAACAGAAAAACAATTAAAATGAGCGTCAACAGAGCGTCAACGATTGGTGGTTTTGTGAGTACAGTAATTAAACAGTGATTTGGTCACTGTTATGCATAACTGATGTATTGGCAGCATTTATAGGCAAAAAAGACAGAAATACGGTCACCGCCACATTCCGAGCATGAACGTCAATGGTGTGTTAAAATCTTGGAACGTCACATCTTGGATAATGTATGTTCTGATTAGTTGCAGACATCCATTTATGAGAGATTGGCAGCCTCTACTGACAAAAACAACATCGGCATGCTCCCTGCCACATCCTGAGAATGAGCGTCAAAGGAGCGTCCACCATTTGTAGCTTCGCATGTTGGGAAATTATTGTTTCGATTGGATGCAGACATCCATTCATCGGATATTGGCATCCTTTACTGTCAAAAACAACAGCCATATGCTCCCTGCTGCATCTTGAAAATGAGCCTCGATGGAGCATCAACAGTTTCAGTTGTTGTCCATTATGTAATCCATCCATCGCACGGATCTTCGTGTTCATAACGGACTTATTGACCGCCCTGATAGGCACAGATACAAAATATTAAATGTAAAACACAGATTCCAAATTAATCAATATTGCAAGCTGCAAAGCATGCAAAAACGTATTATTGGTTGTTCAAAGCGCGATTTTGATAATATACATTTAACATAGTTCAAAAACAAGAGCCTTATATGAATCTATGGATGGACCTGCTGACAACCCGCACAATTCCGACAGGTTGGGAGTGAACCATCGAACGGTATCCGAGTTGAAGGTTCGGCTTTGTTGACAACCCAGACCGCCAGTTTTTCAATGGATTGGTTTGGCCCCAGACCCGGACCCGAAGTGACGGTTCTGGAACCGTTGCTAACAGTAACCGTGATATGATCATGATCGAAGCAGGAGTGGCTAGCGCAGTCGCCGAGGCAATGTTGGGAAAGATAACTCGTAGTTGATTCATTGCTGCAAGCAAGAGGTGGAAGTGGCATCTGATATAAGAAATACCGAGGAGTGAGACTTCAGAGTTAGCAAGCACACAAGGAGACAGGAGGAGACGGATGATGGCAATAATGACCCAGCAGGCATGTGAGGTTGTCCAGCTGTACCAAACTCTCAACAGGATGGCCAGATTGCTAGAAGCACACACCGTACATTAAGATATGTACTTGCTCAGAAAGAAAGAATGGTGGGAGGATAGTCGGACTGTGTAAGATAATCACCACAAAGACAACATAATGTTGGGGACAGATATCACAGACATAACCACCAAGGTGGTGGCCAAATAAGCATTAGGCGATGTAACACTGGTGTGGGAAGCGAGAAATGAAGAAAGCGATGGGTCTGCAAGGCATGAATGGGGAGGTCTAAAGTCCTCCCAGCACTGAGGTGCAATGCAGGATGGGGCGACACAGAAGTGCCAGCTGCAGCAGCAACCAAAACGCAAACCATAACTGCAACTAAAACAGCAGCCTGAACCGCGACATAAACCAAAACATGAGTTAACAACTACTCTGTCCAGAACATGGGAGACTGTCCAACCCTGATTGCAGAGTCAGTAGGCAGCAGCCTTTACTGGCCCCACCCTGATCCCAGGATGAGGCATGGCAGAGAGCTGCGAGATTTTAATGGGAGACAAGAGTGTACCTCTGCCCTACAGGATCGACCTGGAAGTTGCATCAGCAATCAACTGTCCACATGTCCACCAGAAGGTACTAGCCCACAGCGCAATGATGAATGAGCAGAGAAATCGGAAGGGTGCTGTCACCGCAATTATCTCCTAACAAACAACAGCTGCGATGGCAGGGGCTGACCTGAACGTCATCAACAACGCTACTGATCTGCTCGATATGGGTGACATCGAGTTCGAACAAATCAATCCTGGGAAATGCTGAAAGCCCACCAGGGACTACATGTGAGGTACATGCGTAAAGGAACAGAGTTGTTGCAAAAGTTCTGTGACAAAATGCATACTGAGAACAAAGTAGTAGTGATTCCCGTCGAAATGTGTTGGCTTGGGAACACTGATAGCTCCAGGCATTGGAGATATCGAAGGGAGCTGTCCGCAATGACAGTCATGCTTGTAGGGAAGGGGAACAATGTTGCGCACTACTTTGACAATGATGGCATGAAGGTGGTGGGAGTGGGGCAGTACCAAGTTGAACCAGTCAAGAGTGTGCACCCAGACAGTGGATGTAAGCACTGTTGTGGATGAGGACACATAGAGAGCAAGTGTACTAGCAACCAAGTCTGTGACTACTGCGTCGGGATACCCCGCACCTGCACCTATAAGTGCAACATGGTAGGGTGCACTATACAGCAGGGCTCACTGTGTGCTCACACGGAAGAGAAATGCCCTAACATCAACCGAGACCAAGTTGAACTCAGCACTGAATCGGCAAACCTTGCGGAAGCCACAAGTTTGGTCCAGGAGAGGAGAAGATGAGAACCAGCTGGGTGGACACAACAGACCTTTGGACAAATCTCTGTCAGAAACACAACAGCATTGTTCTTGTTGTTTAATTATACTGTATTGACTCCAATTAGAGTATAACAGAACCCTGATATCCCCTCCGCCTCCGGGCGAGCCGACTATATGGCGTAGCTGCCCCCCTGCTCCCCTACTTCCCCACTGACAAATGAAAGATATCAGAAAGAGAGAACGCAAAACGGAAAGAAAGGATGAAAGAAAGAAAAAAGGAATGGTATAACCCCACTGCCTCCAATGCGGCTACAGAGCCCCATGCCCTCAACCCGCTCCATCCTGCTACTTCAATTGGACGGGAACTTTGCATCCTGAGTGGCCGCCAGGATGTCCATCACTGCCTGGTCGCACGCTTCTATGGAAAAGAGCTCAGAGATCTGCACATGCTGGCATCTGCCCGCTCTCCAGCCCGTCACCTTTCTCACCGCCATCTATAGTTTTTTCTTCTGGACTCTCCACCTGCTGCAGTGGCGGAAGAGGTGCACCCGCGTCTGGGACAGTGTCCCTCCACACCACCAGCATTTGTCGTCATCTCGGTGGCCGAACCATTCTAGGTAGACCCCTGTGGGCACATGCCTGGACTTTAGTCAGTAGAACCTGGCGGCCTGCGGCTTTACACTTGTCATCGGGATAGGCCTCTTGGGCCCCCCCTTGCCCTTGAGTCTGTAGCTGAAGTGCTTGCTGCACTTGTCGGCCTCTCACTCTACCTTAGTTGGCGATTTTCGCTCGGAGAATCATCTAATCCTATTCGAGGCCGAGGTGTATGGCCACTCTATCACTGTGCTTCCGCTTGCGTCTGGGGCTAAGTTCATCTGACTGTCTGCTTCTTCGTTTCAGGGAATGCCAGAGTGCCCAGGGACTCAGTGGATCCCAGTTGCGATGTTGTGGGCAAGGAGACTATGCGGTCTGCTTTTAATCCGCCTCACCAGTTGCTGCCCTTGCTCCAGCTCCAGGAGTGCCGCTCATCCGATTGTGGCCTGTGAGTCGCTGAAGACTGCCACCGTCTTCACCCCATGCTTCTGGAATGTTGCTCTCTTCTCGACCGCCACGTCGAGCGCGAGTACTATCCCCTACAGTTCAGCATCTAAGACCTCCATCTGCCCGGTGGCCAGAAAGCAGCGGCAAGACATCCATTTATTTCCCTGTCTACACACGGCTGCGGCTCCCACTCGGCCATCGTCTGAGCGAGATCCATCTGTCCGCCACATCGAGACCCCTGCTCCGATCTTGGCTTCTTTCTCTCTTGCCCAGTGCTGCCCGGCGCTTTCGACTGCAGTGGTGTCGTCCAGTACGGTGGTCCTGACTACTTGCTCTTCGCCTGAGGCTAGCCAGTTGATGCATTCGGTTGTCCGGCCATGCTCATGCTCTTTCCTGGCTCCTCTGCATATCGGTGCTCCGGAAGAGGGGTTTTTGTGTATCTCCATTTGTTTGCTACATCATGCGTGTGCTAGTCTCGCTGCGAATCGGTGCTGTCTGGAGTCCAAGATTACTGGCGCCTGTGTAAGCCCTGACTATCTCATTAGTGCACCCTGCGGGCTGGTGGGTAGCACGCCCAGGATGGACCTGGCTTATCGATTGAGGAGGAGTTGGAGGTCGTCTCGCCTGCCTACTGCCCTGGGATTCCACCAGCGCTCGCTCTCATATAGTGCGACCGATTGGACGCACGCCAATTGGACGGCCCTTACGCTCTCAGGAAGAACGCCATGTGTCTTGGTAAGGGTTCGGAGCCTGGGATCTGCTTCCCTGGCTTTCTTCATGCATCGGTTGTGGTGCTTCTTGAACTTCAGATGTGGGTCCATCCACACGCCCACCCAGCGCGTCACCTGTGCGTTGACCCGTAAGGACTCATTTCCAACTCTTATCTTTGCTGTCAGTTGTGGCTGGAGTTGTTTCCTGTGGCCTGGTCTGCGCGTGAATAGTGCCGCCTCTGTGTTTGCTGTGTCGAACTGTAGCCCTCGTCTACTTGCCAAATCAATGCTCTTCACTGCGCATCTCTGAAGTATCCAGACGACATGGTTGACATCGCTTCAGGTCGCCACCCAGCCGTGGTTGTCTACAAACGATAGCCCATCGGCTTCTGATACATACTCTTCGACGAACTTCATTAGTCCTGAGGTGTAGATCGTGCTGAGGATCAGTGACACAGGTGAGCCTTGCGGGACCCCTGCCTCCACTGGGTGTCTGTCCATGGCATTGCACTCAATTACCATCTCCACCGTTTTTTCCGACAGCAAGCTCTCAGTCGATCGTGAAAGATCTCTGTCCATTTGGCTGACCTACATCCAGTTGACTAATCGTCCTTTTCCCACGCTTGGGAAGGCTGCCTTCATATCCATGAGAAGTACGCCAGTTCTGTAGCCGTTTGTCCAAGCTGCGTGAGTTCTGTCGACTATGATGGCCGCTGCCTCGATGGCTAACCGTCCTTTCCTGCTTCCAAATTGTCTGTGGCTCAGTAGCCCTCGCCTTTTGGCCACTTCTGAGAGCCGCTCCGCGGTTACTTTCTCAAGGACTTTTCTTATGCAGCTAAGCAGCGATATGGAGCGGTAGACCTTCAGCTTTGTATAGTAGTCTTTTCCAGGCTTGCGAATCGCCACGCCACTAGGCTGCTTCCATACCACTGGTTGTCTTCCAGTGCGAATTGCCGCAATCATCAGCCTCATGATCCTCTCTTTGTCCCACTTCTAGAGCAGCGGTATGAGGCCAAAAATAGCTTGTCTGGTCCCGGTGCCTTCTTGACTGACTGAGAATACAACGCTCGCTCTACTGCTTCATCAGTAATGTGTGTATGCGCGTTTCCCGCGGGAGGTAGTTCGTAGTACTGGTCACCGTTGTTTGGGGGGAAATATTCGTGCCTCAGCATCTCCTCTTTCTCCAATGTTGTGTTTGCGTGCTTGCCTTCTCTGTTTGTTAAGGCATCCACGGTCATACCCGCGCGAAGGTTCGCGTATCACGCCGCTCACCATACCTTGGCTTCCCCAAAATTGTTCAAGTAATGGGTCCACATTTGTCTTTGGGACCGCCAGATCGACTTCTGGAGCTCTACCTCCGCCCGGGCAGCCTCCTCCGAGTTCCGTCTTCTCCTTCTCTCTCTCGCGAATGTTCTTCTTCTTTCTTTGATGTGTGCATTCCACCACCTCTTAGATCTGGCACCAATCCTGATTTTCTTTGCCGTGGCGTGGAGAACGCTGCTCAATGCTTCCTGACACCATGCAACCTCCTGTCCCACCTCGTCCTCTGTACACTCTGCATCTAATTGAGCTGTCTCCTTCGCTCATTCCATCCATAGCTTCTCCGCTCCTTCCACGTCTTTCTCTGGCATTGCAGCGAAATTCCACCCTACTACCCTATTATGATCCGCCTCCTCCTGCCTGGCTTCTCCCACTTCCCATTCTATAACTTCAGGGTCAGATCCAGTGGCGTGGTCTTCAGCCAGTATGTGCCACTTTACTATTGGTTGATTTGCCAATGTGAGGTCGATGACCGATTCGCCATCCTGGTCCTCTCTTGACCAATGGTGTGTGGGCCAGCCGTCATTTCCAATGTCCAGTCCATTCTTGTCAATCAGGTCTTCCCAGAAAGCAGCATCCCACTGCACTTTGCATCTTGGGTCCCATCGTTTCCTGTGGGCGTTGAAGTCCCCTGTAACGACAGTGCCGCCCTGTGGAATAACTCTCTGCCAGTCCAACTTTGGCGCCGGTCTCTCTCCCGAATGCGTGTTCTCTTGGTTGTGAACGTTGACTATCCTTGTTATCGTCTCCCCTCTCCTCCTGACATCGGTGGGAATGACATCTTCGTTCGCACCTCTGCTCAAAGCCGTCCGCTCATCAACCACCAAGCCACTCCCGCTCTGTATCGCCATCCAAAGTCTTTTTGTTCTGCTTATTTCATATGCCGAATAGCTTATCCCACTACCTTCACTTTCTCTCGGTGACTCTTGCAAACACACTACGTCCGCCCTGCATTCGACTCCCGTCATCAGCGCCGCAATGGTCAACTCGTGTCACCTTGCGCAGTTGTGCTGGATCACTCTGATCATTGCGAGCCAGGGCTCCCGTTTCAGTCTCAGACGCGGACCTGGTCACAGTCTCAGTTTCGGCCATCATGATGTCTTCTGCCCCCCCCACTGCCTCCTCGTCTTCGTCCATGTCTTCCAGCACCTCTTCATCTCCCCCTCCTTGCGCCACCCCCTGGGGCCTAGGGCCAAGCGCCGCTATGTTCTAGCCCGTTGCCGTTGCCATGTCCCAAGCTGCACTCATGGACGCTCGTGCTGCTAGCCCAATTTTTCTACTCTGCCGCGGCACGTCGGTGGCTTCGGTCTTCTTCCAGTACCTGCTGCCGAACGCGATATGATTTGCTTTGCAATTAGGGCACTTTTCCAGAGTGTGGCAGCAGAGTGATCCCTGCTTTGAAGTGCATCCCACCACATTGCATTTGTGGTCGCTCGTCCGGTGATGGCCTGAGCAGTAGCCAGAGCTGGGTTTGCTGCTGCACTTGTTCTCGATGTGGCCCCACCCTCAGCACAGTTCACACCTGCTGTTAGGTTCTTCGTTCGTGTACTTTTCGACTGGGTACCACACCCCCGCCGCCTTGATGCCTTTCTTCATTAAGATCTGTGCCACCCTGCACCCCTTTACGATGAAAACTACCGATGACGTGTCAATCTCTCTGTTCGGCCACCTCTCCCAGATAGTATGGGGGTTTGCCAGCCACCTAACTTGGGTGGGGGTCAGTATACCCTCATTCTCCGCTTCGAATTGTTGTCCCATTTTCTGCAGGCGTTCCGTGCCTTTCCCCATGTACCCTACAAGAGGAACTGCTTGGATCGTTAGCCTTTCCAAGGACACATTCTCTTTGACGTCGACGACATCTTTGGCAACTGTCCTCGCTTCAGTGATGATATTGTCGTGGAACTGCAGAGGCATCTCTGCGGTCGCATTCGGGTGCGTGATTGCAGTCATCGCGCCCTTGTCATTCCTTTTGGCGTTCATGATCCTAATGAGGGCCAGTGCCTTCTGGTTGGGGAGCGCTCTGTTGATTGCTGACGCGATTTCCTAGTCCATTTCATTAGAGAGCGGTACACTCTCGTCTCTTCATAATACCAGGCGTCTCTCCGCCATGCTCAATCCAACTGTCAGGGCGGGGCCCTGGCCGAGGGGGGCCCTCTCACTCTGAGCTTGGGGTGGGACGGTCTCCCACCGTCTAGCGGTTGTGGGCACTGTCCTTGGCATGGGCGCGGGCTGCGGTTTGGGCTGCAGTTTGAGCTGCAATTTGGGGTTCAGTTGCTGCTGCAGCTGCTGGCGCTGCTCTGGTTGCTCTTCTCGCGTCCTATCTGGATGTTGCAAGACCTCTAGCCCTCCGCCGTCCATCCCCGCTGTCTCATCTCTTTTTTCTCTCACGCTTCGTGTCCTGGTTCTACCCCTTTCATGATCTTCGCAAGCATATTTTTGATGCACATCCCTCACAGCCTGTCATCCTCGTGGTGGGCATCCCACTTTTGCTCTCTCTCTTGCCTCCATGTCGTCATTCCCAACCACTGTGCTTCTTCGCAGGCTCCCTGCACTTGCACCAAGTTTGTTAGGTGTCTAACAGTTCGGTGCAGCTGGGTTAGCTCCTGCACTTGCTGTCGCATTGTTCTCTCCATGCCGCTCCTCGAATTGTTGGGGGTCACCGGGGCCTTGCTCCTCCTTCTCCGCTTCCCATTCTCGTTTCTGTCCATCGGCTCAAACATGGTTGCGCAGGCAGTCTGCGCGGCGGTGGGTATCGCCGCTGAGATCATCTCCATCGCCACGTCCATAGGCGCGTCGCTGCTCCTGTCTCCCGCTTCTCCCGTGTCCAGGTCGCTCCTCTCGCTTACTCTGGCTTCGGTCATCACTCCTGTGAGGCAAACCTCTCAATACAACAGCATTCGGTCTGAGGGCTAGGGCACCTGGTGCAGGAGAAAGAAGTACAAGCGAAAAGCAGATGGGGGATGCAGAGGAAGGGGGAATGGAGGCAGAAGACGTCACAATGGCCCAGAGCACCACGCCAACGACTACAACACTGTTAGCACCAATCGCCACTGGAATGGCGATCGCTGCGGGGACTGGCATTGAAAAAGAAACTGCAACATCAGCATCTGTCCCCAATGTGTAGTTAGATTCCACCCAACTGGGCATTGATATACATATGAACCATGGCCGCGCTCGAAATGGGGGTGGAAAGGATGATGGATGTGGTGTACCTTGAAAAACCACCAAGCGAATGAGAAGGAATCAGAATCAACCATGCTGCATACGAAAGTAGAAAAAGAATGATGGTGTGGACAGCGAATCTTAAAGCTAGCTGTCTTACTTCGAATGAAAGTACCGACTGGAGCAGAAACTCAAACAACAACATAATTGTTGATAACATCACAAAGAGGGGAGAGAACCTGATCAGTATCGTAAACACTTACAAACACAAACCAAGGGAGACAGAAGTGAAACCAGTGAGGAGACTGAAGAGGCACAAAATCATCACTCAGTGGGGAGGTGGCACTGTGCTCGTGGGATACTCCAATGCCCACACACAACATTTGGACCCGATGTGTACCGAACTGAGGGAAGATACAGATTCAAATGAAATTATACGCAAAGATGGGCCGGTACTTGGGAATGAAGAATGGCCCACTCAATGCTTGAGGAGAAATGAATGCGAGGGAGAATCACTAATAGATTTGAACTTGGCCAACTGACCATTTGGAACATGGACACTTTTGGATTGGGGTCATGTCACAGGGTCTGATCACGAGATCACACACTGGCAGGTGGAAATGGATAAGCAAGAGGAAGCTCAAGCCATAAAAGTTGTAAGGTGGAAACTAGCGCCCATGTCGCAGGAGCATACAGCGCAGGGTGAGTAAATCTGGAAGGGGCAAGAAAGAGGATGGGAATGATTGGGTGTGGAGAGCACAGGCGACGATGTGGAGAGCAATGACAAATGGTACTGTGATGAACTGCTCGACGTTCTCAATGCCACTGCTCAGAACATCATGATCTGCACTTGGTAAAAAAGATGGTGGAATGCCGAGATTCAGGGCAAGAGGAGCCAACATGGAGGAGAAATGATATAACACGGAAGGAGTCGACTCCAAAATACACTTAACTAGAAGTATCCCTCCTCATTATCACATATCTTGTCTTGCTATTGGACTTGATATTGGACATATACAAAGACTAACGTAGGTTACCCTGCCATGCAACACGACCGGGCGATGAAACACCCAGGCAACACACCATCTTCGGAGTAAAAGCCGGGCAGCAACCACAACCACAACCGCCACCCACAACCACAATGCCTAGAGTCAAAGCAAGGAAGTTACAGATAAAGGAAGATACTATGCAGAAGGCTATAAGGGACTACAGGGGTGGCAAATTTACAAGCATCAGAAAAGTGGCAATACACTACAAGGTGGACTTCACCACGCTTTCCAGAAGGCTAAGAGGCACAAAGCCAGCCCAGGAAGCACATCCTGAGAGCACTCTCCTGACTCCAGTGCAGGAGGAGGCCATTGTGCAGCTGTGTCTGCGGTTCGACAGCTGGGGCTTACCTCTAAAGCTTGCTTATGTTAGGGGTCTTGCCTACCATATGCAGGACCCAGAAAAGTGAAGACAAC
>Ga0307514_10001642_pt1 | contig 26065 bp, 30 predicted proteins | sample 16_EM_MG_FD_203088 | JGI IMG/M metagenome (GOLD analysis project Ga0307514, IMG submission 203088) | Populus trichocarpa ectomycorrhiza microbial communities from riparian zone in the Pacific Northwest, United States - 16_EM | ecosystem: Host-associated > Plants > Roots > Unclassified | place... | reverse complement strand
GACGTTATCCGCGAGTTGAGTAGTCGCATTAAGGATCCGGATCTTGGGAGACTGTTCGAAAACACCTTCCCAAACACTCTTGGTGGGTATTTTGCTATGCGTGAACGCCAGGGTCCTGAAGAGATACAGATACCACCATCAAGTACTTTAACAAAGTGAGAATCTCATCACCGGCGTGTGTTTTCACAGGCTCATGTTTTGCGAAGACAGAGAATGTTGCATTTGTCATCACGGGAGTGCGTTGGTTTCGAATATTTTGGGGCCAGATGCTCACTGCGGGATGAACCAGGATATCACGTCAGCGGTTCGCGTTCTGGAAGGTTTCTGAAGAACTGACAAAACTCTGCAGGGCGCAGTGGCTGCGGGATACAGCAAACCAAGTGCGCCGCAATGATAACCCCCGTCAGCACAAGACGGAACCTGACTTTACGGTGGACAGCTCACTCACTACTCTCCACTATTATCTAGAGACGCGGATCTTGCGGCACTCGTCAAGGCGGTGGTTAATACAGAATCCAGATATGTTGCAGAGTACCCATACTGTGGGGCATTTCAACCTCCTCCAGAGAGCGGACTCAATCCGACGGAAAACGACTGGGCAAGAGGGGTGATAGTTAACCCGTTAGTAGTTGTCCAAGCATCCAGAAAGGGGGTCTACTTACTCGGAACAGAACAGTGGACAACAGGACCGTTTTCGAATGCAAGGTGAGAAAATCGTTCGTTCCACGCCTGGGAGCTGATAGTGGATAATCACGCGAACAGTACGAGGTCGATTCGCTGTGCGGGTTCTTGAAACTATCAAGATCATACTTTCAGCAAACAGGCGATTCATCGTTCATGAACGAAAACTGTACGTCCGCTAGTCCACTCCCGCCACTGCGAGTACTGACTTAAACGAGGGCACTCGGCGATCAACCAAATATTCCGCGTAATTGAGGAGCAATCGCAGGCAAGTTGGGATGAAGATTTCAACTTCATCTCGCACTACAATTGGACTGGGTCTCCTGGCGTGTCGCTTTCCCCTCTAGTCAACAACGATGGAAACGGTGAACCAAAGGGTTACACTGGTATGGTTGGAACACATCACCGACCTTCAGATGATCTAAGCACATTTGGTTCGTTTGCCCGTTCGCCCCGTGACTTCCGGTTTGGTGTTTAACTTTTCCAAGCTTTCCTGACACCCGCAAACGCTATGTTGAGCGTCGAGCTTGAGTTCCTTGCAGAAATCATGAACGCGGCAGGGCATGGTTCGTCGAATGTCACGTCGTCAGCACGAACGTGGAGTAAGCGAATTAAAGACGCCGTCTGGGATACAACGGTCTGGGTCCTGCTCCAAATTTCTGTCGTGAGCTGACCTGTACCTCGCAGATCGAGAGCGGGATATTTGCTTACGAAACTAATGGTTTGGGATCCAAGTATTTCATGGACGATGCGAACGTTCCGGTATGATGCAGTCCTTCGGAAATGACCTTGCAATTCAACTGCGGACAGTCGTTACTATCGCTTCCATATCTCGGTTTCCTAGATAGAGATAATCCAACGTACAAGAAGACTCGGAAGTACCTCCTGTCTTCGCGAAATCCATATTACGCGAAAGGGAGGACTTTCAGAGGAATTGGGTCAGTGTTGTATTGATCACGTTGGAGTAGTGTCCCGTGCTCATCTTTTATAGTGGACCACACGCTACAGCATGGAGGCCATGGTGCGTCAGGCTGCACACTTTCCATGGGTGCGCCGCCTTCCTGACTCCCAAGTTTCACAGGCCGATGTCACTGGTGTCTTCAATATTCGGCAGCGACTATGACGCAGAAATATTGGACGCCCTATATACCATCATAAACGCAAGTTAGATCCATCGGTCGTCAGGAATAACCAACTGACGTACCAAAGCAGAACACCGCCGGACTTGGCTTGATCCACGAGGGTCAACACATCCACGATTCTTCTGACTACACTAGATCTTGGTTCGCGTGGGCTAACTCCTACTTCGCGGAGATGGTCCTCGATCTGGCCGCGCGAAAACCACATCTGATCCTCAAAAACAACGAAAGCTACTACGTGTAACACTTCGAGGATGATGAAGATAGTCGATGGAAACCGGAATGGCACGAAACTATCTCTCCCGAAGCCACGAGGTACCGAGGTTAAAAAGCGAGATATACCACCCACCTTGCCCACCACCACCCCTTACACCGCCTATAGCGGAGCAGGAACTAAGATGTATAGATACTTACCTGGCCTCCATTACTTACCTGAGCCTCCGTATACTTACCCAAGCTCCCGCGTGCTTGCTGAAGATCCTGCTTGTTGAGCCCCCCGCTGCCCCTGCTGGTACTAAAACGCGAACGCGAAAAAAAAAAAAGCAACGTGAGGTAGCTAATGGATGGATGGTGGACGAAAGGAGAGGAAGGAAATGAAAGAGAGTAGGGAACGGAAGTGAAGGAGAGGGATGGTGTAGGGATCGCTGTGGACGAAAGGGTGATAGGCGACGGGCGGGCCGCCTAGACGCGGCTAGAGGCACATCTGTCTGTATCCATCCAATAACCACGCCAACGCCACGCCAAGTGGGGAAAAGGCGGCACGGGCAGCGCCGGGTGTCGCCGGGTGTGTAGGAGGGGGACCTTCCACCTCTAGAGAGGGGGCATATGGGGTCGGCACTCCAAGCACGGGAAGAGAGCGAGGGGGATCTGCCGGGGATAGTTCAACTAGCTCCAGGGCAGTGTCAAACGAAAGTGAAGTAGACCGTGGTGGGCTAAGAGATAATTTCTCAAGCCATTTCATAAACGAGGAAGGAAGTGGTAGAGGTGATAAACTGGGACCAGCCCCAGGGAGAGGAAGAGGCGAGGGGAGATCAGGGGACGCCGAGAAATCCTCCAGGGATTTATCGACGTAATGGAACGGGTCGTCGCCTTCGTGTGGGGGTATCTTGGAAAACACGATGTCCGAGTCGTACTCCTTCTCGTGAGACATGACCTTGGGTCGGAGAGGGGGAGGCAACTCGCGTTTTGCGAGTTTTTCCCAATCGATCCCGTCGAAGAACTTGTGCTTCTTCAACTTTTCGATGGTAGGCCTAAAGTCACGATCCTTTCGGAACATCTTGTCCAGTATATCCCACAGATCCATGCTGATATGGTCGTAGAAGCCGAAAGTAAAGTCCTCCTCGCAAACGAAGGCCTTTATCTCCTCGCAATGACAGCAGACATCCATATTGAACGGCAGGCGATTTAGGAAGAGTTCGTGGAAGCACACCGCAATGGCCCACAGATCCGTCTCGAACGAGTATGGCTTCCCTTGCCACATGTCAGGGGACATGTAATAGGGGGTGCCGCACTCCATAACGCTCTCGAACGGTGACGCTCCAAGTGCGTTTTGAACGCGGTGCGTGGGCTCGGCGTTGAAGTCACGAGACATCCCAAAGTCTGCCAAGAGGATGTGCCCGTCGTCGGAAACGAGTAAATTCCCGGGCTTGATGTCGCGGTGAATGATGTTAAGGGAGTGGAGCTCCTCAACAGCGACGATCATCTCCGCAATCAGTACCTTCTTCTGGTGATCGGATATGGGACCGGCCCGTTCAAGTTGAGTCTGTAGATCACCAGCGGCGAAGTAGTCGAGGAGAAAGTAGACGTTCTGCGAGTCTTGGAAACAGCCCCTGAGAGGAGAACACCACTTGGCGTCGGAGACGTTGAGCAGCGTCTGTAACTCCATTTGAAGAAGTTCCCCCTGATGCTTGACCTTTGGAACGACCTTCATGGCGAACCGTCTCTCCGTGACGACATCGTCGACGAGGAAAACAGTACCAAACTTGCCAGCCCCTAAGCCCCTGACAACGACAAAATCGTGAGTTCTAAGAAGTCGCCCACTCACCGCAGTTGTTCCAGACAACTCCGAGGGGCTACGATGATCCACAGTGGGACGAGCGCAGCGAAGAGCAGAAGTAGAAGACGAAGACATCATGACTGAGAGAGAGAAGATGAAAGTATGGAAGAAGGAACGGTAGGAGATCGAGGATGAACGTTAGTTTCTTATCTAGGCTAAGGCAGGCACAGATCAGTAATACTGGCAAGGCCCTATCGCGTGAGTATTGAGTAAGCTCTTGGATAGGCTCTCGGGTACGAGGACCTCCGATCGCAAGCTGATCGGTGGACAAACCTCGGGGGTAAGCAAAGAAAGAGGGCGTGCTTTTCCAACGATTTTTCATTGAAAGGTGTAATGTACACATCACAGAACCTGCTACACTGGACTCTGGATCAGTTATCAATGACTTCGAAGGGGTCAAAAGACTTGCCTTAGGACTATGCACCCTTCGCATGATACTTGAGCTTTTCAAGTCCCTCTATCCGCGTTTCGTCGCGTAATCTTCCCCTCCGTACAAATGAATGCATTAAAAAGAGGGTTCCACAGAAACACCACCAGATAAAATTCGCCCAGCCTTTGCGCAGGATTATGCACAATATCGGAGCGATCGAGGACACGAGTAGCGGGAAGAGATTAGGATCAACCAGAGGGCTGTATCCCGTTAATGTCCGCACATTGGACCATACAGAGAAAAGGAAATTGCGGATTTCGCGGTCAACAGGGGGATGAAAGGCGGAAACACAGAGACAGCCCTGGAGGCAGAGGTGGAGACAGGTAAACGTGGTGTTGAGAGGGATCGGAGGGTTTGTATCGGAAGTCGCGAATAACACAGCGGTAGGGGGCCGAAGAGGGTTGAAAAGGTATATTACATGTCTGACGCGGTGTAAACGGGCGGAGATGAGGACGAACGGAGGGAGGCTCACAATGCACAGGACAACAAGGCTATGATACCGATACCAACTCGATGTTCACGGTCAGATATTGCCATCTGATGCCGGATATCATCAACAACTCCATCCTGTTCTAAAACACCAGAGTCCGAGATCAGCCAGGAACGTGGGGGGTGCGGCACAGTCGGCTGTACCTTGCTCGTCAAGAATTCGGTCCCCGTCACTCGGAAGCCTGTCAGTGTTAGGGTTGAAGCCAATGCGTTTCCGAAGTTGGTTTTGCACCGTGGAGAGCGGTGTGCTCATCGTTGTGAGTCAACACGTGTCAAAGGCGATGCTCCGCAGGCCACGACGACAGGTGGTGCAGATGAGCGGAGGATACTTTGATCCGAGTCGGAGGGATGTGAATCGATCATCCGTCTGCCAGGGAATGTCAGCGCTTTGCGTCCCAGAACTAAATCGATCCTCCTTGCCACTTGTAGTACTGCAGCCGAAGTTGTCGGTTTGCTTATATCAGAACCTTCCAGGCTCTGACGTTGTGGGATGTTCCCATGCCATTCCTCTCTTGTCAAAAGTGTGCCGTAAGCCGCGATATGAATCCTCCAGATGAATCAGTACGACCGAACATGCAAGCGAACAAGCCTAGAGACTCTGCAGCTAGCCTGAAAACTGGGAGATAATCGATAACAACCCACTCGATGCACGCATGGCCCAGACCGCCGCCAACGTATCAACGAAAATGGGATTTTCGACTCGGTCGAGTCTCATCATTGCGTACCATGGTCGCCCACCATCGACATCATTTTGTTCGGGTGCCCTTTGGCAGAACAGCCAATTTTGAGGCTGCTGTGCGAGGCAGATGGCAACCGTCCTGGCCTTAGCGCCGAGCCGTACAAAGGCCTATACCCTATAGTAGACACGGCACGTTCGTCCCTCACATTCTAATAAACACGCGTGCTTCTTCGCATCTGACGTGAGAGGTTGATTGTCGAGCTGGGTTTTGTTCACTTGGACCATGTGGATTGCACCGACAAACCCGCACGCCATCAACAATCCAACGTGGGTACACCGAACCCCCGCTCTCCATTCCAACCTCATAAACCTCCCAGCAATTATGCATATGATTTGCCATACCCCGAGCCTTCAGTCCCTCAGACGATGTATACCCTAATGCTTGGAGGCAAGTTGACGGAAACCAACATGAACAACTCATAACCTGACCTCTTTTGCAGCGCTCTCCTTGATATTTACCACCTATGCCACAACGATCGCCAGTATCCAGGGCCCTGCTTTCCTCTCCGCTTACAATGGACAGACTTTAACCAACATCACTGGTTTGGTCACAGCAAAGGTATGGCATCTTACTCATCTGCTACTCCTTCCCAAGCTCATCTTCCCCAAGGGACCCTCCGCATTCTGGCTTGCGGGTGAGGAAACCAATGACCAGTCCATCTCGACTGGTATCATGGTCTTCTCAAGCTCGTCTATCATTCTCGGCTCCGTTAAAGTCGGTGACATTGTCTCCCTCGATGCCAGGGTTTCCGAGTTTCGGTCCGCGTCCCGGCCCAACGACCTTCACCTCACCGAACTCATCTCTCCAACGAACATAACTGTCTTGTCTTCTGGAAGCCCTGTCGTTCCAATCGTCCTTGGGCGAGACCGGAGCCCTCCAACCCAGTACATCTCATCTCTGGATGCCGGCCCGGACGGTTTCTTGTCTGTCCCTGCGAACCAAAGCCTTCAGGACACACCAGAACGCCAGCTACAGCCAGCCAAATATGGGCTTGATTTCTGGGAAAGCCTCGAAGGACAAGTTGTCACTATCCCAAACCCCGTCTCACTTGGGTTTGGTAACTCTTTCAGCGAATTCTGGGTCCGGGGAAGCTGGCGTGCGACCGGTGTTAATAGTCGCGGGGGACTGTCGATCACTTTCGGTGCGTATCTTCCCCCTCGTGCAGGATAGTCCATCTGGTTCTATACTAATAGTATTCCCAGGACCCCGTGGTATTCCGGATGGTAACCCAGAAGCAATCATCGTGGGGTCCCCACTTGATGGCACCAAGAATGCCGCAACAGCGCTTGGCAACATCTACGGCGATATCACCGGTGTGATAACCTTCCAGTGCGGCTTGCAACACCGGATACCTCATCGGCTACTAACACTTGCACAGATCCGGCTTCTACTATGTTCTACCCTTCACAGCTCCGAAAATAATCACCTCCCCCAATTTTTCTGTACCTCCTTCAACCATCAAACCCTCAAATAAAAAGGGCGCGATTACTATCGGTGACTATAATGTGAGTGTGAGAGTGTGATAAAGCGGTTAGCTAATCAATTGTGTTCTCAAGGTGGAGAACATGGCCCCGAACTCTAGTCACACTCCCGTCGTTGCCAATCACATTACAAAGTATTTAAACACTCCAGACATCATGTTCATCCAGGAGATCCAAGATGATTCCGGCCCAACGGACGATGGTGTCGTAAGCGCTAACCTCACGCTTACCACCCTTGTCAACGCCATACAAAAGGAGAGTGGCGTATTGTACAGTTTTATCGACATCGCCCCCGTGAATAACCAAGATGGGGGACAGCCCGGTGGAAACATTCGACAGGCCTTCCTGTGAGCCCTTGATATATTCCACTTGTATCTCCCACTTACCGCTTGCCTGACTCAGCTACCGAGCGGAGAAAGTGAAGTTGCTCCCCGGAACTCCTGGTGGTCCACTAGATTCGACAAGTGTTCAAAGGCATGGGAAAAAACTCGAGCTGACGTATGCCGCGTCCTTGTTTCGGGCGTCTCGACGTGCTCTGATGACGTTCTAGACTCAATCCCGGTCGGATTGACCCGACGAATGAGGCATGGGCAAGTTCACGAAAACCTCTCGTCGCTGCTTGGGAGACACCATCTGGGGACACGGTCTATACCATCAACGTTCATTTCAGTTCTAAGGGGGGCAGTTCTTCAACTCAAGGAGACGCCCGGCCGTTCGTAAACGGCGCTATTGATCAACGCACAAAACAGGTCAAAGTGGCCGCGGTGTGTGCATTTGCTTGCGTTCGATTTTGTCAGAAGCTCACCTTGTTCCAGGATTTTATTGACTCCATCCTCGCCTTGGATAAACACGCAAACATCGTTATCGCGGGAGACTTCAATGAGTTCGTCCAGACCAGGAGCGTCTTCGTTCCGTTCAATGACATCCTGACCGAGATCGACGAGAGCTCGGGAGTGGATCCTGTTGAACGCTACACCTATATTTTCGACCAGAACTGCCAGCAACTGGTACGTGCTTCTGAGAAGGGTTAAGCGCGGAGTGTGCGAGCTAATCCTGTTACAGGACCATATCTTTGTCTCGAAAGCAATCGCCGAGCGTGGTACGCTAGTGGAACATGTGCATGTCAATAACTGGGGAGGTGATATCAATAGCAGAGCCAGCGACCACGACCCCACCGTAGCACGGATATTCGTTTCTTGATATATATTGTTTTGTCACCATGCCGGCGTTACTGCCTGGCACTTGGTTGGATCGACTCGGGTGATCCCGAACCAGCCCCGCCCCGTCCGTTTCCATCAATTCCCTGGACTTGAAGCCGTTGCGAGGGGGGCTGCCTCAAGGCTGGTCGGTCTAGACACCACCCCTCCAGTGAATTCACCCTTTTGTCTGTCTGTCTGAAAGGGGGTCGGTCCCATTGAGTACAACATACAGATATGACACCAAGCGAGATTGAATGGATGTTATGGGTTTGATGGTGACGCAAGCTCGGCGACCCCGGTAACCTCGCCGAGATGCGAGATGCGCTCCAAGCCACCTCGAGTTTGGTGCAGAACGCCTTCCATTTGTCTGTATTGTGGCTGATTGACGGCGTAATCCACTTATCAGCAGCAGATATATCTCAAGCGGATGAATACGGAATGGGCTGGACCCGTTTGTTGAATTCCGGAAATCTCTGGCGGAACAGCCAACGAGCTCTGACAGAATATCTAATTTTATCGGCAAGTCAGATAGTCTCAGGCACGACACCCTTTACATCTACGTCAGCCTCAGACGAGTCTTACTATCACTGGCAACGAAAATTTTCAGGATGTCGATGAGACATGATGCATGATTCTGATCTTGGGATCTTTCACATAAACAGCTACGGCGGGATTGGTGAGCGAGCGGTTTCTGGGACAGTTTACTCTTTTCTTAGTGGTTGCTTCGCCGAAGTGAATTTAGATAACGGTGCTCTAGAAGGGGCGAGGAATCCGGAAGCTATCAGAAATGAATTTTCGTAAACCCTGCACCCAGTCATGAAGAGTCTTAAAGAAGAGAAATCTCGACCGACTGAACGAGAAATTTTCTCAAATCGCGAGTTCGAACGGTGGAACTTGAGAGGTGATGCGGAAGGCACTATGACCTGCAGGGGTAAAAGCATGTGGCGCCCTCCGTGGATTTTTGAATCACGGACTTACATTCACTCCGGAGCGTCAGTTTGCGGGATTGATTTTCACGGCGGGCATCACAGAGGATACATCCAAAGACTTCTCGAAGGGAACTCGTGTGACACACTCCCCGCTCGTGACTGATGTGACCGGGAAGTTGCCAAGTGGTGGGAAAGCACTTTTGTTCGACGTCTTGATGACTGTTCGGACTGTGCAGACCACTCCGTGTAAGCTTGGGACACAAAGCCTGTGCAAATTCCTGTGCAAGACGCGGCGACGCAGCGACGCAGGCGAATTGTCAAATGCAGCGAGCTCACAGCAGGAGCCATCAAGATATTTCTGTGTGTCTGGTTCTGGCTGTGCACTCAGTCGGACGCATTTGAATTGTATCATCTGTTCAGCCAGCGAATGACGCGAATGAATGTGAAACCCACTTTGTCTTATCTCCAGCCTCATGACAGGTAACGAGGGGTATTCCCGTCGTGATTGGCGGCTGGTTTGGAGGCCATGGCGCGCGGTATCCGAACAAAGCAGAAGTCTCCGACTAGGAGGAGAATTCATCCTCCTTTCATGGTTGTAACGCGCCAATACCGACTTGCCACGGCCTGATGAACGAAAAATAATGAGTGATTGTAAGACGTAAAGACAGACGAACGGTCGAGGAGAGCCTCATGCTAAGCCAGATTTGATTTCATCAAGTGGTGAGCCACTCCACAGCGAAACTTATAAAGCGTCCCCCCGCTCGAGCATTTGCACCATCACATTTGACCCAACATGTCCCACTACGCTCGTACTCCCCGTATGAACCCCAGGATGGTCCCCCCCGCGCCAGTCGTCTACACCACTATCAGTAACCCTGCCCCTTCCCCGTACTACAACCAAGGGGCTACTCTTGGACGCCACCAATCTCTGGGGTCCTATCTTCCCAGCCAACCAATCTACCACGTAGCCACTTCCGACCCATCCCACTCCCGGAGTCACCACAGGTCTTCGTCCAAGAGTCGCAACCACAGACGGTCCCATTCCACCGACAGACACGGCAGTAGCAGCCGTCGTAACCGTCACCACCACCGCAGCTCGAGCCGCCCCAGGTCTTCTCGCTATTCTCCGGAGGCTCAGTATGCCGTCAGTCGATCTCGCTTTGACCGCATCATCGGAGAACGCAAATCTAATTCTTGATTTTCAGACTATTCCCTCCAGTCGCCATCGTCGTCATTCTTACTCGGTCCCTGAACACCATTACCGCAGCTCCAGTCGTGGACCCCACGGAGCTATCCACCACAGCCACCGCGAGCACCACTCCGTGACCCGTCATAGGGAGTCAATTGGAGAACGCATCAAAAGGTTCTTCGGCATCGGCAATCACAGGGTTAGGTTCGTTGACCGCTCTGGACACCAAGTCGACCGTCTTGGTCGGCCAATCTACCCTATGTGAACCATTTACGACCGCTTTCGCCGGCTTTGTCTGTTATGATTGTACATGCACTCCGGCTACCGGTAGTATGGACGTGTAGTGATTTGCTTTGTTGAAGCTGTACCGTCGTTTGTTTTGCTCCGATAATTATGTTGTATTTCCCTCAGGTCGCTCGTCGCATTTTTGTATCCCCGCAGCCCCTACTGTATCCTTGTAAAGCTTTTTGTAATTCGAGCGTTTCCTCAAAGTTCCGTCTGCCGGCAACCGGCAAAAAGCATCCACCGGGCCGATAAACCAATCATAGTCGAGAACAGCCACTCACGTGGAAGGCGCTAATCTTGTCCAACATGAGCGTTCTCCCACTCTGGACTTGATCGCAACGACTGCAAGCTTCAGAATCCACAGACTACCTGCGAACGACACATAGACACCTGCATTTGACCCATGCATGTATTCTAGATGGCTCAAACGGAGAACGCGCCTTAGGGAACTCTTGACCATCTCTGTGCAGGATGAGGATGAGGAAGCCCTCGCCATCGATCGTGTGCTCCATGGCCAAAATGTAATCGGAAAGACAGGTATTCGCCGCCAATATCATTGATTAGTCCAATGTCGTCTCTCTAACGCCCTTGTAAAGCAAAAACCATCGAGGTCGATAAGTTGAGATTTTCAGAGAAAGATTTGAATCGCATCGGCACCCTCGAGCGCGGTTCTTTCGGCGAGGTATGTCACTGACATTTCCTTACTTCCACCCTGCCGTGTGGTGACGCCTGACACCTGTCAGATTGAGGTTGTCTCATGCAATCTCGATGGCATGGTCTATGCTCGAAAAATTATCAACAAGCATTTCGCCCTGCGCAACAGAGATGTGAGATGCCCTTCCAGATGTTCGTCCCCCTTCTTACCCACCAAACTTCCAGCAATGTTTCACGCAACTCGAAAGGGATATCTTGTTGCAGGCTCACAAGGCCAATTCCGACTGGGCTCCCCATCTGCTGTGCGCATTCCAGACCCCTACAGAATTAAACCTCGTCATGGACTTTGTCGAGGGTGGAACCCTTTGGGATGTGCTGGAATCCAGCCCACTTGACGGCAAAATTTCTGAAACAGACCTCTTGTGGTGGACGCCCCAGATTATATGCGCCATAGACTGGTGTCATGAACAGGGATACGTCCATAGGTGAATACACCCCAACATTATTAGTCTTCCGCTCTGACCTCAAGAACCCAGGGACATCAAGCCACACAATTTTGTCCTGACCCGTCTATCCCATGTCCAGCTGATCGACTTTGGGTCCGCCGCTCCACTCTTGCCTCCCACAGAACTTGGTGTTCGTTTACTCCCCAAACGTCATTGTTTGGTCCCATGTGGAACTTGTGACTACATATCACCCGAGATTCTCCGGGCACACGAAGAGGCGTTGATCGCGCTCGAAATATCCGATGGAAAATCCTACGCGGAGAAGAGCAGCAGTGATGAACTTGGTTACGGTGTAGAGGTCGACTGGTGGAGCTTAGGCGCAATGCTCTATGAGATGATTTATGGTGTTGCTCCCTTCTTTGCCAATGATATCAAACAGACGTACGCAAAAATAATGAATCATCAGGTGCGTCTGCACTCTCCGAGGATCGGGAATTTTCAAGCATCTTTCGAATCTAGCAATACCTACGTTTTGACAGGAACGTGGTTGTCTCGGATCAATTCCAAGTGCTGCTGAACGGGTGCGTTAACCAACCGATGTTTCGGAATCGGTTTGATACTGTCTCAGGTTTCTCGTTGACGCTGAACATCGTTTGGGGAGATATGGATCCAATGAAATCAAGACTCAAGAAATCTTCTGTGATATTTCGTGGCACGCTGTCCTCGACAGTAAGATCACCCCGATATTTGAGACAGTGCGCTTCATTCACCTCGCGAACATCTAGGACCCAAGCCTCAAGACCTTCATCTTCCGGAATTTAATTATGATGTTCCGTTGACCGGACATCTCATTCCCCAAGATTCCCCCGATCCAGTGGCTCGGCCACCTCCCCTCGATGATTCTGATACATCCTTGCCGTTCGCGCTTTCAGCTCTTCGTCAACTCTCTTCTCCAAACTCTCTTGCCGTGTCCTCAATGCAAATGACCCCAGCCAGCAAGTTTACCCAATCCGTCTCCAGCCAAACAGCTTCCTCGTTTATCGGGTTTACCTGGGGACCTGCACTCAACGCCTTCGATCCCAAAAAAGGCTCTCCCACACCGAAGAAGGTTGCATTTCACAACATGCTTGAAACAACAGAAAACCAGGCCCTTCATAACCACCTGATCATACCAGCAACGCCACGAGGGAGCGCGGACAAAGTATTTGCAACCCCTGTACGGGGAAAACCCACGGCAACCCCTTTCGCACGCCCCTCGACCGTTCGTCGTAGTACGGCCCCACGGCGAGTTATATCAGATCGAGAAGCGATGAAGGAACTTGTGAATCTCGTCGGGATGAGCGCAAGGAAGAGGGTGATAGAGAGCGGGCGTAAGCCCAGGATACTCGCTGGGATGTCGATCGCCGGGGAAAGGAGCAGCCGAAGGACCTCGAGCGGAACAATCAAGGAACTCCGGTTTGATATGACGCCTAGAGTCGTCCCTCCTGACGAAAAAATCAAGCAACGAAGAAGGACATCGTCGGCATCCCTCTCTTATACCGGTTCAATCGCTTCCGCAGATGCGAGCTCGAGAACAAGTGAACCAACATGGTCACGAATGCCTCCACAACCAAACTTCACCATGACAGGAACTAGTTCTGGATCTGGATTGGAGGGAGAGGAAGCGGAGGACTACTTCGATGGTGAGGATGAGGATGGTGATACGGAGACGGAAACGGAGACAGAGATCCCCGCTAGTCCCACTCCTGGCCCCCGGCCCGGGTCCGCGATGTCTATGATGTCGAAACGGAGCCAAACACCAACGGTTACGATGAGCTACGGGACATTGCCTTCTTCTGGGTCACTAAATGTGGGATCCGGGACGATACACCGGAGGAACAGCGGAAGCTACCTGACCGTGCCAAGCGTGTATTCAGAACCAATGCCACCCGTTCACACTCTCATCTCACCCACTGTCGCTCCACAGAGTCCTGGTCGGGTCCGAGCCGGAAGTGTTGGGAACCAGGAGGAAAGTTTGCTCTCCGACGGAGTTTTCGATCAGTTGGATAGGAGGCACACGAAGCTTGTGGAAGACATTTCGGGGATTCACAAAAGGTTGGGTGAACTTGCTCGACAGATGGGGTAGGCGGTTTATGCGGGTAGCGTGTGGGAGGGGTGCACGTCGTAGGGCTACTTCGTCACATATTAGCGTTGCGGACTTGTACACGCATTTCGTGGCTCGGCGTGGCGGGTTAGGGCGACTCGATCACTCTCCACTGACCATCACCGAGTCGGGATACAGTCCAGTGCTGCGTCTTCTAGTTGCTGCACCAACACGGCCGTAAATTTCATTCTCCGTTTGTCTATGGTCTGTGTGAAGGCTCTACCACGGATACCAAGGGATTCCCATGCGATCGCATTCGGTGCCATCGGTAGTCGGGAGTGCGAAGATGGTACTGACGTGCAAACTCAACTCGACTGGTCCTAAATCGTGTCCGTCAAAACATTGATCTTGATGAGGTGGTCAAGCTCGACTCGGATCTAGAAGTCGGAACACGCCAAATGCGAGTGTAGGTGGGAACATGTCCCATCGCGATTCTCGTGAGTTTCCGGGCGGTCAATAACATCAACACCTAAAAGAACGTATGCGTAGCGGTGGTCGGGGGTTCGGGGTCATTAAGAACCTTAGCCGGTGAGCGACTCGGGTGAGGAAGCGGATCAGACACGAGGGTGGGCAGTTCAAACAGTTCGCCTCACCGTCCCTGTTGATGTTTACCCCGGGGTTTGGAACCTTACTAGAATTCACAGGATGACAAAAACGCGCCTGCCTGATGAAGCGTTCATCGACAGGGTCTTGCGGTACTTTTTACACCGAGCAATCGCAATGCTATTTTGGAATAACTCTTATACGGTGCGAGGGAGTTCATAAACGAGACATGAGTGCTCACTGCCTCGATGAATAAAAGATCTGCATTCATATGACCCAGATATGAAGGCGTTGAACTGGACTGCTCCAGTATCCTTCTCTACAGATGTCCTGAGGGCGTGGACGAGGGCATAGACCTGAAGCGCCGGAAGAGGCGCCAGCGTCAACTATGACAGATCACAATGTCCATTCGTTCCGAAGAGCCGCCTAAGATGGACGTGTTGATCGCGCTTCTTCTCTGTGGGTTCTTCGGGAGCCAGGACGACGGCTACCAAGCCAACATCGCGACAAATCTATTGAACGGGCGGCATCCTTTGTCGTCAGTGGGTCCGGGTACGGGGATACCGAAGCGTAGAGAGCGGTGGTGAGGGTGACTTGACCCTCGTCAGACCGACCACCTCGCGGAAAGACTGTGATAGACTCCTGCCTCTGTGGAGTGAGTAATGTTCTGTCTGGCTTGAGTAATCATACCGTAATAATGCACACGCGTTATCGGCATACCCGACCCTGGACTTGCGCTGGCATTTGTCCGCTCCCCGTCTCTGGAGCGAGGACCTTCCGCCGCGATTTTCCACCTGGGATTGTGGAGAAGTACCCTATTAAAATCGCCGCGTTTTATAACGGACCATTGCGCTATCAAGCATGGAGATCTCCGAGTCTTGCCAAACGCGCCCCTTCACACTGTCCGGGACGTTGGTGCCCGCGTGAGCGCTAATTGGTGAAGAGAAGGATGCATGTTGACCGTCTAGCGCCGCCTATGATAACTCGGTGTTTGAACGAATTTTCCATTATTGTTGGATCTTCTCTCCTCCCTCCATTGTGGCGGGACGCCATGCCCGAGCTTGCAGCTGTACGGAATTCACGCCTTTGCAGCAACCTCCCCTTCCTTGGACGTGGACAAATGTTTCGTCGTGGCACATCCAGCACGCTCTCGATCAGATACTAGGACGCTGACATATAAAGTATACAGACGGTGTTGGGTGGATGCTGCCCATCTCCAAAACCCCCCATCCATCTTCTGGCTTATTCATATCGCGATCGCACCCGAACCTGCAAGATTACTCTTATGGATTCATTTTTATCCATGGCCACTCTGTCAGATTGGTTAAAACTTATCTTGATCGGCAACTTCCTCAACGCCCACGTCCTGTCGTCGGTCGCCAACTACGTGTGGGGGGCTTTGATGTGTCGTTTCTACACAACGATTGAGTTCGATGAATTCGACTCCACTTTTTGTGAGTGACATTCCCCAGGCTCGGGAAGAATTGCACCAACCCTTCGTATATGTGATATAGCCTGGATCAATATATGGTTGGCCCAACAACCAGAGTGGTCCACGGCTCGAGATCTCTCCATCACAACCCGGACTTTTGGTCTTGAGACCGGAGCTTCCAGACAGTACGGAGAGTATCGCGATGGAGGCAATTGTTCTCAGGACCTCAAAGTCAGGAAACAACCATCGTTCTTTGTTGCCACCTCTCTCTGGTACAAAAACCACTACCTCCGTGCGACGAGGACAAGGGCGCAGGGTACAGCGCACGTTGGACTCCAGACACTCAAGATACAGTAGGTGTTCAGTGCAGAACATGGCCCCGTCTATGTTACTGATACGGTTGTACTAGGATCTACGGCCATAACCCCAGAATCGTTGACGAACTTCTCGCGGACGCTGAGCGCTGCTGGAAGGAGGCCAAGTCGGAGCACATCACAATTTACTCCTCCACAACAATGAACCAGTGGCATCAGGTTGCTTCCCGACCTAAGCGACCACTGGATTCCATTGTCCTCGATCGGGGTGTAAAGGAGGATCTCCTGTCCGATGCTCGCGCGTTCCTTGGGAGCAGATCTTGGTACTCTGAACGTGGCATCCCTTTCCGAAGGGGTTATCTTCTCGTAAGTCTCCTGTAGCACTGCCCGACCCCTAACCTTTGCTAATTGACTCCCAAGTATGGCGTTCCAGGGTCTGGGAAGACATCGCTGATCCACAGCCTCGCAGGAGAGCTGGGCCTCGATGTTTACATGATCTCGCTTTCACGGGTCGGGCTGGACGATACCACGTTGCAGGAGCTAATCTCATTCCTGCCCGAGAGGTGCATCGCGTTGATGGAGGACATTGACGCCGCCTTCCGCCACGACATTAACAGGGAGTCCCCCCCAACGGACTCTACGGACTCTGCATTCCATGGGGCTACAACAGGGGATCGATCTCGAGGGGTGACTTTGAGCGGGCTTCTGAATGCCATCGATGGAGTTGCTGCCCATGAGGGCAGGCTCCTGTTCGCCACCACGAATCACTACGAATCTTTGGATCCCGCCCTCCGCAGACCTGGTCGTATGGACTGTCACATCGAATTCAAGCTGGCGAGTCGATACCAGATTGCGGGGATGTTCCGACGGTTCTACGCTTCCACCATCTCCAGCTCTCCACCCCCTTCCCCGGAAAAGCCGAGCTTTCTTTACAAAGATGAGGAGGATGAAAAGAACAGTGCGGGGGATTGGTTTCCGAACTTGACTGCCGTTAACCTGGTGGAAGTCGATACAGATGTTCGGATCTCAAGGACGTCTTCGTCGGACTCTCCAAATCGCGAACTCGTGATTGTGGGCCCGGATCAGCTGAAGATGTGGAAGAGTTCCAGTTTGCGCGATCAGGCTCGGGAATTCGCCAGCCTGGTTCCGGAACGATTCATATCCATGGCTGAACTTCAGGGTTATCTGATGCTCCACAAGAACAGTCCGGTGTCTGCGATCGTGAACGTACGTAGGTTCATTGTGGATAGGGAGAGTCGAGCGGGATTGATGCGTCCCCGAGGGAGTTTGAAGGCTAAATGAGCGTTGTAAAGTCGGATAGTTTATCGTTTATTTTATATGAGGTCATACCGGTGCGAGTCCCGCCGTCTGATGCGTGCCGCTTCCTCATCCGAACGACTCACCCGTGATAAAAAGGTTTCGTCTAGACGTCCGCTCTCCATCGTCAGACAGCCGTCTCACGTCTAGTTTTCCATGAATTACATCCGTGGTGCTGTCTACGCTATCAGTGCACCCTATCAATACTACAAGGAACTCCCACCACTAAACCCTTCCACACTCACCGGCGCCATCGATGTCATAGTCGTCAGGCGTCCGACAGAAGACGGAGACGACGTAGAACTCATCAGTTCTCCATTTCACGTTCGCTTTGGCAAATGGCAAGTCCTCCGGCCAGCGGATAAGAAGGTACGCACCTTCCGAACAACTCCAACCCTTTGGATTGCCCCGCCTATGTCCCATCTAGGTCAATCTCACCGTCAATGGCAACCACATCCCGTTCAACATGAAAATCGGGGAGGCCGGAGAGGCTTTCTTCGTATTCGAGACCGTCGGAGACGTCCCCGACGAACTCATAACCAGTCCTCTGCTTGAACCTACCCGTACGCCGGACATCCAAGGACAAGATGCACAAGCCGGTAGATTCGGGGTTGACGAAGGGAGGGATGAGGACGTAGACTTACCACAATCCGAACCTGATTTCCTTGACCTCAATGCGCCATCTCCGCCGCCCGCTTCCGGTCAGACGGACCCGACATCTACTCGACAAGCAGAGAAGGAGAATCAGAAGGATGCGGTTAGCCCCTCCTCCCTACTTGACCGTGCCACAGCTCTCGGCGCATCCATCGGTAACGCCATTCTCGAGAAGGAACGCGACGAGTATCTGAAGGCGAAGGAGAGAACCAAGGCTGCCTACCGGGCTACTCAAGATATCGCTCATCGTGGGATGACTGACCCTGATGATATCCCCCCTTCACGGCAACCCGAAAGCATGCCTTCTGAGCTGATATACAACGACGGTGTGCAGAATCTGTCTTATATCTTACTGCCGACCTCTGACACTAGGTAAAGATGCGGTTCTTGATATGGAGGGCTACCATTCTCATCATAAGAAGGAACAATCCGACCAAACTGTGACAGCCACCAGTGAAAAAGAGGGCAGTACGTCATCATCCAGCCCGGATTTGACTCCGGGACCATCTAGTATGCTTTGGTCTATCACCTTTTGTTCAACGCGCCTCTCATCTTGGAGCTAATATAGGATCTGGTACTCCACCCCTTTATGGTCCCAGCTCTTCTTCTCCAACAATACATAACGTTGGTCTTCCCTTTCCAACTATACGCGCCACCTCGGAGCCACCTCTGGATATGGAAGAAGAAAACAAACCCCCTTCTTCGGTTCCCAACCATACCCGACATTTATCCCGCCCTTTGAATATATCTACGTTACCTGGGGATGAATACCTCTGGGAGTGGGGTGGCTTCCCGCAAAAGTCTCCTCTCAACACCACTTTTGGCCCACCGGGGATTTCGGAGGCCCTCAGCTCTGGGCGGGACAAGGACAAGACAGTCACTTCTTCACATGACTTCGATTCACTGCCTGAAGGCAGCTTGGGAATTGATGCAGATTGGGAAGGGGGTGGGTATGGTACCGGTGGCCGACTGCGACCTGATCGTAACGAACCAACCAGGTTCATTCTCTTGATCGAGAGAAAGACCACATATTTTGAGTTGGCACTTTTTTCGAAGGATGAATCAGGGAGAAAGTTTGGGAAGAATGAGGTAGAAGATGCACAGGTTTTTAACGGACGGAGGGTAGACTATCAGGCCTTTTTGGGTGACGGGTCCATTTTCCAGAAAGGCGACCTGGTAATTCGATGGGCTGGCGACAGGTTTGACAAGTAGACCGTTGGCGAGTATTTTCAAGTCTGATTGATGGACCGCTCTTTCAGGTACATCACCCGTTCCGACGGATCTCCCCTCATGGATGCTTTGTCAAAGTGGCGACAGTCGACGCTCAAACACAGGAACCAAGGGACAGTTTCGCGTTCACCATCCCCTGCGGCAAGTGCAAAGAGTGACGACGAAGAGCCGTTATCATCTGGGGATGAAGGCACGAAGGATGGTCCGCAAGTCCAAAACGCGAGGACGACGTCACTGTCATGGATAAGGTGGTGGAATCGCAGCAAGCGGACTCGAGGATCGTCAGAACAACGAACGACCGATGCCCGCCCAACCCTTCCCGAGCGAAGTTCCGAACCCCCCGGCACCAAACAGGTAGAACCGCACCATCTTACAGATCCCAGTTCAGTCGTTCTGACCGTTATGCAGACCTTGACAACGGATGAATCTACCAGTCTATTACGAACGGCTTCCACTGCCTCTGCTCCCCCAATTATTTCCACGAGTAGTCCCACCCCAAAAGTGAAGGAGCCACGGGAAAAGAAACCCTCTAGGAAGTACGCAAAGACACTGAGATTGACTTCAAATCAGTTGAAACAACTCAACCTCAAGTCCGGGGCGAACACAATCACATTTTCCCTGTCCGCTTCCGGCGTCGCGGCATGCACAGCGAGGATATTCGTCTGGGATCACACAGATTCGATCGTCGTTTCTGATATCGACGGGACCATCACTAAGTATGCCCTCGATTTTTGATGGCCGGTTACGATAGAGGCTCACTGTCATCATTCACCTCTGCAAGGTCCGACGCCCTTGGCCATGTGTTTACAATGATCGGTCGAGATTGGACGCACCTTGGGGTTGCAAAACTTTACACTGACATATGCCGTAACGGTTACAAGATAATGTACCTCACCTCAAGAGCAATCGGCCAGGCTGATTCGACGAGGTACTATCTCAAAGGAATTAAACAAAACGACTACCAGCTGCCTGAGGGCCCCGTGATAATGAGCCCCGACCGATTGATGGCTTCTCTTCATAGGTGCGTTTGAGTTTGAGATGCGCTCTTCCCGAGTTGGGTTGTATTCATCCCCGGCTTTCTGGGACATAGAGAAGTGATCATGCGTAAGCCTGAAGTGTTCAAGATGGCCTGCCTGAGGGACATTCGTAGACTTTTTGGAACGACTTCTGCGAATCCATTCTACGCCGGCTTTGGAAATCGTATTACAGACGCTCTATCCTACCGCAGCGTTGACGTTCCAAGTTCACGGATCTTCACCATCAACTCGACAGGAGAAGTTAGGATGGAACTCCTCGAGCTTGCCGGTTACAAGTCATCGTACGTGATTAAGTTGCATCCCTTTCTCCGTTCCTCATCGTGTGCTCCTTCGCGTTCGCGCGTGTCAGGTACATCCATATGACGGATCTGGTGGACCAGATGTTCCCACCAATCCACCGTCACATGGACGCCCATTTCACTGATTTTAATTTTTGGCGGCCACCGATGGATGAGGATGACTTGCCCGAACTGACCCCACCTTCGCCTGCGTTGAGCGCGCGATCAGACACATCGAACCAGAGCACGATCGCTCGTTTGAGGAACATGAGCTTGATGGCAAGCAGCCGGACGGGCCACAAGAAACAGTTTTCCCTCCCTCTACCAACTACGGAATCTTCTATCAAGGGGACATCGAAGGCAGATGACGAAGGGGGGAAGGGACCGGGGACCAGGGATTCTCACCTCAGGCAGATGTCAAGCTTTGAGAGGTTGAGTAACACCCTCTCGAATTTTGTCTCTTCGACGCCACCCAACGCCGCTAGCCCCACCTCGTCCTCGGTCCTGGATTCTGGGGACGAAGACGATGACTTGGACCTGGAAGCGAGAGGGAGGGTCAGGGCTCGTCGAACTAGCATGCCGGGATCGTTACCGGGAAATCCAGAGGACGAAAGGGACGAGCATGAACACGGTGATGAGGAAGGGGAGGAGAGTGAAGAGGAAGATGATTACGGCTACGATGCCGAGCACGAGGAACAGACATTCGATGATGACATTTTCGCAACTGGAGAGATGGAGAACGTGCCTTTCCTATGAGGTTGGCGCGTGTGATTATCATGAGACCCAGTGGGCCGGACAGCAGCGTACTTCCATATTCACTAATATACAGCTAATGCGCAAAGTTGTGTACGTACAAACAAACATGGTTTATCCTTGGGGTCGTGCAGGACTGATGCTCATGGCCTCGAATGAGGCGCCCAAGGTATCTCCAAGTGGATCAAGAGCAGCAGTCCGGGTGATGGACACTCCGATTCTCGCAGAATCGATGTCCTCGCAATCATCCTCGCCTTCGTCGTCTTCCTCTTCAATGGCCACTGCGGACCACTCTCGATATACCCCATCGATGTAACGACTGGACTTGGGGAGCTTGTATGGATCGAAGGGGAAGAAAGTGCTCAGCTCGGTGTTGGCCTGAGGCGGCGGCACAAAGGTCTGATGGGCGGGGGTGCGTTGGGAAGGATCGCCATCAGAGCTTCGTTTGTTGGCTTCTAGGATTGGGTAACAATAGATAAAATCTGCGGCATGGGCTACCCGTGCAAATTGCATGACAACATTCGAGGCACAGTACTGCGAAGCACCATCAGAAACATATCGCAGCACGCGGCATTTAAAAAAGCGACCTACCTTCAGGGGGTTCAACAAAGACGACACTGCCCTCTCCAGTACGTACAACTTCGGTAACCACTTCTTTACTGGTCTGCCCGCATGAAGCTCCGTCAACTCGTCTACATCCTCTACCTGATCCTCGATCAAGTCCCTCCAGCGGAAACAGAATATTAGGAAGACAGCCTGGCACACAGCGTAAAACATCCCACAGTACGTCCCGCTCAGCTCACCGCCCACTCTGAGGGTGTGATCGAGTGCGTCCATTCTACTGGTCAGGAAATCGCAGAGGACAGAGACGACGTCCCGTGTGCTTTCTTTGTCGACGAAGGTGGCACGGCTGACGAAACTGGATATGTAGCTTGATGCGGCTATCCGAGTGACCATGGGAAGGTTCTCGTCTAGAAGGGCTTTCTCGACGAGCATCCCTTGGAAGAGGTCACTGAATTCAGGGTCAAGCGAGGAATACCAAAATATTAGGAATTGTGTGTAACGGGATTTAAAAGTTCGGATGATAGCACGGTCGAATATCGAAAGGAGGGCGTGAAATTGGGAACGGCGAGCCGCCTTCTCGAGTTCCGGGTCCAATACCATTGTGCTTTGCGGTGGCCCGTTCTCGGAAGTAGGTGGCGTGGATGAAGATGATTCGGAAGGCGGTGAATCGGTGGACAGTATGGGTTTGACAGCAAGTGAAGGTCGATTAAGGTAGTCGAAGACAAGCGTGAGGATGGTGTCCAACTTATTGACCATGTCCTTAATGTGATGGAAGTCGGTGGTAAATTCGTCGGGATTATTTGTGGGTTCGTCAGGGTCTTCGGCTTCAGATGATAAATCGCTGAAGCCGTCTTGGTCGTCTTCGGGCGCTTCCCCCTCTTTTTCGACATCCTCTGGTCCAACAACAGTGTCGAATGGATCGAGCTCAAAAACCTCTTCAAGCCCGGCGCCATCCAAATTATCCTCTATTTCCTCGATTTCGACCTGAACCTCGACCTAAGGGCGTCAAGGAAATCGTTTAATGCACCGTGTGGCTGATTCACTTACATCTATCTGTATCACGCGATCGACGATGGAGGCAAGGATTCGGTCTGCTAGTTCGGGACAGTACTCCGCTATGCGTAGGGTGTTTCGAATGTAAGTGACTTGGGCAGCGAGCGGTAATCGTTTGTGTGGGAAATGTCGTATCAGATGATTTTGAAGGGTAGATGGCAAGGTGGGTATGAGGACAAGCAGATGTTGTAGTAAGCAGTGCAATCGATCGTAGATCACACGTTTTGTAAGGGGAGTGGATGAAGATTCTGGGATAGCAGAATTAAGGATATCAATTCCAGAATCTTTAAAAAGTCAGGTTAAGGATCTGGGTGAAATTTGAGGTGGTCACACGCACTGTATGTGAGTCCTTGAACGATCTTTTCAAGCACGAGGGAAAGGTATTCTGGTCGTGCGCTGACCAGCATACCAATAAATGAGGTGTACGACTTGACGAATTGACTGTCCATGGTCATCCAGGGCATCGCGATGATGGCCTTGGGAAGCGCAGAGTGTGTCCGTTCTAGGCGAGAGACGACATGGGAGAGTGCGGAAATCCACAACCGAAGCTGAGGCCCCAGTGCGGGCACATCGTTAGGCAGACCCTTGAAATTGAACTGACAGACCAACTCGTCAAAATCTACAGAGTTCCCCTGCGATCGGATAGTGATTAATGCGTCAGAAGAGACGGACAAAAAGAAAGCGAGCACCTGAGACTTGCGTTCGAGCGCATTATTAACGAATGCGAGGTGCATATCTCTGTGCAGCTTTTGGGTTTTTTTCACCCTTGAATTTGTGGCAATTGGCCGAGCGATGAGAAGCAAAGCCGAAGTTTCGAACTGCTGCTTTCGTGGACCAGCCTGTTTCCTTTTGTCCATGGGCGGCGTCCAGGTGTTCTGAGTGAGTGGGCCAGCCTTTGGAGGGCGAAAGTTGTACTGAGAGAGACGGGAATGAGGATCCATTCGTTTATGTTACGACGGAGAGAGAAAGGTTAATTGTGAAATCCCACGCCTAGCAGTTATCCCCCGCCATGTCCTCATTCTCGACCGCGCATAGACTCTACGTCAAATCTCTCTACAAGCGTTTCCTTATAAACGAACTCGACTGGGCCGTTAACAGACAGGAATGGAGGGCTAGGGCGATGAGCGTCAGGGCCGAGTTTGAGCGCAACAGGTTCGCACCCGACTGTGGATGGAACCGGTTCCAACATCCTCACCGCTTGGACAGAAACGTTCACGACCCCAGAGCTTTGGCTGTAATCCTGCAAAAGGCTGAGGCTTACCTCGCTGAACACCGTCACCCAGATCGCTACATTCGTCAGTTCATCCCCCATTCTCTTCCTGGGCCAAAGTTTGACATGCTTTCGCGTTTCTTCCAGCTCCGGCGATGCCAGATGGTACCAAGTGGTCAGCATTCTTCGCAACACCGTTATATGCGCAGTTTCTAACTTTGATTTTTATGCAGGGAACGTAATGTACCCGTGCGTCCGAATCCTTTACTCTGCCTCGGCAATGTGCTTACCCTTCCCCTTTCCTACCAGCCTCCCATTCAACCAATCTTTGACCACGAAGCCCATGGTCACCATTGAGTACCTTTGTCATAATAATCAATCGTTTCCTTTCGCCTTCCATTGTCCTTTGCGTGAATGCCAATGATTGAGATTCGAGGAGCCCATTCCATATCAGGTCGTACAAATAGCGACAGCAACTCACCAGTGATCGACTTCTCCCAACCCTTCTCCCCCTCGTTCCACACTCTCATGTCCGAGGACAAGCTACGACACGTCTGGCTTGACGTTGACCCGGTAAGTACACTCCGGCGGGGTTGTCCAGACACTGTTATCTATCTTGATGTTTCGAGGGGCACGATGATGCCACCGCGATAATGTTAGCGCTGAGCGCGCCGGAGTATATCGACCTCCTTGGTGTCTCAACGGTACGTGATCCATCGCAGCTGGCACTGGATTAAAACCGACCAAACCATGCTCAGGTCCACGGAAACAGTGACCTACTCTGCACTACAAAGAACGCTGCTCGTTGCCTCTATGCCTTCTGCGCAGACAAGGATCAAAAGGTCCATATGGGTGCCGCAAAACCACTCATAAGGCACGTCAGACATGACCCCGAAATTCACGGTGTCGACGGTCTGGGAGGCGTCAGGGGCTTACCCGACGCAAATTCAAATATCGTCAAGTCCATTGTTTCCCCCATAAAGGCGATTGACGGTATGGCGGCTTCTATGAAGTTCGTTATGGATAAACTCCGAGAGAAAGTTTCCATCGTATCCTGTGGTCCGATGACAAACCTCGCTCTCTTTATCTCTGTCTATCCAGAACTCCTCTACTGCGTCGAAGAAATTATTTTCATGGGCGGAGGAGTTGGCATCGGTAACCGTGGCGCAGTTGCGGGTAAATATTCTCTAGGCCTCCCTCCCCTCATGCTCGCTGACGAGTATGCAGAATTCAACGTGCTTTGTGACCCTGAAGCGGCTCAGATCGTGCTCAATGCCCCCGTGAAGAAAACCATGATCCCAATTAACGTCACTCACACCGCCATTGTCACCCATGATATCCATTCTAAGATTCTTGGGGGGTCAAACTATAACGGATTCTCCGTCCCTCCCCCGATCAGCAACCTCCGATACACACTCTCGACTCTTATCACTTTCTTCGCCGATACCTACAAGCATACGTTTGGTTTCAATAGCGGCCCACCACTGCACGACGCTCTCACCATCGCATATGTCGCTCACCCCGAATTCTTCAAGTGCAGGAGGTACCGTGTGGATGTGGAACTCTCGGGAGCCCATTCGATTGGGCAGACGGTCGTCGATATCTGGAACTATAGTGGTGCCACGGAAGATCGCTGGGGACAGGATGGAAAGAACTGTTTGGTCGCCGAATCGCTGGATGTGAGATATCATACCATCTAGACACAAGTCGTCCAACCTCTGATTATGCATTTTATCCACAGGTCCCCAAGTTCTTCCGGTTCTTTTTGGAATGCATCAACTACTGCGACACCAAGTCTCCTCTAAACAGGCGGGCACCG
>Ga0307514_10001641_pt1 | contig 26081 bp, 19 predicted proteins | sample 16_EM_MG_FD_203088 | JGI IMG/M metagenome (GOLD analysis project Ga0307514, IMG submission 203088) | Populus trichocarpa ectomycorrhiza microbial communities from riparian zone in the Pacific Northwest, United States - 16_EM | ecosystem: Host-associated > Plants > Roots > Unclassified | place... | reverse complement strand
GGATGAAGGGTAGCGGGGGGGGAGCTCCGCCATCTAGCCGGCTCGCCCGGAGGCGGAGGGGGTTATCAAGGTCCTGTCATACTCTAATTAGAGTGAATACAGTATGATTAAACAACAACAACAACAACGAAGCACTGAAAGATCTGACGGCCATAGCAGCGCAGAATAGCAGTAATCAAGTGATAGCAAAGAGGTCTAACCCAACAAAGTCTACTCCCAGATCCTCTCAGACCTAAGATATTCATAAAGCGTCAGTAGCAAGATCGCGAGAGATATGGACATGTCCGATTTCTTATCTGGTTTGACACATAAATTTCCGAAAGAGCGGTTCCAGTGATTATTTGGACATGGATCCCGGCGGGATCACGTCAGTTGACAGTAGACAATCCGCGGTGGGCGGTTTCTGGGGGGAACATTATCGGCAAAGTGGCAACTCGCTCGATATACTTAGAACCTTGTACACGTTGCCTTCCACGGTAGTGCTTTAACTGTCCAACATCACGCGTCGCTCACCAATACCTGAGAGGCCGGGGGCGCGGCGCAAAGTTTGATCGTATCATTAGAACTAGCGATCCTGATAAACCTAGCCCTCCAGACTCTAGGATTCTCTGCATGAAATAGGCACACTATCTTAGCCTGAGCTGGATTGTCGTCTTACTAAGCTACGATCTGTCCTGACTACATAATTTCCCTAATACCATATATTACACCTCATGACAGGGTTTCAACCAGTCAACGTATGCTGTGCCAGAGCTTCTGGACAGTGTTTGGCTAGCCCTTGCAGGTGAACCGCCATGTGCGGGTAATGCGAGATTCAGGTGTAGTTAGTGTAGATACTAACGGCTTGCCAGGTGGTAACGCGGTGATGGTCCTAGAATCAATTTTTTATACTTATTCCGACCGTCGTGATATTTCACCTTCCGTGAAGTAGCATTAAATCATGCATCTGCACTAAAACAAAAGCAAAAACAAATAACGCAAACCTACCGAAACAACTATAACCACTCCATCTGTACTAACCGCTCCTTCTTTAACATCTAAATACCAATGAACCATGAATAACTTCAATATAAAACTCAAAATAAAAACAAAAACAAAGGCAAAAATAAAAGTAAAACAAAAATACAAAACAACTGTTCCCATTATTTCCATCGTTGCTTGACTTTTATTCACTCCCTCTTCTGTTTCTCTCTCACGGTACATCCGGACGGCTCATTATTCATATAAGCCCACGACATGTGTCTTTTTCGATTCTGATTGGTCAGACTTCTGTGGCTGAGTGGCTGATAGTGGCAAGTATAAACCACAAGAACTCAAATCAAAAACAACCCACTAATTTAAGACTACAGGTTGCACTCTAACAACACAGGGGCGTATGTACTTGACTATTATACAATGATAAGCGTCACTCAGGTTTTGTACTTACAAGGTCAGCGGTGACTGTACTAAGAGTAAAAATTTTCAAGAAGGCTCGATTGTACAAGTAATGATTGATGAATTGTGGGCTATCTATGGTCTACCAAGGCTGCTCTTAAAGTAAGGGTTGTACATTCCCAATTCTATGTCACTCGTCTGTTGTACCTTGCCAAAATTTTTTTCACAGCACTGTACTTGATAAAATTCTGGTCAGACACTTCTCTTACAAATAAAAAATCGAGTCAGGTCAACAGCGTGTACCAACCATATTGACCAGTACAGTACATGCATCTCTGTCTAATCTTCAGTATCGCGTGGATCAGTTTAGCTAGCGACACAAACCTGTTGGCGGATGGTTTTTTCTCCGGGAGATGGCCGAGTAGTGTCCCGGCCCGTTCCGTTGACATCTGTGATTGCTGGGCTTCAACTCTATTTTGGTTCTGACGCATCAAAGCAAGGATCCTGCGCTATCAACTCACCAAAAACGAAACGCAGTGATAGCTGCTTCGGCTAATCGGTGGAACTTCTCTGTTGAAATTGATGTGCACCTCGCAACATGACTGACACAGGATACCCGGGTCGAGCGCTAATGCCTCACCCTAATTGAAACGGTCCGTTTTACTTCCACAAAGTAGAACCCTAATCTAGAAACGAGACCTAAATGTCTTTTCGAGTTTGGTGTAGAATAGTCACCTTTCAGAATCTTCGGAGGGGTGTCTTTATGAGGTTACATTTCCGGGCCCCTTGAGTCGACTACTCCTGATTCTATTTTCTGCTCCCCGTTATCGATAAATCACTCAATCAATCCGTCGCAATCGTTCCTCCCGTTCCAAAGAACATGGAATTCACATAGCTACAAACGTTTCTCAGATGAACTATCTCGTACGTCTTTTTTGCGTCCAGACACTCTTTGTGGCACGGAACTTAAATTACTTAAATTGGCTGGCTGGGCGGGGGTGAATCGTACCAAGATTAAGGAAAGAAGCAACTTTAACCTGTGCACCCATCTCTATTGGATAGGCTACTGTATTATCTTGTGTAAGCCAGTCGCGTTCCCTCCTCAAGTGAAGGGGGTGCCCACACCGTCCGTGGTTGCGCCCAACAAGCACGTAACACAGAATACATTTCTCAGGAGTATCGATAAAGCACCAGCGAGCCCTATACACTCTACGACTAGTCTACGACGCGTGCTAGTAATTCTGTAGTGAGGTGAGTGGCTTTATATAAAGATAGTTGTATCGTCTCTCTAACTATTGTGAACTTGTCATATATACAAAAGTTTGTGTAAGCATCAGCACGCATCCGCGCGCACTCAGCTACCAATATCCAGCTGAATGAACTGTATCCCAATTCAATTGAGTTTCTTCAGCTCTGCTGGATACCTACCGCATGTATCCGCAGGCGACTTAGAAGTAGCTTTCCGCACAGGTACATCAATTAAAAATTTAACTAACTCCACGAATTTAGCTCCAATTACAATATAGTTTATACAGAAAATACGCATAACAGATGCTCTTCGCTTCCCGGTCTCCGGGTTTTCGATATCGCTAATATTTCACGGGTGGGCTGTACAACAACAACGCTCTTTTTCCATAACCGCTCGCTTGATATTATGTTAGAACTTATCGTAAAATCCAAGACTGGAAGGTGAAAGTGGGTTATATATACACATTTCATGCATAGAACACTTTGTGATTGGAGCTAAAAATTCGTAGGCTTGATTCGTCGAGCAATTTTAGTTTATTAGCCACAAATCAGCCGTTGCATCTAGGTATGTACTACCAGTCAGCCAATGAGAACGCCAGAGTCAGCCATAGTTTGCCGGTACGTACTACCTGTCAACCAATGAGAATGCTTCGAGCTGACAACCTTGTGTGTAACTCATTAGATGATACTGGGGGCTTCCTGGCCTAGTAACTGTGATCGATCAAGCTGGAAATCATCATCTGTATACATATCTTGACTGTAGTTTGACATTACCACACCTCCGCCGCCATCGCAATCATGTTAGAAAATCCAACTCCCTCGCTCTCTAGTGCCGGTGCCGACACTTTCACGTCACTCGAGCTGGCCGCAGACGCCGACGCTGCTTTGATGCAACCCTTCAAGGACGACATTCCGATGGTCTCGATTACCGCCTCTGATAAGTCCACGCTGCCAAACACCGCTATTATCGATCATTCTTTAATGCAAACCAACGACAATAATTCTCCGTCGCAACCACCACGCATAAAACACTGGCGCAAGGGCTGGGCGGCCGGAGTCAAACTCTCCGCAATCTTAACGACTTGCATCTTCGTTCTTAACTTGATAATCACAATATACATGCTTGCAAAGTATGGTACTGGTGATTCCGGTAACGGCACAGTGCTGATATACAGTGGCCAGTGCAAGAAAACACAGCAGTATTCGCTGTGGCTCCACTTCGCTATTAACGCTATCTCAACAGGTCTGCTCGCCGCTGGCAACTACACCATGCAGGTCCTGATCTCGCTGACAAGGGCGGAGGTCAATAAGAGTCATGAGAACAATGACTGGGTGGAAATCGGCGTGCCTAACTTACGGAATCTACGGCGGATCAGTACGGATCGCGTGGTGCTGTGGTGGTTACTTGCGCTCAGTTCTGTTCCGCTGCATCTGCTGTGAGTTGTGCGTAGCTTCCTGTCAATAACTACTAATAACCTGGCGTACAGATTCAATTCGGTGGTATTTACGACAGTCGCAACTAATGCGTATACCGGCGTGGTCGCTCCAGAATCGTTTCTTGTCCAACCATCATACACTATGCCAGATAACTCCAACTACGACTTCAATAGAGACTCCGGGTACACAATGTTCAATGAACGTGTCAAATACATCCACACCCACGCAAATGCTTTCAGGCGGTTGGAGAAGGTTGACTGCATAAAGGCATACGGCCAGAGCTTCATAACAGCGCACCACGACCTGATCCTGGTCACCTCCAACAACAGTCTCACGAATGGTGGAGAGCCGGTGGTTATACCGTTCGAAATCTACTTCCACACCAACGCCAACAACGCCCGCTTCTACTCGTGGATATGCGGCTCGGGAGTTGCGTGGTGCGACATCCGAAATGTGATAGACAAGGTGAGGTCGTCGGAGTGGAGAGTCGAAGACCAGCCCATAGATTACTGCCTTGCCGAAACTGTGCCAGAGCAGTGTACACTGAATTTCAACACCCCCATCATGATAGTTACGTTAATCTGCAACATCATCAAGGCCATGTGTATGTGCAGCGCCTTGTTCCTGTATAAGCACACGGGGCATTCAGTACTCCTGACTACCCTCGGTGATGCAGCGGAATCATTCTTGAGATTTCCGGATGAAACCACATCAGGGCTTTGCATTGCGTCCAAGAAAACCTTCTGCGCTGGAGTGCACTGGTCAAACCTACAGCGACCCCAGCGGTGGACTGATAAACAATATCGTTGGTCTCAAGCAGTGCCGAAAAATCTCTGGGTGTCAGCCGCTGTTGTGTATCTCCTTCCCATCCTGCTTTACATCACTCCATGACTAACTCTCATCCTCACAGCTCTCTCCTTGGCGTCCTCATCAACATTATTTTACTTGCTATCGCGCTATCCCAACTCTCCGAAGCACTTCACTCCATCCCCAGTGTCATATACTTACTTCACCTTGGTGTCGGTTCCCCCAGCGCCTTGACCCTCGTCGACTCGCGGATCATACCCAACACCACCATCTCCATAGTCATCCTCGCCAATCTACCGCAAACGGTCTATTCCCTAGTCTATCTCAGCTACAATGCCATCCTCACGCGTATGTTCCTCTCACTCGAATGGAGCAAATACTCGGCCAAGTATTCAGGGCTCCGCACATCCTGGGCACTAGGTCAGCAACGCAGTACGTTCTTGCTACAGCTCCCATACCACTATGCAATCCCGTTCGTGGTGCTGTCGTTACTTCTGCACTGGATGATTTCTTCAAGTCTGTTTTTTGTCAAAGCTCGCGTGTTTGTACACGGAGTCGAGCAAGTGTATTCAGGGGGAGGAAATAGAGGAAACAAGACGTTTGAGACGCTGGGGTACTCGCCAATTGCGATTATTGCATGCATATTCTTGGCGGTGGTGATGATGGTCATGCGCGCAGGAAGTATAGACCGGGGATGCCGTTTGCTGCAGCATGCAGTGCGGCAATCAGCGCCGCGTGTCATGCAGAGCATGGAGATGTGGTTTTCGATAAGATGGTGAAGTGGGGGTTGGTGAACGAAGCGGGGGATGTTGATGTTGAGCATTGCACGTTTGGGGTGACTGATGTGCATGGGCTGGAGGACGGTAGATCATATGCCTGAGACGATTAAGTCTCGGTGGTACAAGTTAATAAACTGCAACTGGTTATACATTACCACCGAACGAGACTGAAAGCGACTGAAACTAATAAATCCATTCTATTTCCACTTAGGAATTCTTGGGTTGCATAAAGTATTGGTATCAATTCCTGGGATTTGAATTGCACTAGATGATACTGGGTTGCTCACATTGCTTTGAGCTCCAGCTTCGTGAATAACTGAGCTGACTTTGAGGATGCCACAGTGGACACTACACTATCTGATCACCGGGCATGGCTGGGTGATGATACTATCGAAGCAATAGAGTGTCGGAAATCATGTTTTAGGCAGGAAGTTTCGTATAGAGATTAAAGGATATAGCGGAGGTATAGAATATGCTGTATGATATTCAGTCTTCAGATGCGTGCAGAGGACTTACAATTGTAGTTGCTTTAGTTGGCTCGATTTTGTGCTTAGTTTGTTCCATTAGCTTCGGCTCCTATGGACTGTGGGGGCCTGCAGTCTTGTAGTCTCTGAAGTTTGACCTGTTCTTCTGTAGCCCTAATTATCTTGCCCTGAATCTTATCATCTCGTCCTGGGCCTACCTTTGGACGGAGAGAACGGACATTGGGATGCCTGGTAACTACGAAAGACATGAAATTTATAGATTCTCTTCTAGTCTCGTCCAATTCTATTTTTCACATAGTAATATAAGAACTTCAAATATCTTTACCTATTACCTCGCGCCGACGTTAGGAAAGATAGATATGCCAGCCCTACTAACGAGTTAGCTTGAGACGCGGCCGACCCCGCTGCAGCAGCAGCTAATTGCTCCACCAATTCTCCGTCGAATCTGGTGCCCTTTGGTATACAGTATCTCTACTATATGTAGATTGATTCTGCATTGTCATTAGCCAGGTACTAGGATTGACTGTGAAGCAATAGGGGGGTCATCAACTAAAGCCTATTATGATACCACCTGCTAAATCCGGCAATTCTTGGGCGATTAAGGTTAATAAAGGCTTGAATTAAATCCATGAAGCAATTCTCTTAGACTGAGGGCTCCGATCTAAAATTAGACCAGCGGTTATTGAGAAGATTAGAATCGCGGCGTGGCAAAAATCTCGTCCAATACCGCCCGGGATTTCGCATTTTTGGCATCTCAAATTCCGTTGCGGGATGAGATGAGACCGTGAATCCCGTCCCGTTACCATCCGGTGGTCCACGCTAGCTGCGCCCTATTCTCAACGTGTAGTCTCCACAGTGTCGGTGTAGTCCAGGGTGACGTAAGAATAGTGGCTATAGCAGTACGATTGTGGCAGTGGCAGTAGCAGTGATTTGGTATACAGATTGTGCGGACAGAGCAGATGGCGATAGTTGTTGTAACACAAAGGAAGGTGACCAGCCGATTGAAGCGCTCTATGGGAAGACCACAATATACAGTTTATGGCAATCTCCTCAGTTGAAGAAAAGCACACACAAAGAGACAAATAAAGCCACTTTCAGTCGGTTCCGGTACTTAATAATCCACCATTTTAAATGGACAGCAGTAGAAAGTCACAGATTTAAGGTACCTTGATTGGAGTGCAGCGTTTTCAAAAAGTCAAAATCCGAAAGGGTACGCAATAGAAGGCATTAGGACTTTCAAAAAGGCACGAAAGCGAGCCCCAGCACCTTCCGGTTCCTTTTTATCATACAAGCGGTGCCTTTCTTTTTCATTTGTATGCGAAAAAGGCACGAAAAGCACATTTCCGACTCCCTTAGAAGATTAGGATTTAAGATCGATACCCGACACACAATTACAATTTAGTGAGTTATTGGCAGTCTCAGTTCTACGGATCAGCTGGTAGCCAGCATGGTTGCAATTATCATTAATCTCAGTCTGTGGGCATCTCCGCCGGACAACTCTACGATCGGTGTTTCTGACAGACGAGTGAAATAAGTGAGTGGACACCAGCATCTTGGCACACGTCGCCCTGCAATACAATTACTCCACCACCATGACAGCTACACACATAAGGCTTGGTAGAAACAAAGCTTACATGTTAAGGAGTGTCTATCTGTGAGTAGGGCCTGTTGATATGATACTAAGTAACGACCAACACGCATTGTGTTTATTTTGGTGAGGCGTGCTAAGTCGCTAGTGTCCTCTCACTTCTTTTAGCTGTCTGCTGATATCGACCGCTATCGGAGATGGGACGATTAGCGAGCTGTCAAAAATTTTAAGCGCCCCACACAAGCGACTGCTGTCACATGCGAATTGCTGAACCCCTCACATTTTCATGTGAACCCTACAAGGAACGATCCGATTTGCAATGCAAACTTCCGGAATAATGATCCCACATCGACAGGGGTACTCCAGGTTCTCGCATGTGCAATCGAAACGCATCACTCGAGTGAAGGCGTGTTGGTTATAATTCAACAAGCGTAGGTGACGGTAGGTGAATACTGGGAAAGAAATACATAGTGTCGTGCGCCTGTTGAGCCGCAGCCTCGCGAGCTTTAGCCACACAGCCGCCAGCTCTGCGAAGCGTGCGGCTGGGCACGAGACAAAATGAGTACAATACAATGTAGTCGGTGATGCATCACCTCTTTACTTTTCTTTAGCCAAAGTCCTGTGTGAGACAAGGTCCTAGAAGCCGCAGTTCCGTAGAATACAGGAGAAGTTGTTAGGTATATGGTACAAGATACTTACACTCTATAGCATCCGCACAACGGAGATTTTAACACAAGTCGTCTCTGTTTACTCGCTATCTGACCTAATTCAATTCGTGTAATCACTCGACTTCGTATCTCATCTTTCCACATATATCATAGTATAGGAAACGGCTATATCTTCGCGGGGCTGTGCGTCAGCGACACAAATGTTGTAACTGACTACTCAATATCTATCAGTCGGTCTTGCCAATACACAGGTACCGGTAACACCCCTCCAGACCGTTGCAATCCATCTTATCGCCATATATCGATCCCCCCCACCACAAACGGCGATACCCTCAATATCTATCAGATCGGTCATCCGGTGAGCTTCTGAACTAGATTCTCGGAGACTGTACTTGTGCCGATATATACCTTCTAAATCAAGCTACAGCCTATTGAACGCTAGGTTGCAAGCAACAGTAATGCGGCAGAGCCGCCAGCGACCTCTCGATGAATGAGGCGACAGAATGCAACACTTTTGGTATTTGGTTGATGATAGTGTGCATACCCAAGGTTAGATAACAACAGCAAAAGAACAACTACTGCGCACACAAGCCTGCTGAATTGTTATCGGCATTCCCGTCGGCAAAATGGATTACCCCATCCTAGACTATGATTTCAGCAATGATTCCACCAGTCCAGACGATCCCGGTCCGCGGTAGGGCTCAGTCCAGTCCGGTCTAATGAGAAGGTCGGACTGGACCGATCCACAGACTGGCAGTCTTGGACTGGACGGGCTTGTTCTGGACCGATCCATTTACGCATATAATTTTGACATTGCTTTTTAGCCAAGTACTACCGAAAACATGACTCATCCTCACTTTTTATCACCACTCACCCCCAAATACCCACGCTGATCGAAATTATATCACTTCTGTTTCTATATTCGGCTCCATCGAGATATATTTTCCCCATTAAAAGACTAATAACCTGGAAAGTATACCCTAACCCTGGACACCGTGAGGGATCGGTCCGGACCAAGCCCAGTCCAGTCTGTCAGCATCTGGGATGGGTCCGATCCCAGTCCGAAAATGTCTTGGACTGGACCTGGACTGGGCTGGACGGTTCCGGTCTGGACTGATCCATTGCTGGACTGGTGGAATCATTGGATTTCAGAGACATAAACGGGGCACAGATCCCCTTCCTAGTTAAAAAAGGGAATTTTACAGACTCATATTATATTGTGATAGCTATCCAATCTGGTCAAACAAGTTCTTGAAGGCACTTTTGTTATTGATGAATACATGACAACAAAGTGTATCACTGGTGCACTATCATGATATATGCCTATGCAACTATATGCAGGCAACCACATGTGTACCCATACACCTCGGTTTCGAACAGAGCCAGACGGATCTCCGAAGGAAGATCAGCAGCCAAGGCCCAGTGAGAGGCCGACAAATGCAGTAAGCACTTCGGCTACAGACTGAAGGGCAAAGCAGGCAATAGGAAACCTATCCCAATGGCAAGCGCAAAGTCATTGGCAACAAGATTCTACCAACTAAAGTGCGGGCATGCGCCTACCGGATCTTACATAAAACGATTCGGACACCGAGAGGACGACAAGTGCTGGTGGCGCGGGGGAAAGGTGGTTCAAACACGGGAGCATCTCCTCCGGCACTGCAGCCGGTGGAAATACCAGCAGCGGGAGCTCTGGAAGAAGGTGGGAAAGACAACGGGCTGGAAAGCTGGCCGATGCCGGCGGTCACAGGTGTCGGAGCTGTTTTCCATGGAGATATGTGAGAAGGCGGTGATGGACTTCCTGGCGGCCGCGGACGTCGGGAAGTTCCCGCCGGGGTGAGGCATGGAGGCCGGAGCGTCCAGTCTTTCTTTTCTCTTTCTCTTCCTTTTGTCAGCGGGGACGAAGGGTAGTAGGTGGGAGCTCCGCCATCTAACCGGCTCGCCCGGAGGCGGAGGGGATAAGGGCCTGTCATACTCTAGCTGGAGTAAACACAGTATGAATAAACAACAACCACATGTGTACCCTATTAATGTGTTTTTTGGATTTGTGTGGGACTGTTTTTTGCACCAGATCCACAAACTGAAAAATACATTATTGCATGTTTACCAAATTAATAGTTTTTTCCACTCTTTCCTGCCATACACTTTAGCCTGCCATATTCCTACTCCAGGTAAATATCCAAGCGATGCCACACGCCAGAACTAGCCGAACCAGATTCAATTCAGGGCTACGCTGAGGTTTATGTCCTGTTTGTGTTATATTGTGTCGCCGATGCATCTGCAACCGTGTTTCTTGCCTTATGATAATAGAATAAAGCATGGTATTCTCCCAATATTTAACAACTACCTTCAATGAAAAGTCCTAACACTAGCCAGAATTCTCCGCTGTCTTCTAAGTCCGTCCAATGTTTGCATCGTGACTTCACACAAAAGCTGCTACCACCACCGTTACGAAATATTAACCTATATATTCACGTTCACCAGGTGGCATGATTCTTCCGTTATTTAGAAGTATTCGCTGGGTTTTTATTGGCAGCAACCCCAGAATGTGTTTTAGCGGAGTCCTAGGCTTTTTTGTAGAGACCTTCTCAGAAGCCTTGTTTTTGGGCGTTGCGGGTACATTTATCTCTGGGTCGTCGGGGCGTTTTGGGGAGGCGGACACAGGATTTCGATGCAGGGCGTTATTCGCTGTTGGCTTTTTGGGTACGACGACAGCAGCCTTTTTGTGGGCCATTGGGGGGTTGCGTTTGGGGGTAGTCTTAGAAATTCCTGTGCAAAGTATTTCATCAGTGTAAGTACTATTGCCTGGGAGTGTTTTGGTTGAAATACCAGCGGCTGGTAAGAATTGTTTCAGGTCATTGCAAACAACTTTATACGTCCGATTGGCTTCGCTCTCGAACTTCACAATATCTGAATGGTTTCCTACAGCCGTATGTACTTTTTCTCTGTTCATTGGGAGTTGGAGCAGTGCCGAATCCGCCGGAAGTCGTACCATTGGTTTTCCGGACGGTGATAATGTTCCATCCTTTCCCTGCAGCAAAGTCAATCAACATTTGTTGTCACTTCATGTTGAAAATCTTGATCCAGATTGTTGGGGTAACCAGAGGACATACCAGCACGATAGCATTCGTTTTTGCAGTTTCGTAAAAGCTGGAAATTTTAATCCGCGGCGAGATGTTGATAAATCTCTCGAGTTCAATGGAGAGTTTGAGTGCAGGATTTAGTGACTCAAGCAAACGTATTCTCTCCTTGTCGGATTTTTTGTTGAGCGCCGCAATGACATCATCCATGACGATGCCACGATGTGGCGTCGCAAAAAATAATATACCGCAAGTGTGGTCGTAGATAGAGCGAGCTCGAATATCGTCTTCCAAATCCTTAGTCATCAATAACAGCTTCTCATCAGTTAGCGCGAACGCATAAGTTTGACCTCTCAGTGATTAAGTACCTGGGCAATGATGATACCGCCGAAGGAATGGCCCAGAAAAATAATTGGTCGCGTACGTTCCTAGCATAAAGTTTAATGTTATTACCTCGCACGACTACCTACATGGGGATCGTTTGCTGTCTACTTACGTCTTTACTAGACCTTGCTATCTGTAGCTCTTGCAAAAAATCTCGCTGATAATCAATCATTTTGTGAATACCGCCGTTTTGAAGGTTCGAATCATAGCCATATATCATAATTCTACTCTTCGGAAAGCGCTTAGGTAAAAAGTCTCGAAGCCACATGTTCTTCGTAGTTTTATCTCTCCAGGATCCGTACGCATGACCCGCGAGTCCGGTTACCGCTACAATACTGCACGGATAATAAGCTTATAATTACTTCTCCCTCTTCATGAAGTTTTTATGGATATGATTGCGCGGAGTACGTACTCAGATGTAGCCTTGTTCTGCGGAACAGGGCTGAGTTGTGTGAGCCCGAGGAAGTTTGTGTCGATAGCCAATGAAGTTTTCCACGATGGGACTTTAAGCGTGTATGTCTGGGTAGTACCAGCGGCCAATTTTTTCAGGAAGTCTGGGTAGGTGGGTGTGAACTGAACAAGGGCGGTTTGGGTACTTCTGTCAGTGCATGAAGGCAATAGGACTAAGCTGTCCTCAGCGATTTCTATGCCAGACTGATGGGCAGTGTCCAGATGAAATGCAAGCCTTAAATCTTTGGCTGTAATGTGGGGTGGAATTAAATGTACTCTGAAAACAACCGATATTGGGGCCATAATAACTTTTGGTTGAGGCGGGAGGATCTGAATTTAGGATGATAGAATCAAGGAGGACAGCATTGAAGCTAATATATACGTTTGGGAGTGGTTATTAGTTGAGTTAATTCGGCCGAAGACAGTGAGTCAGTTTGACCGTGATGACATCAGCCTCAGCCCCATGAGACTGATACGAGCTGATTAGAGAATACAGGCTGATGAAACTCGGCCAAAGCCTCGGTGGTAAGGCTACGGGGCTTACGAGGCTGAGTAGGATAAAGATAGAAGAACAGGTACACACAGTCTTCCGAAGCGGCCAGTCCGTCCAGATTCACCGTTGATCTGGACCGGACTATAAAATGGGCGGCCAGTAGATTACTGACCCAGGCCGGTCACAGATATGGTGGACAAAGATCTGACCGGACTGCAGATATCTGGCGGCCGATGGTCATAAATCATGATATAAAAAACAAGGCGAAAGCCGCAAGATATCTGCCAGTTTATGCAGATTATATGCAGAGTGATGTAGGCCAGTCAAAAGCCATCAGATATCTGCAGGTATATGCAAGTATATGCAGAGAAATGTAGGCCAGTCAAAAGCCGTCAGATATCTGCAGGTATATGGAGGTATCTGCAGGCATATGCGGGTCAGATAAAAGCCGTCAGATATCTGCAGTCCGGTCAGGCACCCTGCAGGTTGATCTTTATCTGCCCAGGCTTTGGGCGGCCTCCAGGATCAAGGACTTTATCTGGCCGGACTGCGAATCTGAAGTCCGGTTGGCGGCCGGCCGGGCCGCTTCGGAACACTGGGTACACAAGCCCACAGTATATATAGGCCTGCAGACTCCGTAGAGATACAATCAATCATTGCACAAAGTAACAAAACACATACAAAACTAATAAACACGCCATGTCGACTTCACTTGCAGGCCTGGTTCAAGTTAGAGCAGTGGTTGTCGTCTCGCATGTTTAGTACACTAGAACACAATGGAAATCATGTCAGGTCAAGTCCGGCATTGAGAGGTCCACTTTCAGCGCAAATATTTCTTGACATTTCTATTCGGTTTTGAAGCATTTTGTTTCGATTGAATACGTGGGACACAAGATATACTATCACTGCTTTTGTCGCTACAAAAGAATTGTAAATTAAACCTGCAAATTCGTTGAGTTACGATAATTCCTTCCTGATTTGATTCTGAACACCGTAATTTACGGAATATGTAAAACACCTATCTCCTGGTTCCAAACGGACTGTCCTATCTTGAGCCAAAATATTCATTCTGTGGTTGGCTAGTCTGGATATTCCCAATACAGTCACTCCCCGATAAATTTATCTCATTCAGGAGACTCTTGTACTATGGTATATTTCTAAATAGTTTACAAACATTATCAAACATCTGACAACTGCGCGCGCGAGCATTTTGTGGGAACCCAACGAGGCGCTTGACATCAAGAGTAATCTATTGGCTACTTTATGAGAGACTAAGATGGATGCGAACTCTGGCAATTAAGAAAAGAAGATACAACTGCCTCCAGAGGTTTTAATTGGTGTCAAAAACCCCTGCTCCACATCCCTGTTGTTCGAGTCATCTCAGCAATGGCTGTACCACCTGCAGCGTTACTACATTATTCTGCAGGCAAGTGCCAGAAAGATTAGGAATTGTTCCAGTGACGGAGATGAACAACTAAATTTCCGATCGAATATTTTGCGAACTGTCGTGGTGAAGCATTTTAACAAATTACTGGCAAGTTGGCTTCGCAATCCAGTGTTCCTAAGCGGCCAGGCCGTCCCGGCTTTCATAGGCCGGGCCGGCAGGCTTTAAGCCGAGCCTGCAGGCTTTTCCGGCCGGGTCTGCAGGCTTTTTCTTGGCGGCCGGGCGGCTTTTCTTCGCGGACTAACCCTAAACAGAATATTTTGTTCGGAAGGTTCTCTGCTGCCAATACTACGAGTCTCTGGCCTCGAATCAGGCTCTCAGTTGTGTACGTGTGCACTAAGAGGAAAATGGAAGTGACAGAAAGGGAATAGTGTGGCGAGGGAATGAGGTTGTGAGAGAGCCTGGAGACTTCACTCCACACAAAGTTCCCAGGTCAACCCAGTTAAAATTTCAACACCACAGGTTTGAGCTGGGTTTGCATGGAAAGAAGAGTTCAAGGGAAAAGAAATCAACTTTATATGGGGCACTAAGCAAATGAGACAAAATCTGTGGTGTAAAGTGATTGAGAGTGACTGGGTTAAGCTGGTAACGATCTAGATCAGGTTCGGGTTAAGGCTGCAGCGAGTGCAAATATGGCGGTATTTTTTAAGAAACACTCGGCATTGACTCATGTAGCTGTAAACAAATACCCCCCAAAAGATCAGCTCCCTGGAGGTGATTTGAAATTTTGGTGGAGTCATATCTCCAGGCCCTTTCACCTTACTTTTTCATGATCCCAATTTGGATCAGACTCACCATTTCGGTTAGTATAAAATCACGTGAGATGAAGGGCCGAGGTACGAGGCCCAAGAGTCTCCAAAGTACAAAACATAAACCATATCAAACTCAATCATCGTAGCCCTGCCATTGCCGTATTCTATCCGTCAACTAGACTAAGACTCATGCAGGCCGATGCAGGCTTTTTAAATCACGTGCAGGCCGGGCGGCTTTTGACCCAGGCCGGGCCGGGCCCCCGCTAGCGCAGGCTTTCAGAATGGAGGCCGCTAAAACTTAGGAACACTGTCGCAATCTGCAGTGAGAAATGGCAACCAATCAATCACCTATGTCCACGTCTTCCCATCTCTCCCACAAAATCAATTCACTGACTAATAGACCCTAGCATCTCACTAGAGGAGGAGCTAGTGGACTCGCTCTTCCCTTCGTATGTGCTTTATTTTCTGATATACAAAAACATCCCCACGCTAGAATCGTCACAAAACCATCGACCAGAACGAAAACAGTAAATGACGCGTAAACAAAGGTGCCGCCTGGGGGGAGCGGAGGCCGCTCCACCTGGACTCTCCCATTCCTGGCCGGAAGCCAATTCACTGGGTGTCAGAGTCGAAAACCCTACCGGGCTGCCCTCGGTATATGTAGGGGTGCCGGTGGGCGGGTTTTTTGAAGCTGGACGCGCTGCTTTGCCTCAACCACTGCCGCTCCGCTCCTCTTATATACCTTCTTTCCTTCGCTCCTGGCCTCCTTACATCCCTCCCATCCCTAGCCTTCTGGCGCAAAAAACCTCCAGCTCTGAGTGTTGAAAGCAAAAGAGGAAGAATGAAGAAGCTCAATTGTCTATCGATACAAGAGAAGGAAAACACTAGGCTTATATACAGAGAAAAGACCATACTCGGCGAAGCCGAGTATCACAACCGAGTCCGAAGCCGACTACCAGTGCCGGAGCTAGGCCTCCTCCTCAGCATGGGGGCAGGCGAAGCTCATGGGGGCTACAAGCCACCGGCCTGATGCCCGCCGCCTTAGACCGATGGGGGCTGCAAGCCCCCATACGCCACAAAAGCCATCGGGCCAAATCCCGTGCCAACACTGAGCTCTGGCGGAGCTCTGGCTCTGGCGCTTGCTCCGACTCTTGGTCGTGCTCGTGCTTTGCTCCGGCCCGGGCCCGTTGAACTTTTAGCTCAAGCTCAAGGTTTCGGCCACCATCTTCCGTCCCTTCCGTCGGCCAAATTGCTCGCCCTTGCCAGCCGATGGCCATTGCTGCTCGCCCCTACTAGCCGTCGGCCAATTCCCACCCGCCAATTCGCTTCCACTAGCCCTCAGTCAAGTTGGACCATATTTTGTTACGGCAAGTTCATCTCCAGGAGGGCTCGGGTGGTACCCTAACTCAAAATGCGAAATTTAATTATAGTTTATATGATAGTGCAACTTTCAGCAGCAAGGGCAATGGTCCGTCCTGACTGTAGTTATTCGGGAGACTAGTGTACCGTCCAGCCCGAGTCACTACTTTCATCGACCTATGGCGTTTAGTCTTCAAATCTCTGGGGCCAGCGCCAAGGGGACATCATGTTAGCCAAGGGGATATCCTCTTGGTCAAGTGGGAAACTTGGCCGGCAGGGTAAAACAGTACCGTACCAATGATACGCAGAGATAGACTCTGAAACTAGTCGTGAACTGGAACCTATCCAGTATAACCTTAATGTAATCTTGGAGGCTAGTCACTGGCTGGAAGCGTTCATCGAAACCTTCAATGAGTATTTGCCATCCCAAGCAAGTTGAGAGTCGCTGTCCAGAGACCGCTCTATCTCTACCATCTCCAGCTAGCTCCTTATAAGTCCACCACTATCCCCTACACGCTCGATATTTTCAGATTGGTTGCAATGGTTGCTCCAGGCAATCTCACTAGTCGATCAGCTAAAGTGACCTGTTGAAATAGTGATGCTAGAGAAGCTTGATTGTATTCTATCTAAGAGGGCCACAAGGCCATATATATATGGTCATACGAGCGCGAATGTGTACGTACTCATCTATGTATAGATCCGGCTGAATATCATCACCGAGACAGCAATCTCCCAGCCATCTCCCAGCCTCCCATACGAGCCATCATCTCCGGCCATACAAAGGCTGAGATCTATTTATGCAACATGACCAATGAAACTTATTTAGATTTGCCACCAACAGCTGACTTGGCCTGCTTATCCTGCTCCCGTAACAGTCCCATTTGCCGCCAGAGTATTGCAACCAATCTGAAAAAATCGAGCGTGTAAGGGATAGTCTCCAGCCTCTTCCTGAGCACTGTCTCCAGCCAGCTCCTGGCAGCCCAGATCAACCCTTTCCAAGAGCATCTGTTACTATATAATCCGAAAGGAATCCGCCGATACTGAGATCGCCGAATTAACTCACAGGCTACGGACTCACAGTCGTAGACGCATCCACGAGTTTTCACTCGCCACCGCCACTGGTATTTGCAATCGTGAGCTTCCATGGACTTCCATGGTGTTCCAGGCTCTCATGTATATAAAGACAGAGCTTCTCCTTAGATAGTAGAACAGACTTCGACCGTTTCACATTCGTAACAGCATCTCTAAGTGCACCTCCGAGTGATCTTGACAGCTATCTCCACAAGCATCTCTGCGCGCACCTCCGAGCGATCTCAATTGCAGTCTCGAAGAGCATCTCCAACCGATCTCGACGGCTGTCTCCAAGACAATCTCCAAGAGCATCTCCGAGTGATCTCAAGTGCAATCTCCGAGAGCATCTCCAAGCGAACCTGAGTTCAGTCTCCAAGTACATCTCTGTGCCCACTCCAGTACTATCTTCGTGTGTACCTCGAGTACAGACTCTAGCCGCTAGATGTGAATTGGAGTCGCTGTTGATGGATAGATAGATAGATATAAAATATCATACGGCTATCCCCTGGATCGTAACTTTGGCATTCCCGGCCCGTTTGGGCATGGCAACCGACTCCCCACCCGCAAATATTTAGCGACATAACCACAACTCTGTGAGGGTGGCCTGGGAACATTATAAACTTACTTTCATATGTCTTGAGAGTATTTTGGCAAAACTAAGGACTGTACAGGAATGTGGTGCCGATAAAAAGGGCAGTTTTTGTTGGGAGGGTTGCCTCAACATCAGCTCCCCAAAAACTCGAAAATGTCACTGTGCCGCCCAGATGGAAAACTCTGCCCATAACACCCCAAAATATCCTTCAAGCCTAGTTTTAAGGTCATGTGCTGCAGCCCCAATATCATTGCACACAAGGAATTCCATCTGTAATATGTTGAGGTTTGGGGGGGGATACCAATACCCATCACACAGCTGTCATAGTGAACCAGGCCAAAACCCACTTTGTCAAATATCAAAGAGGGCATATCTTTACCCCTCAGCCAGAGCTGGAACCATGGGCGATTTTCAGTACACCTTGAGAAGGGAAAGTAGCTGGGATGGTGGCTTTGCCAGCAGGAAAGCCCAGCCAGAAATACCAAATCTCCACCCAAACTTTTGCTAAGCAGCTTCAAAATACAAGTAACTGGTGTCTCAACAATGAAAAGCATCATTTTGCAGAATTCAATCACCTGTAAAGGAGAAAGGTGGGTAGTGGTGCATAGATATGGGGTGGGGTTACCAATTCAGAGAGTGAATTTTGGAGGGGCAGTAAGACTTACAAAGTCACATCACATATAATTTACAATTTACTTGGATAGAAAGTTTTATTTGCTACTAAAGAAGACTTGATGAAAAGGAGGGCCTCTGACGACCATTTTTGGACGTGTGGTGAGGTGGTTGCGCGGGCGGCCCGTATGGGCCGGGAACCGGTTACGATCCAGGGGATAAACGCAATCGTGTCACGTGTTTGAAACGAGATCAACTTTTGCATGTCATACGAATCAAAAGGCGGCGAAAAGCGGCGAAATGGAATACGCTGCGAAAATGGAGGAAAGCTGGAGAGGCGACAGAAAAAGCTGCATGTGGCTGAGAAGGGAGTGATGCTGCGAAAGTTCATAGTTCTTCCGAAAATTTAAGCTACTTTCGTGAACAATCTGAGTTTAGCGACATGGAAGTGGTGAAATCCACGAAAGCAATAGAAAGCCGGGAAGGCTCAAAGCGCATTTTGAAATTCACGTAATCTTTGAAAGCTACGGCAAGTTTCGCGATGTGTAACACCATAGGTATAACAAAACAAAATAATACAAAACAAAAAACTTATTATGATCCTCCCTCTATCGGTAGTGAAGTACGACCTGGAAACAGAACTGCAACCACTAGTTACCACGACGCAGAAAATGTTTATACAGAAGAGAACCCCAAAATAATCCACATCAAATACTACATTACGCTAAGTAAGTTGTATTGTACTTGCTATATCTATTGCAGCCACAAAGAACATCTTTGTGTTTACAAAACCTCCGAGTTGGACAGTGGAAGACTCTATATGATATGATTGTGTAATGGCCGGTACCGTTACATACGGTCCAGTGTGTGAAAGTATGAGATATGGTTGCAAGTGTGCACTCGATCATGGATGCGTATTCGAGATAAGGTTTTCGGTTTATGTTACTTTGGATGCTTCTTTGACTTGATTGATTGATCTTCTCGAGGCCAGAAGGCCCGTATATATACAGACTTGTCTCCCATATTCACAGCCATATTCGTCTCCATATCTATCTCCGTTTGCTCATCCGTTTGCACTGATATGAGCCGCTCTGCACAGATACGAGCCGCACTCCTGAGGCATATCTTCATACACAAACTGCATATCAAACGGACCTGAGCTGTGAGGCTCACGATGCAGGTACACATGCAACAGTTTAGATTTAAGAGCCGTGACGGCGACTATAAGCAATGGCCCTTACCTAGACTCACATTACGTGCCGCTGTTACAGATAGGTGACGATGTCGTCCGGAGATGGTATGCCACAACGCATATTGTACCGTGCTACTATGAGGCCTAGAATGAGGTCTGGAGTTGTTGGTACACCCTACACAAATTCTCACTCTTGCTACTGCCACTCTCCCAGGTACAGTTAGTGACAGTGAAGAATAATTGTGTCTATCATGTCGAGGTTCAGAGGGTGTATATGTACGTTGTCCCATAAGCACATGCATACACACTTATCTGCAACGCATCACCCTAGATCCTAATACAAGCGATATTCTTATACAAGTCAGCATACTTATATAAGGCCGTAACAAACGATCCATGCATATATGTAACACTAAACTCGCTGCTCCTATCACTGCATTAATAATCTCCGCGAGATCTCCGACTGTCTTTGTATATGAAGCATACTTTTTGATAAATCAAGAGAGTTGATCTGTATCGCACAATTCAATATGGCGAATATTACGGACAGCGCATAGAGGAAGAAGTAGGAAATGTATACCTAAATCACAGCTGTTATCAGGAAATGAGGTTGGTTTGCTGGTGGGGGTAGCGTTTGACTCACCCCTACACCTTATATATCAGGATTTCCTGTCCCAACCAATAGCAAACAAACAACCGGACATTTCTCCTCCATTAGCGTTCAGTTCACCGAGTAGCCTTGGGCGGGGTCCCATACATCTTGCAACTGCTTGAGGCTTTCTGCCTTTAGCCGCTTTAAATGCAGTACTTATCGATAAGGATTAAGGATTGCTACCATGGCCTGAATTTTCAACAGCCATGTGCTTTGATTCTAGCAAACCTCACCAGAAATCACTCGCTGCCTCGCGTTTATTGCAAAAGACCCGGGACTGGGATCGATACGCCGACGCAAAATTATAGATTAGCTAAAATATTGGGTAGTCATTAGCCTTACGGTCCGCAGCGTGGTTGCATTGTCATTGATCTCAGTCGGCGGGTATCTCCGGCGGACTTATCTATGATTACAGTGTCTCATGATGGCACTTCCGCTGGCCCCTGCAGGGGATTGGCAGTTAGCGAGCTGTCAAAAAGTTTCAGCGCCCCAAACATGCGACCGCTGTCATATGCGAATTGCTGCCCCTGCAAGGAACACTCCATTTGAAGATGCAACCTTCCGGGAAAATCTCAGATCTACAGGGGTACCCCAGATTCTCGCATGTGCAACCGAAACTCGCCATGCTACCTGGGCACTAGTGCATCATATGATTTCTATGTACGCGTTGTTCCAGATCCACCCCAGCGATTGTACTATAGGATAGGAATGACGTTTTGACAATGCATGTGTCTGGCCCAATCGCTTTAAGTAAGTATATATCCTGAAAAGGTATCAGACGTGACCCGGCCATAAATTCTGTTATCACACTGAACCGTCGCGATCAACAGATTATTGTACTCTACTACTCGCGTCTGAGCTTGGAAATATCCCCAAGAGCATGTGACATATCTAATCATATCCACCACAGTTATCTTATCCTACTGATTGGCTAGACACTGATTGTGAGTTTATACTGACAGGGCAATAACCGGGACTGATATCGGGCTTGCGCAAAAACAATCACTCAATTGTTAACATAACTATACGCATGGCTGACTACAACCACATGGCGACTAAGGAGTTAGCCCCAAGGCCGTCGGAATTAAGGCGGGCAGTAGCCTTAGCCTCGGGCTTGGTACGGTACCTAATTCTCCGTGAGCCTCGGGCATTGGGCCAAGTGGTACTTCGTTCTGGGTGATACCTTTTCTTATTTATGTCTATCTTATTCTCTTTTTGTACGATAGAGAGTCAGCATTTTTCCTTATCTTTGTTGATTGCACTCAACACCACACTGTGACAACTCCCAACGGTTGCCATAATACCCCAGTCCAGAACGTGATGCTCTGAATGATGTAGCCTCTCAGCCGGCGGCTTATTCCTGATGCGAAAGAGTTGTCTTATTGTTGATTATTGCCAAAATTATCTTCCAGTCTCGCATCCACAATGAACAAACCCAAAAAATGGTCATCCGACAATCCTTGTCACCACGGCCACTCGAATGTCACATCCGCTGCCGTTGTTCCCTTTACCGCCACAGTCCAACTTTCGCCGCCGCCATTCGAAAATATAAAATGATATACAATTGGAAATTAACACATGCCGAAACTCGACCCAGCGCCGGAACACTCCAATCACCTCTCACGCGCTCATGGCCCCGCTGACGAAAACAACAAGTACTGCGGCATATCTGGACACTGTTAGCAGTCGTACAATTAGTTATAGCTCAGGAACATACGCAGCACTGACGCCATATATCTCCCCTTTGGTAGCGGTGGTCGAAAATGTCAAGCATAATGCGAATAGTCCAACTAGCGGAGGAATAATACCGAGCCGTATTTTATTCGACTTCACAAAATATAGGCCAATAATCGCACCACCTAGGAACAAGGTGGCTAAGAAGACTTTCATGATGTCTACGATCCGGTCGACAAGTTTGACAGAAACATAGCCTATTGCTTGCTCTTCGTCCACCGCTTTTGACTGACAGTACACTTCAATATCAGAGTCATGCCTCGCAATATCGGCAGTGTGGGTGTACTTGCCCGCAACGTGTATCCAAATAGACTCCGAATTCCCTCCGTAAGATTGTCGCATTTCGTTAATGATCCGGCTAGTGCCGCAAGATCTTCTTCGTCTTCCAAGTATTTCTTAGCGGAGTCTATTAGTGGACAATTCATAGCCCTTAAGCATTGCATGACTCGGCGACTCGGCGTCTCGATTGTCATTACTTGGTCAAACAGAACTAAAGCTTCATCTTTGCAGCGTCAGTAAAGGCCCTGGCCGGAGATATGCGCATGCATACTGTATTCTTTTAAAACATCTTTGATGTTTTGCACTAACTGAAATCTGGTCACATTAAACTGTTTGAGTTCAAGATATGACATGGCGGCGTGCTGTAGGTTGATGCTATCACCTGAGTTTGGATCAGAGGTAATGGCATTGCAATCGTTGGCGTCGTGTTCGAAGAGCTTTTCTTCAAGGGAATAGAGCTCGGATTGCAGATAGAGCAAATTTCGTACGTTGAGTTCTGTGAATCTACGAAAAACGGCACCATCAGCGCTGGTAGAGATGAATCGCGCTAGTGACGGGTATCCCTTCGGTCGGCATGTAGGAGAATCGTCAGCCGTTAAATTGCTCGCCATATTCGTATCGGCTGGGAATTCAGAGAGATGGAGAGAGCGGGACCGCAAGGTTGTGAATGATCGATATTGTGGTGCTTAGATAATGAAAAGCGTCGTAGGTGGAACCGGTTCTGAATTCTGCTTTTGGCTTTTGGAAGGGCGCAGTTATCAGTGCTACGACATTTCACCACGCAGGTCACAAATCAATCATTTTATGATTCTGTGGCTATGAAGCAGCTATCTATGTAGCCTAGGCTGAATATCCGCATATGTGCAACCGCCAACATGCAGGTTTCAGAGCGGCTGAAGTTTCGACTACAGTATGAATAAAACAAAAAAAAAGCAGCTATCTATTTAGCCTAGGCTGAATATCCGCATATGTGCAACCGCCAACATGCATGTTTCAGAGCGGCTGAAGTTTCGACGCAAGGCAGACCAAGCATTTGTGCGCATCTGAAGCTGCTGATTCGGATACAAACGAAATGTTGCAGCTGCCCAACAAACTGCATGGGTTCCGCCTCGCGCGGCACAGTTGTGCGCAATTTGCCTATTTTGGCTACCCGCATTTGTCTTGAGGCTTTGCCACCCAAAACGACAAAATTATATTGATTTGCCAGGTGTCTAGTCCCGCAGATAGCTCTGCACGGCAAGTAGTGTATAATACTATGCACAAACTTTCACCAAGAAGCCGGCTACTGCGCCCTGAAATCATACGTAGCAACCTAAGTAACACACGGGGACCAATTTCTTGGACTGAATTGAGACTTCATTATGCTTTGGTAGCACGCGACGTCTCACAAATATATAAACTGCAAACCGCACCCTCCAACTTCTTCAAACTCTCACCACAACTCATTCCTACACGATCAGCATATACTGGTAGGACTATATATCAACATATTAGGCTCTCTACATCCATTTTAAACTCAACCACATTGGACGAACACTCTGACCCTCTTTACCCTAATTCTCTACACACCGGAACTTCCCTGACGACTACCGATTTTCAAGATAGGGTCTGGAGTAGCTCTCGGCAGGTAGAGCCTGCCGAGAGCTACTCCAGATATGTCTTGCTTTCAATGGGGACTGATAGCACGGAGACAACAGAGTACTCTCCATGGCCGCGGGTCTCTCTTGGACCCATAGATCGTATCCATGGCAATCATCACAGATTCACCAGGGGTGGATTGAGTATTGTAACGGTGTGGATCCTCAGGGGTTGGGTATAGGTATGCAGCCGGGAAGCACTTCATTCCTGCGCTATTGGAATGGAGAATATGGAGGCGGAACAGTACCCGTGATACACTACTATAAGTACATATCCGGCAATCTCAAAAGTATGAATCAACTAGTCGAGCTTTACCTTAGAATTGCGGACGATACTGACGATAGGATGCGTTACCGAAGCTTCACCAACAGTCACTCAACGCCTGAAATCTTCACAATTTCTGGCTATATCGCAGCAATCCCCACCTATACCGATCGGCCCACCACTATTCGAGCACCTTTGTTTCACCAGACACCACGCGCCGCCATCGGCTCCCTCATCGAATATCTCATGCGACAAGCCGAAAAACACCTCCGCAATTACTGCATGCCGATCATGCAGCTCCTCTGTCGTCAACGGCTTACTCTGCCGTGGAGACAAAATCCTCACTCCAGCAAACACGCCACAACCGCTATATCAAGTCTAAATCTGCCGGAAATCAGCCTGCGAGAAGAAGAGAACCGAAGATTAAATCGGATGCCGGATGGAACCGAGAAGCAACTGGAGAGAGCCCGTATAACCCAACGACGAAATTCCTACCGTTTGAGGATGTCACCCTAGCTGCAATGGTTATCGGGCTTGAATCAGGATGCGACAAACAGAAGCCCCAACAGCGCATGCGTGATGGTTTATTTGAAAAGTTCGTACTCAGCTCTCGACTTCTTGAAAAATTTGCTAATGGATCCGATATCAGGAAATTTCCAGATTACGCTTCAGTGCCACCCAACACACCGTGGCAGAGGTTTAAGGGAAGAATGTAATTCCTGTGAAGAGGAGGAAAGTGGTGAGGTGAAGGGACTTCCAGTGTACTATGTCAACGTGGTCGGATGCAAAATTTCTTTTGTAGGTTTGGGATTCTTTTGAATTTCTAGATTTTCGGTAGACTTGGCTTGTTAGAACAAGCAGTTGAATTCTGGGAGCGTATTTAGTCAATTCCTTGAATATATTTGTTTTTTGTTCTAAGCGTTAGTGTCAAAGTATCGTAACTTATAGCAGCCCTACTTTCACAATCACTTAACTTCAACGAGAAATAAGTAGTTTCTGTTACTACTACAGCATAACAGACCAGGTTTGACAACAAATAGATGGTAACCGTGTGTGTGTGTGTGTTATTCATATTGTATTCACTCTATTTAGGGTATGACAAAATCCATTTTTCCCCGATACTCCGCGGTGTGACCCTGACGTGTCCGCCAAGCCCTCCTCTCGGTCAAATGTACCATCCCTTTCTCCTTCCCCCCATAACCTCTCACATTAATTGGCCCCTCTTCCTAGAGTATAACCTGCACATCCCATCATCTGACGACAACCACTCAAAAAATCCTCGCTCACACTTAGTCCAGGGTCTCTTTGATGTTATCGCAGTGGAATACCCCAACCCCCAAAGCAGAGTAAGGAAGGACACCGGGAAAAATGACCTTACGCGACGCGTAACTCATAGAGAAGCTGTTTTTGGGCCGGTAATCCATAGCATATTTGACGCGTGGCACTATGACGTCCTATGGACCTGCAAGTTGACTAGATTACTATGACACGCATGCGATTATGGGCGCTTGATACTATACATCATGCTGCATTCAATAAAACTGTCAAATGCACTTCATTGCACGATCCCAAGTAAGCTCTGATGTACACTCCTGATTACACTCCCAGCCTGCTTGACGTACGCTCCCAAGTAAGCTCTCAAGACACTCCGAGTACGCTCATCAGTACACCGAGTACATTCTCATGTACACTCCCGGGCATG
>Ga0307514_10001640_pt1 | contig 26086 bp, 18 predicted proteins | sample 16_EM_MG_FD_203088 | JGI IMG/M metagenome (GOLD analysis project Ga0307514, IMG submission 203088) | Populus trichocarpa ectomycorrhiza microbial communities from riparian zone in the Pacific Northwest, United States - 16_EM | ecosystem: Host-associated > Plants > Roots > Unclassified | place... | reverse complement strand
GTCCAGACCAAGCCCGTCCAGTCCAAGACTGCCAGTCTGGGGCTCAGTCCAGTCCGACCATTCGGTGGGACCGGACCGGACTGAGCCCTACCCCAGACCGGGTCCGTCCGGACTGGTGGAATCATTGCAGAGGGTTGGTACGTCTCTTGGAGGACGACAGCGGGTAACCGCGGGTTGCTTAGAGGAAGTGGTAGTGGCCGATGCTGGATGCCGATTTCTCTAAGAGAAGGATAATGTAGGTTGTCATTGGGCGAGGGGGTGTAGGCAGCGGGTCAGAGGCGTTTTGCGAGGATCTTGACGTTCATCAGGCCGTGGTTGTCGCGGCTAGAATAGCTGGTGAAAGGTGGTAGCGGACTGATGACACAGTTGGTTTGCTACAACCATAGCAGAGTTCTATGTTATTACAAGTTACGGTGGCGGCTTCGCCGCCCTTTGGAGGTACCCAGATAGATCATCTCCAGCTCAACTCCCAGGTATACCTTACCCCTGGCTTTCAAGTGCTTGGAGGGTACCAAAAGTTGGGCACACTTCCAGATATCATCGGCAAAAGTGCAAATCGACTATAGACTGCACTATGTGCACATGTGCACTCGTGCAGCTCATAGCAAGCTTACTGTGAACCCCTGTGTGACGCACAGCTTATAGTCATGTATAGTCGATTCATAGAGATGTGCGCGTGGGCCTATGGAACCATATACGGCTAGTGGCTGGAGATAGACCTATACCGTCAGTCTTCTCTGCTATACAGGTACTGTACACTATCGCTGAGAGTTCACTTGAGATCCTGCTTGAGAGCCTGCTTGCATGCCTGCTTGAAAGCCTCTTCAAAAGCCTGGTTGAAAGCCTTCTTGAAAGAGTGTCGCATCAGGAGGAGTAGAGTTTTCCACGGGGAGCTTTGGCCGATGGAAAACTCTGAGTTACTGGAAGCTTTTGCTAACAGGCTCTAAGTCTGTTGATGCTTTCGCTTTGACATTGACGTAGCCAACCTACTTGACGAAGTGCTTTCGGTACCATCACCATCACCATCATCACCATCACCATCATCACCATCACCATCACCATCATCACCATCACCATCATCACCATCACCATCATCACCATCACCATCATCACCATTACCATCATCACCATTACCATCATCACCATCACCATCACCATCATCACCATTACCATCATCACCATTACCATCATCACCATCACCATCACCATCATCACCATTACCATCATCACCATTACCATCATCACCATTACCATTATCACCATGAGCCCCAGACTGGATGCGTATGCATCAGCCCAAAATCAACGGGAAACTGGCTGCAGGTTCTGCTGAGAAAACTGAGTTGGAGATCTGCTCTCCCCAAGATCCAATTGTCTACCTTTCCTGCAGAAACTAAGACTGCAATTGTCAACACCATGACCTTGAGGTATCATGAGATCTTGTCATGGTGGCCACACTAAAGATAAGGTTCAGACTACTATATAGATGTATGTCATGACTTCAGCCAACATACACCGCCTGACACCAGCCACACACCACATGCCATATGCGGTCCGCCAAACACTTCGCGCCATACTCTACGACTCGTGGTGCCTGACGTCTGCAACTCAGCAAGTCTCTGAACCGAGCATGCGGGAGCATACATGGGATCATATAGTCAAGTGAGATTGGGAGTGTCTTTCCTGTTGAGAGTGTACTTGGGAGCGTAGAGTCAAGTAGGCTGGGAATGCACCATCAAGTTCAATGGGGAATGTACTTGAGAGCGTCTTAAAAGCTTAATTGGAAGCGTACATTCAACCAGACTGGGAGTAGACCATCGAGTACAATTGGGAGCGTCCCGAAAAGCATGCCCAGTAGTATACTTGAGAACGTACTCAGAGGTGTACTTGGAAGTGTACTCAGAGTGTATTTGGAAATGTCTTGAGAGCTTACTTGGGAGCATATAGTCAAGCAGGCTGGGAGTGTACTTGAGGACGTACTTGGAGTGTACTTGGGAGTGTCTTGAGAGCGTACTTGAGAGCGTAAGTCAAGCAAGCTGAAAGTGTGCCATTGAGAGCAATTGGGAGTGTACTTCAGAGTGTACGTCAGAGTGTACTTGGGAGCATGCAATGAAGGGCATCTGGCAACTTGCTTTCAAGTTTGTTGTATATAGCATGATGCCATATACTATCCAGCACACAGAATCGCATACATATCATACTAATGTAGTCAACGTATAGGTCCATAGTACTTCATATTGTCATGCATCAAATATGCTATGAATTACCATCTGAAAAACAGCGTCGCTATGAGTTACATGCTGCGTAAGGTCATTTTTCCTGGGAGAGATATAATATGAATTTTTCCACCTCCACCCTGTGTACACTCAACTCTAACTTCTACAGTATACCCACTGTACAGGTCCCAAGCCCACTAGTATATCTCTCCAAGTCTCTGTAAGTTGGTACTATTTCTATGGCCAGAGCAATTATTGTCAGCTGAAAAGAAGCTTTCTGCATCAGCAAAATGTAAATCAGTCCGGAAGCCCCACGCAAACCTCCCAGACACTCCGGTAGCCCTCGCCAGTGCTTCTAAGTACTTCCAGATGCTCCCAGCCCCCCCTGGAGCTTTGCAAAGTGCTCTCAGACTGTGCAAGAGAATTCTCACATGCTACTGAAAGCACCTGCAGTGATGGAGGTGCATTCAGGATGGTATGAGTTTTAACTATTAGGAAAGTCAAATTTTGGAGCAGCTGAGACCTCTGCACAGGTCTGCGGAAGACTTAGTGCCATATTCTCACAGCAGTGGTTCTTAGAGTGCCATAACCACAGGGCATTTCGTGTATCAGATTCGTCTTTGTTACAGTCACAAGATTCACTACATCATAATATGGCATGTATTATCTATCTAAGTCTCTATATATACATATAGCCAATCTGGCTGCAGACAGTACTGGAGCGTAATCGCAGGAGCACCTGGAGACGCTGATTGAGAGGATTTAGAGATGAACTTGGAGGCCGTGATCGTGTGAACTGGGAGATGTACTTGGAGGCCGCAATCGAGTGAGTTTGAAGATGCACTTGGAGGCCGAGATTGAGTTAAACTCAGAGATGCACTTGGAGGCCGTGATCGAGGGGGTTTGGAGGCCGTGATCGAGTAACTCAGAGATGCACATGGAGGCCAGGATCAAGTTGAACTGAGAGATGCACATGCAGACCGTGATCGAGCGAGTTTGGAGATGCACTTGGAGGCCAAGATCAAGTTGAACTCAGAGATGCACTTGGAGGCCGTGATAGAGCGAGTTTGGAGATGCACTTGGAGGCCATGATCGAGCGAGTTTGGAGATGCATTTGGAGATCATGTAACTGAGAGATGCACTTGGAGGCCGTGATAGAGTGAGTTTGGAAATGCACTTGGAGGCCAAGATCAAGTTGAACTGAGAGATGCACTTGGAGGCCGTGATCGATCGAGATTGGAGGAGAACTTGGAGGTGGTCGATCTGGGGGCGGTAGATCGGAAGGGAGGTGTGACGGCAGCTGAGACTCTATTTATTGGTTAACACGTAATCATGGGAATGTAGAGAGTTGAGTACAACAACGTCCGCCAAGAGACTGGCTGGGAGCAGGAGACAGTCGATCTTGGGATGATGCTGTACTCAGTGTATGCAGTACTCGGTGTATGCTGTACTCGGTGTATGCTGTACTCGGTGTATGCTGTACTCGGTGTATGCTGTACTCGGAGTATGCTGTACTCGGTGTATGCTGTACTCGGTGTATGCTGTACTCGGTGTATGCTGTACTTGGTGTTAACTCATAATCATTGCATGGAGAGATAGATAGGGATGACTTAACTTCGTGTTCTTAGGTGATGGTAGAGAAAGAGAGAGATGAGTGGAGATGGGGGAAATCATCATGAGAAACTGGAACTTAGGAGAATTTTGTGTGCGAGTCAATTTACCATTCCTGATACGGCAGGTACTACTCCCGATCCGGCGTGTAATTACACCGATACGAGGTCATCCCAACCAAATCAGGCAAGTCGTACCCCTGATTTCTCATATCCGCTCGTATCCTCCACATCGTTCTGATCTTCATCCTCCATCTCTCTCTTTCTCGTCCACAACTCTACTATCATCGCAGAACACAAAGTTAAGTCATCCCTCTCTATCTCGCCATGTCATGATCATGAGTTTACACCAAGTATAGCATACACTGAGTACAGCATACACCGAGCACAGCATACACCGAGTACAGCATACACTGAGTACAGCATACACCGAGTACAGCATCCACCCAAGATTGTTTGTCTTCCCTTCATTCTGATGATTACGAGTTGACCCCTGAATGTAGCTTCAGCTTCCGGCATGCCTCCCTACACGATCGACCGCCATCAGCCAGCTCTCCATGAGAGCTCAAAGGTAAAGTCACCTTGTCACATTCCCACGGTTGCGAGTTAACTAACTGGTGAAAAGAGTCTCAGCACCCGGCACGCCGTCCATCGACTGCCTCCCAGTACTCGTCCAAACTCGCTCAATTATGGCCTCCAAACTCCCTCGATCACGGCCTTCAAGTGCATCTCCAAACTCGCTCTATTACGGACTTCAAACTCCCTCGATCACGGCCTCCAAGTGCATCTCCAAACTCGCTCGATCGCGGCCTCCAAGTGCATCTACAAACTCGCTCGATCGCGGCCTCCAAGTGCATCTCCAAACTCGCTCGATCGCGGCCTCCAAGTGCATCTCCAAACTCGCTCGATCGCGGCCTCCAAGTGCATCTCCAAACTCGCTTGATCACGGCCTCCAAGTGCATCTCCAAACTCACTCGATCACGGCCTCCAAGTGCATCTCCAAACTCACTCGATCACGGCCTCCAAATGCATCTCCAAACTCGCTTGATCACAGCCCCCAAGTGCATCTCCAAACTCGCTCGATCATGGCCTCCAAGTGCATCTCCGAACTCGCTCGATCACAGCCTTCAAGTGTATCTTTACACTCGCCTGATTACGGCCTCCAAGTTTGCACGATCACGGCCTCCAAGTGTATCTCCAAACTCGCGTGATCACGGCCTCGGAGGGTATCTCTGAGTTCACTCGATTGTCATTGTCAGGCGCTCCTCGAATTGCTCTCAAGCACCGCCTGCAGCCAATCCAGATATACCGTGTGTAGAAGGGTAGCTATATAGATACATAGATGAGAATACAAACTGAATACATGAGTTTTAAAAATCGTTGAACAATAAGTAGTAGCTATGATTTCCAGGCGCACCTGCAGCGTTCCCAAAGAAGATGTTGTTTTTCCCAGACTGCTCTACTGTGATTCGAGGTGCACCCAGACTTGTCGCCGGCACTCCCAGGTTTGTCGCCGGCGCTCCCAGGTGCTTCCAGGCTTGTCGTCGGCGCTCCTAGTTACTCTGAAGGCCGGCAGGAATGCCCTCCTAGGGTCTGATACTCTCCTGAAATTGACGCATCTAAGTTTACACTCGACATCCTCTCAGACACTCCTGGAGGCTTCCAGTGCCTAAAATACATTTTGCTGATGTGTTCAGCTATTTGAATTATTTGAAATCCAATGATGTCACCAAGTTTTGCTCTGATCACAACATGTTCTACGGATGAAACATTCATAAATAGGTCCTATTTCACTTCCCAGTTACCAATTTACTCCATTGAAAATTCTCCTCATACTACTGTAAAAAAACATTACAATAAAGATATTAATCCACAACTACTCACCCAATATTCACAATATCATGAATGTCAACCTGGGATGTGAAAGCAGGTAGAGTTATACACATTTCATGTATATCACACTTTGTTGTCAGAGTGCAACTTGCAGACTTAAATTAGTGGGTCGTTTTTAATTTGAGTTCTTGTGGTTTATACTTGCCACTATCAGCCACTCAGCCACTCAGCCACAGAATTCTGACCAATAAGAATCGAAAAAGACACATGTCATATGCTTATATGAATAATGTCTCTAAAGAAAAAAAGTTACGATATCTGCGATGTCAGAAACCTGCCCGGACCTCGTCTTTCGTTTCCTGTTTCAATCGTTCTTCCACCCGAATATATCATTCTGCAGTTGTATCGCTTCAGCTGAGACATAAATTATATCTAGCTCTCGATGCCTCTGGAAGAAGTAGGTTATAAACGCAGCCTTTAGTAATCTTAGCAACCGCTTAAGAATATGTGGTGCTTATGAGCAGGTTACTCTATATCTTTTGTATGATTCTGAACAGACTATCATAAATAAGGCACAGCACTAAAGCGCATAAGCTATCGCAGAAAGTTGAAGATTTAGATCTTCGCCTTTCCTTGCGTCTCTACACAAAAATCATATCCTATCTCTCGCCAACCTATGTGTAGCTCACGCCAAGAACCTGTGGCACAGCCACTTCGCCACATTATGTGCATTCAACTAGGAACCCGTGCGGCCAGAGACTCATGGCCATCCGAAGCATGTTTTTTACTTAGAAGTTTACCCCGTACTCGTCTAGAGCCAGAAGCGGAAGCTTAGTAGTTGCTTAAGTAGAGAAAAACTTCAGGCAGTGCATACATGCTATATATGTACGCTCTCAAGGTGCGACTTTTGCCAGGCCGGAGTCGGACAATTGCATTGTCATTCCGACATCGTCAGATCGGTAAATGATAATCTCAGAGAGTGGTACACAGACTACAGACTAGGTAAATGAATGAGGCGCCAACTTTTTCAATAGCGTGCTCAAGTGTTTGCATCATATCTGCAGCATACATTAATCAGTGTATCAAAACATGGCCCCTCACTCATTTCAGCGTACCCGTACAAAAAGTAGGGCGACTTTGACGCCAACGTATTCCTACCTCACTAGAGCAGTCACAAATCTTCATCGCCTCGTTTTGCTTCAGCAACAGCTAACACATAACTCCTTTTTCGACACCTTTCAAGACGCAGACATTTCCTACCCCCTAGCTTCCGACACGGCTTGAGTGCGATTCTGATCATCCAAGTGCGGCGCAACGTGTAAGGTTTTCCCAACCAAATCAGTAATTGCTTCGCGCAATACAAGAAGCTCGGTGCCCAGGGAGGATTGTATGCTGACTCTCACCAAGGCAATTGGTTCTTTCTCTCATCTACACGGTTGTTTTCAAGGGAATCAGTGTTGCTTCGATCAAGGATAGATATGCAGGTTTTGTCACGATTGATCACTACCTTCGAAAGCATCTCGGACACACTATAGCAGAACCAACATGAGTCTAGCGCTGGCGGGCTCATGTCAGTGGCCGAGTGAGATATTCCCCGAGTATTTTTTGCGTCGACGTCGTCTTAGGACTGTTGAAATATGGAAGGGGAGAACCGTGTGAATAGACTTAAGATACAGAGACTAAAGAGCAAGAGAAAGACTCGAGATATATACTAGGTAGTTGGGTGCCTTATGCCCTACCGGCTGTGTGCCTTGACATCAGCTCAGCTGAAGCTCAGCTCGGTCAGGTTCATGCAACAAGGACTTCTCAAGTTTTAGGAGTGATACAGAGTGACCGAGATCACACACGTCTGTTTGTCAGAGCTATGGTTCCAGTCAAAAAACACATAATGGCAAGAGTGGGAACTGCTTTACGAGGGCAAAGTGAAGCAGCCGCGGGAGAAAGGTTAATATCGTATCTACTCGATGATAAGGCGCTGTACTAATTACAACTTGTGGCAAAGTGCCTTGGCTAGGCTCCTTGTTCGTGAACCACAATGGCTATTACAGTGCCTTGTTACCGAGTAGATACAGTACAGAGACTTCGACTTCTTTCTTTCAACAAAACCTTCGGCAAATTCGCCTGGGGCTTTCAGCAAGATTGCCCTCTAATATTGTAGTCTAGAGACTAGATTGACAGCGCGACATCGCGAGTTATCCGGGACTTGATTCATTTTATCTCGTCCTGTGGACAACACTAGTACTGCATTCGTATACCAGCCGCTTCTTTGCGCCTCCAGCAAGAGAGCTTGCGAGCGACGAGAAATCCGGGAACGAGAGTACACTCTCCTTCCTGGTGCTATTTCCCAGTCAACTGATATGGCAGACCAAAGTGGACAAAAGTGTTCAACAGGTTATGTTGTCAAATTTGCTGGCATGACAAATGTTGAAACTTGGTACACCAAATGACGTACATCGATGTACCTCTAGGTACCCTGACGTACCCAGGTGTACGTCCAATTTCTAAGTTCAAGTTTCAACATTTCTATCGACTTTCAACATTTGTACAAATTATCACTCGTACCAGTATTCAATCTTGAGAAATGTTGAAATTGAAGTTGTAAATCAGGCGTATGCCAGGGTACACATTAGTAGCAAGGGGTACCTTGGCATACTTGAGTTAGTGCTAAAGTTTGAACATTTGTCAAATGAGACATGATGAAAGTCGACAAAGAAATGTTCAAACTTGAACTTTGTAAATTGGCGTACGCGATGGTACGTTAGGTACGTCAAGGTACCTAGAGGTACATCGATATACGTCATTTGGTGTTCCAAGTTTGAACATTTGTCATGCTGGCAAATTTTACAACATAACCTGTTGAACACTTTTGTCACTTTGGCCTACTATAAACTGAGGCCCAGACATCAAGAAACTCGCCGCTACCATTTGAACTTGGGCCCATGGCATTACGAAATTCGCCACTAACTATCATTGACACCGGGGACACTTTAATTTATCCTCACTTGATTAAGAATGTTTTTCCTCTTCTAGGTCTACCCTTCTCTCGTTCTTAGTTTATCTAGCTACGTGCTCGCAAGCTCGCACGCGGCCAGCAATTTATTTCGCCACGAGAGAAGGTCTATCCAGCCTTTAGGGGTTAATCATTTCATTGTTACTAAAAGGAATAAACCTCTGCGCATACTCCCAAAAATCAGCGCAAAGGGTTATCCCTCATCATTAATGCTACGAAAGAAATTACCATACCAACCACTACTTCACCAGAACTAATTTCTTGTTTTTAGTAGAATGCAAAAAGATGGCGAGTGCGTCTTTTATTAGCAGTCTAACATTACAGATACCGTAGGTTTTCTTCAAGATCCAATAATTCAGAACTCTGCTAATGTTGCGGTGAAGTGACTGTGCTATAGGTTGGAAGGGGATCTGATAATAACCTCCGCCTTGATCCGGAGATGCAAGATTTGAAATGTAAAACAAAATGACCACGAGCGTGTTTGCTGGCGACCTGACATCAATTTACAGCTACGTAATGAGCTGATACATTACGAGCGTCTGTAAAGTACCACAATGCCTGGATTCCTCATAGACACGGCAGTATCTTATACTGGGAAATTCATTTTGTGTTTGATCTCATGTTTTTTGTTGCTGTCGCAATGACTACTGCTTGACAGTCCTCAGCTTACTCCAGTTCAAAGGTCCTCACTTTGAGGATTGGTGGGAAAGGGGAATCCGAAATCGCCGGAACCATTGAGGCCAATGCATCCTTTCACTATTATTTGAAGAATGGCTCGATATTTTTTTTTGAAATTTGACGACATAATTGCTCTCTTGCAATTTAATGATAATTGCTATATTGAGTGAAGTTAAGATGCATGCAAGCTCAATGGCAGAGCTGTAGAGAAGTAGAAAAAGAGGTATAGAGTGCGAGCGGATGCCACCTAGAAAACATCGACCTCCCGGAAAGCCATCGGAAAAGCCATGTAATAATCTGTACAATAGAATTTTGGTCATATCCAAGGCAAGTCATCATCTGATGAAATCGACGAAGTCGATGGATGGGATTCAGAGATTTTATACGGTGTTACAGTGTCTTCGTCAATGCATTTGCTCAGCTTAACTTCCACAATATGCTCGCAAGTATTTTCAAGCGTGTTTAGAGATTAAGACTTGAATAAGCCATTCGTGGTCCTGGCTGCAGGATATGGACGTATTGGAATGCACACTCTGCTTGAGGATACGCAAGTTGTCTTTCGGAAAAACCTTCTGCATTTCATACGCATAGTTAGTTTTACACAACTGCAAGATAAACTGCAGGAAGTTGATACTTGCTGCTGTCTGGATTCCAAAATCGCTGTCGCCAATAACAGATAAACCGTAATGTTTGGAATCCGTATGATTACTGATTACTCGGTTTGTTGTCAAGAATAATACGCGAGTTATTTTGAGAAATTTTCATGCAAACTAACTGTCGACAAATTTAGGCATTAAAAAGCAACAATTCGATCGGGCGTTCTTCAGATTTCGCACGCGTCGTTCACTGGATTCAGGGTTTCTGGGGACGTTGATGGGTGTAGGTTCAAAGTTTCACTCGCCGTCCACCCTCTTGGATCTGCGGTAGTAGCCATGGCTACATGGGGTACGCAAAAAGCTCTCGGTATTGGAGATCCAGTTATTCAATGTAGCGGCAGTCAGGATAAATTTCTCAGGCGCCCATGTGGAACACAGTTCTTCGCTTCCCCGAGCCGCTGTCATCTCAACAAATGTTTCTTATCCTACCAGACATCCTCTGTGAGAGTTCATCTAATAACGGCTCCCCAATTTTTCCTACGATAAATCTAAGCGCCCGATACAGTAGCTCATGCTCACCAGGGCACCAGCTTAACATAGCGAATTTAAGTAGGGTTACATATCCTCCCCCCCAAAGCGAACCCTACATCTCGGCGCTTCATCAAGATTCATCCATTCCAACAACCCAAATCGCGGCGACGGTAAGGTATCAGCCGCTCGATTTGAACGGATTGTAGGCAGTTGTTGGACATTTGTTCAGCTACTCGAGAGTCTGTGGGCCATTGTGAGCGTTTAATCTAGGTTATGGCTGCGTATGGGTAAAGAACTACGTTATTTTAAGGAAAACTATTGGCATTTGCATATTCTGTTTCAATGTACACGCTTGCGTGCGGTTGATTCCACATACATTATTATGGAAATTGGAGGACAAAATTGCCGTTCGTTTAAGTGACTTGCATGTTTCCTCTTGTCTTGCTACGCGTCAGGGTTATAGTACGCATGGGTAAATCCGAAGCTGGGTTGCTCTATGCAAAATTTGTGCGCTGGCAAGTGATTTCAGATGGCGAAGGGGAAAGAGTGGAGCACTGTGGAGCACTGCGGAGCGACGTAGAGTACTACAAATAGACTCGGCTCCGGCATCTCAATCATCCACATCGTGGTTCCGCTTTGCCGTCACAAAAGTTCCCCGCTTCCATGTGTACAATCACTCGCAGATTCACTAATCAGCATTGCCATGGACCCTATTACAGCCCTGTCGAGAGTGGAGAATTTCTCTACGATCCATATTGCGATCCCCTTCACATACTCGGTACCGCGCCTTATGTTTATTAGGCTTGTGTTACTAGAATAGCATACGGCGTTCAAGCACAAAGACCGAACCCCGACTCGCGTGTTGGAACTTCTTGCCAGCCTGGTGCCCAAGTACCAGTACCTATTCCACCTTTCACTTATATAATTTCGTTTCTCAAATCTCGATTTGAAAAAACCTCAGGAAATACTATCCTCAACGTTGCAGCCAGCAAATGATGGGGAGTTCAGACAAGCTTTTGCCAACCCACTTGTCATGCATGGTGCGCTAACCCCATTGGTTTCTATCCCTGATGACGCGGCCCAAAAAGAAGGGGGCTGAGCCGAAGCAAGATGAGAATCGTGTAAATTACCAGTCGTTGCAGCTGAAATCAGCTCATCTATAAGGAACAAGTGTGGGGAAGGGCTCGAGTTTTGGTTTTGAACCTCCCCGCTGGCAAACATTGTTCGAATTCGCTGCCGGTTAGGCTAAAAGCGCGGGGGTTTCGATTCGATTCCTGCGAGAGGAAAAATAGAAAAACGTGAAAAAGGGGTTGATGAGGAAATATAAACATGTAATTGTAGCATATATTCTCAGGCATAAGAGTTATCATAGCTTCGCAGTGGCTCACCTCGGACTGCTTCACCCCGCCCCCGCGCGCCGGCCGCGGTGTATCCACTTCGGCTGATTCCTGCACATGCACACCCGGCCTGATACGGTTTCGTATCGCTTTCTGGCCTCCGAACGTGAATTCTGCTCATAGAAGATCATGAAACTGCAAAACAATGGGGTACCATGAGAAATATGGGAGGCCTTGCTGGAGAGCTGAGACACCAGGCCAGGCGCCAGCCCGGCATCGCTTACCGCGCATACGGCTGAACTCTTGGATATCATTCGCCGAAAACAGCCATTGGGGATCCTGATTCAGGTGACGACGCACATCTGAAAAAAAAAAAGCTTTGAATTATTCCGCAAAAAAGGAGGCAGAGGTTGGCTGACACCGGCTGTTCGGCACGATGGGGCCTACAAACAGATCATAGTTGCTTTTTTTACTAGCCAATGACGGATCCGGATATTGGATTGGGGCTACATAGGTTCTGGATTGTGATGATCTATATACAAAAGTACATCCCACCGGGCAAACAGAAAACTCCGGATCACTCATTCTATTGATGCAACCGTAAACAAACTCCTTGATGATGCAATAAATATGCCAAAAAACCCCAATGCATAGTGGCCTATTATCAAAAACCCAATATTAATCCATAATTAAAAATAAAGACCCAATGAAATTTCAAACTAAAGAAGGACAAATGCCACAGCCAACAGCAACAGCATCCCAGCCGGGAACCTGACCGCATCAGTTAAGGACGACGCGTCGCTCGTCACACCGTTCACCGCCTTCCTATCTGGAGTTGCGCTTGTCTTCGCTATGGCTAAACTGTGCTTCTCAAATTTCGGCAGCCATTTCTCCAGGGCATCCAGAAACAGCTGCTGGACGTGCGCCGCACCAGGCTCACAATCTGGATTAGCCCCATCGAGCACCTTCTCGCCTGCCAACACCACTGCCGAACAACTCTGCAGAGGCACGTGATAGGTGTTATTGATTACCGCGCCAAAGAAATTATTCCCCTGCAGTGTTTTCCCCGATTCTGGGATGACGTTTGAAGGATATCTGCCGCTGTCCAAAGCGTTCACAGTTGCGGAGCGCCAGGGATCGTATTGACCGTCAACCCAGAAGGTGTTAGAGGGATTGAGTTGCTTGTTATCCCCGTACTTCTGCAACGGAGCAAGACTGGGGCCTTTCGAAACCGAAGATCCGAATGAACTGACGCAATCTTTGATGCTGTACGTGACGTTCCTGAAAGTCAATTGGTCCGGCTTGTTATCTTTGGTGAAGAAGTAGCCCAGCTCCGAGCAAGTTTGGTAAAGCCACCCTTGATTGTCTGTAATCAGTTTTTGGCACGCGCTTTGGTCGCCATTTGCACATTCATTGCTGTTTGCCGGATCATTGGAGGAGTTTTGCCCCGAAATAACTTCGTCGTGTTTGCCGGGAGTGTCTTCTTCGTAGTTTGCTTCACGGTTGGGGGTACCGTTATCTCCAGAGGGCGGATTGGCCAGAAGATCAGTCAAAAGGTCGTGAAATGCTTCTCCCATAATTTGTTGTGCATGGTCCAAGCCAAGGGCCTCAATTAGGCCATTATTGACGAGTACTTTCTGTTGCTTACTGGAGGTGATGGAATTTGCAGCCCTTCCTTGGAGGTCATCGCAAAAGTTATTCGTTGTGTGGTGGTCTCCGTCCTGTGGTGGGTTGGTTAGTTTCAAAAACAAAGAATAACTTAAAGATCGTACCTGGAAATCTCCAAACACATAATCAATTATCGGTTCCAAAGCTTTTGTGGCATGATCCCAATAGGTTAATCCGTCGTCTGGACTCGGGGCAAAGAAGTTGTTGTAGATATCGCTATTCTTGGAACGCCAGATAATATTCATGAACGATTCATATTCGCGTTGGTCTTTGTTCTGAACCACCTTGCTTATCCAAACAATAAAACCCCGGAGATCGTCCATGCAGCCTTTACGACCATGGCTGTCAAAGTAACTAATCGAAAGTAAGCCAAAGAGCAGTCAAACAACGTAAGATACTGGGTCTTACTTGAAAATTGCTAGTTGATACTGCGGAAGCTGCTCCGATACCTTTACCACCGCACTTCCGGCAAAGCTTATAAACACAATCTCTGGGTTCCTCTGACGTAGCCATGCTGCTCTTGCCCCGGGATAACTGCCCCCTACAAAGATCCAAGGCACATTGCCAGGACTCACATCTTCACCCTTGTATGTAAAATTTTTGGCAAATGTGACAAAATCCTCCAAGGCCTGTTCAACCGTGAGGTACTTGTAGTACTCTGCCAAGTTCTCCAGATTAAGTATCGACGCACCGGGGACTGTCGGTTGGGAAGCTCCATAGTAACGGTGCTCCCAGTTGATTACCATTCCCCCGGTTGCGTTGGCGAATGAGACGGTAAGACTCGACTTCATGTCTGTCACGAAGGGTGCTGCGTCTGATTCGCCGCCATCGTCGACTATAGACACAACGTTTAGTTGAAGATTTCAAAGTGAGATGGAGAATTCGTACTAAATATTGGCCCTCCGGGCTTATATGCAGCATCGTAGACCCAGTATCGGTTCTTGAATGTTCCGTTTCCATTACCAAAGTGGTCCACTGGTAATTCGACATACTGAACTTTTGGAAGATCATCCCAGTTTTCCGGTTGTCGTTTTTGCAGATGGTGTCGGTGTGTATAAGAGTTTGACCGTCCTCCGATTGTCAAAGGTCGAACCACTGGCAGTCGCGACTCGGAAGTAGCTGATGCGACATCAAAAGACAAAAGACACAAGGAGAAGATCAATGAAACTGTGTGAAGTAACATTGCGATGTTACTCTATGCTAGAAATTAAACAGTAATAGGAAAAAGTAAGTGAGTGGATGCGAGATTAAAGCGGGAAAACAACCTGGGAATTTTAAATATGCAGCCGGGAGTATATATGTTAATATACCCATTTGCGATATATCGCTCGAGCGGGAGAGCTGACGTAGAGGGAAGGCAGTGAGTGCAAGGGCAAGCGATTTTTTGTTCCATGGATTCACGGGCGGCTTGTTCCACGTGCACAGCCTTGCCATCATAGGTGCACGACGCGTGGACAACCATAACAATTCTCCATCTGTTTCAAAGCCTACTCCGTGTCTGCAGCATGGGTCGTTTTTGGCATGAGTCTGGTGAGTGCGCTTAGGCTTACCTGCATAAAATCTAGTCAGACATTCGTCGGAATCCCGGGATCGATTTTCCCAAGAGATATGAAATCTATGCTTATGTACTTAAGGAGTAACTGAAGTGGCTGCTTCAAGCTGAGATGTGTTGAATCGCAGACTGCATATGCGCTGACATACGTTGAATATATGAAAACGTGTAGCCCTAAGCAATAATACGTCGAATGGATTAGTAACTTGAATATGTAGCCCCACGAATAGATTCGGCGCAGTAACAAAATATCAACATTATAAGAGGTACGTAGTATTAGAGTACCCAACAAGTAGCTAGACCTAGAGTATAATTGATACTGATCCTCTTAACAGATCGAGAACCAATATCTCAGTAATGTCACTGTTTTCAGGAGTGTACTCTACTTTCGGATCGTAAGTACTCGCGCTCGAGTAGAGTACATACCATAATTTCCAGCCCACTCTGAATTATGAAATCTATAAGTACGAACTAATAAGACTTAACCAACATGCAAATCGATGGACTTAAGCTTGCGCGCGCGACACCTTCCGGATAGCCGTATCAATACCCCCTTTTCCTACTCGTTTTCGCTAACCAGTGAATGCACACTGACAAGTCTGCAAATAGCTATGATTAATAACCCTAGTATACGTAACTTCTGTTTAGTACAGTACTATACTGCATCATGGACCAATCGATAGGCACCCGGAAGTCGTGCCGAATGTGTGGAGAATTTTTTGCCAATGAAGGGGCTGAACAATTGCCGGAAGCCGGCCGAGTGGCTGCAGCATGCAGCCCTGTCAATTATGCATAAGGCTTGTTTTGTCGGGAGGTCCCGTCCCTGTATGTGCGCAGTGGACAGAAATCCCATCCCTTGACATCGGTGCACTGTTTCTCCACCTATATATTCCTTTCATGCTCCAAAGTTGACCCATTTTATCCTTGCTGAATACGACTGCTGTACTTGTGTATTCCTTCCGATTCGATCAACACCAGGCACCTGGGCAGTCCCTCAAAATAGCCTCCATTTCCCATCGGAAGATCTTGTGATCATGAGTTGTTAGCTACCGTTTGCATACCAGCGGCCCGATCCAATCGAAGATTTTTATAGGAACAAAAAGGTCTTTGTTGGCATTTCGGTCCCCTCTGTTTCTAGCGAGTTCGATATATTATAAGGGGGGAGGGGGTATATAGTGCGAAAGCGGAAGGGACCCATTCAACGAAAACACTGAAGTATATTTGCGAGAGCCTTCAATTTCGTCGTCATTCTGCAGGCTCTTGGTCTATAGGAAAGCTGATAACTGCTTATTGACAACCATCCCACGCGCTGGCAACAGTATCTAGAATGGTATGCAGAAGAAAACGGTGGGGCGAAATCTACTTGACCAATTGAAAAATTAGCAAGATAATGTTAGAAGCTGAATTACGCACCGCAGGAATAAAAGTTACAGACCCCACATTCAATATTACTATTGCAGTGGCCGCGGCGGTGCTGTAGCTGCAACGTTAAGTGGAATGGGTGCTCCGTCCAGCCGTTCCTTGACAGCACAGGATGTTGAGCAACGCCTTCCCGTCATACATGTACTCGTCAGATCAGAAAGTAATCGGTTGCGTGTTTACCCCTAACCCTAGCGGAGCTTATGCTTAGTGCTGTAGCGGCCGGGTTGACCATGTCAAAAGGCACTGTATCTACTTCAATTCTATTCGCAACAAGACAAGCATAGGGTCAAATGAAAGCAGAAGAGCCAGAGATTAAAATAGTGAGAGATAGGGCGACCGATGGGCACGGAAACCACATGAAATCTAAGCGCCCAATATGGGTTAGGGCTAAACACGTGACCGATTACTTTCTGATCCGACGAGTACAGCAAGGTTGGAGTAGAAGTACTTCTGCGAGGTGGTGATAGCTGGCCAATTGATATGGATACTACCAAAGATAGATGCTGAGAAGACCGAAATAGCGAAGAATCTCATTGGAGAGTCGATGCCGGAGAATGTGTTGTTGACGTCACAGATGCTACATCGAAGATGTCAGGAATTTGATGTGGTTGCGCAAAAAGATCGTTGGCTCAAAAGAATACAACACACGAAAAGACGAACTAGAACTTCCATAGCCGTTAGCCTTAAGTAAACCCTTAAGATCTACCTCTAAAGCCTTACACTTTAATCTTGCTAGTTGTTAAATTCATTTTTATATAGGCTGTATACTCTTGTTCCTCGATAGTTCCAGCCACACATGCACAGCCACAAAACCCAGTAAGCTCGCCAAAATTAGCACTAAACGATTATCGATTGTAATCGCATAGTTGATCACCTTGCATACGTCATGCAATCAAGGTATCGTTGTAGTATCGAATGTGTAAGATCTATCGATATCACGTTATAAGTGGGCGAGTGATATCCCGTGCAACGTTGAAGGATGGTAAGCCCCGGCGGGACCCAGTGCCTTTGAGGTGCACTATCATGGATAATTGTATGACAGAAAGGTCGGACGAAACACTAGGATTACATGTTTATGGATTACTGAAATAGTTCCCGTAAAATCTGGGACCAGCTCCAAACCGTTAACCGCAACAAATAATTTTTTGGACGTTCGGACTCCGCCCGACCATGAAATCTATCTGAGTTCTCACGTTCGAGTATCAATAGCACATAGTACTGAGTTGTACTACCGAATCAATGGATCCTGCGGTAATCATATGGGCATTGACTCATTTACAAAATTTTGTCCTTCGCCAGCTCGATCCTAGTTTTGCGCATGAGACGAGACGTCCCGTCTCGTTGGCAATTGGGGCACGGAGTCTCGAGACTTTTAATTTTTAAGTTCGAGCCTCAGTGCCAGTTGGTGGTAGCGGCGAAATGGACAATCTCACGAAGTCTCAAGATTACTCAAAAAGGCACTCGAAACGATCGTGGCACACCCAAGGCTCGACAGGCTTGAGACTTTGGCTCGTCTCATGTGTAACACAAGTCGATCCTAGAGATGAGCCCGCAAATTCACGTAACGCTGGTTTACAAACGCAATATGTACTTATTTACGACAAATCTACTTTATTGCCGGCCCTGTGGCCTAATGGTAAGGCGTTGGTTTTCGGTTCCCAAACCACCAAAGATTGTGCGTTCGAGTCGCGTTGAAGATTTCTTTTTCTACCGAATGCTAGTGCGATCACGCATCATCGAATTGAAACATCCCAGCTATTATTCTACCATTTCCCAAGCAAAAAAAGGATAATAATTGTCGACAACCCCGTTGCACATTTACGTTCATGCTCGCTAGAAACAGCCACAGGGTAACGGCACTGGCTGCAAATAGGCCCAAAAATCAATCTTCCTATCCGAAATAATGATAAGAGAACCTTTGAATGGTTAACCTATCCTACCCTACAAATCTCCCTAACAGAATCCCATGTTTTTGGTCTAAGTACCGGCATCCATGACCTATAGGATACCGGATGCCACCTGCCACCGTCAGTCAAACTTCTCCTGTGCACCCATAATCTAAGGCACTTACAAGTGGGAATTACAGTACTGCCCGCCATCGTATACGGTCCTCACACCGTAGTACCAAAGGACCCCATAGACACCCTGCTGGGTTGTCAAGGGTGGAAGTGCGCAGTGAGAGGATCGGCGGCTTGCGGCATGGCGGCGACTTCAGTAACAGAGGGTGGAAGGGCAAGGAGAACTGTGGTGCTGGTGGCGTTTGCAGGAGGAGGGGAAGTGGCGCCGCCGTACGTGCACGACGGATAACGCGGTGATTGCATCTCTCCTACAAGGTTTCCCGCAGAATCCCGTGCTTCTTGTGCAGATGTCGGTATCCTTGACCCTTTAGTGCCATCGGATACCTAGTGCCACCTACCACTGCGAGTCAAACCACTCCTCTGCACACATAATCTGGGGCACTTACAGAAATGGCAATTCCAGTAACGGCGGCCATTCTGGATACCGTAATACTACTGAACGCTCTGGACATTCTTGGGAAGTCGACACCGGTGGTAGTAAGCTGAAGAAGGGACAGCGGCAGCAATAGAGGGGAGCGGTGGCAGCGTCGACAGTAAGGTTAAGGAGAGCTGCGGCGGCGTTGGCGTTAGCAGAAGGAAGTGAAGCGGCGCCAACGTTTCCAAACGCAACTTCGACACGCAGGCTGCGGTAGCATTCGCGGTAGAATCCCCACAGCTTTTCCAGATACTTGACAAGTCGAAGTTTCTCTAGTTGGATGAGTTAATCATAGATGGAAGGGCTGAAACAATGAGAAAGCAGTAAAAAGAAAGCAACAAACCTTATTAGCAAAAGGAGCCGACATTCCTTCCGTAACCTTGATGTTGAAGAGCTCCCATGCCCGGCGACGTCCGTTGTGAAATTGCTTGCTCCGTATGTAGAAGATAGAGTGTATTTCTTCGAGGCCAGTGTTGCTGTAGAAGAGAGACTTGGTGCAAGGGCTAGTGGAGCCGTACATAATTTGATATTGACCAAGGATTTACCTCAAAGTTCGGTGGTTACGTCGAATTGTTTGGATCTGATCTGTTGCCAGTCAATTCAAGTTGAACACCAGCTTGAAGGGAATGCTTAACGAACCATGTGAGCGTTGTTGCGGTTTTCAGTCGCGGATTCTAGAAGTTGTGTTGAGGAAGGCTTTTTAGAGTGAGAAGTGGACTTTACTTTGTCCCAAATATGAGTCGCCCTTTGACTCCACTGGTCTCGTTGAAGCAAATGCGCTGTATATGTTTCTATCATTAGTAATGGTTGTTGTCGTCGTCGTCATAAGATGGCGAGGATTCGTGTCTGAGCATCTCTTCCTTCTCTACGGCTGTATTCGCTTGATTTTCATCTCTGTCCGTCTGTACTGCTTATTCCGATTTCTGACCCTCCAAAAGCCAGAGTAAGGTGTTAAAAACAGGATCCAATGCCAGAATAAAACCAATGAAAAGAATGATGGTAAGAAGCAAAACAAACTCATACAGCAATTCCGGAGCTGCAGGATGCTGTCACGATGTCAAGCGGGTGCAGGTCTTGCTCCAGTCTGAACCGCTGCATCTACCATGGCTACATGCGAGAGATTGGCATTTAGCACTATCGGAAATACGTTTGATAAGGTGGGTGTGGTGTAGGTGAATGTGATGGCGGATATCTATTTCTGTATCTGGAACGGTGTCTCTGCTGGACACCTGGAGTGTAGGGTTGATAACACGATCAACTCCAATATCCTCACACTGTTGCCGTCTGACGACCAGAGTTGCAAAGACAGACCTCTTGATCGATCAAGGTATGAATTGTTGATGACCAGTGTTCTTGCTGCAGAAAGAGTGGGGTGCGCTAGTAGTAGTGGGAAGAAATGCTGTAGCTGCAGCAAGAGGAGTGGCGACTTTGACCGGAGGAAGGGAAGCGACGGGGCGTCCGATTGCCACGTAGGGATGATAATTGCCCGTGCTAGGAATAAGCGAAGAGTGGATTAAATTGCCTCCACCTATGCAGGTTAACAGCGTGCGACTGTTGTGAACAATGATGATAACTGACGATGAGAATTTGGTCTGACTGGGCGGCGCGGGCCGACATAGATGATGCTGGCTGCGGATCCGATGCGCTCGGCTTATGTATTGAGCTGCAACTCGGAGGCTGTAGCGCGAACAGGTGAATTTTTTGGATGGGACATTCTGGAATTCAAGACGTCCTTGGCTGTCCTAAAGATGATTGGGACCTGTCAAGCAGGTAGAGGAGAGTTAATCAATCAGAGGGGCTTCAATCAACCGGAATAATCGTCGGAGTTGACGCCGTGTCAAATTGAAGCTGCTATCGAAGATGACGCTACTGTCGAAGTCGACCCTTTGAAGGCATGAGATGGAACTCTGGTTTCGGGCGCAGAGGTTGCACAGTAGGAGAAAAAGGTAGGGTGATGTTAAGCTATGGGTTAGTCCTGGTGGAATAAGTGTCTGGTTGGAAAGAAAGTACATGGTTGTAGGAAACTGTAGGGGGGAGTGTTAATGGAAAGCAAGCCGCATGCTGCCGCGGCCCGCCTTCACTGCAGTTCACAAGCCCAGTCTCGGCAAAGGCAGCAAACACTTCTTACTACTTAAGTACCTTCAAGCACAAGAGGATATGATTGATGGGTTTGCCCGAAATAGCCACACGTGCATGTCATATTCTTTCATTGCGAGCTGCTACCGATGCTGCTCTAAATGGCTTGCATGTGTGCATATGGCCATGTTTACATTGCTCGATTTAAATTACTAGTAGACAATTGCAATGTATGTTTCATCCAGCTGAAGGAAAACGAGAGAAATTAAGCTTAACACCTCCTGTACCGGTGTGGTTGCTCTCGTTCCTAGATATTCTCTTCGAAAGACGGCTGGTTTTTGAACCTACGGTGTGGTAACGATTTCTTTCTGGTTGTGCGATTTCCTTCTGTTTACTATTCTAGAAATTTTATCTCTGCAGCCTACTGTTTACATTTAATCTCGCAGTCTACTGTTTGCATCTAATCTGGTCTGCCCGCTGTGAATGGAGCACCAAATAATCCACCCTCATACAAGTTGTCCCATCATCGCGGGTGCACAAGCTCTCACTCGGCTTGGTTTTGTGTTAGCGTACAATCCTCCTAGTCACTTCCAATATGGGTTGCTGTACATTTCTACTTCACATCTCCTCAAGCTTCACAAGTTCTCCGCTCTCTGAGCACCAAAAAATGCGTACGAACCCCGAATAATAGAAACTCTAACCATCATAATGCCCGCCTCCAGCGCCGCTGCCTTCAGACTCTAGATCTGCATGCCACCGCCCGACCACCACGACTGCCATAGAACCACTCACCCACATCCCAAGCAATACTCAGTACAATGCTAAACCCCTCCCACTTGTGGCGCCCCTGGATACGCTTTCGCTCCCGTTCACCAGGGTGCGGGAAAATTCGGCTTCTTGTGGCAAGATTGAGAGCTTTGAGTCGGGGATTGAGGGGCTTTGGGGTGTTGGAGGGGATACTTTGCAGAGTGTTGCTAGGGGGTGAGGAGGACGCGAGTGAGGTGCGGGGGTTTTGGTAAGGTTTTGGTATGGAAGATGATATGGTTCGCTGACAGTCCCCTGAGAGAAAGGGTTGGCTTACGGGATTGATTTGGATGGGGATTTGATTGGGGATTTAGATGTGGATAGTCCGACTAACCATGGGCGCTTGATCGTATGTGTACTTTAGCGTTGTTTGTCTGTAATTGATTGAGTTTGTTAGCAACTTCGAATCCCGTGTCTCATGCAGATGAGACGATTTGAAGAAAGCCAAAGAGTACGTTGAGCTGAGTATCTGAATGAATTCATACCACGGTTGTATCCCACTAGAGCCCTATGAAGCTCAGGCCCAGAGTCCTCTGACTACCGACGTTCTGCTAAAGTAACCATTCCATTCTTCAATCTGTGTATAGAGTGCAAAAGTATAACATGGTTCGACAATACTAACAAAGGGGAACGCAAGGCTCATAAAACATTCAAACAAGATACACAATATACCTATCCTCCACATCTCTACTTTACGCAGACCAAGATCTATTGCATGATAGGTCTCTGTCTTTTGTGGCCAGAGATGAGTCTCGTATGGCCGGAGGTGAGTCTCGTATGGCCGGAGGTGAGCCTCGTATGACCGGAGATTGCTGTCAGCCTGAAGAGTCTATACATAGCGCACGCATTCACACTTGTACTCATATATATGGCCTTGTGGCACTCTTAGATAATATACAATTAAGCTTCTCTAAGTATCACTATTTGAACAAGATCTTTGAGGTTAGATGTTACGATATGGAAGTTGGGGAGAACCGTGTGCGTGTATTCTATGGTACAGAGAAGAGAGAAGGAAAAAGACTCGAGATATATACAGGAGGCATCAGCCCGTGCAGCCGTGACCGTGTATGAGACCTGTAACATCATGTACATTTGAAATGTACTGATTGCTAGAAGCTTGTATTCTAATGTACAGGTACATTCATGATCTTATATACGCGGTATTCGGAGTATGTCTTGTACGCATGCATGCGCACCCAGCTGGCATCTCCAGCTGAGTCTGGAATGACCATCATCTTAGGGCGATTATGCATCAGCCCAACTGAAGCCATACACCAGGGAGATAGACCATATATGCAACACTCCCCCCTCTTGCTGTGCTCCGTGGAGCAAGAAAACAAACAAACAAACTGTGATTCCCATAGTAGCCTCCTTGAAACCCTGCGTGGCGAGTGAGCAGGGAAAGAGTACTACCATAGCCTGAGGATGGCCATCCATATAAACAAAGAAATCCATATTCCAAGAAAAAGACAACCTTAAATCCAACCTTAAATTGACCACCAATTGACCTCCAATTACCATAAACCCATTGCTTTTGTGAACTTTGTATGCTTATCTTCAGTAAGTGCTTTCATGAGTATATCTGCCACATTTTCATCTGTGTGTATGTAGGAGTAGTTGACTATTCGTCGTTTATGCAAATCTCAACTGTTGTGATAGCAAATGTTGATGTGTTTAGTTCGAGCATTGATGATTCCCATAGTGATAACAGTGAGAGCTCCCTGATTGTCACAGTTGATTGGCAGTGGTGGTAAGTCTTGTCATGAATGTCTTTCTGTAATTGAAGTAACCATTTTGCCTCTATAGAGGCGTCCAAGCAGGCGATGAACTGGGCCTCGAGAGTTGACATGGTCATGAGACTTTACGTTCGAGACTGCCATGAGATAGATCCATTGGTAGCATGAAACTCATGGCCTCCTTGAGACTTGCGGTGCCTGCTGCCATTAGCCCAATTGAAATCTAAGTACCCTACGAGAGTATTGCCGATGTCGATGCCCATGCTGATGTCATTGCCGTTGAAGGGCAGGGGAAAATTGGCTGTACATTTGAGATACTGAAGGACTCTCTTAGCAGCGTTCATATGGCTAGTGAATGGCAGCAAATTGTAACGAGACAGAGCAGCGACTGCATACAAGATATCGGCCCGAGTTGTAAGTGCTGCATACATTAGTGATCCCACAACTGCTTGCTAGTCTGTGATATCTTCTAATTCCTTCTCCCCCTGATCTTTGGCCAAGTCCAATTTTACATTGGGATCCATGGGCCTCAAAATACTGTGAGTGTGTTCCATGCCAAATCGTCAGAGAATGGTTGTAATATAGGCTCTCTGACTGAGACTGACCTTGGTACAATCATGGTGGATTTCAATGCTGAGGAATTGGCGTGCCGGGCCGAGGTTTGTGATATTGCATGTCTCAGAGAGTTTTGCCTTGACCTCGATCGCAGCTTTAGCAGCGGCCTCCTGATATGACATGGAGATATCCTGGATTTATAGCAGTATCAGAATCCCATCGCGGCGGAAATAGCGGTTGGGATTGGCTGAGGACTGTGTGAATCCAAGGGAGAGTAGAAAGGCATTGATATCGTGGGGTCATACCTGTGGAGCTTGTTTAAGCTGTAGAGAGCTTTCTTGAGTCTGATAACAATCTTTGGTGCATTGAGGCCCTCTGACTAGCGTTAGCAATGGGTCTGGGAAACTGTCCAGTAGTCTGGGACTCTGGGTTCGGACCACAAAATTGTTCGGTTCGGTTCCAGACCTGTCCACACATCCGACCCGCTGTTTCTTGGTAGGCCAAATCCGGACAGCTACCCATCAACCCGCGTGTTTTGCTGTTTTCGTCTACACTTGTTGTTTCCAATCTCCGGTTCTGCGTTTCGGGTTCTATTTATGGTTGCATTCAGATATTCAATTGTTAATTGCGAAATATTAATGATAGCACATCATTGTCTTTTTTGGCTGTATTGGCTGCCTTGATAACCAAAAAAAGAAGAGACATGCTCCCTGCCCCATCGTGCAAATGAACGTCAATTGAGTGTCAACGATTTTTGGTCTTGCATCTTGGGTAATCTGAGTGGCAATTGGTTGTTGGCAGCCTTCATAGGCAACATGGACAGCGACAACTTCACTGCCACATTTTGAAAATGAGCATCAACAGAGTGTCAAGGATTTTTGGCTTGCATCTTGGGTAACATAACTGGCGATTGGTTGCAAACATCCATAAATTAGGTATTTCCTGCGTTCTGAGGCAAAATCCTAGTGAAATACTCCCTGCCCCATCCTGATAATGAGCATCAACAGAGCGTCAACAATTTTTGGTGTTGCATTTTGGTAATGTAACAGGCAATTGGTTGCAAACATCCATAAATGAGGTATTGGCCACCTTTACAGGCAAAGCAATAGCAACATGTTCCTTGCCCCATCCTGAAGATGAGCATCAACAGCGCATCAACAAATTTTGGTCTTGTATCTTGGGTAATCTAACTAGCAATTGGATGCAAAAGGCTATAAATGAGGTATTGGCCACCTTTAGGGGCAAAAACAATAGTGACACCCTGCCTGCCCCAGCCTGAAGATGAGAGTCAATGGAGTGTCAACAATTTTCGGTCTTGAATCTTGGCTTATCTAACCGTTGCTGTGTGCTAATAATTCATATACGAAGTAATTGCAGCCTTTTCAGCTGACACAGTACAGGACATACATGCTACCCCATCATCAAAATGAGTGTCAATGGAGTGTCAACAATTTTTGGTCTTGCATATTGGGTAATCAAGGCTCTGTGCGGATTCATGAGCTTATAACAGAACTACTGACTGCCTTTACAGGCAAAAATACAATATATAAAATGAAAATACGGATTCCAAACTAATTGATATTGCAAACTGCAAAACATGCAAAAAGACATCATTTGCTATTGAATATGCTATTTTGATAAGATACTAGTATCAAACTGCATCAACAAGGGCATTAGATGAATCTTCAGATGGACCTGATGGGCGGCCAGCTGACAATTGACTCATTTCAGACAGGTTGCGAGATTTCCATTGAATCATACCCAAGTTGACAGTTCGGGTATATTTAGTATTAGCAACGGGTCCGGGTAACCCGCCAGCGGTCCGGGTTTGGACCGCAAAAACGTGTCGGTTCGGTTCCAGAACCGGCCAAAAACCCGACCCGCAGACTCTTGGCGGGCCAAACCCGGACCCGTACCCGTCAACCCGCGGGTTTCGCCGGGTTTGGCTAGACCCGTCGGTTCCAATCTCCGG
>Ga0307514_10001639_pt1 | contig 26103 bp, 12 predicted proteins | sample 16_EM_MG_FD_203088 | JGI IMG/M metagenome (GOLD analysis project Ga0307514, IMG submission 203088) | Populus trichocarpa ectomycorrhiza microbial communities from riparian zone in the Pacific Northwest, United States - 16_EM | ecosystem: Host-associated > Plants > Roots > Unclassified | place... | reverse complement strand
TACCCAATGCTCTTCTTCAACACATACTGTCCTTCCTTGAAACAAAAGATGCTGTTAGAACAAGCATATTGTCTAGGAAGTGGGAGCATCTGTGGAAGTCCCTTTCCAATCTTGAGTTTCATCAATGTTATTTTAAGGCTAAGAGAAAGATTTTCATGAATTATGTGGAGAGAGTGCTTCTTCTACGGGACTCCTCTAATATAGAAAAATTCACTCTTTCATGTGGAATTGATGATGCGACTCGAACTCGAACTTGGGTTTCTGCTGCAGTAAATCGTAATGTTAATCCAGTTGCTTGAAATGTTCATAAAAAGCCTCTTGATTTTATTTGTGATGCAATATTTTTGTAGGAAATTAATAGTAGCATGAGCATTCTTAGCCTTTAATTCTCCCACGTGTTTTTAACCAATTCAATTAAAAAGCTAAATTTATTAGATAAAGTATTAAAATATAATTTATATTATTTTCTAACTGTTATTAATCCAGAAGACCATTACTGCCACTTGACATTGCTTATAGATGCTTCTTCAATGAAGTGCGTTAAATTTTAAAAATTTTGTTTGTGTTTTTTTTCTAGGTTCTAGATTGCGCGCCCGACCTCTTTGCCCATACACCTACAGTCATGAATCTGACCTCGTTACGATTATCTGAGTCGTTTTTTGATTGTCTTGATCTTCACTACTGTGATACCGTCTGGCACATTCTCTACAGCTCTCCTCATCTTAAAGCTCTTAGTTTCTCCAGTGTAACATCTTGGACTCTTTGATTTCCAAATTAAGTTATCATCAAGCTTTCATGTTTACAAATCTAATGGGTTCACATGATTCTGGTGAATGTGCAGATCGAGCTAAGTGAGGAGTTGCCTACAAATTGTGCAAAGGATGACTGGATATTGGAGCCGGTGCCACCTTGCTTCCAGTCATGTCTGAAATGCATTGAGATACGTGATTTCGGAGGTCTTATTGATGAGTTGGATGCAGTTGCCTTCTTGCTGAAGAATGCAATAGCTTTGGATGATATGGTTATTACTTGTTGGACCAGCGGGTCAGAGGCTCAGAGGAAGATTCGCGAGCAGCTATTCGAGCTCCCAGGATGGTCAGAAATTGGCAGATTAAATTTCGTTTGACTATTTATTTTGGATTATACTTCCTTTAATCCTTTTGAACTATAAGAAGAGAAGTTTATTCCTACAATTTTAAAGATTTTCTCAATTGATATATTATATAGATTGTTTAACTTAAAGTTTTGCCAATAAACCACCTCTTATGTTGATTAATAGTTACTAAAATTATGCTGTAGACGATGCCTTGGTGTCATACTAGTTTGCATGCTTCTTCTCCGTTGGGATTAAATTTTTCTTGAAAATTAAAAAAATAAAATGTTCAGGTGATATTATTATTAAATCTAAAAATATAGTCTTTTTAAATTTTTTGTTTCATTAAGAAAATCTTTTATTGCAAAATAAAATTTGATATGTGTGTTCAATAAAATCAACCATTCGAAAGTTATTTGTGTTAATAAATAATAATAAGTTGATTCAAAACAAGAATAAAATCCGAAAATTGATATGATTTAAATCAAAGATTGAGCCAGAAAATTGAGACAAAGATGTATATTAAAAAGTTAAGATAAAGTTGTACGTATATTAAGATATCTTATCTCATGTCACGTGTAGCTCTTCAAAATTTCTTATTTAATTATAAAACAATTTTTTTTTTGGTTAAGAATGTAAGTCATTTAAAATAAGTATAAAATATATGTTTTTCAAGTTTAAAATCATTTTTTTTTATTAATGTATATTTTATTTATCTTAGTGAAAGCATGTTTTTTTACTGGAACCATTGTTTTGTTAAAAACAAATTCATAATTGTTAAAGCAAGTTATTCATATTTTATATATAATTAAAAGCTAAAAATAATAAAATAAAAATTGCTAAGAATTTAGGATTGTACTTGATATTTTATCGTGTTTGATATTTCAATCCATTATCTTTTAATTTGATAATTTTATTATAGTTTCAGAATAAATTTAAGTTAATTAAGTCTAAAATTGAATCATATATTAATTTGAAATCCATATTCAATATTTATATTCCCAATATTTAGGGTTATTTCCATGTCTTATTTACTTTTAAATCTAGTTTGAGATTGACTCGCTGGATTAGACCGTGTTTGACAACAACCATCTTTTAACAAGTTGAACAAACAAACAATGTCTTGATAAAATCTGTTTAAATTAATTACCTAAATCGGACGATGTCGTTTAGTCTCCGGCCTCTTGGTTTCCGAGGAAAACCAGGAACGCTGTCGTTTCCATCCACCAGCGACTCCTCGAAAGAAACAAGGCAATTAATCTCAAACCGCGGACCAAGAAAATTACCATGTCGCTTAATTTATATCATCGATTGATTGATTTCGGAGTGGCAAATGGAGATAAAATTGATTTTGCTTGGATACGATGTCGCTTAGTCACCGGGCTCTTCGTTTCCCGCGGAAAACCAGGAACGCTGTCGTTTCCATCCACCAGCGACTCCTCGTAAGAAACAAGGCAATTAAATCTCAACCGCAGACCAAGAAAATAACCCTTTCCAATTCTCAATCAATTACCCATTGATCATCCTTTTTTCTGTTTTTAAATTTAATTTCTTTCTAATTCAATCGTTTCCTTTATTTGGATGCTAAAATTGGGAACATAAAATAAAGGAAATTAAAGGGAAATAGAAAATAAAAAAATAAAAAATACCTTTAACTTTATTTTTCTTAATATATAAAATCTTTACATGCACCAAATTAGAAAGAAATTAAAAAAAAAAATTGATTGAATATTGCTCATGGAATCCTCTAAAAAATCGTTTTTTATTTTATTTTATTTTGTTTTTCTCATCAATATATCTAAATAAAGAAAACCCTCACTTTCCTTAAACCAAACAAGAAATTTAATTCCCTTTATTTTCCTTCTTTTTCTCACTTCAGTTTGGTAGCCATATAAAGGTAACTTCTTATGTCCTGCCCTAGCTACCACCTCCAAGTTTTATAAAGGCTTCTGTTTCTACTCCTTGGTATTTCTTCATCTCGACTGCAAATCCTTCAACTTCTCTATCGTTAGGTTTTTTTTTTCTTTTATTATCTTCTCCTTACATGGTTTGGCCATTCAATATATCCCATAACCTACCTTTCAAGGCATTTTATATTAACATGAGAAAAGTATATTTTGCATGTATTATGAGTTTGTGTATTTGAATTTTTATTATGTTCTCTTCTTTTGATAAATTATTTATGTTAAAGATTAATATAAAATTATTCGTTGAAGTTTGAACCACTACATTATTTTTTTAAATAAAATTAAATATAAAATAATATGAGTTTGTTGATAGATTAGTGGTGGTGAAAGATAATAAATTATTGAACAAGATTAAGAGAAGGTGAATTTGTTGCAATAGATATGTTGCAAGATATCACATAACTGTGGTCAAATCTGTTTTTATCTTGCCTAGGCTGCTGGTTTAATTTCATCTAATCTCCATTCTTTTAGCGTTAAATGTGCAAAAAATCGAATATATTCATGTTCCTGTGTTATGGTTAACATATTCATGTTACTGTGCTGTAGTAAAGTTGATTTTGGAATGTAATGAGTCCTGATGATCAACCTGACGGTTCATTTCATGCATTAGGCGAAGTCTAGACTATGAAGGCCAAATCTTTGACTCGCAAAACCAAAAGAAAGAAGTTGAAGGCAGAAAAGGAAACCGATTCTGGTGAAAAAAGCATTGGCAATTTACCTGATGCTCTTCTTGAACATATCCTGTCGTTCCTCTCGACAGAAGCTGCTGTTAGAACCAGCATATTATCAAAGAAGTGGCTACATCTGTGGAAATCCACGACCAACCTCACGTTTTTTGGTCTGAAATCTCCCAAAAGAAAGCTCTTCATGGATTTTGTGGATAGGGTTCTTGCTCTTCGTGGTCCTTCTAATATTGAACAATTCTATCTCTCATGTGAAGTCAAGGACGATCCATCTCGGGTTGGTACATGGATTTCTGCCGCTGTAAATGGTAACGTCAAGGATTTATATCTCGAACTTCGTGATTTCGAAGCATCGTTTGTTTTGCCTCATTGCTTATTTAACTGCGAAACATTGACAGAGTTGGAAATAAATATGCCATATATTCTCAAGCTTCCTTCTTCAATATCCCTCTCATGTTTGAAGATATTGAACCTCTATGAGGTTATCTTTACTGATGACCACTCAACCCAGCAACTATTCAGTCTCCCAAACCTCGTGGAGTTGGAAATACATGAGTGCAATTGGATGAATCTCGTGGCTGTCAGCATTTCTGCTCCCAAACTTCAGAGCTTGGACATACATGAACCTTGTCAGAGCAGTCCGGCTTCTTTAGGTGGATGTCATGTCAGGATTTTTGGAACTCATCTCGCCGATTTTACTATCATCGGCACACTTTCAAATGACTATTGCTTATATGAATCTTCTGTGGTCGAGACATGCATTTCTATTTTTTCCGCTGCTGACAAACCGAGGCAAACTGCCTACCGTGCCTCTAAGCTCCTTGAAGGAATTTCTAGTGCTCAATCCTTATGTCTAACAACTAATGTTGTTGATGTGTGTTTGCTTCCCCTTTTCCCTTAAGCTCCTATGTGATCTACGGGCCTCACAGGTGTGATGCAGTTTTTTCTTTATTCGCAGGTTCTGGATGACGCACCTGAGCTGCTTGCTTTCCCGCTTGAATTTAGGAACTTGACCTCTTTATTGTTTGAATCAGAGGAGTCAAATCTTCATAGTGATGGATTTTGGCACATCATCTACAACTCTCCTCATCTTATAGCTCTTCAGTTTTATGGGGTAACTCTCTGCACTTTACAAGTTTCCACTTCTCGCTGTCAAGTTCCATATTTGTGACTTCAGTCAGTAATTGAATCACGATGAATGTGTAGGTCAGCATGCCTAAGGTTCCTTCAAATTGTCGAGAAGATTGGACATTGGACCCATCTCCACCTTGTTTCCTGTCATGTCTCAAATTCATTCAAGTCGGAAGATTTGGTGGTGATGAAAAGGAGCTGGATGCAGTTGGCTTTCTTTTAAAGAATGCTACAGCATTAGAATCTATGGATATAATTTATTCTGGTTCTGCGCGTAGGGATCAGGGTGTAGACAAGACGAACGAGATTCATCAACAGCTACTTGCCCTCCCTAGATGGTCAGAGATCGGCAATATCAATTTCGATTGAGCATTTTCTGGTCATATTGATTGCACACAACTTTCCCAGTTGTCCAAATTTGAACTTCGAAGGGCACGAGGGAATATGATTTTTAGTCACTTGGTTGTAGAACGCACTTGAATTGTTTCTACTGCACATGTTTCAACTTTTGGAAATCAAGTTCCATTTACTGGAGAAATGATTCTTGTACCCTAACCATTCTGATGACACTTCAACTTGGGTGCAATTTGATTATTATTTTTTGGATGATCAGTTTTTTTTTTTTTATTATTCATTGGAAACTACTGGTAGAAATTGCTTTTGGATGATCAGTATAATTTTGTAGGGCAAAAGAAAAGTATCAAATTGACAAAAACTAGCATCATGCTGACTATCGTTTGTATCATTTTCATAATTTGAATCACCATCATCATCACTGTCCATCTCATCTATTATTTTCAGTTCTCTTGGCATGGGAGCATCAATGCAAATAGCCTGCACATTCTCCCATCTGCAGTCATGTATGATCTGCTCCTCTGTAATCGGACAACATGAGAAAAGCCGCTGTGTGGAGTAAATTTCAAGTGAAACAGCATTCCAAAGTTTCAATGTTTAGAGACTCGAAAGAAATATATGAGAAGGAAGCTTGTGATCAGATTTCATATCTATACTCAACATAGTCAGTGATTCACAGGTATACAAACAAGGAGGCAACTCGAAGGTTTCTTCGACTTCTTTAAGCCAAAGATTGATGCTTTGAACCTTATGGCTCAACTACAGAAAATATTCACCTGTTGATTCAATACACTAGCTCCCTTCAAGTCCTGTAGATCCCCGTTGCCATCACCAGAGGGCAAGGCAATGAGAAGATTCTTCAAGACTGTCGCGCTTTACAGTAACATCTCAACAGCATTTACCTCACTCTGAAGTCTAGAAAAATCACAGATTGTGCACCATCTAAGTGTTGATAAACATTTAGGATCAAACATCCATTCACTTCGCACATCAAGTGTCTCCGGGGAAAACCCCTGCATGTCAATCACAGGACACTATTTAGCTCTTGTAGCAATGGTATACACTTCATAAGAATACGTAGAAAAGTAGTCGCCTGACATAGTTACCCCTGAAAATTCAATGCCTTCTGACGCAAGCTGCATGCTGGAGTATTTTCTGCAATCCTCTGCAATGAAACTCCAACGGTTAATGGGGGAATGTGAGACATGACAAATTACAGAGAACAGGCAGCCTAGCGAGGAGTTCCTTTGCATAAATGAGGGCCTAGAACAATATAACATGCTCCAGTACAGCTTCGATAAATTCAAAAGAAGGGGGCAACAAGTGTTAATAACCATTTAGCTGTAAGAAGTGCATGCTTTACCTCAACTGCTGTATCGAAAAGTTGTAGGCAACACACTTTAGAAAGCCCTGTTAGAAACACACCAGCACGATCAGCAAGGTCTTTCCATGGCCACACTCTCTTGATATTTTAATAGATGCTTTAATTCCTTATTGGGGATGCTCCAAGTATTTGGTAAAATGATCTTTGGATTCACCTTAGAATGAAAATGATTCAAGAAGACATCCTGCGAGAATAATTTTGCAAGAACTTGAACAATCCACTTCATCCACATCATCTGTGTCAACAAGTGCATCTGCTCCACCATTTCTTATTTCCAGTTTCCTTAGATTGAATGAAAAAATGCCGACAGCATGGACATTGTTCCAAGAACAACTTGTTAGAGTCAACTCCTCCAGTGCGAGACAATCATCAAAGAACTGCAGTGTCTGATGACCGGGAAAGACAACATTTTCGAGATGCAAGAGGGGAGCTTAAACTGTTAATGATTCACAAATAAAATTCGAAACTCCATTTCCTTTCTTGTTCTCTGTTTTTTTCGCAAATACTCTTTAACTTAATTTCCTCCCATTTCTCTCCCTATATGAACACTTAAAACATTCTTTCAACAAATCATTTTAACTCAAAATACATTATATTTAATTTTATTAATTTAATTAGATAGAATAAAATGATGAAGATCGTTTGATAATTAAATCTTTAATATAATATTAGAAAATCATTTTTATTAAATAAAATCTTAAAAATAATTATATATTATTCTCCTTTTCAAAATCGCTAAGAATCAAACTAGTATGTAATACGTGTGTGTGAGTAGCAAAAATACTGTGAAGATCATTGTGCACATAGATACAAAAACCTATTTATTGCGACAGTTAAATTACGCTTTTGTCATTTGAAGAAAAAATTCGTTATTTTCAAATGGTCTATTGATCATTAAAAAATTGTTAAAAGGGTTTTTTTTTTTAGAACAATACAATGACTTATTTATCTTTGGAGTAAAAAAAATCAAAACTGTTAACCAAGGTTATTTTTGTATTTTTCATTTTTAGAACAATAAAATAACAATTTTGCTTTTAGGATCGGAAAAAAAAGTAAAGCATGTATCTAGGGGTATTTTCATCTTTTTACTTTGATTTTTTTTGTTGAGTATGTAATCATTAAAGGAATTTTGAATTTTTTATGCTTAATAATTATTTTTTTAGTTAAAATAATTGGTAGCGTGTGTGGTGTTTATCTGTGGTAAAATTTGCTATTATATCATGTCTTTGGAAGCAATACCTAACCCTCTTCTTCCTGATATGGTGTATGATGAAGACTAATGTGTGGTTTGTTACCGGTAATTATTTTTTTCTATTCATTTATTTTCTCTCTCATACCTCAAAAGGTACATATTTATCCTTTTTGTTTTTAGTATTTTAGTTTTGGTCTTTTCTCTTTTGATTTTAATTTTTTTTCTTGGCCATTTTTATAAGAGTTTTTATTCAATTTAGTCCTTTAATTATAATTTTTTATATATTTTTTTTTCAATTCAGTTTTTATTCTTTTGATTTTTTTTCTTGATCTTTTTGTTAAAGTTTTATTTGTTTTCAATTTCATTATTCAATCAAAGTTTATGGTGTATTATTTTTTAGATTTGACACTCTTTATTTTGATTTGTCCTTTAATTTGTTTTTTATTTTGATTTTCACCCTCATTCTTTTAATTATAATTGTTTATTTTAGATCCTTTCGTGTGATTGATTTTTCTTTTTGGTTTCACCCTTCAACATTTAATTGGTTAGGAATTAAACTACGTAATTTTTTTTATTTATTATGCTTCCAATCTAATGATTCAGGTTATAAATTTAAAAAGTTAATGCAGGTCGACATATCTTGGTAAATGTTTCATGTTGCGAGATCAAATATTTTGATGTACGTTTATTTCTAAATTTTTTTAGTTTTGCTTCTGTTAATGATTTTTTAGCTTATTTGCACAAATAATTATTAATTTATTTAATTATTAGAATTTTTAAATATAAATCACATATCACACCACTATGAGCTGCAAATAAATGCAAAAGAAAAGAGAAAATTTCTTTAAGAAATACATTTTTAACTCAAGAGTTTAAATCATTAGAATTCTTTTAAATATTCATTTTAATTGCCACAAAAATAAATAAAATTAGGTTTTTGAAATGTTTCCTCGTGCATATTAACCAGATATATCTAAAATAACAGGTAAATCTAACAAAAGTTTTGTATTTTAAAGTGGAAGGTTTTAGAAGACAACATTTATTGGCTTTCCTTTCTAACTAATGAAATATTAAAGGAGAAAGCTTTATATTCCCAAGAAACAAACAATAATTATTAAACAAGTTTTCTCAAATTTCCAGGCATTATTTCAATAAAATCGAAAATCTTTTTCCCAAAAGTAATTAGATTAATTTCAATAAGTGATTGATTTTGGTGAATGGAGCCCAAACCCAACCCATGAATTTACAGTCCTTACTATTGACACAAAAAAGAAGAAGAAAAAAGAGCAGAATTTTCAGCCCAAACTAACAAGAGGAAACAAAGTAGAAATTCCTCAGATTTGAGAATTTCAGCCATCGCAGGTATCCCACTGTCCAGCCCCCCTCCTCTCATGGCTTCACCGTCTGATCCCACCAACCCGTGAGTTTTATTTGCCGGAGACATGTGTATGAGTCCACAGGTTATGTAAATGCTTATATATTATTGCTGAATTGATTTTATTTATGAATCTGATGAAGGGAGGCGGCAGCAGCGATTAGAAGGAAAAAAAATGGACCCCCGATCAAGTTCTTGGTTCCTCTTGTCTATGCTCCTGTTCTTCCTCTAAGTAAGCTTTTTTATGTTTCTTGAAAAAGGGAACTTTTTTATGTTTCTTGAAATGGGTTTGTCCATTTTCGTGTTTAATGATGAGTTTGTTTGTTTTTTTTAATATTTTCAGTTCGACTCACCCTGCGTAAGAATCCTGTTGTAAGGGACCGTCTTTTCACGGCTGTCTTGGTTGGTGCTTTTGCTCATGGCTTTTACTTGGTGTATCCTTTTTGTTTTTCTTGTTCTTCCGTAATGCAATTTGATTCTAGTGCTATGTGATTCTGGCTTGTGAATGTTTGAGCAGTCATATCATTGTGTTGAATGCCTTAATATGCTCATTTTGGTCCTTAAATTTATTGCTTCTCAATGACTGTGGCCTTCGTTTGAAGGGTTCGTATTTCTTGGTTTATATTTTATTTGAGAAAATAGAATGGATACAAGGAGTGGAAGGTAGAGCATCTTTCATAAAAATTGCAATAAAATTATATATAAACCTCCGTTTCTGCTATTTGGTGAGTAATGGAAGTAGATGGAAGAAAGATATGGAGTTTAATTTCAAGTAATTTTTGTTACATTGTTAAGTCAGATATGTGGTATTTTGTATGCTGTCATACTACTCTTAAATTGGAGTTAATAGTTGTAGAAGCTGTTACACCATCGTGATTCAGGGTAGTATAGATGGATGATTCATAGCATTTTGTGATTCAGGGTGGTATTGATGGATGATTCATAGCATTTTGTGATTCAGGTTGGTATAGATGGATGATTCATAGCATTTTGTGATTTTGCTGCTAAATCTTGAATATTTAGAATCTTTTACTAGGCTTATATGGGGAGGCTACAAGAAGTTAGGGAATCTGATATTGGGGGGTGGCTATTACAGATGTTTAAGCTGAAAAACTCTGAAGGATGTGTTATTAGTGAACAAGAAGATACACTTGCATAGTTTTATTTTGTGGCTTTGCCATCAAATATTATGTATTGGAATACATTTCTGTTTATGAGGCTCTCTATCGGAATTGGTTGCTGACTTGCTGGATAGGCAAGTTCCATTGTAGTACTCTCTGTTTGGTAATGCAGTTGCAGTGCATTTGAAATTGCTTTTCAAAGTGTGTCGTAAAAGCATCAAAATCAATGCCTTTTAGGTGTGTTTAGATGGTTTTGATGTGAAGATGTTAAAACCATTGAAAAACACCTAAAAAACTATCAAATTGATACCCTTTTCAGTTGAAAAGCACCCACACCACTTTACCAAAAACACTTAATTGCACTTTTGGCAAACTGTATAGTGTTTAGTCAGAATCTCATGCTGTAGTTGTACAGATAATTCCTCTAGATAATCTGGTTCTTTGACGGTCGCAAAACATCCATTTCATGGTCTTTTGCAGTTTAATGTTGTCCACTTTTGGTTCTTTCCATGCTCCACTGGGTATATGTGAATGAGTACATGAGAACTATGGAAGATTTCTGCGAATGAGTTCATGGAAATGACTACAGCAAATCAAGCCATTGAAAAGAAAATGGAAACAAGGCCAATCTCCTAACTTCAGTATGCATATTTCCTTTTCTTTTTGAAAAACTGTCTGAACCAAAATGTCATTGCTGATGGCAAAGTATAATGCAGAGTATGATATGCTGCATTTTATATGATTATGATTATTTTCTTTTTCCTGAATTCATAACAGCTTAATTCAACAATTTTCTCTTTATCACTTCAGTGAAAACTGGCATGCAGACCTTTTAGGCAATCTGTCTCATGCCATTTTGATTTGACCGTTAGAGTCTGAGGTCTGTAGTGTCTATGTGGTTGCCTGCCCATCATCAATTAGATTGCAGCCAATTAGAAGCAAATAAGATGCATTTTGATAGTGAAATTATAAACAATTGTCTGTTTGCTAGTGTAGAAAACATTACTCTTTCTTTTGCCTTCTATATTACTTTGTTGGGTTTCCTTGATATATATGTTCAGAACAGATATATATGACAGCGAAAGTAAGTGAATTTCCACTCCCTTTGAGAAGTTGAAGTCTTAGTGTTTGCTCCTCCTCTACAACTTCCATTGGTTCTTCACAAATGGAATAGCAGCCAGATGTTCTCATGATACAACAACTTACAAACAATTTAGATTTTGTTCATCCTTTTTTATTTTTCAAACATCGATTGCTCTGAAGCCCCTGTGATGGGGCTAAATTTAAGCACTGTATCTTTCAGTTGTTGTTTGACAGAAATAATTTCAGCCTAAAAGGTTGGTTTTGTTATTGCTGCAGTAAAATCTCATTTTTTATTTTCGGACATCTGAAGCCTGAAACATTTTTATTACTTGACCTGTGCCTCCTTGAATGCAGTCTTAGATTTTCTTTCAATTTCTGAAATCAAAGGTCAAAGATATGAGCTGTTAACCACCGTTGGATACGAGGCGCCTTCTTTACTAGTGTGAATGGTGGAGGTGGTAGATGTTTATTTTTCCAAAATTTTGTTTGATTTTCAGCTGTGAGGAGCTGTGATGAGGAAAATTTTGAAAATTATTTTCAATTGATTATATGTTTAAAAAAAAGGCAAATTTCTTTTTCTTTTTTTATATAATTCATCTCATTCAGTGTCTACATCTCCGATGTGGCCATATTTTATGAACACAATTAACAGATTTTGTTGCATCGTTGAATTTCAAGACACTCGTCTTGGGATCCTTGCGCAAGTGAAAAGGGTGCAAAAGTCCTAATTAGATTTTAATTTCTGCAAGCCTTTAAATTTCTTCAAGAAAATAGGGGAGGAGGAGGTTTTAACCACCGCGAGAAAGAAAAAGGAAGCACAAAGGAATATTTTACAGCCTAAAAAACAAGCAGTTAAATCATGAATCTGCAATTGGAAGACCAGCAATAAAAGCTTGTGCATCAATGGAATAAATAAAAACATTAAGATACAACAAAATCCCAGATGAATTTTCGAAGAACCTACTCTAATCATGGAGCAGAATCAGACCCAAAAATATTTGCAGGAAATTGAAGAACAACTAGAATGTGTAGCAGAATCGGACCCAAAATATCCCTATTGAACAGCTAGAACCGTTACAAATACCATTGACCTAAAGTACTACTGCAGAAAAATAAAAGCAAAAGCACAAGTTGTTTTAATGGCTCAACACATGGGATTTTCTGTCAAAACTCAAATCAGGTGCATGGTTCACATGGAAATGATTTCAAATTTTGATTCTCTAGCGAGCATGGATATCTTATTCTGGTTCAACCTGCCACCTGAAATATACACCTTCTCCAAAACTGTTGAAACTCTGAATAAAATCCCGACAGCATGCAATTCCTCGTCAGTTAAAGAGAATGTGTGGATCTTGATGATCTTGAGTTGTGTCAAGAAACAAGGAGGCAATGGATCCAATGCGAAATTTTTATGTTTCTTAGACAAGAAGATACCCTGCAAATCAATCATACATTTCAATCAAAATATTCAAGTTTAACCCCAGATAACCACAGCAAAATCTATTTGGTGGCTTGAAAATCATACCATTCGGAAATCAAGACAGTCAAGATGAGGCAATTTCTGTAGCAATCTATTCAGTGCTCTGCAAGATAAATCCACACTCTTCCTCTTCAATTCAAGACGAGTCAATCTCTGAAACACTGGAAGATCTAGTTCTTCTGCATAAGCAAGAGCCTAGAAATCCAAAAACAAAATAGCATGAAATTTATAATTGCAATCGAGAAACTCCCCTTTGATTAACATGAATTAAATCCTTAAGAAGAAGTAGAAGAAAACAACCTCGTATTCATAAGAAACACTGTCCTAATGACATAATTAACTGACTTCTAATCGACTGGAAACATACCTCAAGAGTATCAGGTGATAGCTCCAAGTGTTTCGCATTACAGCACTCCATAATAAGCTTATGGAGACGATGGGCAACTTCTTTTTCTCTCCCTTCCCTTTCAATCATACCTTTTGAACTCACATGTATACATGCATCAACTATCGAGGATGAACATAAACAATAAGTAGTTGTGAGATCACCGTGGTAGGAGAAGGATTTAATATTCGCTCCAGAAATCACGACTTTACAACCACTACTCGAAGTAGCATCACAAATGACCAAGGATTCGAGCATGGGAGTAGAAATGTAGAGACACTTTGCTAGCCCCCATTGGCATTCTTTCAGAGTTAGCTTCTGTAATTTTGGGCAATCACCAAAGAACTGCACCATTGACTGCCCATATGGAAGTAGACAAAATGACAATTCCAACTCCTTCAGATCGGGAAGACATGTAGTAGAAGAAAGTTGAGTAATGTCCACCGGTTCAGGCATGGGAGTAGAAATAAAACCAAGATTTGCATCCCTCCAAAAGCATCGATTCAGAATCAGCTTCTGCAATTTTGGGCAACCGGAAAAGAACTGCAACAGTGACTGCTGATGCGGAAGTAAACAACATGATAATCTTACCTTCTTCAGATTGGGAAGACATGCAGTGCAAGGAAATTGAGTAACTTCTTCTAGATTCAGAACAGTTAGTGTTGGACAAGAGAAAAGGTGATGAGGTAACAATATTGGCACACCAACATAGACAAGGCGAAGTGAAAAGTCTTGCACTTTAAAGCTCAGTGCATTACTTATCAGTGCATTAATACATGCACTATTTAACATATGACTTGAGAGAGAGAATTTCTCAATTCTTGGAACATCACGACACATCATCGCCCTTTCTGCAGAATTCATGAACATCACAAATTTATCAGGTCTCCATTCTTCAAAGTAAAGATTGGAAACAGACATCCATAGATGTCGCCATCTCTTAGATAATATGCTAGTTTTGAGGGCATCTTTTGCCGGAAGGAAAGACAAGATGTGCAGAAGCATGGCGTCTGGCAGATTTTCTATCATATTTATTTCCTCATCCATGTTGTTCGGTAACTTCTTCTGCTTCAGGCTTTTGGCATCGATCTCATGATCACTTTCACGCATAGTAGTAGTTTGTGACGCAGTTTATAGAAGAAAGAAGTACTTAATTTGCTTGGAAAGTTCTGAATAATGATCTCTAAAAAAAAAAAAAACAAGCTAGACATCCCTTTATAATAGCGCTAGAATCCTTACAGGAAAAGAACTCTTCGTGAATAATAGAATCCAACTAGAATTAGGATTTTTAAATTCAATAAATCGTTGTATAATCTTAATAATTAAATAAATATTACAATAAAAATAATTATCATATAATTTTTTTTAAAAAAGCATCCCCCCGTCACTTTTATTTATTTAAGCTCATAATAATTATCATTCCTACCCCTATATTTAAATTTAGTTTTTGGGGTCTTTTTTAAATGTTCATGTGAGATATATAACATATTTTAGAGGGAGAAAGTGGGAGAGAAGTAAGAAAAATAAAATAAATTTTAAAAACTAAAAAGGTTATTTTTTGTTAGTTATTTATTATCAGAGGTACAAATTAAAACTTATAGTTGTAAAGTAGAATATTGGAAACTATAAGGGTAAAAATGTTTTTTTAAAAAGATAATATTAATTCATTTTTTTAAGAAAAATCTAAAACAATGCATTGCTTAATTTTTTAATTGAACTACTTTTTAGTGCCAAAATCAAAATTTAAATGCAAGTTTGAACAAATAAATTCATAATTTCAATGGTTTTCTTGATTTCTTGTATTTTGCTAGGAAATAATTCTGCACAACATTGCATGATTTAATTTAACAGCACTTAGAAATTCTGTGATTATAATTGAATTTCTAAGTAAACGGCACTAATTTTGGCGCAAAAAAAGAGACGTGCATGAAGGACGTGACAGAATCATGTGAAGAAATAACACTAGTAGACATTTGACTATTTTAGGCTAAATCTTGCCTGATTTTATACTTTAACTATCCAATTGAAACCATATTTGTAGTAGAGGGACCAATTTAAAGTTTTTCCAAAAATATAGTAATCGTCGCCCTCTCTATCTCAGAGGAAGTTTATCCGCCAAAGATTGATACTTCGCTCGATAAACTGGTGGATGTCATCACTTGTTCAATCCTACCACAACTGCGTGATCTAAACAATACGAGGCTGAAAGGAGCCTCAGAGGAAGTTCAAATAGAAACAATGGTTAACATCTTCACTATTGTCTCGCTGTCTACAAAATCAGATGCATATTAAACTTACCTTCATCGTTTCAAAAGAGCTTCTGGACACAACTCATTACCTCAATCTCATACCAGTTTGGCTAATAAATAGTTGAATGCAGAGGAAAGTGGAAGGAGAAAAGGATTATGATACTTACTGTTTGAAACAAGGTTTTTGATGTCAAAAAGTGCCACTGAAAAGGAAGGGTTTTGCAGTTGTTCGAAGTCGCAAACCAATCATGGATAAGCTTACAGTAATACAAGAGTCCTTCGACTGCCAGGTTCCATCACGAGGGCTGAATAAACTTGTCACTGCAACTGATTCTTTTGGCTGCTGCATTGCATTGGCATTAAGCATCTCAAATAATTTTAACAGGTAACTACTACAGTAATACTGCTCTCTGAATTGGCACTGGCAATCCAAGATGAATTTCAGTGACAGAGCATGAGCAACACCAGTTTTCTGAAATCCATGCTTTGATCTCCAAAATATAAGAGCTTTATTTGGCACTATGAATGTTTGAGACCATTCAGGATTACGAAGCAGGAGAATTTAAATGGATGAAAGAGATAAGAAACCCTTTGTAAATCTAATTACATTGCAGCGAAAAGGACTGGGTTCTGCTATAAATAATCTGCGTATCGGCTCATCCAACAGAAACTGACCTCTATAGGATATCCTTGTAGAGAAAACTCCACAAACAATACTAGTGTAGATATTAGAGAAAATTAATTGGGTACAAAGATATGCAGAAAACTCTTCAGTTCTAAAAGACATTGCATTTCTTATAGTGCACAGAGCTGTTACAAGTAGTTTGAGAGTTACAAAAGGAAAAAAAAAGTCATTTGTCTCAATAACTTCTTTAAAACAAAGCATATTTGAATGATTATGGAATCACCCTTGAATTATACCTCCAAAGAAGCATAATTGTGGAGAGAAGCAGAGTTGTATAGGGACTAACATGATGAATTCATTAGGTTAAGGCATCGGCACCAGCAATAATCTCCAATAGCTCTCCTGTAATTTTGGCCTGGCGCTCCCTGTTGTAAATGATTGAAAGGCTCTTCTTCAATTCCACAGCATTATCAGTTGCATTGCTCATAGCACACATTCTAGCAGCAAGCTCACTAGCTAGTGATTCCTGCAATGCCTTCAAAATCTGGCTGTTCAAATACAAAGGCAACAGGGCATCAAGAATCTGAACTGGATCCTGCTCAAACTGCAAAATTGGAGAGAGCTCTGCCGTTTCAGTCCTAACAACATCTCTCTCCACGGCCAATTTCCCTTCTTTTGTAGTCAACCTGAAGAACTCATCCCCGTCTGCATCAACACTAACACCATTCATATCACAAATCCTTCCCTTCGGTGATAACGGGAGCAAGGTTTGTATAACAGGAACAAACTTAACAAATGACACGAATTTCGTGTACAAAAGCTCCACTTTATCAACCTCCTCACTAACAAACAGTGAAAAAACATCATCTGCAATTGCTTGAGCTTCTTTGGCTGTAGGAAAACCCATTCCTTCAAGAAACCTATCAACAGGAATATGCGGCCTACGAATAAAATAAGATTTACCCTTCTTTCCAACACTGATTACAGTATATTCAACTCCCTGATTCTTCAATACAGCAATTCTTGCTTCTGCTATCTTGATTATATTATTATTAAAACCCCCACAAAGTCCTCTGTCACCAGTAATCACAACAAGAGCAACTTTCTTGACAGGCCTAATATTAGTTAAAGGCATATCTATATCCTCAGTTTGAAGCTGTTCATTAATGTAATAAAGCACTTCAACAAGAGTTTCAGAAAAAGGCCTACCATTAACAACAGCTTCTTGAGCTCTCCTCACTTTAGCAGCAGAAACAAGCTTCATAGCCTCAGTGATCTTCTGTGTGTTTTTCACTGAATTTATACGATTCCTAAGCTCTCGAAGACCACAGTGAATTGGGGTCACGTGAGAGAATCTTGAAGATGATCTTGGAAGCTGAAAAGGGTTGGTAGAAGAGTGACAAGAGAGTAGACTAGTGCTAGAAAGACAAGATTTTGAGGACACCAACGTTGTTAGATTTAAGCAATTCATTGTCTTTCAATCAAAATCCTAAAGCATTAAATCTTTGCATTCAGTACCATCAACTCTTTCTCTGAATTGAACTAAATGCAAAAGTCCCAGACCCTAAAACCTTCACTCAGGCGGCCGCAGCAGCATTAGTAGCAGAATCCATTACTACCACTACACCAAATGAGCTGCTGCCGCCACACCAAACACCATTGACCTCCACTATCGACGGGTCCTTTTGGGTTGGATCATAAAAGCAGCCCATGAAAAAGAAGCCCAAACAAAAAGATTCAAACTTAGATGTCCAACTACTTGTCAAAATTTGTATGTTGTACATATTTTTCTTAAGAAATTATTTTAATCTTAAAGAAATATTTTTATATATTTTGACATATTTTTTTAATTAATTAAATAATTGATGACAAAATTAAAAAGTCATATTCTTTTCATACATTTTATTTAAAAATCAAATAAATATTTAGAAACATGTGAAATAAAAATTACTTCATAAACTAAAAAGAGTGGAGAATTAATGTTCCAATACATTACATTGTAGTTTCTCTCACTATTTAATGTGAATTTCCAACGTGAATTTTTTTTTTCATTCTAATTTGTTTTTGTCCTTGTCAAATTGAAATCTAGCTTGAGTTAATTTGTTAAAAAATAATGAGATTAAAAAAAAAGGAATCAAAATAAAAAAACATGGAGGGAATAAGTGGTTTAAATAAAGTTTTTATGCAAAATATGCACTTTAATCCCTAAAATTTTTCAATTATAACTATGTGATCCCTTCAATTTTCAAAAAGTAAGAACAAAATCAATTTTGGTCTCAAACTTCATTTTTTTTTCTTTTTTTTTGTTTCCTAGTTTGAGAGAGGAAAGGAAAAGTAGCTGGATTCCAATAATAACAAGAGAAATTCATTATTTACACCTATCAAGACCACGAAAAAAAGTTATTTTGGTGTTAATGAGTTCCTTTTGATAGGAAGAGTTTATCCTAAGTGTTTTTTTCCCCCATAAACTTGCATTATATGGTAAATCTTAGCCCACAAATAAATTTGATTTTGGATTGATTGTTGGTTTTCGGGCACCTTTTTGGGTTATTTAAGGCCAAGAATATGTTTTGCAATGTGTTTACTGTGTTTTTAAGGGTTTTTGGAGTTGAAATATGTCCGAAAATAAGTTTGTTTTGATCCGCAACATCATTGTCTGATTTTATGATGACCTTTGAGCAGGGCAAGCGAGTGGGTTGCTCTAGGGCTGCGTACTTAAGTCTTTTTCTTGAGGGCAGGCTGCCCATGTACTCTCGGGCACTTGTCCCCCCCATTAAAATTGGATTTTTTTACTTGTTTAATATTTTTCTAATTTTACCATTTAATATTTTATTAATTATTAATTGAGCAGCACAATTTGTTTCATTTTGATATTTTTATCCAATTGCCTCAGTTTTTTGGTTCGTTCTCATTTTTATAGATGTCTGTTTGAAATAAAAAAAAATAATGAAAAAAATTTATCTAGCTCAATTGAGTTCATGACCTAGATTATGAGTTTGACTAATTAACTTTAATTAGTTAGAAATTGAATTTTATAAATTTTTTAATTGCATGAATAGTTCTTAGTTTATTTAACTAAATGCTTCCATGAACTTTTTGATTTATGATTGAGATTTTTTTTATGTTAAAAAACATGTAGAAACCTTTGTCGTATTAAAGAAATTTTTTTTATGTAACATGCAAAAAAGCGCGAGTTAAATAGCTTATATGACCAAACAAGATAGGATAGTTAATATAGATTTTAAAATAGTATTTGTTATTTTCGACTTGTTAATTGAATTACATTGAAAAAAAATCACCAATAATATACTGAAAAAGAAATAGAGCTTTTTATTTTTGTAAAACAAATGGTAAAAAAAAACTTCTATTTTTATGAAACATGATTTTATTTCCTTTAATAAAAAAGTGGAAGTCTAATTAAATGTTTTTGACCACCATACTAAGTGTAAAAATTCATGGGGTTTTACATAAAAAAAATAGAGAAAAGAAAGCCAATTGCACAACGTTAGCTAAATGTAGCTCCTTTGTGTATTGCTGTTGCATCCTTAGACCTCAAGATAGATTATTTTTTCTCCATTAAATATTTTAAAATTTTATTATTCTTAATTTTTAAATCTTTAAGTTATTACAGCTAGACTGCCTTAAAAAATGTTATTTTAAAAGAATATATATATATATATAGTTATAGTTATTGTTGTTTTTTTAGAAAGATATAGATGACATATTCTTGATATATCTTGGTGTAAATTTTAAAATAATTTTGATTTTTTCTATTTAATATTAGTAATGACATGGCTCAAATAATATATTATCTAAAAATCTGTCGAGTTTAGTTTTTTACATGTATCAAGGACTTCATTTATAGATATTATTGATATATTTCTAAAATATTTATTTATTAATTATAAATATCTTACTAAATAAGTTTCAATAAAGAATTAGACATGTTGTCCGCTCTTCGCCACGGGTGGAAAAATAATTTTTTTATGTAAAAACAATATCAGGCATAAAACAAATTCAAGTTCAAAATTATTGATTAAAATAGTAATTTAAATAATATGAAAAAACAAAACAAAACACAACGACAATAAATAAATTAACAAAAAAAAATGAGAAAAGGATAAAAAGAACCACTCCCGAGCTTATTTGGATTATCAAATAACCTGATGCTAACCCAACTGAAGAAAAACTAGAACAAAAAGAGTCAAATTTTAAAAAAAAACTTCAGCTTTAAAAAAAATCGAAAAAATAAAGCAATCCCAAACGAACCTCTTAAACATCATCTAATCTAAAAAAACCTTCAACTTGTCAAATATTGGACCCGAGTTTAATTAAAAAGTTTAAATGTCATTCAATTTACTTTTAAATAATATAATTGTTGAAAAAACTACTAATAAAAAAACTTGAAAAAAAAAAGGAGTAGCAAAAAAAATGAGCTTAAAATCTTGCAGGAAAAAAAAACCAAACAAAGATAAAATTTGAAAAAAAAATCAAAATTATCCCAAGAAAATTGAAAAAATAATTAGCACTAAATTTGACATCGAGGGATGAAATTGAAAAAAAAATCAATAAAAAACCATGCAAAACAAAAAAAAAAAGCAATTAAACAAATTAGGACTAAATCTAATATATAAACCAAATTAAATTAAATATGTAGGGATGAAATTGTAAAAAACCAATCCATCAAGAATGATATAAAAATAGCAACTAAAAGAAACATGACCAAATTTGACACAAAAATTAAATGAAAAAAATGTCTAGGGTGAAATTGAAAAAATACAAATAAATTAAGAAAACAGTTCAAAATAAAACAAATAGCAATTCAAAGAATTAGAACCAAATTTGAAAATAAAATTAAAAAAATCAAATGACAAGGGATGAAATAAAAAATAAAATCCAATTAGAAACAACCAATGTAAAAAAAATTGTAAATAAGAGAAGAGGGACTGAATCGAAAAAAAAACAATTGAAGGCCCGTTTTGATTTTCTGCATGGCCTGCACACAAATCCAAGAAGAAAGAGAAGGAAAATAAAGAAAAAAAAGCCATTTTCAGGCAAACCGTGTCGAACCACTATACACGTGTCATACAAAGAGAAAGAGGATGCCGAGACGAATCTAATGATACGGCGAAAGCGCCAGTACAAACACCAAAGTCAGCTGTATGTGTCGCTCGAAGTCAACGAAGCGGCTGATGCACTGGCGGGTGCTTTACATGCTTCAAAAACTTTTTTGATTTTTTTTAATTGAATAAAACTAAAAATGCTCCCAAGACCACTCAACAATCACAAACATACCATGGAGAAATTACCACAAAGCCCTTGAATACAAGGCTAAAAAAATAAAATGACATGGATAATGTTGTAATTCTACTATTCGGTCAAACATGAAAATACAAAATCATCCTTATGCAGAAAACATGAAATTATTTTATTTCATAATTAAATTTATTATTTTACCATATATTTATAAACACAATTATCAAAACAATCCTACTCAATTTTAAAAAAACATTTATGTCATATCATACTATCGTAAATAAATATAAAAAATAATAATAATCAAGAGACAAGACAGTAATTGTAGTACTAAAATAAATAGTAAACTGTATCACGAGGCACAGTAATATCACCGGCTTTAGCCTTTTGTTAATATTATGCTAAAATGCAAAAATCAAATGCTTTGACTGACAATAATTGTTCTTTTTTAAAAAAAAAAATAGAAGGCCGAACGATCTGTCTATTGATTTTAAAAAAATTAATCAGTCCTTATAATCTTAGAAACTTATGTTTCATCCTTATATTTATCAATTTGTTTATAACTTTGTCCCTTTATCAATTCCATTTTTCTTTCTAATTTATTTAACTCAGGATAAAAAAATAATTGTCTAAACTGAGGATTAAAATTTATTATTTTAAATCCTATAAGGACCAATTCATCAAATGTAATAAAATGTAAGGATGGAGTTATGATTAAAAAATAAAAGAAAAAGGCGAAGTAAGTTCCCTCTTTATCACTCTCTCTCTCTCTAGAAAATAAAAAATCGATGCCACTAATCCATCAAAATCCCAATTCATAAACCCTAATTCTCCACATTCAATTCTCAATTCTCTCTCTTAATGGGACACAAATGCAATCCACAAAACTCCTAAACCGTAAAACCGCCACCAAGGCAGCGGAAGCCGTTACCAACACCATGCCAAATGAGCTGCTGCCGCAGAAATCCCCAGCATCTTCAATAATGGACAAGTTCAGGTATTTATTGAAGCAGCGACAACAATCGGCGGTGGAGGAAGGTGGCGGCTTGAGTACGGAGGATATGGTGGAGATTTATGAGACGGTTTTGAATGAATTAACGTTTAATTCAAAACCTATTATCACTGATTTGACTATTATTGCCGGAGAACTGAGGGAGCACGGTGAGGGTATTGCTGATGCTCTTTGTGGCCGCATTGTCGAGGTCTGTAGTTTTTTTTAACGTGTGGGATTTTTTAGGGTTTAGTTATTTTGATGGAGTAGTGCTAGAGATAGTGAAACTTTAGAGGATTTTTTAGTCTCTTAATCGGGGAGGTGCTATTGATTAATTTTTGTGTGTGTTTGTATTAATTTTGGATTTCGGGGTTTAGTTATTGAGATGAATGATGCTGGTATTGATGAATTTAGAAGTCTTGGCGTCAGTGAAATGTGGGAGAGTTGATGGATTTTAGGTTTTGTTTGAAGGTTTGGGAGATGTGTTGTGTGGCTGTAGAACTTTGAGCCTTTTTTTCCCTGCTGTGGTGGGAGTTTTTGAATGGTTGTATCGGATGCTGGGAAAATGTGAGAGATTTAGAATCTAGAGTTAATGTAGTTGAAACATTTTCAGCTTTGTTGGGTTGACAAATTGGAAATTTTACTTTATTTCCCTGCATATTATTGGTTTCATTGTCTGTTTATTTAAGTAGAATCATTAGAAAGAGAAGAAAAAACTTGTGACGTTTAAATGCCAGCTGCTTGGTTGGATTGCTGCTTTGAATGCTTGAAATTTTTGTGTTTGTAGTTTTTGGGAAATCTCCCTTTTCTAAACTCCTTTTCCATTGATTTTGGTTCTATCTGTTAGTTTTTTGGGCCTTTAGATTTCTCACTTACATGAATTTGTTTTCACTTTTCTTCATTTCCTGGCTAGTTCCTTGGATAAATGTGGATACTGGATAGTGGAAAGATATTTTGAGTTTTCAAGTAGGGGAAGAAATATTACTCAAGTTAACTCTGAAAAGTGAAGATGGATTGACATATGAATTTCTTGAAGTTAGAAGAATTTTGGATCATTATATTCAATTTCATTGTGTTCCTTTTAATTTAAAAGTTTGAACTTTTCTCCCCCAGCTTTGTCCTTTTTTCTTATCTATAAGAAAGTTGAGTTTCTATATCTATGCCTTTTTCTCTGAGGAGGGGTGGTTGTTGGTGTTTACTTTTCATCTTTGGCAGGTCCCAGTAGATCTAAAGCTACCTTCGTTATATCTTTTAGATAGCATTGTCAAGAACATCGGCCGTGAATACATTGGGTATTTTTCTTCCCGTTTGCCTGAGGTGAGTTAGTCACAAAATAGTGTGCTTTTTTCTCTTTCATTTTTCATGATTGATATTTCTTATACTACATGGTTCTGACTTTTTTGGTCTTTTCACTTTATCAGGTTTTCTGTGAGGCATACGGACAAGTTGACCCTAGATTATATCCTTCAATGCGCCACCTTTTTGGCACTTGGTCATCTGTGTTTCCATCTTCTGTACTTCGGAAGATTGAGACTCAACTGCAGTTGTCTTCACAAATTAATAATCAGTCATCAAGTTTGACTTCCTTGAAGGCTTCTGAATCACCCAGACCAAGTCATGGCATACATGTGAACCCAAAATACTTACGTCAGATGGATTCAAGTAGAGATAATGTAAAGTTCTCATTGAACTCTCCCTCTCTCTCTGATTTATAGTCCTGCTCTGAAACCATATGCTTTGTGTTTTGGAACCTTCACCTGGGCCTTTAAATTTTAGATTTTTTTTTTAAATATAAAAAGTTCATAGTGGAGTATATGCCAAGTCAAATGTTCATCATTTCAGTGTTTTCAAGACTGAAATATTAATGGCTAAAGACGGTCTCATGATGCTAATCATTTCAGTTGTATATTTTGGATATCAAGATGAGTCTTAAGAAAAGTTGTGATAATTGCACTTTGGAGCATGTTTATATAATGCATGGCCCTGTAACCTTACATATCTTATGGTTCTCAACTTATATAATGTTTAAATAGAAAGCTGTTTAGTTACTAGTTGCTTTGCAACTTTGTTGATTGTTACTGTTCAATATACCATTTCAGGGATTTGTGTCAAATGTCTACTGATTAAGTGCCATGCTCCGGCATTTGGCATTACTATGGCTATTCAAGATATGGAGACTTCCATTTTTCTTGAAATACATGTGTTTTGACTTGTTGGTTATGTCTAAGATACTTGATATAGTGGCCTTCTATTGTGCGACTCTTTGGTTGCTTCATGTATCGATTTCTTCCTTTATTACTTAACTGAATATTGTGTCAGAATTTTAGAAGGGAAACTGATTTGTGATCCTTTTGGTTGAAAGGTCTAAGAAATTCCATCTCTAATGATCCCACAAAAGCAAGGCCACCTTTTCTGTTTGTTTGGTCAATATTAAAGTTGCATGTAGAATCTAGATCGATTTTGTTCCATCTGTTTTTGATACAGGGACTTTCCTCTGGGCTATATTATTTTTAATCTACTGTGTTTGTTTCTTATTGTTTACTTGGTATGAAATAAAACATTTGGTTCTAAGTTGAATTTATGTGCTCACAAGCTACATTTTGGGATTATTTTGTATTTTGTTATTGATTGTTGCTGTTTGGTAATTGTGTTATCATCAGCTATTGACACTATGTAATGCAATGTGCATCTGTGTGCACGCAGACAGGATGGTCAATACAAACATAGAAATTGCTAAAACTGTAATTTAACCCCTCACAGAATGTTCAGCACACAAAGGGAACTTCAAATCTAAAAATGTATGGTCACAAACCTGCTGTTGGATATGATGAATATGAAACTGATCAAGCAGAGGTCATATCTTCACAGGTTGGAGTCGACCGTGCATCTCTCACTCTTGGATCTAATAAGCTGCAGCCATCATCAACTTCCAGGCTTGCAAGACGCTTGTCGCCTTCAACAACCGGAGCTGAGAGGCCTTCGTCTTCAGAAATCGATGACTTTGCAGCAGGAAATTCTCCCCGAAGGTTCGTGGAGGGGTTGTCCCCATCTCATCCTCCATTTGATTATGGACATGGCAGAGTTGTTGTCAGAGATGATGAGACAAATGAATTGAGAAGAAAACACTATTCTGATGATAACCATTACCGATTTGAAGCTTCTGCCAGATCTCTCAGCAATGGACATGAGCAACAAGGACCCAGAGCTTTAATAGATGCATATGGGGATGATAGGGGGAAGAGAATTCCAAATAGTAAACCATTGCACATTGAACAGTTGGCTGTAATTGGCATGCATAATAAGGTGGCTCCAAGATCATGGCAGAATACTGAAGAGGAGGAATTTGATTGGGAAGATATGAGCCCTACTTTGTTAGATCGTGGTAGGAGCAATGATTTCTTGCCACCATCTGTTCCACCTTTTGGAAGTGTTGTTCCAAGGCCTGGCTTTGGAAGGCTAAATGCTATCCGTGCAGACTCTGATATTAGGAGCAATGGGTCTAGTCTGACTCCAATGGCTTTGGTGGATGACTCCTCTAATATGGGTGGAGATGCAGTCTCGATTCTTGGTGTATGCTTTCTCAACTTGTTTATGTACTTCTTGTACTTGTGTCTAAAAGTTATAGCTGTGCGTGAAATTGGTTGATTCTAAATTATTTTTATTTCTTTCTATAATAAGGTGGTGATTTTTTTTTTAATGGAACTTGACAAGCTTTTATTTGATAATGAGTTGCT
>Ga0307514_10001638_pt1 | contig 26119 bp, 38 predicted proteins | sample 16_EM_MG_FD_203088 | JGI IMG/M metagenome (GOLD analysis project Ga0307514, IMG submission 203088) | Populus trichocarpa ectomycorrhiza microbial communities from riparian zone in the Pacific Northwest, United States - 16_EM | ecosystem: Host-associated > Plants > Roots > Unclassified | place... | reverse complement strand
AGCTCAGAGATCTGCACGTGCCGGCACCTGCCCGCTTTCCAGCCTGTTGCCTGTCCCACTGTCTTCCAGAGTGTCTTCTGCTGGTCTTTCCATCTGCTGCAGTGGCGGAAGAGGTGCTCCCGCGTCTAGGACACATTCCCTCCACACCACCAGCATTTGTCGTCATCTCGGTGGCCGATCCGCTTCAGGTAGACTCCAGTGGGCGCGTGCCCGGACTTCAGTCGGTAGAACCTGGCGGCCAGCGATTTTACGCTTGTCATCGGGATAGGTCTCTTGGTCCCCGCCTTGCCCTTGAGTCTGTAGCTGAAGTGCTTGCTGCACTTGTCGGCCTCCCACTCCGCCTTAGCTGCCGACCTTCCTTCGGAGATTCGTCTAGCCCTGTTCGAGGCCGAGGTGTATGGCCGCTCTATCACTGTGCTCCCGCTTGCGTTCCCCTCGCTCTTCTGAACGATGTCGGTGACTGGCAATTTGTCTCCCTGGTGATGAGCGAAAAAGTAATATATGAAGCTCATCCTTGGAAATTCCAGTGTTCCTAAGAGGTCAAGCCAGCCCGGCTTTGCAGAGGCCTGGCCTAGACTGCTTTAGCGGCGGCTTCTAAATGAGAGCTGGGCCGGCCTGCAGGCTGTCCGGCCAGCCTGCGGGCTTTTCTGGTCTGCGGAATTTTCCAGTTGGCCTGTAGTATTTATCTGCCGGCCTGTAGGTTTGATGGAAAAATAAGATATGTAATTGACAGACACCCTCTAGCTAACTACACCAAGATGACCTCCGGAGCACGAACCGTGTAGGCTGATATCTGCAGGCTTATGCAGGCCCATGCAGGTTTCGGTAGGTTATTCGGATATCTGCAGGCCGCGCGGCCTGGCCTAGGCTTTTTGATTCGGGCCTGGCTGGTCGCTGCTAGTGCGCACTTTGGGAATGGAGACCTGGCCGGTCTAGCCTGCAGGCAGCTAAAGAAGCCTGGCGGCAGGCCGGGCCGCTTAGGAATACTGGGAAAATCCATCCTCGACAGTAAGGTGCAATGGAGCCGAACCTACCCCGCACAGAACTCACAAAATGCAGCCTCTGTTAAAGCACTGCTCAGCCCATAATTAACTTTGCTTCTTCGTTATCGGGTGTTTGAAACAAACGAACACTGCCGGAAATGGTTTTACATACGCATGTAGACTCGATATTTATGGAGGAGCCAGAGGAGTTCTGCACTGTGCTTCTCTAATTTTAATAGCGGTTATGTGATATATTACATTTAGCCCTAAGAAATTAGTGTATCAACAGCAACAAAGAAATCACAGTATTGCTGTATACCAATATCTCAATTCGGTGCAGCTAGGTAACACGCCCAAAATGTGAAAATTAACATATTGTCCTAGTTGCAAGTGCCTTCACCTCCGCTCCGTAATTATACCCCCCAGATGTGCAGTGTACAGGTGTAAAATATGTTGACATCCCCGATTGCCCATCATTTCATTCTTATAAACTCAGTCACAGCTTATTCCCATCACAGCTCCCACTTCAAATACCTACTGATGGCAGGAACTATGGATATAACAGTCATATCCGGTCATCTGTGTGCCTATGTTGAAGATCTCAAATCCCAAGAAATCCCTTACTTCACAGAGACGCATGATGGTATATCAATTCACCACTTCTCACTGGACCGTTAGCTCACAGTAATAGACGTTCAACAACCGCGTTCAACAACGTCTATTCAACGTGAAAAAACCGTAATCGAACTGCTCATTGAAGAAAATCAGGATGTCTGGGACTTGTTATTCACGAACGCATTTTGTCGAACTGGCTACGACTCTACTGGGGAGAAATTTAACAAAATATTTCAAGGTTATGCGAAGGTATATCTCCCAAATAACTTGCCTTCATATAATTAGACTCATGATTCTCACTGCATCGATAACGCAAAGCAAGACTACCGTTACCTAATCGAATATGTCCGCTTCTTAACCTTTCGCTTCCTCCAGGATCCTCGTTCACACACAGAAGCCGGGTGGAAGGAGATTCTCCGAACCGACTCTCAGGCTCATGGGACCATTCCGAAAGCTGTAGATTTCGTGGGAAGCTACTACAAGCAATGCATTGACATGAAAATTGAATCGGATGACCTATTGAAGGAGAAGAACACGCCATCAGTGTTGGGGTATGTGGCCTGGGAACAGTTAAATGCAATGACGGACGATGTATTCTCGAATTATGTTCGGATGATTCCTTGTATCTATGTGAGTAAATGTAATATGAGGTGCGTTAGATTACCGAAAGCTGACGTAAACAGGGCTGGAACCAGATCGCGCTAGAGTTGCAGAAGAGAGTGCCTAGTATGTTACGTATTCCTGACGAGAAGGTTGTTGCATACTGATTTCCACTTAGAAGACAAAGAGTCATACTTCTACAAGTACTGGTTCGCGCCCAGTGTAGATATTGGCTCGGCCCGGAGACTTAGCGGTGTGTATCTCATCCATTCACTCCGTCATTAGTATACTAATAAAGGCAAATATCAGAATACCTAGAAGCCAATAGAAAAAAATACGGCAACGAAGTCAACTGGACAAAGTGGAATGCTGCATTCCGACAGGCTTGCTTGTTTGAGGTCGCATTTTTTGACGCTGCGTTGAGGGAAGATCTGCCTAGTTATTTCTTAATTAAAGGTTGATGTACTTTTCGGGAGACATCAGATGTGGACTGGAATAGTGTATACTTGTGTGTTTTGCGCAATCGACCGCATTAGCTTCAGCCGAAAAACTGTCCATGTGAATTGTTCAGTACTGCGACATCACATTTGCTATGTCACACTAAATTATCTCTTGCCAAACATCATCGGTGCATTTGCGAATTGGAAAATGATGCATTCCTACGATTTGTGTGTTTATTAAACGTGGCCAGGGTGTTGATTCAACCGAAACTACGTCACAAGATTAGCTATAAAGTACCGAATATAGTATGCGATTTTTTTAGCTCAAAGAGTTCCACGCAACCACCCTGAAATCCTAAATGGTCTATGACATGACGACAACATCTAAGATAGTATGACAAGATGTGCAATTGGATTCGCCGTCGTGCGTGAAGTTAATGGTGATGGTGTATCTGACCGGTACTTTACGGTATTATGCAGTCGATGTTCTCCAACAACGGCTTATAGATCCGGAAATGGGAATACCCAGCATGCAAGGAGGAATGTGGTTAAGAGTAAACCAGGGGAGTCCACGGTTCGGAGGTGAACCGGTTCAGTCCGCCAGTTCGCGGTACGGTTCAGTGCTAGTTCATGGGATTGAACCGCACCACATGGGACCAATTTTCCTAGGAGATGCAGCCAGTTCGAAACGGTTCGAACCAGTTCCACAGTACGACTAGTCGCGTTGCAAACCAGCCAAACCCTTCATTCAGAAAAACTCTACTTACTGTCACACGGATGGAATTTCTCGCATATTTGGTGTAACTCAAGGTCTTAAACTGTCATATCCGACCGAGCCTTGATTTGGGGTTGTGTGAGCCGCAGACGACGTGGCCAACTGAGGACTAGTTACGGGTACTGAGAATCACGGCGGAAAAATGTACAATTAAATATTTTTTAGACACTTTATTAATAACGGTCGAGTTCGAAGGTATCGACCGCAGCATAGTAAAATATTGATCATTAGCAATGTTCTAAGGGGTTGGATGAGAAACATGCAGTACACTAGGACTTAGTATGTTTTCAAAGTTCACGTTTATATCGTGCTGTCGGTCTTGGCTCTACTAGTACTGTGCAAAGCTGTTAAACTCTCTCTTCCACAATCAAACGCGTACATAAGAGAGCGCAGACCGCTACAAAAGATGCGGCCCACGAAAGTAAACGTTGGTGGTCGGTGGTGCACAAGTTGAAGTTTAAAGTTCTGGTCGCACCCTTGACAGAAGTTGTCCACTTGTCTCGCTCCAGACCCTCAGCTAAATCCTCAGCCAAAATTGCTACGTTAGTTTGTTGAAGTGGTGTTCAGCATTCCCGAAGTTTTACCGAAGATCTCTGTACATATGCCGAGTCTTTCTCCTTCACTCTTCTCTCTGTACCATTGAATCTACACATACGCTTCTCACCTCTCGTTTTACAACAGGTTATGAGCCCTGTAGTCGCTTTTCCATAATCGTCGAAATTACTGTTACACGAAATCGATACCGATACCGAGCCCTAACCCATCGGTCTCACTGCCGCTATCGCTACAATATCGTCATCTTCTCTCCACAATCTCGTTCCGAAGCTTAGCGGTACCAACTACTTAACTTTGGTAATGAAGGTGGAGATGTTCCTATCGAGATGACCTCCGGTCGATTATTTGCGAAGAATGCCCGCAACCTGCAAGACTAGCGCACGGCGTTCAACTGGGGGATTTAGATGCATGCTAGCCACAACAAATATAATCTTCTGTTTAGACGAAGGTGTAGAAATACATGTGAAAGGCATTCGAAATCCAGTGGACCTTTGGAAGAAGCTACGGAACCTCTTATGAACAACAAGGATTCTGTTCAGGGTTCTATCTTCAGAAGGAGTTTTATTGATTGCGCTTTGCTGACTATGCCAAATCCAACGACGACTATGTGGTATCACCTTGCATTAATGCGCACCGATCCCTCTGCCGGCAGCTTCGTAATGATGGAGCAACAATTGACAACGATACCAAAGTCTCAGTTTTATTTTTTGGCCTTGGCAATTCCAAGAAAGCTTTGTTGATGCTACTTTGGCAATCAAAATGAAATCTAAGTTGAACGCCTAATCAGCCATCTCTTGGATGAAGATCGACGGCGAAAAGGTGTCGGAGCAGATCCTGCGGATATCGGCGATGCCAGTACCGGATCGGCGCTTTATTCAAATCGAAGAGACCTCAGCAGTCTGACCGTGACCGACAAACATGCAACTATTGCTATAGGAATGGTCACCGAAAAGATTACTGTTGGGTTCTTAACCTCGAGGATATTTAAGACCCACATATTTTCTATTCAACTACACTTAGATTGAATTGTGTCAACATCTTCGGGAACGTCTAGCGCAGATCTATTTTGATGTTCTCTCCCATATGATTTCGAGGCAAGTGTTATGTTCTAGTCCATTCACGGAGGCGGTTACTCCGCGGAGTACCTAGTCGGTTCACGGAGGCCCACCTTCTGTGAACGGACCGTCCATTCACGGAGTCTGTACCCCACCTCCGTGAACTGACTAGTTCATTCACGAAGTCAATGAAAAATTATAAATATTCTATACATCATCGTGATCCCTACAATCAGATGCCTCTTGGACGTCCTGATGCAACTACAATTACACTGTGCTCCATGTGATCGTTTGAAACCGGCTCATCTTCCTCATTTCCCTCCTCGTTGCCCTCCTCCTCTTGTTGACACGAGAAGATGATGGAGAAGAAGAGAAGATTGTGAATTGTCTGTCGATCCAAAGAGAGGGAAAACTATGAACTTGTTGACTAGGGATTTGGCCCGGTGGCTTCCCTAGTGTTTGGTGCTGGCGGGCTCGGGCATGAGGCCGGTGGCTCACGGCCCCCATTGGCCTCGCCTGGCCCCACCAGCCTCGCCTGCCCCCCAGTGTTCTCAACCGTCCCGTCCGACGGCCGGGGACGGTAGTGCCGTCTGAGATCTCGCCAGGACGGACGGGACGGCACTAAATCCGTCCGTCCCGTCCTAGCAGATAAATGACGGCAGGACGCCCGTTGTCTGCCGGGGACGGTGAAAACACCGTCATCGGCGGTCATCCACCGTCCCCGGCCATTATCGGGCGGTTAGATATATTTAGATGATTAGCAATTGAGGCTTGAGAGCGCGCGGTAAGTGTTATAAATCGATGAATCTAGGCTTAGTTCATAGATCTATTGTGCTAATATTTTTGAGGGCGAGCCTGCCATGTCAGATGAACCAGAACGTGTATTCAGTAGTGCAAAGTTGCTATCAGTAACGTAAGAAACCGCTTGGGAATGATATCATTGAGGTATCTGAATGTCTAAAATCATGAATTCAACAAGGCTTGATCTTTGGAGCAACGGGGCCAGACATTGTGCGGATGGAGCAGATGCTGAAGGATCTTGCTTCACAGTCAGGGTAATTGTAATGAGTTTTATATGAATATTATTATGTACTTTGCGAAAGATCCATGGATGTCGACCGTTGACGACCGGGGACGGTGAAAAACCAGTTGACGGCCGTCCTTTCCGTCCGTCTCCGTCCTAACTCGGACGGACGGCACCGTCTCCGTCCTGCCTTTCGACGGACGGCGCATTGCCGTCCCGTCCCCGTCCTGGGTGATCCCGGACGGACGGGACGGTTGAGAACACTGCTACCCCCACCAGTCTCGCCTGCCCCCACCAGTCTCGCCTGCCCCCATCGGCCTCGCCTGCCCCCATGGCGAGGAGGAGGGCTCGGCACTGGTACTCGGCATTGGGTTTTCCTTCTCTCTCTCTTTCATATATAAGCCCATAGTTTTCCTTTTCTTTGGATCGACAGACAATTCATCTTCTTCTCTTCTTCTCCATCATCTTCTCGTGTCAACAGAACTTATATACGAAAGAGTGAGAAGGAAAAGCTCCATGCCGACTGCCAGAGCTGGCGCCCGAAGCCGAGCATCAGTGCAGAGGATAGGCCTCCTGCTCATCATGGGGGCGGGCAAGGCCGATGAGGGCAGGCAAGGTTGGTGGGGGCAGACGAGGCTGGTGGGGGCAGGCGCGGTCAATCGGGGCGGCAAGCCACCGGCCTCATGCCTGAGTCCACCAGCATCGAAGACTAAGGAAGCTACCAGGCCAAATCCCTAGTCAACACCTCGTCCTCTTCCTCTTCCTCCCCAGTGACCCCTTCCTCCTCGAGAACCTTCTCATCCTCAGTATCCAGGTCTGTCAAATCACTGCTCTCATTGGCAGTATCCTCCGCAGATGTGCGATCAGTATCCACTCAAGCATCTCCTTGTGTATTGGCTCGATGGCGTGTTAGATTGTGACTTGGCTACGGTGGAGCTGATCTTGTGCTTCGTTCGAGATTGAAAGTACCTGATGGCGCAGCAGAAGGTCCAGTATTTATGCACTGCGCACCACCATTTCGGCCATGGCAATGAAGTGTGCACTCGGCTTTTGCTTTGAAACACTTGCAATGGACAGTCGTGCAGTTGCCTTTACACCTACAACGTTATTGGATAAGCTCAGCAGGGGACTGACGACGAGCAGCTTCCCGAAGAGTAAGTTCTTGATGGCAACCCTTTTTGTTGTAATTTTGACTGACTCCGCGAACGAACTAGTCAGTTCACGGAGGTGTGGTACGGACTCCGTGAATGGACGGTTCGTTCACGGAAGGTGGGACTCCGTGAACTGACTAGGTACTCCGCGGAGGAACCGCCTCCGTGAATGGACTAGAACAGAGACTACAGGCCTTGTATGTATAAAGTCCAAAAACCATTCACCCTGGTCTCAAACAGTCCAGAATGCTCTGTCCCCAGGACAATAGTTTAGTCTTAAGCAGAGCGTTTCCCGGACAGGTTGGACTATTGCATTTGTTGGCACGCAGATGTTGCAATGTGTGCGGAGAACTCGTCAATCGTCTACATTTTAAAGAGCGAGAAGTGAAATGGAAAGAGCTTAAGTACATAATGTCTACAATACTATACTAAAATGGCAACCCACGTAACAGCCAAGCAACTAAATTATGCCCGTCGATGATCTCGGGCGAAAGCCCAGTATTCCGTCAACAGAAATGCCTGTCCATATCGTCGGGCCCAGGCATCCCAATAGTCCGTCCCGCCCGTCCAAGGCCATGCCCGAGACTGGACTAAAGTTTTCTGCGCTCAAGATTTCAGAACTGGAGAACCAGGGCACTCCATGACAAAAACTATAGGACTACGGGCCCTGCAGTCCATAAATTGGCCTCCACAGAAGTTGAGATTCAACTTAATGAAGCTTAGAATCGGTACAAGTTGATCTCGGCTGTAGATTTGTTCCGGGATGTGGTCTCCCGGAACTCTCATTCCCGAGCCCGATAATAATGTCCGGCCATGGTCAGACTCAACGCACTTCACACTCCAACTCATCCATCCCGAGTGGGAGTTTGCCACATTGCACTACCAGCACAGTGACTCCTCTCCCGACATTCAACTCTTTACCGGCCCTCATATTGGCATCGGTACACTGCGGCCACCAGTTCCCCCAATATCACAGCCATGGTTGGCGGAAAGAAGGGCAGCACCAAGGCAAGGGCATTGACCGGAGATGAACTTGCCCAAACAGAGCAGTTTGGGAAGGAAACGAAGGAAAAGAAGGTGAAGGAGCGGGCGCTAGCGAAGGAAAAGGAATAGGAGAAGGAGCCTTGGGTATGAAGATTGAATGAGATCTCTCATCAATGTTATCAATATCGTACAAATCAACACATCCTGTGGCATATAACCATGTAGATACCCCGACCTACTCTGTGGGTAACTAGTACAGATGGTCATAGCTTCTCACACGGCTATGTACACAGGAGCCAAGACGAGCTCTCTTACTAAATACAATCAACTATTTCCGTACCGAAGTAACACCTCGTGTTACATTGGATGCTTCTAAGACTTGTTGATTTTCTGATCTTACGAGGCCAGAAGGCACGTATGTATATACCGACTTGTCTCTTATATCCACATCTATCTTCGTCTCCATATCTATCTCCGTTTGCTCATCCGTTTGAACTGATATGAGCCGCTCTGATATGAGCCGTTCTGCACGATATGAGCCGCTCTCCTGAGGCATATATTCATACACCAACTGCATATCAAACGGACCTGAGGCTCACGATGCAGGTACACATGCAACACCTCTGTTACTTTGGATGGTTTTGTGACTTCTTGATTGAGTTGATTATCTCGAGGGCCAGAGGCCCGTATATGTACAATCTCCCATATGCGTACGCGTATGCTCTGAGACGCATCACCCTGGTCCTGATGCATATCCTGATACAGCCACCATCTTCATACAAGTCTTCATTCTCATACAAGACATCAGACAGTGCTGAGACTCACGATCCAAGTACACGTGCAACAACCTCTGTTGGATATATGGTTTATCTCCCTGTCGTATGGCTTCAGTTGGGCTGATGCATAATCTCTCTAAGATGATGGTCATTCCATATACTCAGCTGGAGATGCCACTCAGCTGGAGATGCCAGCTGAGTGCGCATGCATGCGTACAAGACATACAAAGACATCCTTCGAATACCGCATATATAAGTCCATGAATGTACCTCTACTTTAGAATATACAAGCTTGGAGCAATCAGTATTTCAACAGGTTATGAGCCCGGTTATCGCTACTGTCTAAATTCTCACGATCTCTTTCACGATCTCCAAAAAGAGCCTCAAGAACCCTAAACCTTGTGACCATAGCAACAGCCACATAAACAGCACTAAAACTCAACACCACGATGTCACGATGCCTTCCTCCGTACCCGTTGCCTTCAACAAGACCAGGTGGGGCGACATCCCCAAGCTCACTCACGACAACTACGACAAATGGAAAGATGCCATGACACTCATCCTGTCATTTATGAGAGCATACGCAATCGTCACCGGAGAGGATCCTGAACTGCAGCCACTTGATTTTGACCAAGATGACAACTGTGATGATTGGAAGGCTAAGGAAGGCGAGGCTGCATCTATAATCAGACTTTCCTGTTCCCCTGAAGTACGGCGCATTGTCAAAGGTATAAGAAATTCTCACGAGATGTGGAACACACTAGAGACTAGTCTTGACACCGCCGGATGCTATATCCGCAGACAAGACATTCTTCGCCAATTCCGTGCTTGCCGACCTAAGGAGGTCGAACCACTTAAAGCGTACTTCAGCAAACTTAGTAACTACCTTATACAATTGGACCATACAGACGATGCAATCACCGATCGAGATTTCCGCACGCAAATATTCACATCACTGCCATCTCAGTATGCGATGATATTAATGGTCCTGAAACATAGAAGGCCCTTACCTACACCCAAAGAAGCCATGCATGACCTCCTAGAAGAAGAAACTACAGCCAGCCTCACCAAAGAACTTGGAGATGTTTCCACGTGGGCCGCCCTTTTCACTCAACATGGCAGCTACCGTGGCCGATGCCGTGGGCGTGGTGGACACTGTGGACGCGGTGGGGATGGAGGAAGTAGTGGAACCGGAGACAGCCATGAATGTAAGTGCACCTATTGCACAGACATACTACTGATGCATGCAGAAAGCGGAAACACGCTCAGGAGGGAGGAAACAATGATGAGCGCATTTGTTTCCTGCGTGGGCTCCCCGGACACATCAAAGTCGATTGCATCTCCTACCAACGTATAAAGGAGTGGTGGAAAGTGAAAAAAGCCACTGCTACAGCAGCCCTCGCTACGACCAGAGACTGCGCTCCATTCTGACCAACCGCCTCTGCTCTCGCCGCAGCCGCCACCGCCACTGCTGCCAGTGCTCCGAACTGGGTCATTGATTCCAGAGCGTCACACCATATGTGCAATGACGGCACCAGCTTCTCAATTTACATAAAACTCTCACTGCCTATAGTAATCGAGCTTGGAGACAACAATTCAGTCACCCCCACACACTACGGATTCGTCAACGTCAAACAAGGCTATCAAGTCGAAGCCCTCCATACACCTACTTTTCGAGTTTCCCTTCTATCGATCAACCAATTTGATTTGGGCGGGCATATGAACATATTTGAGAATGGAAAATGCTCCATAACCTTGCCATCTTCCTACAACCTCGCCGGAAAACTAATCAATGGCATATATATAATAGTTCCCGCAACCGCACTATTATCCACTACCGAGAACGGGAAAAAGAGAAACAGAGACTGCTCAAGAGTACTCATCGCAGAACCTACAATCCAGCCTATAATCGCAGACCCTACAATCGAGCCTTGTATCTCAGACTCTACAATCGAGCCTACAATCTCGGCCCCAACAATCGAGCCTACAATCGAGCTTACAATCGAATCATCAAGAGCACCTATCGCACCCAAAACGAAGTCCACTCGAAAGTCTCTCACAATTTCAGAGTGAAGAATTTGGCACCGACGACTAGCTCATATGAATCCTACTGCCATTAAGTCTCTAGTCAAGGGATATACATATGATGACTCTATGTGCACAGTCTGCATCCAGGCCAAACACAAACAAAAGGTGATCAAAGTGCCAGTCAAGTGCACTATGAAGCCCTATGAACTTGTACACTCGGATGTGTGCAGTCTCTTCTCTACACCGACCTTGAGACACAATCAATACTATATACTATTGATCGACGACTACACGAGGTACACATCCGTATGGCTCCTCCCAAATAAGAAAGCCAAAACCTGCACCTCCGCCTACCAGTCATTTCAGGCTCGAGTAGACTCAATGGGATACGAGATCACACGATTCCGGTGAAATAATCGACCAGGAGAATATGACAATAAGACCTTCCGGTATGTCCTTGCGGCCCGTGGAACAACATACGAGCCATGCCCTCCATACGCCCACCATATGAACGGTGTTACCGAACGAATGATCCGTACAATCACTGAAATGGCCCGGGCAATGCTGCTTGACTCTCAGGCTCCCATTCAGTTCTGGGAAGAAGCAGTTAATACTGCAGTCTATCTCCATCAAGATCACCGAATGAAGGTGTGAAAAGAAATAACCGCGATTGCTATAAAGCACCGTCCGAAACACCATACGAGATAATGCATGTGTTTGGCAAACCGACACACGATGCTGACGGCAACGAAATATTGTATGAAGCCTCTCTCCACAATCTACATCGATTCGGATGCTATGCCAGTAGACTCATTCCCCAAGTTCAATGCCGCCAGGGCAAGCTCGGCCAATGGTCAAAGCCCTGCATGATGGTAGGCTACACACACGACTCAAAGACATTGTGGAGGATATGGAATCCCGAATTCCAGAGTGTGAAAACGCAATCAGAAGTCGTCTTCGACGAAGAGAGAAATGCACACATGTCGTGTCAGCATAGAAGCAATAAGATCGACATGTTTGGATCACCAGAAGATGAGGAATATGGCGAAGAGACAGATATCAGAGATGAGCCTCTCCGAGATAGTCAACCTACGCAGATACGTAGTCAACCTACGCAGATACGTAAGCGATCCAAATCTCACATGCATGATGCTCCTGACGAGGAAGCAGAAAACGCCCACAGCCGGCCCCTCTGCCGAGAGGATCAGACTGCCTGGCGCTCGGCAGTAGCAATCAAGAAATTAAGCCAAGGACCGCCAGCAGCTCCAGCTCCGACGATAGGGAGTAGTGTCACAAGAAGTCAAGGTAAAGCCTCCGCAGAAGCATCAACTGCATCCGCACAAGATCCATACACCTATGCTGAAGCCATGGAAAGCCCTCAACAAGATCACCAGAAAAGAGCCATGTAGGAAGAAAGCACATCGATCCTGCTCAATAACACCTTCTCCGCTCTCAACTCCCGGGAAGCACGGCAACTGCGAGTTAAGCCAATTGGCTCTAAGTGAGTTTATAAGACTAAGCACAATCCTGACGGGTCAACACGGGACAACGCATGGCTAGTCATACAAAGCTACTAGCAGACGGATTTCGATTAGACTTATGCCCCTGTTGCGAAGTTAACTACATTTCGGTATCTCATCTCTCTCATTGGGAGATATGGATGGAATATGGACCACATCATCAACAACCCTAGATTCCGTCTGAAACACCCGGGTGTTCCGGATGGCTCTGATGGCTCTGCCAGAACCTCGTACCCTCTGACGGAGAATCAGACGCGACCCGTCGCCCAAGTGACGGGTCGTACTGCATACCTCCCTTGCAGCGGCTATTATACCATGCCTCTGATTCTTGCGACGCGTAGCATTGTAAATTACGCTCGCCGCTCCAGCATCAGGATTCCTTTACTTTGCATTCGGAATGTGGTAACGTATACACACTATCCGAACGACACGTATGTTACACTCTTCGCAGGGGTTGCAGTTATGCAGTAGCCATTTAGATAACGCCTGGCGATGTGTATGCCTTTCTTCGGCTCATAGCCAGATGCCGCACTCTCATTTATGTTTAGCTTTGAGATGTTGTCACTTATTGAAATACAGTCTTCGCTTCGGATATATCGCTTCCCATTGCATTTGCTTCTCCATTATCGTATTTTACATGTCTGAAATATACTGTCCAATCTTCACACTCTCTAGTACTATGCCCTCAGTCCTCCACATTGTGCGTTGATCCATCATCGGCTTGCGATGTTTCTTCCTCCTCATCCGCATCCGCATCATCGCCATCCTTGCCCTCATACCCATCTACATCACTGGTTCCCAGATCAAACCTCTCAAGTCCAGTCGCCGCCCGTCGTCGGCGGCTGGCGGTGGGGATGGCATCGCTTTTGTCACCTTCATCTTCGAAATCCCCCCTGCCCGCTGGCATCCTGAAATGCAGTTCGTCATCCGTCCAATTGTTGCCTATCGGGATGTTTGGGCTAGTGTTTCTGATCGCAGGTTCCTCAAGCGCCACTTCGGAGGTCAAATAGTCAAGAAGAATAGCATTGTCAACATGCGCTGCTTCCACGCTGATCACCACAGCAGGCGTTGGGTTCTCCGCCTGTTGGATCTGACGCTTGACTGTGGCAAGAGTGTTGTTATACACCCTCTGTGGGTAGCTCTCCAGTAGTGTGTTCCAGGTATTCATCAGGAATGTATATGTATCTGTAATGCCAGGCGAGGTTAACAACTTGCGACCCATTACAGCGCAGCAGGATATGATCTTACCACCGTCGTTCTTGCAGTTGAAGTAGTTCGAGCGATCAGGTCTGAACTCTTTCAGCTTTGACTTGGAAGCTTTCGGATGAACACCTTTGTTCTTTTGCCACTCCACCAGACCATGGCGCAATGTGGTGCAGGTAAACATGATCAGTGGCGAGGGTATATGACCGTCCTTGTCGTCAATGATGGAATTATAAAATCCATCAGCATACTTACCGCGGTGATTCGGCTGATGATAAAATCAGATGTAGATGAACCGCGGGATTGCTTCCGCCAGGAAGTAAAGTGGATGCTAGCTATTCGTTATCAGCTTTCGACTCTCTCTGCATTGGATTTGGACCACGTACAACACCTTCCACATGCTCTGCTACCGGAAAAAGATACTTACTGTCTGCCAGGAGGGAATCAATTAATTCCAAACACTCTGCGCCGGATTCAAAGCGGTGGAGATCATAGAGCCCTGCAATGTTGTCCCTTGCTGATTGAATAAAATGGTATTTAACCTTATCGACTTGTGTGCGAGCCTGGTACCGGTTTGAGCATGTAATATCCACCGTGGGCCATTGATTCAGCATATATCTTTCAAGATCTCCTTTGTGCGTGCCTTGAATGCTATGGACCAAATGTTGTTTTGCTGCATAGCAGTGTTCCAGTACGTCTCTATTATCTGCCAGTGTGGGGCTTCAGCTAATGCTTTCACAACACGTCACGTTGCATAACTTACCATCTCCAAGTCACTTGCACTCATAAACGGCCGTCTGTTCCACATGTAGAGCTCCAGCAGTCTGCCCATTGCAAATACAAGACACATCATGTCTAAATGACCAAATCGATGGATGCTGCGACTGCCGGAGACCATTGATCGAGGTGTAGACACCGCCTGCTGTTGCAATTGCAACTGCCTCTGTCTCTGATTCCTTTTGGTATCTCTCGTTCGCAGTGGATTTGTAATGATCGCGTTGACTTCTGGATTCGGGATGAGGGTAGACAGGTTTTAAAGACCGCTGAGAGCAGTGGGAGTACTAGCAATGCTGGATGCGGGCCTGGATACAACACGACGCATTGAGTCTGTCTGTGTGGTTCCGTTGGAAGCTGGTGTGTTACGACTACTTGTACCCGGCGTGGAGGTTGGCGTAATTATTGACTCTCACCGTGAAGCGGACGGGGTGGAAGTCATGCGTTGAGTGATATCTGCAACGCGAGAATTGTTCAGGGAAGATGAGGGGGTGGTGTTCTGACCTTGGATTGTAGAGGGAACAGAACTCACTCCTTGAGAGGAATCCCTCTCGCCAGCCGGTACAGAGATGCAGCTCCTAGGAGGGGGAAGTTGAGAATTCCCCGAAGGCCAACACTTTTGATTCTGACGATTAGCAAGACTTCGAACATTTCGTACGACCGGAGTTGTGTCAATATGAGGGCTTTGGGAAGCCAAATTCTGATATAGACGTTCGACGTTAAGAAGGTAGGAATAATATCCTCTGCATGCATGTGCAATGGCAGCCAAGGTAGACTCCTATTTGAGCGTCCATGGACTGATTCGACAAAAAAGGGTGGCGTAGTGTGGACCGCACTAGACTTTAAACCCTGACAATACTCAGGGACGAGATCCCTTCAAAAGCATTCAATTATGGGGTTAACTGCCATCAGATTAAACTCAGATTGATCTGAGAAGTGGTATTCACTGTTACAGCAACCTCTGAAGGTCTATTTGCACCACTTGAAGGGTGTTTATGCCATCTTGGCGCGATTATCATCGTATTGCACTCGATCTTGGCACAATACTTTGAACCATCGATTGTGTATACCTTCAGCTTCCCGATGGAATTCCCCCTTTGGCAGAGCAAAAAGCATCGCCAAGTGAACAACGACGTATTCCCTATCCTATGACATCAGTTGCGGGTGCTTTTTCCACTGCAAAGCGTTGGTAACCGTGTTGGATGGTTGCACAGTTGGGACAACTTGAGAAGTACTCAGTTTGCTCCGAGATGCCCGAGGTCTGAGCGGTAAAAGTGCTATGAGATGCCAAAGCAACAGCAAGCGTCGCAAACTGTCCTTACCGCATGTACTGAATCTCATCTTGAGGCTCCTCATTCATGTTAGGGGTTGTCTCTTAGCAGCAATAATGATACTTGATGATGATTACAAGATGCATACATATCTACGATATACGAAAACACCTATGCATGTACTATTCAAGTGGTCAGCAACATGCTGTTTAGTGGGAGTTCATGTTGGTCGCGCAAAGCGTGGGTGCTTCATTCGCACCCGGATACTTTGCGGGACATGTCTGGTAATCACACACGGCAGTTGATACTCAAAACACGATTAAGAGAACTCTTGTCCCATACCTGTAACGGGCTAGGAGATGGAGAAGCACGTACCAGTCTAGAGAAAAGTCTCGACCTTAGTTTGATGTAACTGAGGGATTAATGAGGTAGGCAGTGTGCCTAGAGGGAGCACAACTTGTTGGCTCGAGTAGTCTGGATCGCAATGTAACCTCGTATCGGATACGAGCTTACGTGGCAGTAATCTACGTTGGCATAGTATCGGTTGGTCGCCGATTGAATCTGTGACGCAATTAAATACCTCACTTGCTTGAGGGATTTAAGAGGCAATAAGCATTATCAACTTGGTTGGTAGATGTTCCAACTACCGACTCGTACGATTGCAAAAGATGTCTGAGTTAAGAAAGAGTAAGCTGATATCACACGATGGATGGCCTGATTGTTATCAGGAGCGTAACGCTTTCAAACCACATTGCAAGCACACAATCACTTGAGGGGGTTGTGGCAAGTTATCGCTGGGTGCTAAGGGGGCATGGCCGAGATAACGCTATCATTTCTGGGGAAGAATGAGGGCTATAAGAAGCCAGCATTGGTCGAAGGAATTTGGGGATCAGCAGTGAACAGGCTAGCTTTCAGAGAACACCGAAGACGATCTTAAAATATTATTAAGAATTCTATCTAGCTGTACAATTACTTCCCTCATTCACACACGAGACTGGGCGACATATGCCTGGACATCAGTATACACAAACCGAGTATGCACTACAGAAGGTTGTCGAGAGTTTCCGCAATTTGCTTTCCGAATTAGCCGAGCACTATTTAACCCACACTTACGCTGTGGTGTTTCGTTTCTGCGAACTCGAGAATATCGATTACCTGGTGCTGAGATATCTCAACACGGGTCCTTTACCCTTCGAGGAAGTTTCCAAGGAGTGGTAATTCGACGGTGAAGTTTAATCTTCATCTATATAGGAGACGGTCAGTGGCACCGTTTCGATACTACAGAAATTTCGGACGCGGCGATATGTTTGGCTTTGCGAGAATGGATTGCTCTTGCGAGACGGGCAAGAGGTTGAGTCTTAGGATAAGATGAGGAAAGAAAGAGATTAAGATAGGCGGCTGTACTTAGATTCAATAAATATTGTATTGATTATTGGGATCTAAACACCCCCATAACAATTCATGAGGTGCCTGGTGGTTGTACAAGATGAAGGCTGGGCCGTTTTGTGTTCATTAACAAACAAAACACAGGATATGAACCACATCGCAGGAACTCGAGTATATATATCCCTTCTTCCCGCCTACACTTCGATTGTCTGTTCCTCTGGTATTAAACACACCGCCAACATCCCGATATTGACATCACGTGACTTGCACAAAACAACGCCTCTCGTTCCAACACACACCCGATAACCTACACAACTTTGTACATTCACTCTGGGCTTCCTTCCGCTACGTACAACAGTATCATAATGCTAACGCCTTAGATGTAGATTAATTTTCAACTCGCAGCGATGGCACTAAAGGGCAGCCGCCAAGGAAAGGGGAAGGCAACTGCTAGGGCAAAATGCCGATATCGGTTATAAATCGACGCCTGTCGTTGGATCGGGACCATATCAAGGGATTCATCTCGGAACCCATCCCTGGACTCATCCAGATATACAATGTTTGCGGCTTCAAGGATGAGAGGGCATCGGACCTCTTTTATGGTATTATCTTTGTTGATCCAGTCAAGACTCACCACTTTTCAGAATTCCAGCTGAAATGGCCCCACCGCAGGAGCAGGAGTTCACCTTTTCAGGAGTGGTGGGCAGCCTTCGGCTCATACATGGGGCAAATGTTTGACAAAACCCGCAATCGAATGAACCATTGGAGGTGGGACAACCTCTGTGCCTTCGGGGATCAAGTCAATAACTCCCATCCGCAGACAACCAGATCAGAAAAGCCTAAACGCACCGGCGAGTGTTTCTCTTGGTATGGTAGCGATGATCTCAGGGCAAAGATTGAGCCACCAAGCTGCCAGCAGTACACGCCAGGCGACTTCCTCGCCGTTTGACCACTGAATTGGGATGAGATAACCGACGAAGATGATGATGATGAGAACTGGGCGGATCCCGGAGCGCCAAGCGGTGGAAGTAGCCGTCCTGGCGATGGCAATGACACTGACAATGGCAAGGGTGAGGAGGACATGCAGGGCAATGAGAAAGTGACTGGGAAAGGGAAGGGAACCAAGAACGGGAATGGGAATGGAACGGGAAGGGGAAGGGAAACGGTGAAGGGAAAGGTATTGTAAAACAAACCCCAAGGGGAGATAATATCTCTCGTGCCGTTGCTTTGCAGTTGCAGTATGAAAGGTATGAGACAGACTCAGACACAGAGGGCTAACTAGAGTGGGAATATTTAGAGCCGGAAGCATCGCCTGCAGTGTCAATTTCCTGAGATGATATTACCGACTCTACCGAGAAGTCGGATGGCGAATATGATTCAGAACTTGATCCTGACGTGGATATGCGCATGGAGGATGATATGGACGCACCAGACGGCGTTGATTTAGACGGCGATGTGGATATGGAAAGGGATGGTGACGATGATGAGGAGGAAGATGAAGAGGAGGTAGGTGAAGAGAAGGAAGATGAGGAGGAGGTGGAGGAGGAGCATGACGATGAGGAGGAGGATAAGGATGAGCATGATGGCAAAGAACCTCAGACAATTGGGCAGGGAGAGCTCGTAAATACATCCGGTGACGATGCTGATACCATGGTAGATGATGAAGCAACCGTGCTACCTGAGCAAGGCCAGGAGAGGCGCAAGCATACCCCATGGCGATAATCTCTAGCACCTGCCCCACGGCCACACACCCCAGAGCCTCCCCCATGACCACGAACTCCGGAGACTCATACCATGAGTAGGCTGGAGTTTTTGGGGTTTGTGACGCCGCAAAAACCTCTCCCAGCGGCACCAACTCTGCGAAAAGCTGAGGCACCCGGAAACACCGCGGATGTCGATGTTGAGCAGCAGCTACTCGACGAATAGGCAGGTGGCGACAGTCTCCCCGATGTCCCTCTGCGGGATATTCTTCTCCAGGATGTTTCTCTCCCTGATGTCCCTCTCTCCGATGTCCCTCTGACTGATGTCCCTCTCCCTGAGGTGCGCCCGAATGCCTCAGTAAGCAAGCAGTGAACCAGTCCTCGCGTTGCGTTAGGGTTAGAGTTGGGTTCTTGTCTTGTGAGTTTCCTTTGCTGTAATCAATTCATCTCAGGCACTAATTAAGGCACGTGTGGAGATGTTTTGTTCGTGTGGGTTAGGGTTGTGGGCTTGTTCGTTTCCTTTGTTCCAATCTATTTATCTCAGGTATTGATTATTACATGCGTCGCAAGGTTTTTGGATTGCTCAGGGTTGATTTTTTATTTACTGATAGTTTTATGGGACATCGCACATGCAGTGTTTTTGCAACTCCTGGCGTGATGGTGTTGAGGCTCAATAAATCTCTCAAGTATCGTGAACTTATACCCACACCAGACTGCTCAGGCCCAGCACCAACTTTCGTCCCTTCCTACAGTGAATACTCCACTCCTCCCGTGTCGTCAACAATGCCAGAGAAAACCCCATTCCGTTGCCTGGAATTTTCATGCTGAAAGAAGTTCACCTCAGACAGCCGGCGACTTAAACATATCAAATTACACCATCCTGAACACCTTCATGTTGCAAAGAATCTGACTGTTCACAGGGCGCCCCAACCCGTTGAACCCGCTCAGCATCGTGACTTCAACAGTAACAAAGATTCAGTAAAATACTTGGACGCGTTTCCCAACCTCGAACACGTTGAAAACATCGCAGACTTGGAGTGTCAACCACCACCACCTCCTCTGCCGGGGACGGAAATATACCCCGGTGCCAGCGCTCCCCTGAGCGATTACATTGCTGATCCATGGGAATGCGACGCTCAGAGTTGTCTTAAGACGAGCCTACAGAAAAATCCCTACTACCCGTTTGCGATGCGTGAAGAGTACAAATATATCCAGTGTGGGATCCAGAAGAAGGGTATGAAGACGTACTATGACAACGTGCTGAAGGAAGAAAACACTGCTCTGCGTTTCCCAAGCATCCAAAACGGGGATGGCGTCCACAAGCTCGTGGCTAGCATCCCAGATGATCAGGCTCTCGGGGAGCGGGAACTACACACTCTCGAGGATATGAGATGGAATGAGAATCACCAACGGCCTATCGAATACTGGAGTCGAGACATCATCAAAAGCATGAGATGGTTGATGTGGCAGCCAGCCTATGCCGAGCATCGTATTTACGCCCCTCAGCGTTGCTTTAACAGCCATACGCCACCGAAACGCCTCTATACTGAAATGCACAATGCGGACTGGTGGTGAGAGACACAGGTAACCAGAGATACTTGAGGATAATAACGTGCTAATCGAGGTCAAGGCAACGCTCAGACTGGGGTATACACTGGTTCCCTTGATCTTCATGGCCAACGGAACACATCTCTCGTATTTTGCCGGTGACAAGAAATAGTGGCCTGTATATATGCCAATTGGCAATCTATCAACGAAGATCCGCCAAATGCCCTTAACGCACACCGTCGTAATGGTCGCTCTCCTGCCAATTCCAATCAACATCCGCAATATTCCTCAGAAGCGGCTGGATGAGCAGCGGCAAACAGACCGAGAGGTGCGGAACGAAGTACTCCGGTGGGTACTCCAGCCTCTCACCTTTAAACAAAATCCCAACACTGAGAGTGGGTATTACAATGTTCTCTGTGCAGATGGCAACTTTAGGCGTTGCAAACCAGTTTTAGCAGCATGGCTTGCAGATTGCACTGAGTATAGCGACCTACATCATCTTGAGCGGCATGTCTGTTTTTGGTGCGAGTGTCCAAAGAACGAACTTGGAGATTATGTCCCTCCTGACAAGCAACACCCCCAGCGGGATCACAACCTATATAGAACGCTCAGCGATGCCAACAGCAAGGCAGCCGATGCTGAAATCTCATCGTGCCATGTCCACCAAGGATTCACCATGTTTCGACAACGTCCCTATATTGTGAGCGACCTCCCAAAGCCCGACCTCCACCATATAATGCTGATTGGCATCCTTGACCACCTCCAGAAGTGGATTTTCCACTTCATGAAGACGCAGAAACGGCTTGATAAGTACAATGCAATCTGGTTATCCGTGCCTGCTTACCACGACCTCACACCAAAAAATAAGTCATAAAAGGAAGTTTCTCAATGGAATGGGAAGGAGATGAAAGAAATGAGCTGGTACCTGCTGTGAGTTGTAACCCAGTCTCCACGAGGCGGAAGCCCCGTTCAGCATCCCATATTCGATTATGCAATTGAGTGCACACGGGCATTGTTAGAATTCTAGATGTATACTCATTATAAATCTCATGATGATGCAACATTGAGCTACATGGAGGACGCGTTGCATTGTTTTCACACCTTCAAAGATGTTTTCTGACTTAGGCAAGCTGGCAAAGAGGCGAAGGCCACAGCCAATGCCCTGAGAATGGACCTCATGAACAAGCGAATGGTAGACGAGGAAACAAATGCTGAAATTTGGACGCAGTCCACAAAGCAGCCCGGAATGAACGCCTGGCTGGTTTATATCAGCCACGAGATAGATGTTTTCAACGAGTTGGATGCCGACTTCATCTTTTCGAAGATCCACTTGATGCCTCATTGGGTCCAATAGATTCATTGATACGTAGCCTTGCAACAGTATTCTGCCGACAGCCAAGAACAAGCACATAAAACATACCTCAAGGACAGTTGGAACGCCTCCAATCACAATCCCAACTACCTTCCACAAGTACTCAACTTTCAGCGTCGCATTCTCTGCTTCGAAATCAGAGAGCTCAATCTCCAAGCCCTCGCTCAGGGTCGGGAGAACAGCGCTGCCGCCTGCAAAGTCCTCCTTTCTGATACTCATCTGGCTGCCCCCCTGGTCTCCAAGTCATATGCGAAGCCTCAATTCATGGGGCCCCAAAACCGCCGTGATGGAATGCATCCTGACGCTATGATCAAAGACTTCAGAGCAGTACTCCACAATACACAAGACGCAACACACCCCGTGGCAATATACTGCGGCACGTGGGAGTTTATCAAGCATAAGAGTCGTAACATGACGTATCTTTTGGATGAACAACTGCACGCAATGGAGCTCTGTATTTACCATGGTATTAAGGTTCAAGTTGAGGGTTTAGATGGGGAACGCATATCTCAGATGTGTCGATGCACAGGAAGCCAGAGCTGGCGCGGAGGGGATCGACAAAACAACTGAGTATGGGTAACACAACGCCTGGGGAGGTGTCATGGCGCGCTGAATCGGCGTCTCCCGTGGCAACTGGGACAACAATTTAAAATCAAACTCCTAAACGAGGATGGAGGTTTCGTTGAGTACTGCTTAGCCCTTGCGCTCACCCCGATACCTTAAAACTCCTGTAACTTGGATCCCGTCTCAAAATTTGTACAAGTGAGAAATGCACCGGCTGCTGTTGCATTGCAAGTTTTCAGCGTGGGAAATATTGTCGGCTGCGCACACGTCATTCCAGAGATAGCTACGAGTAGTAAGACAGGAGATGAACGGAACGAGCGATAGATTGTCAATGGCCACATTGATCTGGCGACTTGGAATGATTTGTATAATTAGTAAACAGCAAATTGCATTTTGCACACAGGTAGAAGTAACGCGAAGAGAGATTTTCGCAGCATCGCCCATCACCTTGGAATCCCGTATAATTAGTAAAGAGAGAATTGCATTTCCCATGCAGGTAGAAGGAATGCGAGGAGAGATTATTGCAGCGTCACCCATCGCATTGCAATCCCAATGCAAGCGCGTACCCAATGAACCCAATCCAACGTATGGTCACAGTTGGCCACAACGCCTGAGCAATCATTTAAAATAGGCGACCGACAGAACGACAAGAAATGGTGAAACAGCAATCTGAGGGCGATATGGAATGCGACTGAGTAAATTGACGCCCGGCACAGAGTAATCGGCCCCTGGGGTGTCACTGACGGCTCTGACGGAGCGCGTCCACTCCGACGGAGCCATTCCAGCTGGATAGATATTTGTTTGGCTGATGCACTTGGATGTAGTTACCGCCTTCCTGAATCCCGAAATCGACGATGACGATATCTATTCGACTCTACCAGACGGATGGCCAGAAGGTCTCAACGCCCCCAAAATCATCCTCAGACTCAGAAAAGCTCTCTATGGTGTTAAACAAGCTCCACGGTTATGGCACAATGATATCAATGCTTTTCTACTCTCTCTTGGGTTCACACAGTCCTCAGCCGATCCAAATCTCTATCTCCGCAGCGATGGTATTCTGATACTTCTGTATGTCGACGATATCTCAATGTCATATGCGCAGGTCACCGCCAAGACTGCGATCGAGGTCAAGGCAAAACTCTCAGAGAAATATCAGATCATGAACCTCGGCCCGGCACGTCAATTCCTCGGCATCGAGATACACCGCGATGAAATTGGTACCGGAATCAGTCTCGGTCAGAAAGCCTATATAACCACAATACTGAGACGATTCGGCATGGACCATACTCACGGTGTCTCGACACCCATGGATCCCAATAAAAAATTGGACTTGGCCGAGGATCGGGGGGAGAAGGAATTGGATGATATCACAGACTTGAAAGCAGTCGTGGGATCACTATTGTACGCAGCACTTGCAACTCGGCCAGATATCTCGTTTGCAGTTGCTGCTCTTCCTCGTTATACTTCGTGGCCATTCACCAGCCATATGACCACTGCTAAGAGAGTTCTTCAGTATCTCAAATCTACAGCTGATTTTTGACTACACTTCAACGGCATCGACATCGGCAATAGTCTCGTAGGATACTCGGATTCCGTTTGGGCCAATGACAGCAGGGACCGCAAGTTTGAAGGAGGCCATGTGTTTCTCGCCAAGAATGGAGCTATCTCGTGGCAGTCTTGAAAGCAAAGTCTCATCGCCATGTCAACTCTGGAGGCCAAGTTCATTGCCTGTTCGGTGGCCCCTAGAGAAGCCAAATAGTTACTTCAACTACAGAAAGACATTCACGGCAAAGACTTACCACCACTGCCAATCAACTGCGACTATCATGGTGCTCTGAACCTTATCACCACCGGAATCATCAAAACTTAAACTAAACACATCGACGTTTGCTATCACAACAGTCGAGATCTGCATAGACGAAGAATAGTCAACTGCTCCTACATACACACAGACTAAAATGTGGCAGATATACTTACAAAAGCACTTACAAAAGATATGCATACGAAGTTCACGAAAGCAATGGGTTTATGGTAACAAAGAGGTCGATTTAAGATTGGATTTAAGGTTGTCTTACTTCTCTTTTGGAAATACAGATTTTCTCTGATTATATGGATGGCCATCCTCAGGCTACGGTAGTACTCTTTCCTTGCTCACTTGCCACGCAGGGTTTTAAGGAGGCTACTATGGAAATTACAGTTCATTTGCTCCTTTGTTTGTTTGTTTGTTTGTGTGTTTGTTTGTTTGTTTGTTTGTTTGTTTGTTTTCTTGCTCCACGGAGCGTAGCAAGAGGGGGGAGTGTTGCATATATGGTTTATCTCCCTGTCGTATGGCTTCAGTTGGGCTGATGCATAATCTCTCTATGATGATGGTCATTCCATATACTCAGCTGGAGATGCCACTCAGCTGGAGATGCCAGCTGAGTGCGCATGCATGCGTACAAGACATACAAAGACATACTTCGAATACTGCGTATATAAGTCCATGAATGTACCTGTACTTTAGAATATACAAGCTTCTAGCAATCAGTATTTCAACAACCTCGTCATTGGCAATTGTGAGTGATCAGTCATGATTTGTCGCGAGTACTCGTCTGATTTTCAAGTCTTCGAACACCCCATCATAAGCGCCCTTGGGGACACATCGAAAGTTTTGTAACATGTAGACATCGGAGCAATTTAATCATTGACAAGGGGTCTGGAGACTTGAAAATTCGGACTCTCAACTATAAGCTCCCTTGACTATATATTAATGTTTGGTGTCTATACATTAAAGTTGGGTGATTATTCTACGAAATATGAAATATAATCTTATCGGCACCACTGATCATTAGTAGGAACTTGAATATCCAATGAGTAGTAGCGACTCATTTATTGAAAGTCCATTCATTCCCCTATCCGCTGGCCTATCCTGAAAAACTAATATGAATATAGCAACCTCTACATTCTCCCTTCTGTTGATGGTATAACGATCCCGTTGATAACGGTACGTATCATACTACATGGAATATCTCCTCTGGAGTAACCTTTTCTTATCTCCATTTGTATTTCCATGGTTATTTCCCACCACAGCCCATTGCAACCTTTTTTAGTCAGTCCGATATTGTACTAACACAGTCGACAAGCCACCAAGACACACAACAAATACAACCAACTGTCCTGCGGTACCCATGCAATACAATTCACAGCCATAATTCACGGCAATTGTAATCTCCGTGGTAAAAACTGTGAAAATCAGTACCGCAATGTCCCACGTGAGGAGGAAAGGCAATCGTTTTAATCCCCGGCGTCGGATGGTAGCCGAAATGTGGGTTCGTGGCCAGAACACCCAGGTGAAAGAGGTGGGCTTTGCCGTGATTGGAGGAACAGTGAGAAGATGGTATTTGTGAATCATGTGGTTTTAAACAGTGAAGTCAACCGTCCCGTCCGTCCGGGATCACTGCGGACGGGGACGGACGGCAAAGTCGCCGTCCGTCCAAGGGCAGGACGGAAACGGCGCCGTCTTTTTGAGGCAGGACGGGGACGGACGGCAATGACGGTCAACTAGCCGTGCCCGGCCGTCATCGACCGACATCCATGGATCTCCTGCATTGTACATTATAAAATCTCATAAAACTAGTTAAATCTACTTTGACCTCGAAGCAAGATCATTCAGCATCTGCTCCATCTTGACCATGTCTGACTCTGTTGCTCCAAAGATTAAGCCTTGTTTCACCCAGGATTTCAGACACTCAGCAGCCTCAATGATATCATCACCCAAGCGATTTCGTAGGTCACTGATCAGCAACTTCGCACTGC